>Ga0210005_1000016_pt1 | contig 155434 bp, 149 predicted proteins | sample CryGey02umfilter_3_FD_183961 | JGI IMG/M metagenome (GOLD analysis project Ga0210005, IMG submission 183961) | Groundwater microbial communities from aquifer in Utah, USA - Crystal Geyser 4/9/14 0.2 um filter (SPAdes) (version 3) | ecosystem: Environmental > Aquatic > Deep subsurface >... | reverse complement strand
ACCGTGCAGATGGAGTTGTTCGACAAGCGCAACCTCTTCGAGATCACGCACCCCGACTATCCGGGCGAGCGTTTGGTCGCCTGCCTGAACCCGGAGCTTCGCAAGCTGCGCGGCCACAAGCGCCAATTCCTGCTCGAGGCGACAAAGCTGGAGCTGAAGAAAATCCAGACCATGGTCGCGCGGGGCAAACTCAAGGGCAAGGGCGCAGACGAAATCGGTGTGGCCGTCGGCAAGATCATCAATAAGTACAAGATGTCCAAGCATGTCGTGCTGAACATCCAGGACGGCTTCTTTGAATTCCACATCGACGAGCAGAAGGTGGCGGCTGAAACCGCGCTCGACGGGTTTTACGTGATCCGCACGAGCTTGGATAAGAAGCAGGCATCCGCCGAAGACGCGGTGCGGCACTACAAGAAGCTCACCCTCATCGAGCAGGCCTACCGCTCGCTCAAGACCATCGACCTCAAGACCCGCCCGATCCGCCATCGCACCGAGGACCGGGTCCGAGCGCATATCTTCCTTTGCATGCTGGCCTACTACGTGGAGTGGTACATGCGCGAGGCGTGGCGGGAAATTTTATTCTGCGATGAAGATCAGGAGGCGAAGAAGACCCGCGATGCGGTGGCGCCGGCCAAGCGCTCGGAGGCCGCGCTGAAGAAAGTCCATTCCAGGTTGCTTGCGGACGGAAGCGCGGTTCACAGCTTCCAGACTTTGCTCAAGCTCTTGAGTACCGTCGTTCGCAATCGTTGCCGCGTTCCTACGGACGGCCCGAACGCGCCGACATTCGACGTGCTCACCACGCCGACCGGCGAGCAACAGCGGGCATTTAAACTTCTGGAGGAAATCGAAGCGTAGGCAGAACGGCAAAACCACTTTTCCTGAAATCGGGTGCTTTTTCCGAAGGAAACGTGTTTACTCGCCGGGGAACTTCAGGCTAAATCAAACCGCTTTAATTGCTCCGCTTGTTCCAGCCGCCTCAAAGACTCAATATATCCCGTCTTTCGAGCTCTTCTGGACCTTCCGATGGGGCCGGATCACGGACGGCGAGAAGGTCTTCGATGATGCCTCGGTTGCCCCGGACTGGCCGGATCACTCCTCCCGATCTACCCCCTCGGCCCCGAATTTCAAATCCCGTCGTTCTCTGAACGGCGGGATTGAAAATCAAACTCGCCGCCCTGAAAGGGCGCAGACATGGATCGGCCATGTCCGCCCGTGAGCCCCAAAGCGGCAATGACTACCTCACCCCCTCTGGCCTGCCAGTCCGGGTCGCCGGGATCGGCCAGGGGGACATGGTGCTCCAAAGCCTGGCCTCGGACAACCTGATGCGGGTCCCGATCTCCTACCCCTTGGAGCGGCTGCGATCCCAGCGGGCTGTGGCGGCGCTGCGGCCCCGTCCATATCGTCCGCGCGGGCCGAAGCTCCGAAAAGGGGCAGGTATCCCGAAGCCCCTGGCCCCGATCATCGACGCCATGCTTCTGGCCGGCGACATGACGATGCGCGGCATCCTGCGCGAGCTCAGGCGCAGGGCCAGCACAGAGTGCCGCGGCCGCGACCTCGAGGCCAACGTCCGCGCCCGGCGCTACTGGCTGCGCAAGAGAGGCCATCGCTGCATTTCGCTTGCGCGATCCTAGAGTTCCAGCTTTTCAGGGTAAGAGCGCATCATCTTCTCCCAAAAGCCGTCGCTCTGGTCCATGGTGACTGTTGCCTTCCAATCTGAGGGAAGCGAACCCAAGACTGCCGTCACCATTTCCCGACCGAACCCTTTGCCCTTCCTGGCAGCATTGATCTCATAAAAATCAACGCACTTGTAGTCCGCGGAGAATATCATGGCAATGCCTATTGCCGTCGGGTGTCGAGGGGTTGCGACAGGATCGCGCGTCGGTCCCTTGACCTCACTGGAAGCTGCCAGGAAATCTGGGGTTATCTTGACGAAGCGGATCACATCAAGTTTAGAAAGTCCGATGGCAATACGTTCGGCAATTGGATGAACCGCGGCCATCGTCTTCGAAACGATGACCACTTTGCCATGACAGGCAGACTCAAGTTGATGTCGCAGTGCCTGTCGCACGATGTTACCTCAGAAAGCTCACGGCCTGCGTTTCGCTCGAGGCTTTAGTGTGCTGGCCGGTACAAGCGTTGCCAGCAGGGCTCGCCCTTCGGCAACCCTGTCCACAGCAGCCTTTTCATCTGCTGCTTTCTTACGTTCGGCCCGCAGGACCTTCCCACGCCCTTTGACCTTCTGGTACGCATCTCGGCGTTGCTGTTTCAGCTTTTCCTTCATGGCGATCTGACGGGGATCAGTCTTGCGGTATTCCTTGGCCCGCAGATAGGCCTCGCGACGCATCTTCTTCGCGAACTCCTTTGGGGGAAGGCGTTTGGGTTGTTCCTGCTCGAACCTGTCCGTCGGTTCAAGGGTGTCAGTCATGCCGTGCCGCCAACAGCCGGTATTTTCCCCAGGCAGCACTTCTTGAACTTCCGGCCGCTGCCGCACGGGCAGGGCTCGTTGCGGCCGAGTTTTGGTCCCACCTGAAGCCCGAGGACGCCTTTGAGCCAATCCAGGGCCTTGGGCGTCCTCTGCCACGCGGGGAGGACGTCGAAGGCGCAGCAGACGGCCTCCTCGTGCGAGCCCACGGCAAAATGCTCCGGAAGACCCCTGGGGGCGGATTTATTGCCGAGCAGATAGTCGGACAGAAACGCGTTGTGCCCGAGCGCCTCTCTGAGCAGATTCTCCGCGCGCGAGGAGGGGCCTTCCCCGGCGAACGCGCACAGAGCTTTCATGACCAGCCATTCCAGGCCGCAATCCTCCCGGTACTCAACATCCTCAAGGAGCTTCTCCAGCTCCTGCCAGCGCCCAAGTTGTCCCAGGCGGGTAGCCAGAAGATAGCGCACGCCCTGGTTGTCGCGGGAATTAAGCCGCAGCATCTCGCGCCAATGGCCGATCGCCTCTTCGCGTTCGCCCGCCACCCATAGGCACTGGGACAGTTCGCAGCGCGCCCGCATATAGGGCCGCGTTTCGACCATGCCCCAGAAATGGCTCGCATTCTCCCGGAAGAACTCCGGGCACAGCTGCCTTTCCCCTGCCCGCAGCGCCTGCCGGTAGAACTCTATCGCCTCCTCGTTCGTCTCGGCGGTTTCGTCGGCCAGGAGGTTGTATGCGTCGGCGCACTCTGGGCAGATCGCCAGCGCCTTGCGCGCCATGGCGACGCGCTGGCGCGGGTCGTCCTGCTCCCAGGCATCGTACATCAGGTTCTGTGCCACCTCCCACGCGTCTTGCGGGGCCGACGGCCGCGGAGTCTGGCCTTCCTGGCTTTTCAGATACGCATTGATCTCATCGGGGGTCTTGAAGTCCTTGTCCTTGATGGTCCGCGAGAGTTGGAAGGACATGCGCTCCATGGTCATCCGCGCGTGCTTCGGGGGGATGAACTCGGAGCGGTGCTCCGGCTCTTCATCTCCGCCGTCGTCATCTTCGTCAGGGTCCTCGCCCCACGCGACGCTGGCCGCATCATCCAGTGCCTCATCCTCAGGGAGCCTGTCCTCTTCATGCTCCTCCAGCCGTTCGGCGATTGCCTGGGGCTCGTAGAAGTCCAGCCAATCGTGATCGTACTCGGACAAATCCGGCCGGGCCCAGGCGCGCTGGATGCTGTCTTGGTCGTAGATGCCGTCCATCACCCCGGACTCAACCAGCGACACGAGCACGGGCTCGTGCTCTTTCTTGCCGAAATCGAGCAGGATGCGCCCGGCCCAGGCTCTGGTTTCGGGGTCTTCTTGGGTGTCCGCGGCGACGCCGGCGATCAATGAGAAGACGCTGTTCTCCTCTTCGGGACGGCGCAGCGTCACAGCCGCCATGGCCGCCAAGGCCTGGATGCGCAGGTACCAGCCCGCTTGCCGGTCGAAGGCGACTTCCTTTATATGGGGCAGCGCCTTCGGGCCGATCTTGCCGAAGATGGAGGGGATCTCCTCGACGATCCAGTCGTTGTCCCAGTCGTAGCCTTGGCGCAGGGCGCGGATCAGGGTGGGGATGACAGACTCCGTGCCGATCGCGCCCAAAAGATAGGTCGCGTGAACGACCGCCCATCGGCCCGCGTCGCTTCCCCTTTGTGCCAGGTGCGGTCGTCATCGATGATGCCGGACAGGAAGGCCACCATGCGCTCGCCCCGGGCAATGATCTCGCGGGCCCACTCTTGAGGCAACTGGTCGCTGCCCGTAAAGGCCAGTGACACCAGTTCGGAGTCGGAGAGTTTTCCAAAGCTGCGGTCGGGGGCCGCCTTCGGGGACCACGGGAATCGCCAGGCCATGCGCCATTATACCACTTGCGTGAAATGTCGGGCTTCGGGACATCGCTTGATGCCGGGCCGAGAAGGAAGGTAGTCATCTCCTCCACAACGGGCGGTATCCCCGCCCAAATCCAATAGGAGGGACACCATGTCCAAGTCGAAGAAGTCTGGAACGAAGAGCACCAAGGCGGCCGAACCCGCTGCCAAGCCCAAAGCCACTACCGCAACCGCCAGCCCGGGTCCCAAGCCCATCATCCGCGCCATCAGGGTCACGGCCGAGGTCCTGGCCGCGGCCAAGGTCTACCGGAAGGAGAAGGGCGTGAGCTTCTACCAGCTCGGCCTCAACGCCATCTCCGAGGTCCTGCGCCGGGAGGGCTACCTCAAGGTCGTGGAGTCCAAGGCGTAGCTCATGCCCAGGCGGCGCGAGATCACCGTCACGGAGTTCCTGGTGGAGGTCGACGCGAACGGCATACGGTGGAACGGCATGGACGCCTTCCTAATGTGGCTGCTCCACTCCGGGCGGCGAAGTCCCGGATGCGCGAGGCCTGCACCCGCGCGGCGCTGGCGAACACGCCCGCGTCCGTGCGGGTGATCCGCATCCGGAAGACCCTGTCGGGCCGGGCATACAGCCCGGAGGAGATCGCGGTGCCGAGGCCGGTCACCCGCCGGGCCCTCCATGTCTTTCTCCACGAGTGCGCCCACGTCGCCCTGGGGCACGTCGGGGGCAACAATGCCGCCCAGTTCGGGCCGACGTTGCCCCACGTGAGGCCAGGGGCGGCCCAGGCGGCCCCAGGGCCCCGGCCCAGGCGCAAACCCCGCCACGTCGAGGAGTACGAGGCCGAGCGGTGGGCCTTCGACCGCATGCGGGAGGCGGGGATAGCCGTACCGCGCAAATCGCTGCGCAGGGCCAAGAGCTACCTGGCCTTCCTCCGGGAGAGGGGCCGGGAGCCGTCCGTGGCCGCCCGCGAGGACGTCCTGGCCTACCTGGAGCACCGCAAGGACGATGGCCTCAAGTCCGCGTCGCTCTTTATCGCCGCCATGGCGGTCAGGCAGTTCCACCGCTACTTGGCCCAGGCCGGGCTGGCACCGGCCGACCCAACCGTCGGGATGCGTCTGCCCCGGTTCAAGCAGCGAATCCCGAAACCCCTGGCCCCGGAGGCCATGGACCGCTTGCTTCGCCCGCCCCTGGGGGCCAAGTTCTCGGCCCTGCGCGACCACGCCATGCTCGAGCTCATGTACGCCACGGGGATGAGGGTCTCGGATCTGACGGGGTTGCGGCTTGGGCAGGTGGAGTTTCGGGAGAGCTGGGTGTGCGTGTTGGGGAAGGGCTCCAAGGAGCGCCTCGTGCCGTTCGGGCCCCGGGCTGGGGCCGCCCTTGGGCGCTATCTTGAGGTTCGCGCCGCGCGCTTCCCTGCGGCCGGCGACGTTCTGTTCCTCAACGGCCGGGGCCGGGGGCCGATCACGCGGGGCAGCTTTGGGCGGCGTCTTGGGGCTGCGGCGCGCCGGGCAGGGCTCTCAGGCGGCGTGACGCCCCACGTTCTACGTCACAGCGCGGCGACGGCTATGCTCGAGGGCGGGGCCTCGATCCGGGTGATCCAGGAGATGCTCGGCCATTCGAGCATGTCCACGACGATACAACGGTACGCGCATGTCTCGCCTGAGTTTCTACGGAAGGCTTGTCAGCAGGCACATCCGCGATTTTAAAGGCAGGGCGCGGCGGTTCCACCCCGTTCCCCTGATCGTCGACGAATCTGACCTGACGCGCATCTTAGGTCGCAGGAGAATTAAAGGCCTGGTGGCCAGGCGCCGGGCTGTTCCCTCCACTCCACGATGTTGACCGTCGTTCGGGCGATGGTGACGTTCTTGCCTGCGTCTTTGTCGTAGAAGACAATCGTGCTCTTAGAGTTTTCTACCTCATCCTTCTCCACGATGATCATCCCGTGGACAATCGTCTCTTTTTTGATCTCGAACTCTTCCTTTGCGTACACGAAGCCTCTAAAGCAGACGCCTTTCGCGATCCCGTCGCGTTTTAGCGGGCTTCCGCTAGACTGCCAGGTAAAATTTGCGCTGAGCGTTGATGGGGGGCCGCCGCCGGCGTCCGCGTACCACTGGTCGGCAGCGGAGGTGTCGATCTTCCGGTACTCCATCCAGGCATTGGCGGGAGGAGCCGCGGAGTAGTATCCCTTGCATTCCACGTCGCCTTCGACCTTGAACTGCTTCATAGTAACCACAACGCCCGTGACGAACGTTCCCTTCTTCAACTTGAAGTCTTTCTCGAAATACCATATCAGGCCGTCGTCAATCTTGGGTAGATAGGTGGCCTCGTTGTTTTTGCACGGATCTTTATCGCAGTCGAAGTTCGGACTCCCCGGGTACGCGTCCTCCCAGGTATCCCCTTCGGGAAAGTATGTGCCGTTGGCTTGCGCGCTTGATTTCAGTGCATTGAAATCGATAAGGGGCCGGGGAGGCACGTCGAAGAAAGCCCAATACTGGACATTGTCGGTATTCGGCGGATTGGAATTCTCATCGATCAGCTCAATCTTGCCGCGAGAATACATGCGTGGAAAACCGGCATCGGCCTGAGACTGTTCGAGTTCAATATCCGTTTGAGACTTAATCGGCCCCCAATGCACCTCCGAGTTCTTCTTGAGTTCGACCTCCCCGCCGGACCAGATCGCGGAGTCCAAGGTCTGCCGCTCGGCGATGGCGTATATCCTGCGCACCTCTTTGGTGGATGAGTCGCGCCCCACCCCCTCGATGATGCGCTGATCCGAATTGTTGGATACCGAGGTGATCCGGATGGCATACTGCCCGCCGACGATGTCCTTGTACGCCTTGTCGAAGTTATAGTTTGTCAGAGGAGTGCCTTGGCCGGTCTGGTCCCAGATGGAATTAGACTCTTGAAGTTTCCATCGGCCGCGATCTATGGCGGCCTCAGCCAGGTGAAAAGCCAGCGTGCTCTTTTGCTGCTTGACGCTGACCCTGGATTCCTGTCGAATCCACTGGACGAGCGCTCCGGTAAGAATCAGCAAGCAAACAGAGAGGAGTATCACGCCCACGAGCGCGAAACCCTCAGACTTCTTCAGCCCGCCCATAAGAGCCTCCGTCAATCGTTCATAATGCGCACCTTTTCCACCGAAAGCTGCAGCGCCTTGGTCTGTCCCTCGAAGGTGCCGCTTTCGGTTGTCAGTGACACGGAAATAAGCCTGTCATTATCCGTGCGCGCGTAAGTAAAGCCGAGGTATCGCAAATTTTTGGAGATCGCTTTAGGCGCGAGCGACCCCTCGGTCATCAAGAGTTTGGAGCCCTGTTGGTAAAAGGACAGGGACGATGTGCCGCCGGAAGGCGTCAGACGGGTAAACGTGATGCGAGAGTAGGGAAATTCGCCGGCCAACTGGTCAATGACTACCGTGGTCGCCTGGGCCTGTCTGAGGTTCCGGTTGATGAGATGCAACGCCTCGCGCGCCTCGCGTTGAATCCCGATCCGGGCATCGTTTTGCCTAAAGGAGCGGGTCATCTGAATCAGCAGCGTCGCTCCGATCGACCCCACGATGCCTACGATCGCCACGACAAGCATGGCTTCGGTCAGGGTGTAACCCGCGACTTTCGACCGCGTCCTATTGATTCTCATGGCCAGTCGAGATTCCGCGTCGTCGTCGCTCCTACCGTTACAGGGGCTGTGTCCGTCTTGCGGACAGTCGCGCCGCCGGCGTTCTTGTACCAAGCGGAGACGTTATACGTGGAGCCTCCCGGAACCGGAATCGAATATTTCCCGTCAGCGCCGCTGGAGGTGCCATAATAGAGGTTCGTGCCGGTCCTGAAGGTGCTGTCGATAGCCGGCGGCGGATCGCTGATCGTCGAGGTGCTGGCCACGACCATTACGCCGGTTTCGATGGCCACATTGTTATACTCGACAGTGCCCGAGATCTTGCCTAACGCCCCTGAGATGGTGAAGGTGCCGACAAAGAGGGTCGTGCCCGCGTCAGACTCCGCAATCGCTTGCGAGAAGCTTGTGGGGGAGGCGGACTCTCCAGCATCCGGTTGCGCTTCGATGGTCCAGGTCCCTGTCGAAAGGTCCGTAAGCGTGTAATAGCCGTCCGATTCGGACAGAGCCGTTCCCATCTGCGTTCCTCCCAGGCTGGCCGTTACGATGAGTCCGGGGAGAGCATCCGTGCCGTTCGTTGACGCAAATCCCCGGATGCGGGCTCCTTTTGAAAGCACGAAGTCGGTATTCTGAGCCACGCTCCCTACCGTGACCGTAAGCGTGCGGGCCGAGCTGACGTAATTCGAATTGAGGTTGCCCGGATTGGCCACGACTTCTATAGTGCCCATCGAGACGCTCAGGGCATAGGTGCCGGCGCTTCCCGTGAGCGTCGGCCCGGCCGGCCCCGTAACCTGAATATTGCTAAGCGGGACGTTGTTGCCATCGGTGACTCGACCGGTCACGTAACCGTTGGTTGTGGTGGAGGTAAGAACGAAGGTGCCCAGATCGGTCGTCGTATTCGCAGTGACGGCTACCGACGTGAACTGACGCATGAGCGTCCCACTCGCGATAGTGATCGTCCAAGTCCCGGTCGCCACGCTTACCAGCGAAAAGGCTCCTGAAGAATTCGCGCTGACCGCGGGAGCCAGCCCGTCATCACCGAAAACGAGAGCTCCAGAGGCCGGGGTGCCGCCTTTGGGGGCGTAGATCGTGCCGCTATTCTTTGGCGCATACGTCAGAGTTTGGTCCTGAGGAACGGCTCCTTGGTTGAAATCGAGCGCATTGTTGTTGGAATCCCATGCGCTGGCCCCGGACGGAAGGTCCATAGTAGGGAAGCTCTCGGAGCTGCGAACGATCTGCTCTCCCGCTTGAAGGCCCTTCTCCAGCGTCACCTGCGAGCCCTCCACGGCTTGAGCCGGAGCCGTTGGGTCGGAGAAATCATCTGTTTTTGACCAGCCGACCTTATCGTACGTCAGGGTGTCGGAATCGTTGGTGATCTTGATGCCGCCGGCCTTTGCGTCGCGGATCACGTTTTGCAGCAGCGTCGAATAAACGGCGTCCGCCGCGACTGTGGTTCCCGCAGCGACGACCGTCCCCGTATTGGCGATGAGGTAGTAGCCGCCATTGGCGGGAATCGTGGTGTTGATGAAATTTAGGGAGATATCCGTGACGAGCGTGTTATTCGGATCGACGTAGCGCATGTCGATAGAAGCGTTATCGAGGGTCCAAGTCCACGTGGTGGGATTGTAGAGCTCGACGTACTCCATGTTGTCGGCGCCGGTGACCGTAGATGCTACGACCTGGGAGATCACGATGTGGTCGCGGATATAGGCGGTTCCCTTGACCGTCCCTGAGTCTTGTTTGACCAGCGTAAAGTTCACGCTCGTGGTTTGGCCCGCCGGCGCATTGGTAGCCGGTGAAAAGGCGGTGAAGTAGCCCGTCTTGGAGGCGCGCAGGGTGTAGCTTCCGGAAACAACCTGGAAACTGTAGTCGCCGGAGCTGTCCGTGTCGTCCGTTCGAACGGGGTCCTGGATGGCCTCGACTTTGACGCCCGCCAGATTGACGCCGAAATTGTCTTTGACGTTGCCTGAAAATGTGGCATCAGCCGGAAGCCGGACCGGGTTGTCCCTTAGATTGCGCAGCATGAGGTGCTTCTGTTCGGTGCCCTGCTTCCAGAGCACGTATACGCGTATTTCCTTGAGTCCGGTGTCAGGCTCGGACCAGTCCTTATGGATCAAGTCTCCGCTTGCGTCTTCTGCCACCTTATGGATGTAAACGCGGCGGTCGTATCTGATGCCTCCCACCGTCAGCGGGATTTCCGGCGGGTAATGACCGCCTGGCCCGTCATAGTCAAAGTTCGGCGTGACCGAAGTTTCGGTCAGAGGGTTGGTGGTCACCAGCAGGCGGTAATAGGAGACATCTTTAAGCGACTCGATTTTCTCCTGGGCGAGGTTCGTCGCGATGCTTTTCGACTTCGACGCCTGGACAGAGCGGGAAATGAGCCCGAAAGTTTGCAGCAGGCCTAAGACGGAAACGGATAGGATCGTTGTCGCCAGCATGAGCTCGACGAGGGTCATGCCGGCTTGGCAATTTCCGCTGCGGCTCCCAATGCGCCGAGAAGCAGCTTGCATCCACGGCCAAGCGGCCGCTAGAGGGCCCATTGGAACCCTCCCCGCAGAAAATGGAAGTGCACATGGTGCGAGACGAAGACGTAAAAGTAAACGGCGATGTATGCCAGGCGCAGCCGAGGGCGCTCCTGGGAGCATTGCGCGAAGCCCATGATCGCAAGCAAGGAAGCGAACCGCGTGACCTGGGCAAACGAGAACGTGGAGACGATGAAGATCAACAGGAGGTAGTCGCTGGCCTCGGCCAGCCAGCGCGGCTTCCCCGCGAGTCTGCATAACAACGAGAGACAAATCCCCGCTTCGATGAGCAGCGCAAAGTAAGAGGCCAAGAGGGAGACGAACCTCACGCCGCTCGTCGTGGTCAGCGTGGCGGTAACCGCGCCTGGCGGCAGCAGGTTAAGGTACTGGACGATTGCGAGATTTTCGTGGGCTGTCCTGGGCAGAAGTCCCCCGAGGAATCCTCCGACCCCGCGTAGTTCGTGGCCCTCTAGAAATACGATGTGGAAAAACGAACCATTCAAATACTCGCCCTCCAGCAGCTTCCAGAGGGTCGCAAGGCCGAAAGCGAGGCTCAGCAGGAGCCGGCTGTTCCAGGACAACAACTCGTCCGTCCGATCAGTGCTTAAAGCCAGCGCGCAAACCAGGAACCAATAGAGCATCAGATACTGGTGGTTGTCCGTAAAGTGCCAGTGCCGCGCGATCAGGTAAAGGAGGCTGAGCGCCAGACTACCCCATAGGAGGCGTTGAGTGAGAAGGGTGGGGCTCACCAGCATCGCCATGCATAGCATGGCGAAGAACAGGTTGAACGGGAAGAGATATGGCTCGTCGCCGTAACCCCGGAAGAGCAGGAACAAGCAGGTCAGCTTCAGAACCAGAAGATGGCGCGGTTGGCCCAGGATGTCTTCCCGTAGGTGAGCAAGGAAACCCGAGGTCATGGCCAGTGTCCCTTAACGACCGGTTGCCCGATCCGTTCCCAAGACAACCGGCAGTTGATCGTGTCGAACTTTTTTCTCCATAAGGAGAGCCGGACCGCTTTTAGGCGCAAGATCTCCTTGGGATCGATCTCCACGTCGGGAGACTTGACGCGAACGAGCTTCAGAGGCGCGGATTGCTTTTCGACGGCTTTCCTAAGCCTCCAAGCGCTCGCCATTCCTAGACGTACCTTGACTTGTTCCTGCTTATCCGGGATCAACTCGGTTTGCAAAAGCTCTTCCGCAAGCCTTTCGATCTCCTTTCGATCCGGCTTGATGCGCAACCGAGAGTGCCGTCTTTGATCTCCAGCAAAAAGGTTAACTTGTAAGCCTTCGCCTTTCTGGTCCATCCCTTCGACCAAGAACCTGCGGTTTGTCTCGTAATCCAACGTGGAAAACATCCCGAAGCCGCCGCCTTCCCAAGGGGTTAGATCGGCACGGTAGACCATAACGATCTGGAGAAGCGCGACTATGGTCAAGACAGCCGCAGGGCCCCAGGTGGCTAAAGTGCAGAGAGAGGGCAACAACGTCCGCAGTGCGGGTCGCGAAGGAGTAGTAGCGGGCGTCGCTGTGATCTCGGGATTATATCTAGCTCCGGAGCCGCTCATGAGCGATCCTCGAGAAAGGGCTGGGAGCCGTACCGCGGACGGCGCTCCCATGTCAGCAGTTCCAGTTCACCTGTTCTGGCGTTTGTAGACCAGACGTGAAGTTCTACGAGAATGGATTGGCCCGCCATCTGGAATACGGCCATCGAAAGGTCCTTGAGGATCTCGCGTCTAGTCCCATTCTCCTCGCGGTAAAGGGTGCCCTGCTGTTCGAAATAACTCACTGTTCGACCGTCTCTGGTTTGCAAGGCTAATCGAGAGAGAGGGATATTCTCTGGTCCGCCATCGACGGAGATCGTTTCAGGTCTCGCATGATGTAGGCTGGCGGCAATTTCGTCCAGTATATCCGGTGCGCGCCAACGTGGATCGTCAAGAGAAATTATCCCCTCTTCCCGAAGATAATCGCACTCCCACCTCGCGCTCACGGCTAACCCGCAAACGGTGAGTAACGAGAAAACAGTGATGATCTTGAACTGTTTTTGCCAGAAGCCGGAATTGAACCCCCAGAGCTTCACTGTCTCTCCCTGGGAACCGCCGGAGCGGCCTTTCTATGGGATGGGTGGACCGGCCTGATTGGTTTAAAAACGACCTTGCGGCGTGGCGATGAGGTGAGGCGGCTGCTAGGCTGGGCGCTGGGCGCTGGGCGCTGGGCGCTTAGACGGCAAATTCCGTTAGGCATTTTAGCGATACAATCTCAACTCCTCGCCCTTGCGGCGGATTATGTCGAGAAAAAGTACAGTACTACAAACGCTTTCTATTATAGATAGTCTAAAAGGAAAACACAAAAAGGTCAAGGGGACTTCAGTCACTCGCGGTCAGCAGCTGTCGACGGGGAAATGTCCAGTTTAGAAGTTGATTCGAATGCCGAGCCCGAAACGCAACTCTCCGCGCCAGTCCAGGCCGCCAAGGCCGACGACCTCCAGATTTGTGAAGGGTGTGAAGTCGTCGATGTGCCGGGAGAGGCCGAGGCCGCCGAAGCGGGGCGTCATCCCGACGGTCAGGCTGTACCGTCGCCAGTAGGTCCACTTGAGGTCGATGAGCGGGAGCGGCTCGCCGGCATAGACGATCCCGCCGCCGAGCCGGCTTGTGAAGCCGCGGTCCTTGATCACGACCTCCGGCTGTTTCTCCGGCTGGTCCACCTTCGTCACGATCTCCACATGGCCCTCTGGCGGAAGGTATCGGTCGCGGTACTCGACCTTGGTCGGCCCGTCGCGCCACTTTGTGACGACGCGGTCGCGGTAGATGGTCACCACCTGCTTGGTGTCCGGCGGCAGGCCCTCCAGCTTGGTTGCGAGTTCCGCCGCGTGTCCTTTCTCGCGCTCGAGCCGCCAAAATGTCAGGGCTAGGAGCGCCGCCAGCAGGAGGATGGCAGCTTCCTCGGGTCGTCGAACGGAGAATAGCGCGGCGGCCTTCAGCGCACAGAGCAGCCTAATCGCCAGCGCCATTTTCCTCTTCGTTTGGCGTGTGGCCGTTCCCGTTGCCGCCGTTCTTGACTTTCTCGTACGTCCGGCTGAGAATGTAGCCGCTGAAGATGACCGACACGACGCCGCCCGTCACGGTGACCACCGTCGGGATGGCGTCGGGGTGATGCAGGACGGTCCAGACGCAGATCCAAGCGTAGAGCGCCATGTAAATCCAGTTCCAGAGCGCCCTCATGGATTTCAGATCCCGCACCAGGTTCTGCGCGAGGTCGCTCCGGGCCGTCTTGCGGGCCAGCGACAGGCTCAGCCGCTTGATCCTGTCCATCAGAGCTCGCTCCTGAAGAGGCTCATGTCCAAGAGCCGGCCCGGACAGCTCTTCTGGCGCGGGACGCCGAGCCGGTCGAACACCTCCCGGTGGCCGATCACGTGGCTGGCCGGGATGCGGAAGGCTTCCATGAACGCCCGGGTCAGCCGCAGGTTGAACTCCCAATGCTCGGGCTTGGGCGGGGCTTTGTCGAAGTCCCCAACGGCACAGAGGCCCAGGTAGTCGGTGTTGAAGAGGTTCGAAGCCCCCTTGACCCCGGCGTGGGCTCCGATCTCGCTTAGCGCCCGGCCCCAGGAGAACACGACTTGGCCGTTCACGAACTCGGTCCCGCCGTGGTAGCCGATGTCCTTCCACGGCGTCCCAGCTATCTGGACCCCGTAACGGGGTAGTAAATCCCACCTAACTGGACCCCCTAAAGGGGGGGCAAATCCCACCTATCCGGACCCCCAAACGGGGGTGCTATTCCCAGCTATCTGGACCCCCTGCCTGGACCCGGGCGCTTATGCGCTTGATGCCAAGACCTGATAGCGTGTTCTCCAGAAGCGGTAAGGAGGACATGGGTGAAACGAATGACAAGGGAGCGTTTGATGGACAGGAAAATAGTCGAGATGCTGGCGCAGGGGGTTGCCGTGAAGGTCATCGCGCGAAACCTTCACGTCGGGAAGAGGCGGATCAAGCAGTTGCGGGAACTGGCGCAAAAGCACGGCTACCTGGCCGCTGAAGGCAATGGGCCGGGTCTGACGGCGATTCCAGCCTACCCCGAGGCGGTGTTCGTGGACCGTCCGTACGGGCGCAGCGAAAAGATGTCCGCGGAGCACCGGCGCCTCGACGGCGTACGGGAATGGATGAAGGACCGCCTGGAAGTCGGCTGGCAGCCCATCACGGTGTTCGAGGAATTACCCGGCGAGTTGGGAGTCGTGAGTCGTTCGAGCTTCTATCGCTATCTGAAGCGATCGGGGCTGGATAAGACGGGCCGGCACTATCGGCGCGTCGTGCCCGAGATCGTCCACGATCCCGGGGAGGCATTGCTTGTCGACTGGGGCAAGCTCTGCAACGCCTACAACCCGGCCACGGGGAAGAAGGGCCCGGTCTGGGCGTTCGTCGGGGTTCTGGGCTACTCGCGGCTGCGGATGGTGCGGCTGGTGTGGAGGATGGATGTCGAGACGACCCTGCGGGCGCTGGAGGACATGTTCCTGGAACTCGGCGGGGTGACGCGTAAGGTGACGATGGACAACGCCAAGTGCATCGCGCTGGAAGCGTCGCGCTACGAGGCGGTCTTAAATCCCGTCGCGGAGCGCTTCGCGAGCCATTACGGATTCTTCTTCGAGTGTCTGCCGCCGGCACAGCCCCAAATAAAAGGCCACGTTGAGCGACAAATACCCTACGTGCGTCGACTGCGCCAATCGCGCGACGGGTTATGGGAGAACCTCGACGTGGAGGAGTCGCATCTGCGGCGAAAACTGGGACTGGCCAACGAGCAGTTGCATGGCACGACGCGGCGGCGGCCGCGGGAAGTGTTCGCGGCCGAGGAGCGCGCAGCGCTCAAGGACCTGCCGAGCTTAGCCTACGAAGTGGAGCGCTATCACGAGGGTCTGGTTCGCAAAGACGGCTATGTGCGCTTTGACAGCAGGTACTACGCGGCGGGCGAAGGTTTTATCGGGAAGGTCGTGACCGTCATCGCCGATTCAAAGCAGGTGGCACTTTATCACGAAGGACGGCTTCTGGAAGTGCACGGTCGTCTGAGCGGTCCGCTGCAAATGAAGGCGGTCAAGCCGCACCAGCTCAAGCCTTGGGAAAAGACGATACAGGACGGGGCGTTCTATTGCCGACGAGCCGAAGAGCTCGGTCCCAATGTAAAGGCCTGGGTTGAGGAGGTGCTCAAGCAGGGGCAGGGGTTTGTGGACACGCGGAAAGTGTGGGGCGTCTTGAGCCTTGACAAACGCTATGACCGCGTGAAAATCGACGGCGCCTGCGCGCGGGCGTTGGCCCTTGGCAGCACGAGCTACCGCATGGTGATGAAGATGCTGGATATAGCCGACGCGTTGGTCCAATCGGAGGCGACGGAACCGACGGCCACGCCGCTGCGGGAGACGGCGTACAAATACACTCGATCGATGGATGACTATCAGGCCCTGCTGCCGATATGGCGGGAAAAACAAGAAGGAGGAACTGCATGAACATGGAGACGGTGAAGACGCAACTGAAGTCGCTGCATTTGTCGGCGGCGGCGCAAGAGCTTGATGAGATTCTCGTGCGCCATCGCTCGGCGGCGTCGCTGGGATGGATGTCGGAGCTTTTGGAGCACGAGCTCGACGCCCGCAAGGAGCGGGCCATCCAGCGGCGCATCAAGAAGGCCGAGTTCCCGGAAATAAAGACGCTCGAAGGATTCGACTGGGGGTTCAATCGCAAGATCGACAGGGAAAAGCTGGAGGGTCTGGCGGAGCTCGAGTTCGTGAGGCAGCGGCGCATCGCGCTCTTCCTGGGGCACGCCGGCACCGGCAAAACGCACATGGCGCTGGCGATGGGGCTGAAGGCGGCCAAGGAGGGGTTGCGGGTCTACTGCGCGAGCGTCAAGCGGCTGGCCGAGGAGATCCGCGTGGCGCGCGTGCGCGGAACCCTCGACGCGTTGTTTCGCAAGATTCTGGCGGCGCAGCTATGGATCATCGACGATTGGGGCGTCGTGTCGATGGCTCGCGAGATCGCCGAGGAGGTCTTCGACCTGCTCGATCGTCGCAAGCTGAGTTCCGCGATGATCCTGACTTCCAATCGCGACATACGCGAATGGAGCGAGGTCTTCGCCGATCCGGTGCTGGCCAACGCGGCGATCGACCGGATCTTCGAGCAGGCAGAGATCGTGGTCTTTGAAGGGAAGAGCTACAGGCTCAAGGACCGGATTACGCTGCCGTCGTTGAGTGCGGAGGATGTGAAAATGACGCCAAAAACGAAACCGCGGAAGAGGTAAAATGAGGTAGGGTCCGAATAGGGGGTCCGGTTACCTGGGACGTGACAAGCAATGGAACTGATTTAGGGTCATCGTCGTACATGGAGTATGGGATGGAATCCTCGAATGGACAAACCCGGGACGTTCCACCACGTCCCGGCACCCGGCAACGGCCTCGCGGACGCGATGACCGCGGCGAAACTGCTCAAACTCATCCGGCAAGGCGAATCCGAGACCTTGGAGTTCAAGGAATCGTTCAACGAAGAAGCCATCGAGAGCGTCGCGGCGTTCTCTAACACCAAGGGCGGGATCGTGCTGATCGGCGTGTCTGACGCCGGCAGGGTCAAAGGCGTTCAACTAGGCCTTGAGGCACTTCGGGACTGGGCGAATCGGATTGCCCAGAAGTCTTCCATCAATCCCCAGATTGCCGCAGTTAAAATTAAGGATGCGTCCGTCGTTGTCATCGAGGTGCCGGAAAGCGCCGCGAAGCCCGTCCCCTGCCGAGGGCGGTATTTTAAGCGCGTCGACCGGAGTAACCGCCAGATGTCCGACAGCGACCTGACCCGAGCAGTCCTCGACAAGGTCGGCTCGACATGGGACGAATTGCCCGAATCCCGCGCCGGGTTTGACGATTTTGACCCGTTGCGCCTGGATTGGTTTCGCAAAGCATGCAACGAGAAGGGGCGACGGACCATCTCAGATCAAAAGGCGACGCCTCGGACACTTGAGAAACTGGGCCTGATAAAGAGCGGCCGACCGCTCCGGGCGGCCTTGCTTTTGTTCGCCAAGGAGCCTCAACGCTGGTTTCCATCCGCGATGCTCAAGATTGGACGGTTCCGCTCCGAGACCCTCATCGTTGACGACCGCGAGGTCGGTGGGACGATCTTCGATCAGGTGGACGCGGCCATGGCCTATTTCCGCGAACGCCTCCAGACCCGTTTCGAGTTCCACGGGGCGCCGGCGCGCGACGTGATCTGGGAGTACCCCCTGGACGCTCTACGGGAAGCTGTGACCAACGCCGTGTGTCATCGCGATTATCTCGATGTGAGTCAGACTCAAATTCGCTGGCATGACAATCGCTTGGTCATCATGAATCCAGGCGGCCTGATCCCTCCTTTGACCCCGGCGGAACTCACGCGCGAGCATTCCTCTAAGCCGCGGAACCGGAAAATCGCGGAGATGCTCTACTACGCGGGTTGGATCGAGAAATGGGGCGGGGGCACGCTGGCCATTATCCGAGACTGTGGGAAGGCCGACCTCCCCGAACCTCAATTCGAGGAAAAGGGAGGCGGTCTTTGGCTGACACTTCGGCCCAAGGCGGAAATTCCATCCGCCCAGCGGACCCCACAAGCTACCCCACAAGCTACCCCACAAGCTACCCCACAAGCTGCCCCTCATGCTACCCCACAGGTCAAGCGGCTGTTAAAGGCCGCCCTGGAGCCGAAATCTCGAGGGGATCTTCAGAAACGCCTAGCCCTTAAGGATCGAGTCCACTTCCTGAAGTCCATATTGGAGCCATTGTTGGCGGCCAAGTGGATTGAGATGACTTTTCCGGAGAAGCCCAATAGCCCGAGGCAGCGTTACCGTACGACGAGCGCTGGGAAAAAAGTCCTTAAGAAGTGAAGCCGCCCCAGGCGTAGGTTCAGATAGAGGCTCTATATTAAAACTCACGGATGCAGACTCGTTCCCCGCCTTCCTGTAGACGAGTCTTATCCGAGCAAGACGAAAATGCCGACAAGAAAAAAACAAAACGCAACGACTAAAAAGCGTGAAGGAAGCGTCCGATCGATCAGGCATTCGATCGCGGAGGCCCAGGTCGTCGAGGTGATCGTGATTCCGACGAGAGAAGCGAGGTGTCCCTTCTGGATGGCCGCGAGGTAAAGCATCAGGGACAGGTAGGTGCCGACCAGCGCGGCGATCGTCGCCGTTACCCGGTCCCTGAAGCTCAGTTCCTTCAACGTCGCAAGCAGGCGCACGGGACGAAACATCGCGTAGACGCCGAAGAACAGCACCGCGCCGGTCAGGCGGTGGAGATTCCCTTCCAGCGGCGTCATGGCGGGAAAGGCGTCGAAGACCGAGCGGGTGATCAGAAGGCCGGTCGCGTCGAGCAGCATCCCGATCAAGGCGAAGCCCAGCGCGAGTGGAACCCGGTTCTTTTGCGCGCCTCCGTACTCTTCGAGCGCCAAGGTTCCGATGCAGAGCATGAAAAATCCGATCGCGACGAAGTGCCGCGCGTGCACGGGCTGTCCGAGCAGGAGGTAGGCGAGCAGGCCGAGGATCAAGGGCTGAAACGAGAAAACCATCAAGGTCCGGCCCGCGCCGACCCGCGCGAACGAACTCAGCAAAAAGATATCCCCGATCCCGAGGCCGAGCGCGCCGGAGAAAAGGAGGGCGCCGATGCCTCTCCACCCGGAGTCGGACCAGCCCCCGACGAGAGGAACCGTCAAGCCGAAAGCCGCCAGCGCGACGCAGGCTTTGAACGCGTTCATCCAGACGGGGCCGGTTTGCCGCGAGAAGCGGGCGAAGACCAAGGAACCCGAGGCAAAGCAAAGATTGGCCCCGAGCGCGAAAAAGTAAGGGGTGTTGGGGCTCATGCGCGGGAAGGACGCCTCATCCGAGGCTTTGATACACGGCCAAAGTTTTGCGGGCGGTTTCCGCCCACGAGAGTTCCTTTGCGCGCGCGAATCCGCGCTCGACCCGAAGCGCGCGCTCGGAGGGGTCGTCGAGCACGCGGCGAAGCGCGTCGGCGATCGCGTCCACGCGTGTCGGGTCCACGAGCAGCGCCGCGCCGCCGGCCACTTCCGGCAGCGAACTCGTGTTCGCGGTGACGACGGGCGTGCCGCAGGCCATCGCCTCGAGCACCGGAAGCCCGAAGCCCTCGTAGAAGGAAGGGTAGACGAGCGCCTCGGCGAGGTTGTACAAGCCGACGAGTTCCGTTTGGGGGACGAAGCCGGTCCAGACGGCCCGCGCGGAGAGTCCTTCCTCCGCCGTGAGACGTTCCACTTCGGGACGGGTGGCGCCGCCCTTTCCCGCGAAGACGACCCCGACGTCCTTAAGCGCGAGCGGAAGCCTCGCCAGCGCGCGCGGGACGTTCCCCGGGTGGCACCACGGGTCGAAGGGACCGACCATCAGCACGAAGCGCTCTGGCAGCCCGAGCCGCTTTCGCAGAGCGGTTTTCTCGGCTTCGGGCAGCGGGCGGAAGAGATCACGGTCGACTCCCTCGTGCGTGACCACGATCTTTTCCTCCGGGACCCGCCAGCGTTCGATGAGGTCCTTTTTCGTGTGTTCGGAGACCGCGATCACGCGGTCAACCCGGGCCATCCCCGGCCGGAGAATGCGCTCGTACTGGTCGATCAAAAAATCCGAGGTCCACTCCGGGTGAACGACGGGGAAGAGGTCGTGAATCGTCGCGACGCAGGGTTTCGGGGGCTTTCGCGGAATCCGGTGCGCGTGGAGCAGATCGATGCGGTGCCGGCGCATGCAGGAGCGGATGAGCGGGACTCCCCAATTCCATTCCAGGCGGTCGACGACCGATTCGGGCCAGCGCGGGACCAGGCGGGAGAACCGGTATCCTTCGGGGTCGGGCAGACGGGCGAGCTTTTCCGCGTAATCCCTGAAAAAATAGGCGAAGACGAAGAATTCCCAGTCGGGCGCCAGGCGGGGCAACTCGCGGATCAAATTGCGGACATAGGTACTGACGCCCCCGCGTCCGGATCCGTGCATGGGTTCTTCGAGCGCCACGCGCATAGCTCGATGATACCATTCCTGAAATGTCATAATGGGCCCGATGGAAATCCCGCTTTTCACCGTCATCATGCCGACCTATCAGCGCGCGCGGATGCTGCCCAGCGCGATGCGGACTTTGCTCGACCAAACCCTTCAGGATTTCGAGTGTCTGATCATCGATGACGGATCGACGGACGGCACCGAGGAGGTCGTCCAAGGGCTGAACCTGCCTGAAGGAAAATTCAAGTACGTCCGCTTCGATCACATGGGGAACATGTGGTGCCGCAACCGGGCGATCGAGATGGCGAAAGGGGAGTGGATCACCTATCTCGATACCGATGATTTCTGGCTGCCGCGGCGGCTCGCCGAGTTCAAGAAGCGCATGGACGCCAAGCCCGAGGTCGGATTCTGGTTTTCCAACGGGTATCACCACCGCTACGGCCGGATCCTGCCCACCGTGTTCGACCCGACCGCCGACGTGCCCGAGGGGAAGATTCCGGGCCACTTCGCGGTCGGGACGGAATTTTTGCCCTACATCACGACCAACGTCGCGATCCGCCGAAAGCTGTTCGACAAAGACGCGTACGGACTGTACCGCAGCGACATGGTCATCCTCGACAACGAACTCTACGCCCGCATGTTCGCCGGCGGCGTCGAGGTGGGCGTGCTGAAGGAGCCGCTCGCGGTGCGGCGAATCCACGATCAGCAGGTGACTCATTTGTGGATCGAGGAATTTCCGGAGGCCGTCGAAGCGCTGAAGGCCGGCAACCCGAGCCCCGAAGTGCTCGAGGCAGAGACGCGCAAGCTCGTCGAAGAGGTCGCGGATTACCTGCTCAAGTCGCTGGATCCTCAAAAGACGCGCGAATTTTTGATCGAGCACCTAGGGGACCGCGCCCGCACGAGCCCAACTTGGAAATGGACCCGCGTTCCGAGGCCCGTGCTCGCGTGGATGAAGGCCGCCCGCCGCCAATGGCTTCGCTTCCAGCATCACCCCGCCTTCGCGCCCGAGGATTATCGGCGCGCCTACGAATACGTTCAGCCGCTGATCGACTCGGAACCCGCCGCCCGCTGAAAATAGGGCTGGCCGCGGCGCGAGACGGCCGGCGCTACTTCCTGCTGTTGAAGTCCTTGGTGTGAAATTCCGCTAGCCGCGCTTCGCGGGCTGCGCGTCGCTGCGGCGCAGAATCGAAGACGGCAGTCCGAATTGTCCCATCGAAGCCTCGAAGCGCTTCGCGGGGTTCGCCGGATTGTAGGGGATGGCGAGGGTCTTCCGGACTTCCGCTTCGGTCTCGTCGCGGAGCGCCACCAACCGATCCGCCGTCAGCGCGTCGGTCTCGACGAAGGCCTTGTACCCGCCGTTGGGGTCTCCCTTGTAGTATTCGGCGACCTCGGTGTAATCGACTTCCTTCGAAAATAACCGGTCTCCGTTCTTGGGGAAGGTGTAGACCCACCAGCCCGGACGTCCCTCGGCGGGAACCGAGCGGTCGTAGTACGGCGTTCCCGGGTAGGTCGTGATGATCGTCAAATCGAAATCGTCGGGCTTCACCTGCAGCAGCCATTCCTTCGTTTCCCGCACCGTCGTTTCGTCCTCGCCCGGATGGCCGATCGACATCAGCGCTTTCACCTTCAGTCCGTGTTTGTGCGCGATGTCGAAGCATCGCGTGTTTTCTTCGAGGGTCGCCTTCTTGTTGATGTTCTCGAGGATTCGCGGGGAGCCCGATTCGAATCCTGTGAGCAGCCAGCGGAATCCCGCCGCGTGCATCGCCGCGGCCTGCTCCTCGTTGAAGAGCTGCGATTTCACGAAGCCGCGCAGGCGGAACTCGACGCCGAGCCGGTCCTGCAGCGCCTTGATCGCGCGCATCAATTCGACCAACTTCGGGTTGACGTTGAGTTCGTCGTCATAGAGCATGAAGGCCCGGACTCCGTAGCGCGTGTGAAGCTGCTCGAGTTCCTTGACGATGTTCTCGGTGGTCCGCATGCGTACGCGGCGGAGCATCGGCGACTCCCGTCCTCCGCAGAAGCCGCATTCGAACGGGCAGCCGAGTTGAGCGATCATCGAGAGCGCCCGGATGCCTTCGACCGAATACCGGTAGCTGTCGACGTCCACCAGGTGGCGCGCGGGGAAGGGAAGCGCGTCGAGGCGCTGGTTGGTTAAAAAGAGCGCGGACTTCGGATCGTCGGCGTCCACCAGTTTCGGCGCGTCCGGGCGGATCGCGTCGAAAATCGCGTCCTCCCCGTCGCCGGCGACCAGAACGTCGAACATCGACTCCAGGCGTTGGAAGGCGGTCATCGCGCGGCCGATGGTTTCGAGCCGGCGTTCGCGTTTGGCGGCGGCGTTTACCAACGTGATGTGCGGACCGCCGAGGATCATGCGGGCCTCGGGGGCTTCCCTGCGAAGTACCTGAAGCACTTTCGCGGCGGCGGGGAGCTGGGGCGTGGTCGCGGTCAGGCCGTAGATTGAGGCCTCGGAAGTTCTCGCGTGCATCGCCGCGACTTCTTCGAAATTTTCGACGCCCGAGAGATCCAAAAGCTCGACCGCGACGCCTCGTTGTTCGAGCATCGCGGCGACGCGCAAAATGCCGAGGGACATGAAGACTCTCTCATCGAGAAGAAACCCTGATGGAGGGATGATGAGGCACACCAGTGTTTGCATGGACACAATAGTATAGGAGGGCTTTGAATGGGAGTCCATAAGGTTTTTGTTTCCGGCCTTGGTCTTCCGTGATTCGTATAATGGTCCGGTCTATGCGAATCGGGGTCGACATCAGCGCGGTGATCGGCGCGGGCGGCGGGCTTCAGCGATACACGGAGCGTCTGCTAGACGCTCTCTTGCGCGTGGACACCGAGAATCACTACTTTTTCATCGCCGCCTACTGGCGAAACCATCCGCGGGAATTGACGGCGCTTGAGCTTCCGTCGGGACCAAACGCAGAGATCGTATCGCCTCGCTGGCCTCAGGGATTAATGGTCTATGCAGACCGCTACCTGGGCCTTTCCCCGGTGCCCGCTCTGGCGCATCGATTGAAGCTCGACATCTGGCACGGCGTCGGCAATCAACTCCCCCGCTTGGGAGGAGTCCCGGGCGTCGTGACGCTTCACCACGTCGGAGGCATCGCCGATACTTCCGGCGGCTGGGAACATCGTTGGAACGCGCAGGCCCGGTATTCCATTCCCCGCGCCAATCGCGTGATCGCGATCAGCGAGCATACTAAGGCGGATTTGGTGGAACAATGGTCGATCCCCCGGGACTCGATTTCCGTGGTCTATCACGGAGTGGAGAAAAGCTTCCGTCCGGAAGCGGCCGCCGGCGCGCTTCCCGACGGCGTCGAGGACCGTTATATCCTGTTCACTTCCGCGATCCGGAAACGAAAAAATCTCGAGGTTCTCGTGAGGGCGTACGCGCGGATCAAAGGGGCTTTACAGCTCGTGTTGTGCGGATATCGGAGCGAGTACTACAGGTCCCTCCGCACACTATGCTTGGAATTGGGTATCGTGAAGCGAGTCCTTTTTTTGGAAGATCTCTCCGACCGGGATCTTGCGCGTCTTTACGCACGCGCCCTCCTGTTTGTGTATCCGTCGAAGTGGGAAGGATTCGGGCTCCCGATTTTAGAGGCGATGGCCTGCGGAACGCCGGTGGTGGCGGCTCGGGCCGCGTCGCTTCCGGAGGTTGCAGGCGACGCCGCTCTCTATTTCGATCCTGATTCCCCGGAGGATCTTGCGGCCGCGATTCGAAAAGCCCTTGAGCCTTCTGCGGCCTCCCGCTTGTCCGCCGCGGGCCTGGCGCGCGCGGCGGGGTTCACTTGGGAGCGCACCGCCAGCGAAACGATAGAAGTCTACAAGCGGACGCTAAGCCGATAGTTTCCCCGCGACGAAGCCGCTCGCCCAGGCCCAGGTCAAATTGAAGCCTCCGACTTCTCCGTCGACGTCGAGGATTTCCCCGGCGAAGTACAGGCCGGACCGTTTGGCGGAACGCAAGGTTAGAGCGTCCACCTCGGAGCAATCGACTCCCCCGGCGGTGAACTCTCCCTCGTCCCACCCGCGCGTTTCCGAAACGGGGACGCGCCATCCGGAGAGGAAGTCGATCAGGCGAGTCCGATCCGCGGCGGGGGTCGTCTCCACGGGCCCGTCGGTGATTTCCAGATGCGAGAGGATCGCCGCCGGGAGCTTGTTCTGCATCAGTCCCGAGAGGCTGAGCGACAGGCGCTGGCCCGGCCGCTTCTCCCAGCGCGACGCGAGAGCGGCCGCGATCTCGTCGCGGGATTTGCGGGGGAGGAATTTCAATTCGAGTTCGCAGTCGTTTTTCCTTTCCCGGTTCAGACGCAGCGCGATCGGGCGGCTGACGTTGAGAATCGCGGGTCCGGTGAAGCCGTATTTCGTGAACATCATTTGGTCGCTGTCGCGGCAGATCTCCTTGCCTCCCACGATCGCGGCGACTTCCATCTCGGCCCGGACCCCGTGCACCTGTTTCGACACGGGGTTTCGCGCGACCAGCGGCAGCGCGGTGGCAACCGGTTCGACGATCGAATGACCGAAGCCCTGCGCCAGCGCGTATCCCGAACCGTCGCCGCCGAGTTTGGGGTAGGTCCTTCCCCCGGTCGCGAGAATCAGCTGCGCGGACCACATCGGTCCCTTATTCGTTTTCAGCGTGAACCCCTCGTCTCCCGCTTTGGCGCTTTCCAAATGCACGCCGGTCCGGATTTCGACCCCGGCTCGTTCGAGTTCATCGATCAAGAGCCCGAGCACGGTCTGCGCCTGGTTGGTCACGGGAAAGAGCTTCCCTTTCGTGTTCTTCTTCTCCTCGTACAGCGGGACCCCGAGATCCTCGAAGAAGTTCCGCACGGAGCGATGATCGAATTGGTCGAGGACGGCCGCGATGAAATCGGTCGTGGCGCCGCTGAACCGTTCGGGAACGACGTTGACGTTGGTGACGTTGCAGCGGCCGGCGCCGCAGACAAGTAGTTTCCGGCCGAGACTCTCCTCGTGCTCGACGAGGATGAGTTTGTGGCCGGGATGGTGTCTGCGCGCGGAGAGGGCCGCCATGATTCCCGCGGCGCCTCCGCCGACGATCACGACGCAGTCGCGTTTCGCCATCGCCCCATGATACTCTTTCCGAATGGCGTTGTGCCGCCTCTCCAATCTTAAGGTCCCGGTCGGCGCGGACGAGAGCGGGATTCCCGCGTTCGCGGCGAAGGCCCTCAAAACGGTTCCGAATCGTCTGCGCGCGCTGCGCGTCGTGAAGCGCTCCGTGGACGCCCGTAAGAAGCCGAAGCTTTTCTGGGTGCTTCAAGTGGAGTTCGAATGGGAGGGTCCCGTCCCTCCGGGGGCCGAGGAGATTCCCCGTTCGTCTCTGGATGTCCCCGAGCCGAACTGGCCGAAGGCCTCGAGCCCGGGTCCGATCGTGATTGTCGGGGCCGGACCCGCGGGACTGTTCGCGGCGCTCGCGCTCTCGGAAGCGGGCCGGCGCGTGATTCTGCTCGAACGGGGAAAGCCCGTCGATGAGCGCATGAAGGACATCGGGGCGCTGCGGGCGTCGGGAGTCCTCGATCCCGAGAGCAACGTCTGTTTCGGAGAAGGCGGGGCCGGCGCGTACACCGATGGAAAGCTATACACCCGGGTGAAGCATCCGTTCGTGCGGTGGGTGTACAAGGCGTTCGTGGCCGCCGGGGCGGATCCGGAGATCCTCGTCGACGCGCATCCGCATCTGGGGACCGACCGGCTCGTCGCGATCGTCAAGCGCCTGCGGGAACGGATTCTGGCCGCGGGAGGCGAGGTCCGCTTTCAGGCGCGCGTCGCTTCTCTCGTCAAAGCGGGAGGCGCCGTCCGCGCGGTGCGTTTGGCGAGCGGCGAGGAAATCGCGGCGGAGGCGGTCGTCCTCGCGATCGGGCATTCCGCCCGCGACACGATCGAATCGGCGCTTGCCTCCGGCGTGCTCATCGAGCCGAAGCCGTTTGCGGTCGGCGTGCGCGCCGAACATCCGCAGGAGTTGGTGAACCTGGCGCAATACGGGGCGAGGCGAATCCCGCAACTCGGCGCGGCGGCCTATTCGCTCACCCATCAAATCCCGGACCCGCGCTTGAAGCAGCGCGGAGTCTACAGTTTCTGCATGTGCCCCGGCGGCTTCGTCGTGCCTTCCCCCACGGAACCCGAACGGCTCGCCGTCAACGGGATGAGCAACTCGGGCCGATCGACTCCGTTCGCCAACTCCGGCGTCGTCGTTCAAATCACGCCGGAGGACCTGATCGCGGCGGGACTTCCGGAAGGTCCGCTTGTCGGGATCGCGTTTCAGCGGGAGTTGGAGGCTGCGGCGTTTCGAGCCGTGACGCGGGCGTATCACGCGCCGGCCGTCCGTATCGACGATTTCCTGGCGGGCAGGACCTCGGGGGTTCTCGCGTCGAGCAACTACCGTCCCGGACTCGAGGCCGCCGACCTTCGCGCGGTGATGCCGCCTTGGGTGCTCGATCCGCTTGCCGAGGGCATCCGGGGTTTCGCGCGCAAGTTGAAGGGCTACGACAGTGCGGAGGGAAACCTGATCGCCGTTGAAAGCCGGACCAGTTCTCCCATCCGGATGACGCGCGGCGGCGACTACCAGGCGGTCGGCGTCCCGGGCCTTTATCCCGTCGGAGAGGGCGCGGGCTACGCAGGCGGCATCGTCAGCGCCGCGGTGGACGGTCTGCGCGCCGCCGAGGCGATTCTATCCGGCCGGGCGTCCCGATAACCCCCATGAAGCCCGGCACGACGGGGCTCCGCCCCGTCAGGACCGGGCGTCCCGATAACCCCCATGAAGCCCGGCACGACGGGGCTCCGCCCCGTCAGTCAATAGTCCTGTAACATCGCGGGGGTACCCTGATCCCGTGGGCAACTTTAACGGCAGCAGCATCATGGCCGGAATGATTCACATGGACGCGAGCGCTCCGCTCGGGCTCCCGGAATGCTACGGGGCGGTTTGCGTCGTGCTCGGTTTCGCCGCGGTTTGTCTCGTCCTCTGGTTCTGTCCGAATGGATGCGAGTCCGACGTGAAATCTTCCTCCGGCATCGTCTGAGCCTTTGATCAGGCGGGGTCTTTTTTCGGGTCGGCGGGATCGCCGGCTTGGAGCCGCTTTGCCGCGTAGAACAGCGTCGCGACGAGAACCGCGATCACGGCGTTGACTCCGAAGAACACCGGCGCCGCGGCGACCGCGTCGAACAGCGTCCCTAATCCGAGCGAGGCGGCGAGGACGATCGCGAAGGCGGCGGCGCCGACGAACGCGAAGGCGCGTCCCCGCAGGCGGCTTGGAAGCCCGTCCTGCAGACGCGTTTTCAGGCTCAGGTCGCTGGCGGCCCAGGTGAGGCTGCCGAACGCGACCAGGGGAACGAGCGCCCACAGCGTCGGCGCGAAAGTAAGCGTCCAGAGACCGAGCAGTCCCAAGGCCATCCACTTGATCCAGAACGGGGAACGGAAGCGCCCCGAATCGCCCGCCTTTTTCACGGCGCGAATCAAAAGAATGGCGCCGAGCATCTCGCCGAAATTCGACGCGCCGATCATCCAGGCCGCGGCGGCCGGGTTCCCGAGCAACGAGTTCGCGGCGACCGGAATGAGAAGCCCTTCGAGCAGGCGGTGAAGGACCAGCGGGACGACCATCGCGTAGGCCGCCCAGCGAAATTCCTTGACGCGCCAAATCGCGTGGGCGCCTTTCTTGAAATCGGTCCAGATCTGCGAGAGCGCGAATCCCCGCGCGGCGTTTTCCGCGAGAGGGGAAGTGCGGCTTTGTTCGCCGACTCCCACAGCGGAGGCGGCGGCCGCGAAGGAGGATTCCGGGGCGGCGGCTTTAGCCGGCATTTGGATGCGGGAGAACACCCAGGCCGCGAGCAAATATGCCGGGGGGTGGATCAACAGCGCGGCGATCGGGCTGGCGATTGAGAGGATCACGCCGACGGCGAGCGCGCCGATGACGCCGGAGATCTCGTACGCCACGTGCGTCTTTGCGTTGAACAGCTTGATCTGCTTGTGATTGTTGCCGACCAATTCCGGCGGGATGACCTGGCGTGCCGTGTCGGAAACGCCGGTGAATCCGCCGTTGAGCGCGTGCAGCGCCAGAATCAGCGCCGGCTGCGCGAGCTGAATGCCGGCGATTCCCGGAAAGTACAAATCTGCGGCGAACAGGCCGATCATCGCGGTGACCGTGAGCGCCTGCAGCGCCATCGCCCCGGCGAGCACCTTCGTCGGTGATTTCCGGTCGAGCAGGCCGCCGGCGAGGGAACTGAACACGACCTGGGAGAGGCCGTAGCCGACGGCCATCATCGCGGCCCATTTAGCCTGCCCGAACACGGTCAGCGCGATCAGCGGAACGCCGAGTCCGACCGCTTCCATGCCGAGCTTAAATAAGGCGGTTCCGGCCAGATAGGTCTTCAGCGCGGAAGCGATTTTCGGAGCGGGGGGCGCGTCCGCCCGGTTTCCGGCGGCGATTTCGCGTCCGAGCGGATTCCTGCGGCGTCCCCGCGCCGATGCGGCGACGGAGTCCGAGGCGTCGGAAGTCCCGGCGTTCAGGCCGAGCAGCCGATCAAAACTGGTCTTCGAGTCCGAGCGGGCGGAGGCGAGCGGCGCCTCGGCGAGCGTTTTTGAGTCGCCGGCGATCGCTTGCGTCAGCGCGGCCACGCGTTTGGCGACGGCGGCCCGAGGCGCGGCAGCGCGGCCCGCGGGTTGTGCGCTTAAAGGCGTAGTCCCGGAGACGAACGCGGCGGGTCGCGCGAGGGAAACGGCCGTTCCAGGGGCGGAGGCTGCGAGCGCGGGCGCAATCGAGAGCTCGGGCAGGTTCGTCAGGGCGAGAGCGGGCGCCGCCAAGGAACCAAGGGAAAGGGACGAGGGAAGGGCGAAAGTCGCGGAGAGCGGTGCGACCCTCTGGGCCGCGCCGACCGGAGCGGAGAGCACGCGCGCGGCGACCGGGCCCGCCTGCGCTTCGGCGCAGACCATCGAAAACGCCAACAGCGTCGCGGCAAGGCGTCGGCCCATGAGGCATTCTACGACCCGCGCCCCCGAACGCGGAGGGTCCTTCTTCCCAGGCGGCGACCGCTATTGGGCCTAAGCCGAAATCCGCCGAAAGAGAAGGTCAGGCCGCCGTTGAGCGAGAGGAATTGGAAGGGCTTCTCGTTTTTGCCGAGCACGCTGTGAAAGCGCGCGTCGGAACCTCCGCCGCTAAGTCCCCATCTGGACCTTCCACCCCCGCGTTGCTAGGATGGGGGCATGGAAGGCCTCGTCCTCGCGATCGACCAGGGCACCACCGGTACGCGCGCCGTCGTCTACGACGAGAAGACGCGCGTCGTCGGCTCCTCCTACCGGGAATTTTCTCAGCATTTCCCGAAGCCGGGCTGGGTGGAGCACGACGCGGAAGAAATTTGGCGCGCGACCCAGGCCGTGATGAAAGCAGCGGTGAAGGGTCGCCGGATCGCCGCGATCGGGATCACGAATCAGCGGGAGACGACGGTGCTGTGGGATCGCGTGACCGGGCGTCCGGTGCGCCGCGCGATCGTCTGGCAGGACCGCCGGACGGCGCCGTTTTGCGGCGCGCTCAAGAAGCGCGGCCTGGAGCGAGTCGTCCGCGCGAAAACGGGGCTGCTGCTCGATCCCTACTTCTCCGCCTCGAAAATCCGCTGGCTGCTCGACGCCGACTCCGGGCTTCGCCTCAAGGGCCTGAAGGTGGACGGAGGCGCGACCGCAAACGGCTTTTTGATGCAATTCCAAGCCGATTTGCTCGGGGTTCCGGTTCAGATCTCCGACGCGGCGGAATCCACGGCCTGGGGCGCGGCGAAACTCGCCGGCATCGGGGCGGGTCTTTGGAAAACCGCCCAGGCCGCCGATCGCAGGCGGAAGTACCGCCGCGTCGCGCCGCGCATGCCGCGCGCGAAGGCGCGGGCGCTGCGCAAGGAGTGGCGCGGCGCGGTCGCGAGGCTGCTGCACCAATGAAGAAGAAACGCCCCCATGAACTGATCTCCGGCGCGTTTCTCCTGATCGGGATTTTGCTGGGCTATCAAGCCGCCGTTGAGAGCATCCTTTGGATCTGGCCCGCTTCGAACTGCCTGTGGGTCGGCGCAGCCTATTACACGGTCAAAGGCCGCGTGTTCGGAAAACGCGACGACGGTACGCTGGACCCGGTCGCCGCCTTCTGTCTGCTTCCCTTCCTGCTGATCACTTGGGCGACCTGGCACGCTCAGAATTGGCTCTCGAACGAAAACCCTTTCGACGAAGTCTCTCCCGGCCTTTACCTCGGCCGGCGTCCGCTGCAAAAAGACCTGCCTCTCGGCGTCAGTCTCGTCGTCGATATGACTTCGGAGTTTTCGAACCCCGGCTACGCGGACGGCGTGACCTATGTGACGGTGCCGACGCTCGACGCGTTCGTTCCGGACGCGGAGCCGTTTCTGGCCGCGGCGGAAACCGCCGCTTCGTGGGAGGGGGGCGTGTTCGTGCATTGCGCCAACGGTCACGGCCGTTCCGCCGCGATGGCGGGGGCGATTCTCCTGCGTCGCGGGATCGCGCGTTCCGTGGCACAGGCGGAAGCGGAAATCGTCCGGGCGCGGCCGCTCGCGGCCTGGCATCCCGTTCAGCGAGCGATGCTGCGGCGATTGGCGGGGCGGCTGCTCGAACCGCGTGCGTGACCTCGCCGGGCGCGTAACCTTTTCGATATTGCGCCCGGGGGCATAAGACTTCATCCTTATAGAGATGCGTTTTTGGCTGCTCCTCAACGACGAGCCGGCGGGTCCCTTTACGGGCGAAGCCCTCGAAGAGGTCCCGGGGTTTTCCCGAGCGAGTCTCGTTTACCCCGAAAGGCGGCTGGACCCTCGGGACGAGCGCTGGATGCGCGCGGGAGACGTCCCTCAGTTGGCGCCGGCGCTGTCCGCGTTGGAGCGCAAGGCGTTCGCGGGACGCTACCTCGTGCCCGAGCCGACGGTGCGCGATTTGCCCTTGCTGGGGGCGATCCTGAAGCAGCTCGAGCGATTCGAGGAGGAACTCGTGGAACTGCGGGGGAATCTGATCGCCCGGCATCAGGAACTCACCGCTTTGCGCGGCGACTCGGAGTCCACGCAGACTCAGACTGATTCCCTCGAGATCGAATTTCGAAAGGCCGAGGCGGAGATCGCCGGGCGCATCGAGAAGCTCGAACCCCTGCAGGCGGACATCCTCCGGTTGCGGGAGGCGGGAATGGAGACCGCGCAGGCCGCCCGCCAAGCGCAGGAGCGCGTCCTTCAAGAAGTCGAGAATGTCCGAAAGCGTCTGGAGAGCCTGGAAGGCGATGTCGACCGCGAAGCGCAGAACGAAATGATGCGGGCCTATACGGCCTCGCTTCAGGAGCGTCTGGAACTCACGGTGAAGGGTCTCGACGCGGAAAGTAAAAAGTCAGCCGCCCTAGGCAAAGAGGTCACGGCCTTGCGGGAACGCGCGGAGCGCGAAACCGCCGCGCGCGGCTTTTTCGCCGGCGGACCGAAATTCCGGAAGCCGGAGGCGCTTCTCACGCTGCTTCTTTCAATTTTGCTGGGGGCCGTCGGATTCTTGTTCTACGAGCGATTGCGAACGCCTTCCACCGAACCCCCGGTCGAGACTCCGCCCGTCGTTTCCGAGCCGACGCCCGACCCGGCTCCGGCGCCCGAGCCTAAGCCCAAGATCGAGACGCCGAGGCCCGCCCGTGCGCGGAAGTCCTTGAAGAAACGCGCCGAACAGAAGGTGCGAGAGCGGAAGGTGCGCGAGACGATTTTACTCCGCGTCACCGGCGGGGTTCCCTCGTCGAAACGGGTCGTCGTCCCGGAGCGGAAAATCGCTCCGTTGGCCGCTCCCGAACCCTCGAAGAATTAGCTATCCTGGTCGCAGCCGCAGGGAGATAGCGCCATGTTTAAGACAGCCGTTTTTGCGTTCGCGATTTCAGCCGCGCCGTCGGCCGTAAAGGCCTGGGGTCCGATCGGGCACCGGGTCGTCGGAAAAATCGCGGAAAACCATCTGACGCCGGAAGCCAAGGCCGGAGTCGAGGGCGTCCTGGGCGTCGAGACTCTCGCCCGTGCCAGCACCTGGGCCGACGAGGTGCGCTCCCACCCCGACCGGGACTACTACGGAAAATTCGATCCGTGGCATTACGCCACCGTGCCCTCCGGAGAGAAGTACCGCGACGAACTGGCGCCGAAAAAGAAGGGCGACATCGTCTCGGCGATGAAGAAGACGGAAGCGGTTCTCCGCGACGCAAAGTCGGAGAAGAAGGATAGGATCGAGGCGTTGCGGCTTCTGGTCCACTTCGTCGGGGATATACACCAGCCTCTTCATGTCGGCAACGGAAAGGACTTCGGCGGGAATACCTGTCATGTGAAGTGGTTCGGAGCTCCGAAGAAGCTGCACCAGATCTGGGATGAGTCCTTGATCGATCATCTGCAGTTGTCGTACACGGAATACGCCGAATTTCTGGATCACCCTTCCGACAAAGACATCGCGCGGCTGCAGGGATCCTCCTACGCGGAGTGGGCCGATGAGTCGAGCGCCCTTCTGCCGGGGGTTTACCCCGGCGGCGCGAAGTCCGAGGATCACCCCTACTGCATGAAGGGCTGGTCCGAGCGGCCCGACGACAAGGTGATGCCGGATCTCAAGTGGAATTACGCCTTCGAGCATCGTGAGACGCTTGATGACCGCTTGCTCGCCGCCGGCGTGCGCCTGGCAGGCGTGCTTAATTCGATTTTCAAATAGCCCCCTTGAATGTGATGGCCGAACCGCTGAGCGCCAGTCTGATCGCCGCCCTGATGCTGTTGGTCGCGATCGTGGGCGGCTACCTCGCCAAGTTGGTTCGGGCCCCTCGCATCGTCGCCCTGATCCTCGGCGGGGTCGCGATGAAGTGGTGGAACGGCGACGCGGAAATCGTGCGGTCCCTCTCCTTCGTCAATGAGTTGGCGGTCGGCTTGATCCTTTTCGTGATCGGCGGCGTGTTCACCGTCGAGCGCATCAAATCCACGCAGGGCCTGCTCCGCCGCTTCAGTCCGAGCGAGATCGGCGCTTCTTTTTTCGCCGTCGCGTTGTTGTGTTCCGCGGCGGCGTGGACCCTCCCCGGCATGACCATCCCAGTGTCGATCGCCGTCGGCTTGCTGCTCGGCAGCGCGGCCATCGAGACCTCTCCCGCCGCGACCTGGTACGTGCTTCGCGAATACGATTCAAAGGGACCGACGACCGACCACCTGCTCGTCATGACCGGTGTCAACGCTTTGGCGGCGGTCGTGCTGCTGCAAACCGCTTTCATCGCGCTTTCCGCCTCCGGAGCGGTCGAGGGGTTCAGCGCCGTAGGGTCTCCCTGGACGCGCTTGTTCGCGATCTCGATCGGGAGCGCCGTTCTCGGCGGAACCCTTGGATTTTTGCTGAGCGTGCTTCACGCCCGCCTGCCGCTGCGTGAGATGGTGCTTCTTTTTTTCTCAACGGTTTTTTTGCTGTCCGCCTCGGATTCGTGGATGCTGAGTCGTTTGGGTTTCGCGTTCGACCATCGGGTGACGAGTCTGTTCATCGGCGCGGTGTTCTTCAACACCGCGCGCGATTCGAATTTTTTCGAGCAAACGCTCGAAACGATCAGCATGCCGATCTTCTCTCTGTTCTTCGTCCTGGCGGGCTACGCGCTTCATTTGGAAGAATTGCCGCATCTCGGCTTGCTCGGCGTGGTCTACATCGCTGCGCGCGCAGGGGCGAAGTATTGGGGCGTGCGGCGTGCCGTGCTCGCGCAGGGCCCGGACGCGACCGTTCCCGAATCGACGGGGCTGGGGCTGCTCTGTCAGGGGAGCGTCGCCATCTCTCTCGGCGCGGCGATCACCGCAAATTGGGTCCATCCCGTCGCCGCAAAACTCAACACGATATTGCTCGCCGCGGTCGCCCTGTTCGAGATCAGCGGTCCGATGTTCGTGAAGCGGACTCTCATTGAAGCCGGGGAGGTTAAGGCGGTCACCTTATTGCGCCCGGGTTTCCTACAGCGGACCTGGATCAGCCCGGGACCCGGGATGAACCGCCTGCTCAAGCAGGCGAGTGACGAAGGAACTCTTCCGAAGACCGAGGGGGCGCTGACCGCCCGCCATCTGATGCGCACCAACATCAACTTCCTCCCCTCGGAAAGCGATTTCGACGCCGTGCTGGAGTTCATCGAGCGCAGCCGCTTCCATGACTTTCCGGTCGTCGATAAGACCGGTGCCTACGTCGGGATGATCCATTTCCGGAAGATTCGGGACCAGTTGTACGGCTCCGCTTCCGCTCGGCGCGCGACGGCCGGGAATTTGGCCGATTCCGACACGCCGATCGTCACGCCGGAGACGGGACTCCCGGAAATTCTGCGTCTTTTCCATCGCCATAATCTCGGCGAAATCGCCGTGGTCGAGGATATGGAGCGGAAGCACCCGATTGGGTTGATTGAACAGCGGGATCTATTGCGCGTTCTTCACGTCTGACGCTTTCGGAACCGTGAAGTAAAAGGTCGTTCCCCGCGTGAATTCGCAGCGGTAGCCGATCCTTCCCCCATGGGCTTCGATGATGCGCTTGGTGATCGCGAGGCCCAGTCCCGAGCCTTCCATCGCCGCTGTGGCGTCCGAGCGCGAGCGGGAGAACCGATGGAAGATGCGGCTTCGGAACTCTTCCGGGATGCCCGGACCGCGGTCCTCGATCGAGACGAGGTACGATTCCCCCTGTTCCATTAAAGAAACCACGACCGACGCTCCCTTTCGCGAGAACTTCGCCGCGTTCGTCAACAGATTCGTCAGCGCCTGCATCAGTTTGTGGCGATCGCCCCGGACGGGAGCCGACGGGAGAGAATCGGAGAGCGTATAGTGAGACGCGAGTCGTATGGCGTAAGGACCGTTGAGACGAATCGCGTCCTCCAACAGACGGGCCAAATCGAAGGAATCCGCGTCGAAGCGGAGATTCTTGGCGGTCAGTAAAGACATGTCGAGGCAGTCGTCGAGCAGATGGACCAGGCGCTCGGCGTTTTCCAGGGTCAGCGCGAGGGTTTCGGACGCGTCCGGGGGGATCGCATCGCCCAGCGCGTCCGCGAGCGTCGTGAGGGACCCCACGATGGCGCTTGCCGGGGAGCGCAGTTCGTGACTCGCCACCGCGATCAGATCGTCCCGCTCTCGGTCGAGCATTCGGTGTTTGGTGATATCCCGCGAGATCCCGAGCAAAAACGCGGGACTGCCGTCCGGGCCCAAAAGCGGAATCTTCTGCGTATGCAGCCAGCGCTTCCCGTTGGGAGTGTCGACGGGTTCCTCGGGGATGTCGAGCGGTTCCCCCGATTTGAGAACCCATCGATCGTGGGAGGTAAAGAAGTCCGCCTGCTCCTTCGGGAAAAGGTCGTAGTCGTTTTTTCCGATCATCTCCTCGCGCGGCAGCCCCAGAAGTTCCTCTCCGGCCTTATTGAAGCGCACGAATCGAAGGTCGCGCGCTTCCTTTACTAAGACCATATTCGGAATCGCCTCGATGATCGAGTCGAGAAAGTACAGCGCCTGCCGGGATTCGGCGGCGTATTCCGATACGGGATCTTTCATTAGTGAAGATTGTAAGAGACGGATTCTGTACGCGCAAGGGGATATCCACGGGGATATCAGCGGATCCTCGCGAAACCGCGGCGGAACTTCCGCGTAATCGGCTAAAATCGGGATATCCACGGGTTTTGGGGGGCCGACGACAACCATGATCGATTTTAATCCGACCGAGGGACTTCGACTGCTGCAGAAGATCTTTACCGCCCCTATCTTCACTTTGGGGGACTCGCCGGTCAGCGTGATGAGTTTTTTCGCCGCGACGATGATTATCGTCGGCGGGACGATGCTTTCGCGCCTGATCCAAAAGCTGCTGCGCTCGCAATTCGGGTCGCGGCTGTCCTTTGAGCGCGGGCTGGGCTACGCCTTGACGCGCATGCTGCACTACACGATGATCGCGGTTTCGGTGCTCGTGGCGATTCAGTCCGTCGGCGTGAACCTGACGAGTTTGACGGTGCTGGGCGGCTTCTTCGGCGTGGCGTACGGCAGCGATACGGAGAGGGTGCGGGAGACGGCGCTGAGCGTGACGGCGCATGAGGAGATTCTTTCCGAGCCGCGGCCGAGCGTGCGCTTCTTGGGCTTCGGGGATTCGTCGTTGAATTTTGAGCTGCTGGTGTGGATACGGGATCCGCGCAAGCAGTTTCATACGAAGAGCCTGATTTATTTCGAGCTGGAGAAGGCGTTGCGCCGGGCGAAGATCGAGATTCCGTTTCCGCAGCGCGATGTGCATGTGCGATCGGGGGGGAGTGCGGTTTGATCCCGCCCGGTCGACGAAATCGCGGGAGAAGGGAAACGGAAACGCCTATTCCGTCCGTCAGCGCGCTTTTAGGTACGCCTTAACCGCCTTCCACTGGCCGGGACCGTCAAGCCGTCCTTCCTCGAGGACCTTCGTCCAATCCCCGCTGCCGAGATAATGATCCCGGCTGAACGGATAGACGCTGGCCTTCTGGCCTTTGTTCGAGCGCACCCAACGGTACAGCGTCGGGAGCGTGAAGTCCGTGATGCCCATCGCGCCGTACGTGAGCGCTTCCGGGAAGATCTCCTCTTGTTTTTTCGGCGGAAGGAGATCGAAGAGCTCGGAGCTCGACACATAGAATACATTCAGCTTCGCCTTTTCCTTGTCGAGGCGGGGAAGCACGAAGTCGACGAACATCGAGCCCGCCGCGTGTCCCAGCAAAACGACGGTCTTCTTCGTTTTCGCGCGGCGCATCGCGTAGACGCCCTGCGCGGCGATGAACGCCGGAGGAAGCCCGAGCTTCTTTCGGTCCACCACGGTCATCTTCGGACGCGTGACGAACGGGGTGATGACCGCCGGGCGGGCCTTGAGCGCCGCGACAAGCAGCGGCCACACCTCGTTGGGGTCCCACGGGGTGAGGGTGATCACCCTGCCCTTGGGGAAATTCCCCGCGTACATCTGAAGCGGCTGAGGGTCCGCGTGAGTCGGACCGTCCTCGCCCGTCATCGAGCCGGCGTGGCCGTTGATCATGATCCAGGGGCGGTACGGTTCCCCGGTCATTTCACGGCGGAACTGCTGGCTGATCGCGTGGCAGCGCGCCGGGATGTGTTCAAGCGGCGCGATGAAGGCCGAGTAAGAGCTCGAAACCCCGATGTGGCGGCCGAAGGCGGAGATGCCCGCCATGATCCCGCCCATCGCGTCCTCGCAGATGCCGCCGACGGCGAGCAAACGCGATTGTGGATTCGTGCTCGGGTGGAAGAATCCTCCCGGAAAGCCCTTCCCGGCGCCTGAGACGCTCGTCGAATCGAGCAGATCGGCGGCGCAGGCCAAAATGGATCCGCCGGAGAGCTGGTTCAGGTAGCCCAAAGAGTCGCCGAGCGCGCCGCGGAGCGTTTGTCCCGATCCGGGTTCGTTCACCAATTCCTTCGGGGTCTTCTTCGCGTCGACGGAATTCCCGTAGATCTTTGAGAGATTCGGGCCCGGGCGCGGCGTGCGGCGGCTCGCGTCGAGCCGGTCTTTCGCCGCTTGGACTCGGTCGGCGGCGGTTTTCGCGAAACCGGGATGCGCGGCGATCGCTTTTCGCATCGCGGTAAGCGTGTCCCAATAGGCCTGCTCGTGCGCCTTCGAGTCCATTCCCTGCTCGAGTTTTGGGAATTCCATCCCGAAGCGCTCTTCGAACGGGCGAAGCGCCGCGTGGTAGCCTTCGGAGCCGAATTTGTGGCCGCCGCCGTGGGATTTTTTGCCCTCGACGCCGTAGCGCCAGCCCTTGATCGTCCGGTAGACGATCGCGGTCGGCAGGTCGTTGTCCATCTCTCCAGCGAGTCTCAGGGCCGTGTGCACGTTCGCGACGTCGTGGCCGTTTCCGGCGTAGACCACGTTCCAGTCGTGCAGACGCATCAACTCGACCGGATCCCATTGGACGTAGTCGCCGGGGGTCCCGTCGAGAGCGCAGACCGCGTCGGAATCGATCGAGGCCTGATTCCAGTCGATGTGGAGCCAGGTGTTCGAGAGGCCGTTGGTGACGCCCGCGGCGATCGCCTCGTGGACGCGGCCGGGGGTCATCCCGCCTTCCCCTTCGATGATGTGAACGACCGGGCAGTTCTTCCCGTACGCGTCGCGCGCGCCGGCGGCTAGGCCGACGGCCGAGCAGATGCCGACCCCGCTGGGTCCGGTTGCGACCGGCACGAACGGAACGATCGGCGTGGGATGGCCGTCCAGCGGTTTCGAGTCGAACTTCTTAAACAGAGGCGTGCCTTGAGTCGGGTTGCGGCGGAAGCCCAGCAGGTCTTCGAAGCGCAGGCGGCGTTTCGAGGTTCCGAGGAGTTTCGGTCGGGCGGTCTTCACCAGTTCGTCCCGAATAGCCCACATCGCGTACATGCCCATCGCCTTGTGGCCGCCGGCGAAAACGATCAAGTCCGAGTCCTCTCGGTCGGGCTTTGAGAAGTCGTAGTCCATCGTGTCGAAAATGAGGCCGGCCATGGTTTTTCCGGCGGAAATGCTCCCGCCCGGGTGTCCCGAGGAGGAGAAGTTGAAGAGGATCGCCGTGAGCGCGCGGTAGGCGATGTCGAAATCTTCGAAGAAGGCCGCGTCTTCCAAAGAGGCCGCAACAACTTTCTTATACACGCCGCGCCGGGGGCGCAGGCGGAGAGAGTCGGAATTGGTCGGGGTTTGAGCGAGGGTCGTCATGGCGTCTCCTTCCGTGAATTCAAATTCGAGTTTAGCAATTCCCGCCCGGTGAAGTGCCGAGAGGAATTTGAGAGAAAAAGCGGGTCCCTTCTCCCGGCGTGGTCGTGAAGCCGACGGTGCCGCCCAGATAGCGTTCGGTAAGCAGTTTGACGCTGTAGGTGCCTAAACCGCGGTTGGATCCCTTCGTGGAGAACGACCGTTGGAAAATCTGACGCCGTACGGGATCGGACATCGTGGCATCGTTGTGAACCCAGAACTCCAGCCGGTCCTCATAGGCTTTGCAGCCGAGGGTGACGGTTCCTCCGACGGAGGTCGCTTCCAGCGCGTTTTTGAGGAGATTCCCGAGGACCCGTCCCAAAATCGTCCGGTCGCAATGGATCATGAGGGCCGCGCTTCGATGATCCAAGCGGAGGATCCGGCTCCGTCCGACCGGATGAATGCGATAGGCCCGCACGATTTCATCCATTAAATCCTTGGAGTTGAAGGAAGACGGTTCGCAAATCAATTCCTGATTTTCCGCCATCGTCAACTGCCGCTGGCTTTCGATTTCTTCGATCAGGCGTTCCGAGAGGTCGTGAGCCATATCCATGAAGGACTCCTTGTCCGCGACGTCGGGGTCTTTGAAGAGTTCCGTTACGCCGCGCAGGTTTCCGGCCGTGTTGAGGATGTCGTGAAAGAAGATACGTTCGAGCGCCTTTCTCCGGTTCTCGTCGGCGATGTCCGAGAGAGTGAAGGCGATGTAGCGATTTCCGTGGAGTTCGAAAACGCCGGTGGAGATGCGCAGGTCGAGCGCGACACCGTCCTTGCGCAGGATGCGGCATTCCGACTCTCCCGCCCCGAGTTTCCCCGCGGCGAGGATCGCCTTCGAAACGCCGCATTCCCGGCAGAACTCCGTGGTGCCGCAGCCGCCCGCGAACTCCGTGGAGTGCATGCACTGCAGCGCTTCGCCGGGTCTGAGTCCGAGCGTTTGTTTGATATCGTCTACGTGAAGCAGGTTGAGCATCGCGCGATTGCAGAAAACGATTTGACGCTCGGGGTTGAGAATGAGCACGCCGTCGGGGACGAGGTCCAGAATCTGACGAATCAGCGGCACGCCTTCGATCCGTTCGAAGTCCGAGAGGAGCGCCTCTTGGGCCGCGCGTTCAGCGGAAAGGAAGTCGGTCGAAAGCCGTGTCGATTTTTGCTCCATCGTCCCTCCAAAATGAAGGGCAACGATATTGCCTATAAAGAAGAAGGGGGTGTTCCCCTAGGGCCCATCGCCGAAGGATCAGCGGCGGTCGTTGACGAACAAAGTTCCGCTGAGATTCCCGGATCCGGACAACTGCAGCCAGGACCCGGAGAGCGTCCCGGAAATCCGCACGGAGCCGGAGACGTTCGTGCTTCCGACGTAGCGCCCTCCGTCGTAGACCGGAACGTATTCGTAAATGGGGACCGTCTCGTTGACGAAGGTTTGGCCGGGATAGAGGCGGACCATGACCGTCTTGTTGATCCAAACGGTGCCGGTACGCGCGCCCGAGCCGTAAAGGGTTGTGTTCCCGGAAACAGGGACGCTGAGGAAGGTCGCTCCCTCGCGGACGGACGCGTTTCCGCGCAGGGTCACCCAGCCGCTCAAGGAGAGGAAGCGGCTGGCTTTGAAGGCGCGGCGGAAGGGGGAGACGACGGGAGCGGCGGCGGTCGCCCGCAGCGATTCGATCGAATCCGGGGCGGCGGAGTACGCGGACGTGGAGAGAACGAGGGCCGTCAGCGCGGCGAAGAGGGTGTTTTTCATAAAGGGATTATAGCACCGAAGGGCCTATCGTTTGTCGGGTCTTTCGGCCGTCCGGAGGGCGTAACATTGGGGGTTCTCGCCGCACTAATAGTTGGGTAGAATTGTCTTACATCCCCCCCCGGAGGATCGTCATGAGTTCGAAGGTCGAAGAAGACGTTCGTGAATATTACGGGAAAACGCTCGCTTCCAGCACGGATTTGAAAACCGACGCCTGCTGCGATACCGCGGGAACCCCGGATTACATTCGAAAGGCGCTGGGCAAGGTTCACGACGAAGTGCTGTCCCGCTACTACGGCTGCGGGTTGATCGTCCCCCACGACGTCGACGGACTTTCGGTGCTGGACCTGGGTTCGGGTTCCGGGCGGGATTGCTACGTGCTGTCCCAGTTGGTCGGGCCGAAGGGCCGGGTCGTCGGGATCGATATGACCGAAGAGCAGCTTCTCGTCGCCCGCAAGCATCTGGATCATCACGCGAAGACCTTCGGGTACGCGCGCTCGAACGTCGAGTTCAAGAACGGCAACATCGAACGTCTCTACGAGGCCGGATTGTCCGACGCGTCGTTCGACCTGATCGTTTCCAACTGCGTGATCAATTTGGCGAAAAACAAGGAGTCGGTGCTTCGCGAAGCGTGGCGGGTCTTGAAGATCGGTGGGGAACTGTACTTCTCCGACGTGTACGCCGATCGGCGCGTTCCCGAGGAACTCCGGGAAGACAAGGTGCTTTACGGGGAATGCCTGTCCGGGGCGCTTTATTGGAACGATTTCCTTCGCCTGGCGCGCAAGGCCGGCTTTTCCGACCCGCGGCTGGTGGAATCGCGGCCGCTCGAATTGGGGAACAAGGACGTTCGCGCGAAGGCCGGACACATTCGGTTCTATTCGGCGACCTACCGGCTCTTCAAGATCCCCGCGCTGGAGGACGCCTGCGAGGATTTCGGGCAGGCGGTCGTCTACAAGGGGACGATGACGGAATGTCCGCAGTACTTCGATTTGGACGATCATCATCGCTTCCTCGCCGGGAAGGCGCACGAGGTTTGCGCGAACACCTCGCTGATGCTCTCGGAGTCCCGGTTCAAGCGGCATTTCGTCTTCATCGGCGGCACGAGCGTCCACTACGGGATCTTCAAGGACTGCGGTCTCGACGTCCCGTTCAAAAAAACCGTCGCGGACGCGGACGCGAATGCCGGCTGCTGCTGACGGGGCGGAGCCCCGTCGTGCCGGGCTTCATGGGGGCTATGAGGACGCCCGGCCCAAATGGTCGGACCCGGCCGTCACGGCCGGAGGAAAGGCCCGCGCGACCGTTTCCCCGACGAGGTTGGAAACGCTGTGGGTGAATACGGGGACGCTGTGCAACATCGCCTGCGCCCACTGCTACATCGAATCCTCCCCTAGGAACGACCGTTTGGCGTACCTGTCGGTCGCCGATCTGCGCCCCTTTCTCGATGAAATCGAGTCTGAGGGCTTGGGGACGCGCGAGATCGGCTTTACCGGGGGAGAACCGTTCCTCAATCCGGAGATGACGGCGATGGCCGCGCTCTGCCTGGAGCGCGGTTTCGAGGTTCTGATCCTGACCAACGCCATGAAACCGTTGATGAACCGGCGTGCGGACCTGCTTTCGCTCAAGGGGCGTTTCGGCGCGAAACTTCGTTTCCGGGTTTCTCTGGACCACCATACGGCCGCAGTGCACGACGGCGAACGCGGCGCAGGGGCGTTCGACGCCGCCGTACTCGGACTGCGTTGGCTCGCGGAAAACGGGTTTCCGGTCGGCGTCGCGGGAAGGGCGTTGACCGACGAGGAGCCGGGGGCCTCGAAGGACGGCTACCGGGCGCTGTTCGAGCGTCTTAAAATCGCGCTCGACGCGTCCGATCCGAAAGTGCTGACGGTCTTCCCTGAAATGGACGAGTCCGCCGAGTTCCCCGAAATCACCACGGAGTGCTGGGGCCTCCTGAAGAAGGCGCCCGCTTCGGTGATGTGCGCGAGTTCGCGGATGCTCGTCAAGCGCAAGGGTGAGGGCGTTTTGCGCGTCCAGGCCTGTACCTTGCTCGCCTACGACGATCGCTTCTCGATGGGAAAATCCCTCGTCGAATCGCTCAAGCCCGTCAGCCTCGTCCATCCCCATTGCGCCGCCTTTTGCGTTCTCGGCGGCGCGTCCTGCGCGGGATAAGGCGGCCTCGTGCTTTCCGTGGTCCTTCCGGTTCTCAACGACGAGAAAACGGAATGGACCGAACGCATCCTCCGGCGGTTGATGGAAGTGGAGGGCATCGAGGTCTTGCGCGGCGCCGGGAAGACTCGTGCCGAGCGTCTCCAGCGCGGGATCGACGCGAGTCGCGGGGATATGATCCTGCTGCACCATCCCCGTTCCTTGGTGGAACGCGCCGGCCTTGAATGGCTGCGCGATCACGCCGAGGAGTTGGAATGGGGGGGATTTACGCATCGCTTCGACGCGGATCACTATTTGCTCCGTTTTACCAGTTGGTACTCGAACCGAGTCCGACCCCGCCACGGCATTCTCTATCTCGACCACTGCATTTTTTTCCGCCGGGAACTGCTGACGCGGTCGATCCCGGCCGTCGAGATTTTCGAAGACACCGAACTCTCTAAAATCCTCCGGGAACGCGCCCGTCCGCGCGTCCTGCCGTTCCTATCCACGACCTCCGCGGTCCGCTTCACGACCCGAGGGGTCTGGCGTCAGGCGCTGCTGAACCAACTCCTGAAATTGGAATATCGCCTCGGCCGCTCTCCCCAGGACATGAACGACCGCTACGAACGCGGACTCCGTCTCAACGGATAGATTCGGGGCCGTTCGTCAAGTTGTTTGAGTTATTCAAGTTATTGAGATATCTTCTTTGTCAGGACAACGAATAACTTGAACAACTTAAACAACTTGACGAACGACCCCACCTCATAATAATAGGAGCCTCTATGCGGCATTTTTTGTTTTTGATTGTTTTCTTCGCGGTGTCTTCGGTAAAGGCCGACGAGGTCGCGGTGCACAAGGAAGTGCAGTGGGTCACCGATTCGGTCGAATACGCCGCGATTTGTGCGCAGACCTTCCGCGGCGCGTTCGCCGCGGTGAAAGGAGCGGTCGCCGAGGAGAAGGGGCCTTGGGCCGTCGTCCTCGATCTCGACGAGACCGTCCTGGACAATTCGACCTATCAGATCGAACGCTACGCACAGGGCTTGGGTTATACGCCCGATTCGTGGGGTAAGTGGGTCGAGCGTGAGGAAGCTGTTTTGGTGCCCGGGGCGCGCGAATTTCTCGACAAGGTCAAGGCGCTTCCCGGCGGGAAAATCGTCTACATTACCGACCGCAAAGCGGAGCGAGACGCCCACACGATCGCGAATCTTAAGAAGTTCGGTCTCTACGACGGGAAAACCCACTTGCTGCTCGCGCGCAAAGACAAGCCCGACAATAAGGAAATCCGGCGCGCATGCGTCGTGAGCGGGAAGGAACGCTGCGAGGGCATCGGTCCGCGGCGCATTGTCGCTCTGATCGGAGACAGCGTCCGGGACATGATCGAACTTCACGGCACGGAGAACGCCGCGAAAGCCCGAGCGGAGGCCGCCGCGGACGACTCCCCGTGGGGGGTTTTGTATTTCCAGCTTCCGAACCCGATGTACGGTTCCTGGGAGCGCGGCTACAAGTAAGCCGTTCGTTCCGCGGGACCGAAGACCTCCCCGTTAAGTGTTAGAATCGCGGAGGATGAAGGAATCCGTCGCCGACCTCCCCAGCGAAAATAGTCTGATCGCCGCCAGCAAAAGCGGGGATACGGACGCGTTCGATCAATTGATTCGCCGCTACGAGGACAAGATTTTCCGTCTTGCCAAGAGCGTCTGCTCCGGGCTTCCGTCCGACGCCGAGGATGTCTATCAGGAGACCTTTTTGACGGCCTTCGAGAAGATCGGAAAATTTCGGAAGGACTCCAATCTGGGGACCTGGCTGTACCGGATCGCGGCCAATCTTTGCTGGATGCGCCATCGGAAAAGGAAACGGGAGCCGTTCGTTCCGCTGTTGGACGATCCCGCCCGGGCCGGGCGCGCCGCGGCCGGCGACGTCAAGGATTGGACGTTCGAACCCGACGAGGCGGCTCAGAAACGGGAGATCAAGGAGACGGTCCGCAAGGCGCTTCAGGAACTGCCCGTCGATTATCGGCTCGTGTTGAGCCTGCGGGACATTGAGCGCCTTTCCAACGAGGAAACCGCGACGGTGCTCGGATTGAGCGTCGCGGCGGTGAAATCTCGTCTGCACCGGGGACGCATGTTTCTGCGGGATCGGTTGGACGCGTACATGAGCGGGCGGTCCGCATGAAGGCGCTTCGTTGCAAGCAGCTGGTCAAGCGCCTATCCGACTACATCGACGGGACTCTCGACGACTCCTTTTGCGATCATCTCGATCGGCATTTGAAGGACTGCGCGCCCTGCGAAGCCTTCCTCCGCAACCTTCGCCGAACGGTTTCGGTTTTTCATCTTCAAGCGCAGACTGCGCCCGCCCGAACCCTTCGGGAACGATTGCGCGCGAAACTGCGTGCACGAAAAAAATACAAGTAAATAGTACGCTTTTCGCCTGAATCCTTTTCGGGCGAATCGCATCTAGACGCTATGAGGTTCCCTATCCATTTTCTATCCGTTCTGGCCGTCGCCGTTATTTTTGCGGCTTTCGCCGACGCCGCCGCGCTGACTCTCCCGGAGGCTGTGGACGCCGCTCTCGCGCGCAATCCTGGAACGGCCGCCGCCGAAGCCGCGCTGCGTGCGGCCAAGGCCGAGCGGTCGGTCTGGGATCTAAGCCGTCTGCCGGTTCTCAGGGCCAAGGCGGGTTTTACCCGCGGGGACGATCCGGTCTATGTCTTCGGTTCGCTGCTTAGACAGGGGGATTTCGGGCCGGCGAACTTCGCGATCGGCGCGCTCAACGACCCCGGAGCGCTCAATGACTTTTCCAGCGGGATCGAAATAGGCGTTCCGGTGTTTACCGGGTTCCAACTCGACTCGCGGCGCCGGTTGGCGCGGGTTTCGGAGCGCCAAGCCGAATTGGGCGTTTTTGCGGGTCGGCAGGGATTGCGCGAAAGCGTCGTCGATCTCTATCTGCGGGGGCTGATGATCGAGGCGTTGGCGCATTCGCTGGCAGCGCGCATCGCCTCCGCTGAAGTCGAAATTGGAAGCGCGGATAAACTGAAAGCGCGCGGCTTGGTCTTGGGGTCCGATTACGAAGCGGCTCAGGCCGTGCTCGGCGGGCTCCGGGTGCGGCTTGAGGAGGCGAATTCCGGGCGAGAAGCGATTGGGCGCACTCTGGGCGTGCTGCTGGCGCGCGATCCCGCGAGCATCACATTGAGCGGGACCCTGTCGTCGCCGACGGACGACGCGGGGTTTCAATTCACAAAAAGTGCCGCCCCGATCGACTCGCGGCCCGATGTTCGGCGGGCCGCGCTGAACGCGGAGGCGGCCGCAGCCGTACGCCGCGCCGAGAGGATGACCTTGCTTCCGCGCGTCGAGGCCTTCGGGGGAATCGAGACCCACAGCCGCGATCTGTCCTCGAATCCGGCGACGCGAATGGTCGGCGTCCGGGCGTCGCTTGCGTTCGGGGATCCGACCTACCTTTCCCGAACCGCGGCCGCAAAGGCGCGCGGGGAAGCGGGTGCGGACGAGGCCCGCCGCGTGCGGGAGGCGGCCGAGATTGAACTTGCGCGCGCCCGCAGCGCCTACGAGGGGGCCGCCCGCACGCTGCCGTTGGCGGAGCAGATGCTGAGGCGGGCGCGGGCGTCCATCGAGAAATTCAGGCCGCTGTACCGCGAAGGCCGGCAGAGCATTCTCGAAGTGCTTCGCGCGGAGTCGGGGCTCGCCGACGCCGAAGAAGCGCGCTTGCGCACGTTCTACGGTTTGCATGCCGGTCGGGCGCGGGTGATCGCCGCCTCGGGCGGAATGGACGAGGAGGCCGTCGCGGAGATCGGAAAGAATCTGCTCGGAGAACTGCAATGACTTTACCCCGCTCCCCCGGCATCGCGGGCGCCATCGCCGGAGCCTTCATCCGCTCGAAGTTGACGCCGTTGGTGGTCGCCGCGTCTCTGTTCGTCGGCGGTTTCGCGCTGTGGAACCTGCCGCGCGAAGAAGAACCTCAAATAAACGTCCCGATGTTCGACATCTTCGTTCCGTTTCCGGGGGCCAGCGCCAAGGAAGTCGAGACCCGCATCGTACGCGTCGGGGAGCGGAAGCTCTGGGAGATTCCGGGCGTCGAATACATCTACTCGACTTCCGAGCCCGGGTTCGCGATGTTCATCGTGCGGTTCAAGGTGGGCACGGACCCGGAAGAGGCCGCGACGCGGATCTTCGCGAAAACCTCGGCGAACATGGACGCGCTTGCGATGGGCGCGATGCGGCCGTTGGTCAAACCGCGCTCCATCGATGACGTCCCGGTTCTCGCGTTGACGCTCTACGGCGACGGCGTCGATCCCGTCGCGCTGCGCAAGGCGGCCGCCTCCCTTCGCGACGAGATCAACGGCATCGAGGACGTGTCCGAAATCGAACTGATCGGGGGGAGGCGAAGGCAGTATCGGGTTCATTTCTCTCCGGATAAACTTCGCCGCCGGCGTCTGACGCCTCTGGACGTTTCGGGTTTGCTCCAGGCTTCCAACGTGCGGCTCCCGTCCGGGCGTCTCTTGGGCGAACAAACCGCCGTCGAAGTGGAAACCGACGCGTTTATTCGCAGTAAGTCCGACCTGGAATCGATCGTCGTCGGAATTTCAAACGGGGAGACCGTTCGATTGAAGGACGTGGCCGAGGTGAGCGACGGTCCCGACGAGGACGAGAGTGACGTCCGCTACTATCCGGTCGCCGGTGCGCGGGACGGGCCGGTGCGGCCGCGCGAGGCCGTCACCTTGTCGATTTCCAAGCGGCGCGGAACGAACGCGACGATGCTGGCGGATCGGATTCTCCATCGCGTCGAACGGGCCCGCGGAGCGGTGCTGCCCGACGGGGTCGAGTTGGCCGTCACCCGCAATTACGGCGAGAGCGCCAAGGAGAAATCCGACGAACTGATTTTCCATATGCTGCTTGCGACGGCGTCGGTCGCCCTTTTGATCGCGTTCGCGCTGGGTTTTCGTGAGGCCATCGTCGTGCTCATCGCGATACCCGTGACCTTGGCGCTGACGCTGCTGGTGTATTTCCTGATGGGATACACGCTCAACCGGATCACGCTGTTCGCGCTGATTTTTTCGATCGGCATTCTCGTGGACGACGCGATCGTCGTCGTCGAGAATATCCATCGGCATTACATGCTGAAGGACGGCCGCTCGTTGCGGCAGTTGTCGGTCGACGCCGCGGCGGAAGTGGGGAATCCGACCATCCTCGCGACCTGGGCGGTGATCGCCGCGATCCTGCCGATGGCGTTCGTGCGCGGGCTGATGGGGCCTTATATGCGGCCGATTCCCGTAGGAGCTTCGGTGGCGATGGTTTTCTCGCTCGTCATCGCCTTCATGGTTTCCCCGTGGGCCTTCTCCCGTCTGCTCGAATGGTGGAAGCCGAAGGAGTGCGGTTCCGCCCACGCCGAAGGGCGACTGGACCGGCTCTACCGCTCGTCGATGGGCCGCTTGCTCGACGACGCGAAGTTCCGTGCGGGGTATTTCGCGGCGCTGCTTTTGCTGTTGGCGGGAGCGGCGGGATTCGTCGCGTTCAAGGCGGTCACGGTCAAGATGCTGCCCCACGACAACAAAGACGAGTTTGAGGTGATCCTAAACTTGCCGGAAAGCTCCCCGTTCGAAACCACCGAGCGGGCGGCGGCGGAAATCGCGGCGAAACTCGCCGAAATCCCCGAGGCCCGGCAGGTCGTCAATTACGTCGGGACAGCGGCCCCGTACAACTTCAACGGACTGGTCCGGCATTACTTCCTTCGGCAGCGCCCCTATCAGTCCGACATCGTCGTCAAGCTTTCCAACCGGCACGAGCGCTCTCGGCAGAGTCACGCCATTGCGGGCGAAGTTCGTCCCGCTTTGGCGGAGATCGCGCGCCGCTACGGGGCCCGCCTCCAGGTGGCGGAGGTGCCTCCGGGCCCTCCCGTACTCGCGACGATGGTTTTCGAAATTTACGGACCGGACGCAAAAGCGCGGGAAGGCTTCGCTGAAAAGGTTCGCGAGTTGCTGAAGGGTTCTCGCGGAATCGTGGACGTCGACGCCTACATTCCCGATGTTCAGCCTCAGCGGCGCCTGCACGTCGACCGCGAAAAGGTCACGCTCAACGGCCTGATGCCGGTCTCGGTGGTTAGGACCGTCGGGGTCGCGCTCTCCGGCGAGACGGTGGGCCTGGCGCATCTCGACGACGCGCCGGAGCCCGTGGAAATCCGTCTCCGCCTGGCACCCGAACTTCGCGGAGACCTGCGCGCGACGGAAGGGATACGGCTCTTCTCCATGAACGGGACGCCCATCCCTTTGGGAGAGATGATTCGCAAGGAAAACAGGGAGTTGGATCGCCCGATTTACCATAAGAATCTGCGTCCGGTGACCTACGTGACAGCCGAGATCGCGGGGGCCGTCGAGAGTCCGGTGTACGCGATCCTCAATTTGCGTCCCAAGATCGCCGCGCTCGCGCGGGAGTCCGGCGTGACTCTCACCGAGTACTTCACCGAGCAGCCGAAGAGTTCTTTGGAAACGGCGCTGAAATGGGACGGCGAATGGCAGATTACCTACGAGGTGTTCCGGGATATGGGCATCGCGTTCGCGCTCGTATTGGTGCTGATCTACATCCTGGTCGTTGCGTGGTTTAAATCCTTCGCGATCCCGTTGGTGATCATGCTGCCGATTCCGCTGACCTTGGTCGGCATATTGCCCGCGCATTGGGCGATGGGGGCCTTCTTCACGGCGACCTCGATGATCGGCTTCATCGCCGGCGCCGGAATCGTGGTGCGCAACTCGATCATCCTGGTCGACTTTATCGAACTAAGATTGACGGAAGGGGCCGCGCTGCGCGACGCCGTGATCGAGGCCGGGGTGGTGCGTTTTCGGCCGATGCTGCTGACGGCCGCGGCCGTCATCGTCGGGGCGGGCGTCATCCTGTTCGATCCGATCTTTCAAGGGTTGGCGATTTCCCTGATCGCCGGAGAGGTGGCGTCGACGCTGCTGTCGCGCACCGCGGTTCCGGTGCTGTATTTCTTGTACGCGCGGCGGCGCTCGAGCGCCCTGGAGGAATCATGAAGTTGGAACACCGCATCCGGCTCATCGCCGGATCGTTTATTCTCATCAGCCTCGGGTTGGGGTTTTGGGTCCATCCCTATTGGTTCGCCTTCACGGCGTTCGTGGGCGCGAACCTGATTCAGTCCGCGTTCACGCGGTGGTGTTTGATGGAGGATATTTTGCGCCGGCTCGGCTGCGACGGTCCTAAGGGGGAATCCTGCTCAAAATAATCGCGGACTCGCCGGCGTCGGGCCGTTAGGTCTCAGGCGGCTGGAAGGGTGAAGAAGAGTCGGGTGCCGCCGGCGCGCGGCGCTTGGGCCCAGATGCGGCCGCCGAGTTCGCGGACGATGCTGCGGCAGATCGCCAGCCCGAGGCCGGTCCCGCTCCGGCGCGCTTTGGATTTGTTCTTCTCGACTTGATGGAAGCTTTCGAAAACGCGCTCGAGATCCTTGGCGGGAATTCCCGGCCCCGTGTCGCGAATTTCGAAGCGAACGAATTCCCTTTCCCTTTCGGCGCGCACGACGATCTTGCCGCCTCGGGGCGTGAAATTGAGCGCATTGGAGATCAGGTTGTCGAAAACCCGCCGCAGCAACTGCGCGTCGGCGCGGACCTGCGGGAGTTCGTCGGGCATGTCGCGCGTTAGGTCGACGAGACACTGTTTCGCCTTAAGCGCGAAGGATTCCGCGCTTTCCCGCGCGATCTCCCTGCCGTCGAGCGCTTCAACCCGGGTGGGAAAGCCTCCGGTTTGAAGCTTCATGACGGAGAGGATGTCGTCGATGTAGTCCCAAAGGCGTTCGGCCGCTTCCAGCGAGGATTCCAGATATCGCCGCTGCTTATCGTTGATCTCCCCGAAGCTCCCCGCGTGCATGGAGGCGATGCAGGCCTTGATGCCCGAAAGAGGGTTTTTGAGGTCGTGGGTGAAGCTCTGAACGAAGCTCTGCTTCATCCGGTCGGTCTCAGCGAGGCGTTCGGTCATCGCATTGAATCTCCTCCGAAGCGCCTCGACTTCCTCGGCCCCTCCTCCATCGGGAATGCGGTGGCCGAGGTCGCCCTCCTCGACTTTCTTCGCCGCCGCGGCGATCGCCTCGATCGGGCGAGTCAGCGTGCGTGCGACCATCACCGCGGCCAAAAATCCGAACAGCAAAGTGAAGGAGGCGACGCGAGCCATGTCCCAGACGGCGCGGGCCAAGTTCGCGTCGATTTCCGCATCGACCGCGGCGGCATCGAATCCGATGCGCACGCGACCGGCCTCCCCTCCATTCAGGCCGAACGAACGGGAAATTTCCCAAACCCCCGCCGGGGCGGGAGCGTCCGGGGCGGGGCCGGGCGCCTCCCCGGTGAGCGGCGCGCCGTTCCCGTCGAAACAGTCGGCGTAGCGGATGCGCAGATCCTCGCGCAGGAGGGAGGCGTGGGATTTCGCCGGATTCCAGTCTCCCGTGAGGCTCGCCTCGTGGCAGACCGCGGCGGCGAAGCGCAGCGAGCGCATCGAGCGATTGTAGTTTTCGGCGAGTTCGGCCTTCTTCTGGAGAAAGTAGTACGCGGATCCGAACATCGCCTGCGCGAGGAGCATGAGCCCCAGGATGACGAGGACAAAGCGCGTTCTGAGCGTCACGCGGCGTCCCCGGAAACCGTTTCCTCGACCCATTTCCCGATCGTTTTGACGTGGTAGATCGTGAAACCCGCGATCACGAAGGCGAGGAGCAAGGTTGCCTCGTCTTGGTATCCTTTCTGGTTCTCGATCATCCGGGAAAGCACCACCCTTCCCAGCGCCACATAAGAAGCCAGGGCCACGAAGGTTCCTGAAAAGACGACCGAAAAGGTGACCCAAGGCTTCACGTTGAGCAGGTAGCCGATCAGCGCCCCGCTGACCGGACCGGTCATCGGCAGCGGTGCCAGCACCAAAAGAAACAAGCCGAACAGTTCAAAGCGTTTGAGCAGAGATCGGTGCCGCTGCGCGGCGGCTTCGGCCTGCTTGGCCGCGATGTGCAGGATCTTCGATTCGAGTCCTTCGCGTACGACCAGGACGAAGCCGTAGTACGCGATGAAGACGATCAGAACCTCGATGTAGAAATTGAACAGCAGCGTCCACCCCGGAGAAAGTCCGCGCGCGAGGCAGTAGAGTACCGCGGGCGCGCGCGCGCCCGCCACGTGCAGGCCGATGGCCGAGAGCAAGGTCGCGGCGTCCTTCGGGTCGCGCAAAAACAGCGCCCCGATCGCGAAAAGCGTCGCGGTGGCGCAAAGAAGGGCCAATATGATTTCCCGCCACTCGCCGACCTCGAACGGGGAGGGCTTCGGGGGCGGCAGGGGGGGGTGGTCCTCGGGCATCGCGTCAGTCTCCCAAAGGGGGTTCCGCGAGAAGATAGAGGCGGTTGTCGGCGACTTTGTAAAGGAAGGGCGCGACCGTGAGGCGAGGGTAGCGGACCCGAAGGCGCTTTGTTTCGGAGTAGATGAAATCCGCTTCGTTGCCGATTTCAACCATCGGGGCGAAGGTCGTGAAGTGATCCTCGGCGGCTTCCCGGTCCCAGCCGACGTCGACCAGGCCGTCCACCACGATCTTCTTTCGCGCGATCAGGTTGACCATTCCGCACTCGGTATGTCCGATCAGCGCGATATGGCGCACCCCGCCGACGGCCACTGCGTAGGATACCTTGAACTCGCTGTAGCGGAGGTTGGCTCCGCCGGCGCGCAGAATGAACGCGAAATTGTCTGGGATGCGGAGGCTTTTTCGGCTGTCCATGCACATGCCGATCAGGAGTTCCGCCTGTTGGATTTCCCTAAGCGCGGCGGCGAGGTTGTGAAACCGCAGCAGATCTCCGATCGGGGTCGACGCGTAGCAGGCGGGGATGTCGGTTTCTTTGTCGATGGATTTGAGCCGGTGCATAGGGCCCCCATTTTACGAATTTGACCGCAGTAAGAGAAAAAGAAAGGCCCGCGCCTTTCGGCGCGGGCCTTCTGTTATCGGTGAACGAGCCGCTTAGAGGGGCTTTACGTTCGCCGCGCGCGGTCCTTTATCGGACTGCTCGACTTCGAATTCGACGCTCTGATTTTCCGCGAGCGTCTTGAAGCCGTCGGCCAGAATCGAAGAATGATGGACGAACAGGTCCTTGGAGCCGTCCTCCGGCGTGATGAATCCGAAGCCCTTCTGGTCGTTAAACCACTTTACTTTGCCTTTCATGCTAATGAATCCTCTGATGATACGACGTGTAAGTCTTTATTTTTAAGCTCCGACTCACACGCTTTAGGAAAGAACATCTCCGAAAAGGCGGTAAACACGGGGCTCTAACTTACTCACCTCATTGTAGCACGGGAAATGGGGCTGGGAAGCAAAATCTGGTCCGAATTCGGGTTTATTTTAGGACCCCCATCCCAGCGGCTTGCTATGCTTTTGAGGCATGCAAGCCGATCCGGCCGTCCCCGCCTATTCGATCCCCTCCCACCCCCCGGCGGCCGAGGTCGTTCCTGACCCTGGAACGCGTCTGGACGGGGGACTCTTCGCTCTGGCTGTGGTCTGTATGGCGGTGACGGCGTCCTTGGACAATTTACGAGGCCCGATGCTCCCGCTGTTGGGGACCCGTCTGCACCTCAGTTACGGGGCGACCGCCTCCTTCGTCTCGGCGGTCAGTTTGGGGGCGCTGCTGATGATGATGGGTTCGACCCGCCTGCTCCTCGCCTGGCCGCAGCGTCGTTTTTTGGCCCTCTCCTCCGTGTTTCAGGGCTTAGCCGCGTTCTGCGTCGTAGGGGCGGCGTCTCTTGTGCCGCTTCTGGGGGCAGGCGTGGTTTGGGGGGCGGGCAACGCGGGTGTCGGCCTGTCGGCGAATCTGTACGCCATCGCCGCCTCTCCCGCCAGAACCCGCGGGCGGGTCATGAGCGCGCTCCATGTCTGCTACGGCGTCTTCGCGTCCTTGCCCGCGTTTTATCTCCCCTGGGCGGCCGCACGCGCGCCCTTCGGGCCGGCGCTGTTGGCGCCGTTTGCTTTTCTGGCGGTTCCGGTCGCGGTCGCTTACCGCAGACCCCGCGAAGTTCACTCTCATGAGGAAAGCGGCGGGCGCCGGGGGGGATTCGGTCTCGACGCGTGGCTTCTCGTCGCCGGCTTGAGCATCTATGTTTTGGGGGAGGTCGCCCTTTCTACGTGGGCGGCGACCTATCTCGTCGCGCGCGGGCACTCACTGGAGTCCGCGGGCAAGGTCCTGGCGGGTTTCTTTATCGGACTGGCCGCGGGGCGCGGTTTGGTCGCCTGGCTCCTGCAGCCCTGGGCCGAGCGTTTGCTGCCGATCGCGGGAATCGTCGCCGGCGGGGCGTGCTTCGCGGCGGTGCTGGCGGGATGGGATTGGGGAATCGCCCTCTCGGGCTTCGCGCTCGCGCCCGTCTTTCCCCTGTCGGCGACTATTTTAGTCGCCGACTATCCGAACCGCTACCGGCAGTTGTTGGCGATCGAATATACTGTGATGATGACGCTCCTCCTGCTCGGGCAGCAAAGCTTCGGTTGGCTGTCGGACGCGTTCGGGGTGCAGGCCGCTTATCGCGCGCCGCTGGCGTGCTTCGCGATTGCCGGGGGCTGTTTGGCCGCGAGGGAGTTCGGCCGCCTCGCAGACTAGCGCGCCGATAAGGCGGCGCGAACCTCCGTCCTATCCTAGCACAAAGCCCTTGACAAATACTCTACATGGGTATAGTATATGGGGGACCCCGGAGGAACCATGCCCAGCAAACACGAAGCCCAATTAAAGCGGCTCAATCGAATCGAAGGACAGGTCCGCGGCATCCGCAAAATGATCGAGGAAGGGCGCTACTGCGTCGACGTCGCCCAGCAGATCAAGGCGATCCGCTCGGCTTTGAAGGAGGTCGGGCTCAGCGTTTTAGACGGGCATTTGCGGACCTGCGTCGCGGACGCGGTGCGTTCCCGCAAGCAAAATCAAATCGACGAGAAGATCGGCGAGGTCGTGACCCTCGTGCGAAGCTGGGAGTGATCGCGTGAAAACGGAAGACGCCCGGCTCACCGTCCGCATCGAAGGGATGACCTGCGCCTCCTGCATACTCCATGTGGAAAAAGCCTTGTCGGGCGTCGAGGGGGTTTCCTCTGCCCAGGTGAACCTGGCGACTGAAACCGCGCGTGTTTCGTTCTCCGCGGGGGAACCCTCGGTGGATCGGATTCGCGGCGCGGTCGAGAGGGCCGGCTACGGGATCGCGGCGGAAGACGCCGATCCGGGGAAGACGCGCGATCGCCGCGACGGGGAACTCGCCGCCCTGCGGCGCAAGCTCGCGTTCGCTGCGGCCTTCACCGCCCCGCTTTTCGTTTTGGCGATGGCGGAAATGGTCGGGCTGTCCCTTCCCTCCGCGCTCAGTCCCTCGAGCGCGCCGGGCCGCTATGCGGGCGTCCAACTGCTGCTGTCGCTGCCGATACTGGCGGTGGGCCGCGATTTCTTTCGCATCGGCTTCTATCGATTGTATCGGGCCGATCCGAATATGGACTCGTTGATCGCGGTCGGAGCAGGCGCCGCGTTCGTCTACAGCCTTTGGAATACGGTCCTCGTCTGGTCCGGGCATCCCGAGACGGCGATGCACCTGTATTACGAAACCGCCGGCGTCATCTTGACGCTGATCCTGCTCGGACGGATGCTGGAAGCGACGAGCAAAAACCGCGCCGCGGGAGCCGTCGAGAAGTTGATGCTTTTAAGCCCGGCGACGGCCCGAATCACTCAAGACGGCGAGGAAGTCCAGGTGCCGCTTTCCGAGGTCCGCGTCGGGGATTTCCTCGCGATCCGTCCCGGGGAACGGGTTCCGGTCGACGGAGATATCGTCGATGGGAACACCAGCGTCGACGAATCGATGCTGACCGGCGAGCCGATGCCCGTCGAGAAAAAGGCGGGCGACTCCGTGACCGGAGCCACGATCAACGGCGGCGGATTTATCCGGGTCCGCGCGACGCGCGTCGGGAAGGACACGGTGCTTTCCCGCATTGTTCACATGGTGGAGGAAGCTCAGGGCAGCAAGGCTCCGATCGCGCGCATCGCCGACACGATCGCCGGAACCTTCGTCCCGGTCGTGATCGCGATCGCGGCGCTCTCCGCTTTAGGTTGGGCGTGGGCGGGCATGCCGACGGCGTTCGTGCTGAAGACTTTCATCGCGGTGTTGGTGATCGCATGTCCCTGCGCGCTGGGGTTGGCGACTCCCACGGCCATTATGGTGGCCGCGGGGCGCGGCGCCTCGTTGGGGGTGCTCATTAAGGGGGGGGAGGCGCTCGAAACGGCGGGACGGCTCGATACGATCGTTTTCGACAAGACCGGAACCCTCACCGAAGGGAAGCCTACCGTTTCCGACCTGGTCCCGGCGAGCTCCTTTAAGGAATACGATCTGCTTCGTTTGGCCGCCGCCGCGGAAGCCGGCTCGGAACACCCGCTCGCGCGGGCGGTGATCGAAGAGGCCCGCCGGCGCGGGGTCGCGGTTCCCAAAGCGGAAGGATTTCAAGCGCTCACCGGAAGAGGCGTTCGCGCGAGGGTCGAGGGGCGGGAAGTCTCGGTCGGCCGCGACGGCCCCGCCGCGGATTTTCAGAAATTGGCCCGCGAGGGAAAATCTCTGGTCTTCGTCACCGTCGACGCGGAGCCGGCGGGCTTAATCGCGATTTCCGACCGCGTCCGCCCCGAAAGCCGGGAGGCGGTGGCGGCGCTGCGCGCGATGGGTTTGGAAGTCGCGATGCTGACCGGCGACTCCCTCGCGACGGCCGAGGCCGTGGCCGGCGGGTTGGGGATTTCGCGGGTCTTCGCCGGGGTGCTTCCCTCGGAAAAGGCGGAAAAAATCCGGGAACTGCAGGCCGGGGGGAAGAAGGTCGCGATGGTGGGCGACGGGATCAACGACGCCCCCGCGCTCGCGCTGGCGGAAGTGGGCATCGCGATGGGCGCCGGGACCGACGTCGCGATCGAATCCGCGGACATCGTCTTGATGCGCGGGAGCGTGAACGGGGTGGTCGACGCCGTCGCTCTCAGCCGGGCGACGCTGAGCAACATCAAGCAGAATCTCTTCTGGGCGTTGGCCTACAACGCCGCGGGAATCCCGGTGGCGGCGGGTCTTTTGTTCGCCTTCGGCGGACCGTCGCTTAATCCGATGTTCGCCGCGGGGGCGATGGCGCTGAGTTCCGTTTCGGTGGTTTTAAACGCGCTTCGCTTGAAGAATTTCGCGCCCGCGCGCTCGAATTTGAAAAAGGAGGGAAAATCGATGATCACGAATCTCAAGATCGAGGGGATGACCTGCCAGAACTGCGTACGCCACGCGACCGAAGCGCTGCAGGGCGTGCAGGGCGTGACGAAGGTCGACGTATCTCTAGAGGGCGGTACGGCCGTGATCGAATCTCGCGATGGCGTGGATCCAGCGGCGCTGCGGGCGGCGGTGGAGAAAGCGGGGTATAAAGCGGTTTAGCGCTTTTTAGCGATCGCGCCTTTGAACGGATCGAATTTTTTTCGCTTCGAGCGTCGCCACTTGCCGGCGCCTTTATGGGGCGCGGCGAATTCTTCGAATCCTTTGATTTTTTCCCGCAGAAACGATTTCTTGATGTGCTTTTCGATGCGCGCGAGGCTGTGCCGTTCGTTTTGGGAGACCAAGGAAACGGCGGTTCCCTTGTTCCCCGCGCGTCCCGTGCGGCCGATGCGGTGTACGTAATCGTCGGGAGACTGCGGGAGTTCGAAATTGACCACATGCGGCAGCTGGTCGATATCGAGGCCCCGGGCGGCCACATCGGTCGCGATCAGGATTTTGATTTTTCCTGTTTTAAAATTCTTGAGCGTCGTCGTGCGCACGGTTTGCGGCTTGCCGCCGTGAATCACCTTGGAGCTTAGTCCGCGCTCCATCAAAGTGTCTTTCAGGGAATCCGCGTCGAGTTTCGTCCGGGTGAAGATCAGAACCTGGCCCCACCGTCCTTCCTTGAAGAGCTTTACGAGCGCTTCGGGCTTGTTCCTGCGGGAAACGAAGTAGACGACATGGGAGATGTTTTCGGGGACCTGGTTTTCCTCGCCGACCTGCACCCGGAGCGGGTCATTGAGGATCGTGCGCGCCAGAGTCTCGATGGGTTTGGGCGTGGTCGCGGAGAACATCAAGGTCTGCCGCTCCGGACCGACATGCGTTAAGATCTCGCGGATGTCGGGCATGAATCCCATGTCCAGCATCCGGTCGGCCTCGTCGAGCACCAGCACGTTCAAATGCTTGAGGGAAATGCTCTTGCGTTTGAGCAGGTCCAGCAGCCGCCCGGGAGTCGCGATCAAAATGTCCACGCCGCCCTCGATCGCTCTGAACTGAAAGCGCATGGGGATGCCGCCGGCCACGGTCGCCGATTTCAGGGGCAAATGCGCGCCGTAGCGGCGGACGCTTTCGGAGACCTGCGCCGCGAGTTCTCGCGTGGGAACGAGAATCAACGAGCGAATGCGCCGCTTGCCGTCGCCCGCGCGTTCGGCGTTGAGCTGCAAGAGGGGGAGGGTGAAGCCGGCCGTCTTCCCGGTTCCCGTTTGCGCGCCTCCGAAAATGTCTCGTCCTTCCAGAATCGCGGGGATGGACTGCGCCTGGATCGGCGTCGGCCGGGTATAGCCTTTATCGGCCACGGCCCGGCATAATTCCTTGGATAAGCCTAAGGCTTCGAATGTGTTTTTGATCCCTCTATGATAGTCGTATAGGGGGCGCTGCGCCAGTCAATGCGCCGCGGCGGTTTTTCCGCGCAGTTTTTGCAGCAGCGAGGTGATCACGATCGCCTCGTCGTCGCAGGAGGAGAGGAGGGCTTTGTATTCATGGGGCTTCGGGAAATGGGGGCGGAGGCTTTTCGGGGCGTGCCGCGCGCCGTAGAGCGACAACCCCAAGGTCAAGGCGCCTTGTCCGAACTCGCGCGAGGCCGCGTAGACCTCTTCGGCGTTTCCTTCGCGGTAGCCTTTCACGCCGTTGTAGATCGCCTTGCCGATGGTGTAGCCGCCGACTGCGGCGCCAAGCGCGAGAAAGCCGTACACGGCGACCGGGGCGACGGTTACGATCGCGACCGCGGCGGCGGCGGTCGCCAATCCGCGCCAACTGAACAGCCCGCGTACGACGTCGCCGGCTCCCTTTACCGTTTCCAGCGCGACCCGGCCCAGTTTAATCGGTTCCTTTCCGTTCTTGCGGGCGGGGGCCGGGGGGGTGTTGGTTTTGAGCCCTTTCTGCGCGGAGATTTGCGCGGGGGCCTCGGCGGCTTTGAATTCAGCCCGGACCGGAGCGCCGGCGACCGCGGAAGCTCCGCGGGCGTTGTCGTAATACAGGTTTTGGCGGGTCCGCGTGGCCCCGACATCGAGCGCCGCGGCGATCTTTTTCCGCTCCAACGCGGCGTTGACGCGGGGGGACGCGTCGCGGGGAGCGGCGGCCTTCGCCGCGGAGGCCTGAGCCTTGCTCGCATACGCTTGAAGCGAGAAGCGGTCTCCCCAGATTGCGCGGAGTTCCTTTATTAAACCCGTGCGCTCCTTGTCGGAGAGCCGGGGGTTAAAGCCTTCGGGGCTGAGGCGTTCATAGCTTCCCTTCTGCGCCGCGGGCGTTCCGGGAGCGAGCAGCAAAGAGACGGCGGCGTCGCTGGCCTTCAGGCGTTCCTGGGTTTGGGGGTCGAGGGTCTCGGGGAGCGTGATCCGGATTCGCACGGTTCCCGCGCTTTCGGCGCTGCCGGTCGCCGGGAAAAGAAGGAGAGCCGCCGCTAGAATCCACCACCCGTTCATGCTTCCAGGATGGCCCGATTTTCCCAGGCCCGCCAAAGCCCAACAACCTGCTTCAAAAGGGTCCGAACGGCCTACGGCGGAGGTCAGGGTGCGGCATGACGGGGGTCAGGGGGCGTCGGCCGTGTTTAGGCGGACCATTTCATGGCCAATCGTTTATGATGAACAGCGCAGTCTCTCAGGTAGAGATTGATGAGATTCTGATACGGCATCCCGACCTCGGCCGCCAAGCCCTTGAAATAGGAAACGGTTCCCTTATCAAGGCGAATGGTGATCGATTGCTTGAGGCGAGAAGCATAGGGGTTCTTTTCGCCCTTCATTTTCCCAAAGTCGTAATGATCCCTCATGGTTTTACCTCCAGTACGGCTTGGCCTCGCGTTTATCCGCCTTTCGAGCGGAGATGATCCGTATGACGGAATCCGACTCCCGCAGGCAATGACATACGACGAGCACGCGGAGGCGGAAACTCATCCCGAGGAGAATGAAGCGATCCTCTTCCTGAGAGTGGTCGGGGTCATAGAATCTCACCGCGTTTTCATCAAGAAAGACGGTCTGAGCCTCCTCGAATGTGATGCCGTGCTTCTTAGCATTCGCGCGGCTTTTCCCGGCATCCCATTCGACGCTCAGTCCTGACATATGTACAGTGTACATATAAATAAGGCGCCGGTCCATAGGCGAGCCGCAAAAGGGAAAACCGATATCAGAAGTAAACTGAAAGGGACGGACAGCGCGTCTTAAGGAAGGCCTTCAATCCAGGGTCGTCGAAGCGGAAGCTCCGCTCGCCGTTCGCGTACGCGAAGACCTCGCTGTTTTTTACCGCGCAAAGCCGCCCGTTGGCGTCGCGAAACGACGACTCCGCGCTGGGCCGCCCGGAAGGAAGCTCTCCCATCCGGAATCCGACGTCGAGCATCAGGCCCGAGTAAGACGGGAATTCGAGGCCGCCGCGGTTTCCCCGGTCGAGGCGCGGCGCGACGGACACCGACCCGCGTTCGGCTGCGTTCGGCTGCGCGGTCGCGGGGTCGAAGGACAACAGCCCCCCGTCTGCCATCCGCACGGAGACCGAGGGCCCTCCCGCATCGATCGAGAGGGCCGGGACCTGGGCGCGGGGGAAGAAATAGAACTCGCGTGCGCCGGTATCCTTCGCGGTGTCCTCGCTGTCGCCGAAGGAATTGAACACCAGCAGCATTCCGTCGCTGAAGATGCCGTAGTTGCGGTAAATCAGGCCCGTCGTGTCGGTGGGGCTGATCGACACGAAGCAGAGACCCGAATTGAGCGAGTCGGCGTAGCCTTGCGTCCCTCCCGCGATGACCGGACGCACGCGAGGACAGGAGGCCGTCCGGGACGCCGCCGGGGTTTTGAAAAGGCGTTTCCAGGCTTGGGCCTGGGAGGGGGACGCCGCCAGCAGACCGAGCAGGACGAAAGTCAGCATGCCGGATTCTAGCATTCCGCGTTCCGGGAAAGGACGGGTTACGGTTTGAGAAAGGTCAGCGATTTTCCCCGCATCGTTTCGATGCGTTCCGTGATTCCGGCTGGACCCGCTTCGACGACGATGTAGTGGGAGGTTTTGGTGCCCGGAATCCCAGGGGCGCGGTACAACGGCGACCCGCCGCCGCCCGATATGACGTAGCGGACGCCGCCGTAGTCGGCGTAGGCCAAGGTGTGCAGATGCCCGAAGTAGACGCGGTCGACCCGGTAGCGGGTCATCAACGCGGCCAATTCAATCGCGCCCTCGGTGAACCATCCGACGCTTTCCTTGACCTTCAGCGAAGCCTCTTTCGGTTCGCGCTTGGGTTTGGCGAAGCGTCCGCGGAGGTACGACGGGGGAATGTGCATTGCGACGATCTTCCGACGCGGCGTGTCCAGCGCGCGTTCAAGCCACGCGAGTTGGGCGGACGTCAGTTCCCAATTCGAATTGTCCATCAGGATGAAGCGGCAGCCGCCTAGGTCGAAATGGAAATCCCCGTCGCCGAACATGCCGTTGAAGAGGCTCTTGTCCGAATGCCCGTGGGTCCGGGGACGATCGTGATTCCCGACGACCGGGAAGAACGGGCGATAGGCGACGCGCTCGAGCTTCTCCTCGAGTTCGGCAAAGTTTGCGTCGGTGCCGCGGCTGACGGTGTCTCCGAGTTGAAGCACGAAGGCCGGTTCTTCGCGCTGCAGCGCGGCCAACTGCCGTTCGAAGGCGTTTTTCTTCGGGGGAAAGGCGCGTGTGAACCAGAAGCGGCCCGGCTCGATGTCGCCGAGCACGACGAAGCGCACCGTCGCGTCGGGATCGGCAAGGCGGGGAAGCCCCCTAAGCTGCGCCTCGCGCGACCAAGGGCTCGACGTCGGCTTTCCCACCGTCGCCGGCGGAGCGGGAGGGGAGTCCACACCCAAGCCCGCCGCGATTTCTCGAAGCTGCGACCCGGCCCCAAGTCCCGCCCCGGAACCGGGGCTCGACGCGAGAAGCGCCAAAACGAGCAGAGGCTTTAACACCGTCATCCTCACCATTGTAGCCCGTCGCGGCCTTCGACGGTAGGGGCCATCGGGGAGTGCGCGGGGCGGCAAAATGCCCGCGGCACCGGCCGGAAGGTCCTAGGCGTTCGGGGGCCGGGAAGCCTTGTAGTCGGCGTGCAGGAAGCCCCAAACCGTCAGGGTCCCGGTGATCGACACGGCGACCAGCATCGTCATGAAGCTGAACCAGCCTCCGGCGCCGTCGGCCAAGCGGCCCCCGACAAAGCCGAACGAGGCGCTGGCCGCGAAGCCGAACGCGTCGATGAGGCAGATCAAGGTCGCCGAATGCGGGCCGCCGAACTCGATGGAGAAGACGCTCATCGGGATGTAGTAGGCCGGCGAGATCATCGCCCCGAAGATCAGGATCAACGCCAAGGCGGCGGCGAAATTCGAGTCCGGTCCGAGTCCAAGCCGCGGGAGTACTTGAAGCGCGACGACGCAGGCGGTCGAGAGGATCAGCGCGATCGTCAGAACGCGCCTTAAACCTTTCTTTGAAAACCGGTCGTAGAAGGCGACGGCGGCGAGCAGGCCGGTCAAGGAACCGATCGGGAACACCGAGGAGGCCATCGCCGCCCGGGACGGCGTCAGGCCGAACACCTCCATCAGGTAAACCGGAACGAAATCCAGAAACGCCATCATGCAGGTCAGCGCCATCAGCATGGCGACGATCAACCAGCACCGGCCGCTGTTCGCGAAAGCCCAAAGTGCGGCGGGCAAGGACGTGCCGTTAAGGGGGTGATGGAGTTTGTTGTCCAACGCGCGCGCCGATTCCTCGTCGTGTTCCGCGTCGCCGGACGCCTCCGCGTCGGCTTCGAGAAAACCGGGATCCTCGGGTTTTTCCCCCAGAGTAACCCAGCAGAGCGCGAGGATCAGCAGCGCGGTTCCGGTCGCGGAGAACGCGACCGCCCGCCACGGGTAACGGCCGAGCAGCCACCCGAAGAACAGCGTGCCGACGACCACGCTGGCGCGCGAACTCGTGGAGAGAATGCCCCAGACCCGCCCGTATTTTTGCGGGTGGAACCATTCCTCGACCAATTTGGCCATGCCCGGCCAGCCGGCCGATTTCGCGCCGTATAGAAGGAAGCTGCAAACGGTGAACGCGGCGACTCCCGGCGAGAGGCCGAACGCGGCGACCAGAACGGCCGAGAGCAGGATTCCGAGCAGAAAGGTTTTACGACCGCCGATCCGGTCTCCGAGAGGTCCCCAGATGAGCTTTCCGACCAGCGCTCCGATCGTCCCGTAGGCGGCGAAATCGCCGAGGTTGGTTTTCGTCAGTCCCAGCGAAGGGTCGGCGAGCATCGCGGGACTGAGTATGGTCACCATCTGGCGGCAGACCATCATCGCGCCGTAGCCCGCGTACATCGAACCGAGCACGATCCACTGCCGGCGGGTTCTGTCGCACACGCGGGTCACCTTAGCAAAAGATTCCGCGCTTTCCGGGCGCGGCGGATCAGCCCATCCCCATGTGGTTGTTTTCACGGCAGGAGAGTTCCCAGGTGCGCAGTTCGTAGGTTTCGACGCCCTCCTTCACGAAGGGATCGGCTTCGGCGATCGCCTTCGCTTCCTCGTAGGAGTCCGCTTTGACGACGACCATGCCGCCCTTGAAATCCTTGAACGGGCCGCAGAGCACGAGCCGGCCCTCGTCGTTGAGGCGCTTGAGATGCGCCACGTGGGCGCGGATCACCGCCTCGGTCATCGGCTTCCCGGCGTGCGAGAGCAAAATCACGAAGCGCGTGAATTCGCCGCTCATCGCAGCACCGGGTCGGTGATATAGAACAAGGACGGAGTCTGTTCGCGGTTCTGCAATCGGGCTTCCTCTTGCACCTTCGGCCGGAGGTATTCGTACAGGCCGGTCGCCGTGATCGTCCCTGAAGCGTCCGCCGCCGCGCCTTGGAGGCCTTTGAGCAGGTAGTAGGTGAAGACTCCGTGTCCCTGGGCGTCGAGCGTGGTCGTGATTTCGTCGCCCGCGGAGGCGGTCAGCATCGTCAGGTTTTTGAGCGGCCGCGAGGCGAGTCGGACCTTCGTCACCAGCGGCCGCGCTCCCTTCGCGAGCACCGAGCGCCCCCCCGCGCCGGAAAAGCACGCGTCGAGAGCCACGACGACGCGCTTCGCCGGGAGTTTGCCGAGTTCAGAATAGAGTTTGTCCAGCGGATAGGCGGTCGATTTGAGAAAAGACGCGTCGCCGTCCCACGGCACGAGATAGGCCGCTCCGGTTTTCGGGTCCGGCGCGCCGTGCCCCGAGAAAAAGAAGTAGACCGTGGATTCGGGCTTCGCGTTGCGCGGCAGCCATTCCTCCAAGTATTTGGTCAGACCCGTGCGAGTCGCGTTCTCTCCATAGAGCGAGACGATGTGGCGCTTCGGAACGCCGAGCGCGGCGAAATGAGAGGCGGCCGCTTCGGCGTCGCGCTCGGCGAACTCTGCACGCGGCAAATCTTTGTAGCCGTCGATGCCGATCACGACCGCGAAGTCGTTCGGGCGTTGGGGCGCGCGATAACCGGGCGAGTCAACGTCGGAACGCCGGGCGTTAGGTGCGCCGGGACGCGCCGGTGCGTACGCGTTTCCGCGGGCCGCGCGTTCGGCGAGCGCCAGCCGATACGGCTCGCCGTCCCGCTGAAATTCCCTGAGGATCGAGCGGCCGAGCTTTCCCGGCTGGCCCCGGCCGGTCGCACTCACGGAGAACAACTTCTTTCGCGACGCGGCCGAATACACCGTCGCGCTCGTCGGAGAGAGAATCGTCGCTCCGGAGGAGCGGATCTCCGCTGCGAGATCGCAGCCCTCGGCTTCGTTCAGAGAAGCGATCCCCCGCACGCTCTCAAAGGACGGCGGCGGAAGTTCGCGCATCTTCCGTGCGAAAAAACTGCCCCATTGCCCGCCGGGATTCGCGTCGAACGCGCAAAAGGCAAGATCGATGTCGCCGGAGGCGTCGCGCACCACGGCCGTCGAGGTGCAGCCGGCCAGCAGAGCGGCGGCGGCCAAAGCCCGCTTCACGCCTGCACCCGCGTCAGGGTGTTCTCGTCGGCCATGGGGGATCCTCCATGATTCTCGAACTGCGCCCCAGTATAGAAAATTCGTTTCAGCGGGAGCGGATCAGCACGTCGAACTCCCCGTTGTACGTCGGAGTCTGCGAACGGTTCTGTCGACGCGCCTCGTCGCTGACCTTCGGCGTCAGATACTCGTAGAGGCCTTTGAGAGTCACGCGCCCGCGCTCGTCGGCGGCCGCTCCGGAACCGCCTCCGGGCGCGGTCCGCTCCCGGCGACCGCGGAGGTGACCATCCGCTGGAGTTCGGCCTTGGTTACGCCCGCGACGGCGGGTTTGGCCGCTTCGCGTTCGGCGATGATTTTCTCGTACAGGGGGGTTCCCTTTTTGTAATTGACGACCAAGTGATCGATGACTTCCCGCCAGGAACTGCGAACCCATAGGTAGCTGATTTCCCCGCGGGTCAGGGTTTCTCCGGTGCGAGCGGAAACGGTCTCCAGCGAGACGCGGGTTCCGCGCTTGACCAACGCCGCCCGCAGGATGACGTCGACGTTTCCGGTATTCGTCTCGTTGAGCAGATGCACGTGATTGACCTGGCGCTTCTGCGCCTCGGCCGTCCACCCCGCGCCGTTGACCCCGCCGATCGCGCGGATTCCGAAGAGCAGGTCCGTCGGCGCGGCGCCCATGGCTTCGGGCGGGGCGGAAACGGAGGCGCAGCCCTGGAGGATGAGGAGAACGGCGGGGAGCAGACGCGCGAGGCGGGGGAATTCGATCATCTGCGATTATAGGATGTCCGGAGTCGGGATTGCGGGGATTCTGCGGATCTCGCCGTCTATCAGGCTTTTTTTACGAAGCAGGCTTTGAGGAAGACGGTTATCCCGTCCATCTTGCAGCTGATCTCGTGATCGCCGTCCACCAGGCGGATGGCCTTCGACTTCGTCCCGCTCTTGAGCGTCCGGGACGCCCCCTTCAACGGCAGATCCTTGATCAGCATGACGATGTCGCCGTCGGCGAGCGCGTTGCCGTTGGCGTCTTTGACGACGGGAGGGCCGTCCTCCGCCTCCGCTTCGGCCGCGCGTTCCCACTCGTGGCCGCAGGTGGAGCACTCCCACCGCGTCGGGGATTGCAGGATGTCGTCCATCTCGCAGATCGGACAGGTAATTTTTCCCATGATTTCAGCTCCGCAGTTGCGCTTTATGTTGAAGGGATTCTACCAAACGGCCGGGGGGCTCCAGAGGGAAGGAAACGACGATGGCCGGTCCCGTGCGCCCGAAATCCTCTTCCATGGTCAGGATCGGCTGAAACCGGAACCGTAATAGGACGATGCTCAAATCCCTAGACGGCGCCGCCGAGCCTGCGCTCCAGTTCGGCGTAGATCGACTTTCGGTGAATGATCGCCCAGATCACGACCTTCATCGCTATGACTTGGCAGGCGATCCGGTAATCTCCGCAGCGGATGCGCCGCATCCCGCCGAGTTTTCCCCCCAAAGGCTTTCCGAGGCGGGAAGGTTCGCCGCCCAGACGCGAACGGATCGCTTCGAGAATCCTCTTTTGAAGGCGGCGATCGACGGCGCGTAGATCGTCTTCGACCTCGGGCCGGAAGAGGATCTTGAACGGATCAGCGGCCAAGCCGTCGTTCCATTTCCTTCATCGGCAGCAGCTTGGCGGGCTTCTTCGCGCGGTCTTCGACGATCTTTGAGAGCGTCAGGTCTTCGAGATGCTCGACGGCCTCGCGGATAAGATCGCGGGCTTTGGTGGAAAGGGAAACGCCTTCTTCGTCGGCGAGCGACGCGACGGCGTTGTAAAGCTTGGGCTCCAGCATGACCTGTAGACGCGGATTCTTGGTCGCCATTTTATGAGTGTACCATAAGTGGTGAACCGCGTCAAGGGGCTTCAGTTTCGCAGCGCTTGCCTTCCGATAGCTCCGATTGCCACCCGCATTGAGATTCACCCGTCCGGGTCTTGACGATACATGATATGTAATGTATTCTAAAGTCCTCGGGAGGCGAGCATCTACAAGCTAGAGTTCTACCAGACGCCCCGGGGCGACTATCCGGCCAAGGACTTCCTGGAATCCTTGGACGAGCGGCCTCGAATGAAGGCGGCGGTCTGGCTGAAGCTCTTGCAGGAGAAGGGCCCAAACCTCCCGAGGCCGTACGCGGATGTCTTGGAGGAGCCGATCCGGGAACTGCGGGTCTCCTTCGCCCGGCTCGAGATTCGTCTTCTTTACTTCATCTACGGTCGGAGCATCGTGGTCGTGACGCACGGATTCTTGAAGAAGACGAAGAAGGTTCCGAAGGCGGATATCCAGCGGGCGCTGCGCTACCGGAACGACTGGATTCTGACGTTCGGAGGGGGAAAGCCATGAAGCCCAAGAGATTCTATTTCGATGACTGGCTTAAGGACCAGCTCAAGAACCCCACGCTCAAGAAGGCTTACGAGGAGGAGGACGTCCGCGCCCGACTGGCTCTGCGCATCGCGGAGCTTCGCAAGCGCAAGAAATTGACCCAGGGACAGCTAGCCAAGCGGCTTCACACCACCCAGCAGGTCGTCTCGGATATTGAGACGTTCAAGCACCCCAACGTCACGCTGTTGACCCTGCAGAAGATCGCGCATGCGTTGGATAGTCGGCTGGTGGTGGATTTGCGCTAGGTCTAACTCAAAGCATTCAGTGCAATCATTAACATAGATTGATCGCCTTTTCGGATTGCGTTTGACGCAATATGCAATGAAACTGACCCTGCGGCCGCTGCCCGACCTGGGATTCCAGATGGTGGGCGACAGGATCAGTTTTGATGGGTATGAGAATTGGTTGCCCGACAGGGATTCGAACCCCGACAAACTGCTCCAGAGGCAGTCGTGCTACCGTTACACCATCGGGCAATGGATGCGGCGGATAGAACTAGGCGTGATTATATCAAATCACCGGCCCCGCTTAATTCGTTCCGAGCGCTTTGCGGACGGAAAGCAGGAATTCCTCGTGGTCGACCGGCTTCAGGAAAAAGTCGACGACGTTCGGCTGCGCGCGGATTTCCCTTTCTTCGGCGGAGTTCTTGTAGCGGCCCGTGACGCCGATGACGGGAGGGCTGCCGTCGACCATGTCTTGAATCTGCTTGATGATCTCGAAGCCGCTTTTGTCGGGCAGCATGAAATCCATGATGATCAAATCCGTGTGGGCGATCGCGATTTTCGTGATCGCGTCCCGTCCGTCCGCGGCGAGTTCGACGATGTTGTCGTCTTGCTTGAGGAGGGCGTAAAACAGATCGGCCATCGAGGGGTCGTCTTCCACCACGACGATGCGTTTTCGGTTTTCCATGTGCCGATAGCCTAGCCCGGGACTCACGAAAACTCAAGGACCCTCCGGGGGGGAGACATAAAAAGTATTGGAATTTTAACTGGAAGTCTTAGATCGGATTCCGTAACAAGTATTTTATTTTTCTGAAACGCCCCGTTAACGCGCAGGGGCTATGGTCAAAGGATGAAGCGCCCAGAGTCCATCCACACCGACGACAACGCGAATCAACTCCAAGAGCGAGGTTCCTATATCTGGGACTTTCGGCCTACTTCGCATCAGGTCCCTTCCCCCATGTCCGAGGGGAAGTGGCCTGATACGATTTGGAAGACCCCCTCGAGGGGTCAGGGGAATCCTATGAAACGCTCCATCATCGCCCTCGCGTTCCTGCTCTGCGCCGCGGGCTCCGTTCACGCGGAGCGTTTCGAAGTGAAAGACGAGGGCGGATTCGGCTTCACCGGCCGCCGCATCGAGTTCGCCAACCGCTACGGATGGCAGTCCTACAAGGTGGATTACGATCTCGATGTGGACGTGGCCGCCCGCCGCCTGAACCGCCGTTCGACCATGAAGGTGACAATCACCCGCAAGGACGGCTCGACGTGGAGCTACAAGTGCAAGGCGAAGCACGACGCCCTGATGTGGGCCAACGTCAACAAACTTTTCGGAAAGGGCGTCTCGGTGCTCACCGAGTGCCGCGTTCCGCCGAAGAAGTTCGCGAAGGCCGTCGGTCTCGACGCGGACCTCGTCGGGGATCCGACCTTGGTTTTCCACGTGATGCTTCAAAACGGTGAAGCCCGCCCCGGCGTTCAGAAGGGCTTTTACTTCATGGAAGCCGGTCAGATCGAGGCCAGCACGATGCGCCAATACGTCACCCAGCACGGCGATCCCTCCGAACTCGGGGTGCTGTTCTCCTCGCGCGGCGCCGGACGCCGGGACTATTCCAGCGCGTCGATCACTCCGCGGTTCCTGCCGTAAGCCCGGCACAAATATTTCGCGCCCCCGCTCTTGCAAACGCAAGAGCGGGGGTTATACTATCACGCCCCTCGATCCCGTGGAGGATCGAATGCGTTTGACCGTCGCCGTCGCCTTTCTGTTCTCGTTCGCGTCGCCGTTCGCGCGGGCGGCGGCGGTGCTTCCCGAGGGGCCGATGCCTCCCGCTCCGGCGGCAACCCAAACGGAGAAGCCGACGGCCAAGCCCGCCGCGCGGGTTCCTCTCTCGGCTCTTCCGAAAAAAGAAAGAAAAAATATGGCTTTTCTTGCGGCTCTCCCCCAGCCGGAAGCTCCCCGATTCAGCGTGCCCGCGCGTCTGGAGCGCCTTCTTCCCGAGCCGGAAGCGGAACCCGCGGCCGAGGACGCCTACCTCGATCTGTTTCTCAACGAAGAAGCGGAAGACCTCCCCTGAGCAGAAAAGATATACTGGCCTTGTGCAGCCGAAGCGCTACCGACTTTCCGTCTTAACCTTCGGTGCCCGCGGAGGCCTCCAATACCATCCGGATGCGGTTCTCTCGATCGGAGAGGGCGGGCGCATCGATGAACTGAGGCCGGTACGGGGGGGGGCGGCCGCTCGCCTTCGCCATAGCCGGGATACCAAAGGAGTCAGGGATTTGCGGGGTTTTCTCGCGATTCCGGGCCTCATCGACGCGCATTGCCACCTTCCGCAGTACCCCGCAGTCGCCGCGGACGGTTTGGAACTGCTTCCCTGGCTCGAAAAACACATCTTTCCGCTGGAAGCCGCGTTTCGCGGCGAACGGGTCCGGCGCCTGGCCCGGCGCTTTTTTGAGGACATGACCTCCCACGGAACGACGACCGCCGCCGTGTACACGAGCATCTGGAAGCAAAGCACCGACGTCTGTTTCGACGAGGCGCTCAAGGCCGGGGTGCGGGTCATCATGGGCAAGGTGATGATGGACCGCGGATCCTACGACAAGAAGTTCGCGTTGACGCAATCCGGAAAAAGCCGGACCGAGCTTTCGCTGGAAGAAAGCGAAGAGCTGTGCCGGAAATGGCACGGGCGCGGCGAGGGACGGCTGCAGTACGCCTTCACGCCCCGCTTCGCGCTGAGCTGCTCGGAGAAACTGATGCGCGAAAGCGCGGCGCTCGCCGAGCGCTACGGGGCGTACCTGCAAACGCATTTGGCCGAAAATCGCCAGGAGGTGCGCGAGGTGAAGCGCGTCTTCCCGAAGGCCCGTAATTACACCGATGTGTATCTGCGCGCGGGCATGCTCGGCCCTAAAACGATTCTCGCGCATTCGATCTGGCTTTCCGAGATCGAGATGCGCATGCTCCAGAGTTCAGGAGCCGCGGTCGCGCATTGCCCGACCTCGAACGCCTTTCTCGGCAGCGGCATTATGAACGTCGCGCGGATGCGCCTGGGCGGCATCCCGCTTGCGCTCGGCTCCGATGTCGCCGCGGGCCCGAGTCTGTGCATGTTCGAGACGATGCGCCAGGCCGTCTACCTGCAGCGCGTCGCCGCCGCGCACCGTTTGTTCCGGCGCCCCGCCGAACCGGATCCGTCGAAGGCCTTCTTCATGGCGACGCTCGGCGGCGCCCGCGCGCTGGGCCTGGCCGACAAGATCGGCTCGCTGGAGAACGGAAAGGAAGCCGACTTCGTCGTCGTTGATCCGTCGGTCTATGACACTGGCGCGCTCGGTCCCGACGACGCGGAAACGATCGTCGCGCGACTGGTGCACCGCGCGAGCCGACACGCGGTCAAGGCGGCCTTTGTCTCCGGAAAATTGGTCGGAGGACGCCTGTGAGACGCCGCACGGCGCTCGCGCTGGCGGCGCTGGCGGGGACCGCGGGCTGCACGAGCGTGAGAGAATCCTCCCAAGAGTCCCCCGCGTGGGGTTTCACCGGTTCCGAGTACGCGGTCGCGGCCGATCACGAACTGGCCTCGAGGGCCGGCGCGGGCATCTTAGCGAAGGGGGGCAATGCGGTGGACGCGGCGGTCGCGACCTCGTTTGCGCTCGCGGTGACGCGCCCCTATAGCGCGGGACTCGGCGGCGGCGGCTTTATGCTGATCAAGCCGGCGGGGAAGCGGGCCGTCGTGCTGGACTACCGGGAAGAGGCTCCGTCGGGAGCCGACGCCTCCGCGTATCTCGATGGCAACGGCGCGGTGATACCGGGGAAGACGGAGACCGGGGTTTGGGCGATCGGTGTTCCGGGTCACGTGCGCGGCGTTTTGCAGGCCCTTTCCGAATACGGAACGATGAGCCGGGACGAGGTGATGGCTCCCGCCATCGCGTTGGCCGAGAACGGATTTCCCGTCGACGCACACACGCATCAGGCGATGGAGGACATCCTCTCCCGCGGGAAGGCGCACGGTCTCGACGCCGCCTCGGCCGCGGAGATCGCGAAGGCGATCCTCGGATCGATTCGCCGCGGCGGCGGACCGATGACGGCCGGGGACCTCGCGAACTACCGGGTGGAGACGCGCGAGCCCCTGCGCGGGCGCTATCGCGGTTACGAGGTGCTCGGGATGCCGCCGCCGAGTTCCGGGGGGGCCTGCGTGGTGCAGGTGCTCCAGGTGCTCGACGGCTATCCGCGCGGCTCGCTCGATGCCCCTTCGTTCTACGCGACGCTTGTCGAGGCGCTCAAACACGCGTTTGCCGACCGGGCGGCGAGACTCGGCGACGCCGACGTCCATTCGGCCGTGCACGCGGACGTCGCGGAGATGATTTCTTTGGAGCGCGCCGCTAAAATCCGCGCGGGGATCGTTCCCGGCGAGACGCGCTCCCCGGAACGCTACGGCATCGCCGGACTCAAAGACGACCACGGAACCACGCACTACAGCGTGATGGACAAGGACGGCAACGCCGTCGCCGCGACCGAGACGGTCAACACCTATTTCGGATCCTTGGTGATGGCCGGCGACACCGGGATCGTGCTCAACAACGAGCTCGATGACTTTTCTATCCGCACGGACGTGCCTAACGCGTTCGGACTGTTGATGTCGACGCGCAACGTCCTCTCCCCGGGGCAACGGCCGTTGTCGAGCATGTCTCCGACGATTCTATTGCAAGGCGGGGAAGCCGTTCTGGCCGCCGGCGGGTCGGGCGGTCCCCGCATCATCACCGCGACGCTCCAGGCCGTTCTGCAGATCGTGGAATTCGCGAAGACGCCCGCCGAGGCCGTGGCCCTCGGACGAGTCCATCATCAATGGGCTCCGAACCAGGTCTTCGCCGAGAAACGCCTGCCGCGCGAAGTTTTGCTCAGGCTCGAAAACGACGGGCACGCCGTCGTCGAGCTTCCCGCGTCGCGCGAGGCCGCCGTTCAGGTCGTCTACCGCGACGGCGGCCGGCTGTTCGCGGCGAGCGACCCCCGCAAGGGCGGACGGCCCGCCGGCCGTTGAAAAAAAATAGGAGTTGCCCCATGATGATGTCCCCCTCACGATTGGAAGTTATGCGCACGATCGAACGGTCGATGGACGAAATTCTCTCGACCTATCTCCGGCCGATCGAGGAGAATTGGCAGCCGTCCGATTTTCTCCCCGACGCGCGAAGCGCCGGGTTTCATGCCGAGATCCGTGAGCTTCAGGAATGCGCGAAAGGGATCGGCTACGACCTGTGGGCCGTGCTCATCGGCGACACGATTACCGAGGAGGCGCTTCCCACCTATACCTCCTGGCTCATGTGCGTCGAAGGGGTCGATCAGACGATCGCCAACGGCTGGTCGAAGTGGGTCCGCGGATGGAGCTCCGAGGAGAACCGTCACGGAGACCTTCTTCATAAGTACTTGTTCCTGTCGGGCCGCGTGGACATGAAGCAAATGGATATCACGACACAGCACCTGATCAACGACGGCTTCGACATCGGTTCCGGCACGGACCCCTACCGAAATTTTTTCTACACGAGCTTCCAGGAACTCGCGACGAACATTTCGCATCGACGCGTCGCTTCGCTCGCGCAGAAAGGCGGCGACCGGCGTCTAGCGAAGATCTGCGGCTTGATCGCCGCCGATGAGCGGCGTCACGCGAACGCCTACATGAACTTCGTAAAGAGAATCATCGAGCTCGATCCCAGCGAGTATATGCTGGCGTTCGAGGAAGGCATGCGCCGCAAGGTGGCGATGCCGGCGCATTTTATGCGGGAGTCGGGAGGGCGCATCGGCTCGGCGTTCGCACCGTTCGCGGATGCGGCGCAGCGCTTGGGGGTCTACACGACTCAGGATTATATCGACGTCCTTCGGGATCTGCTTCGGGAGTGGGGGATCGAAACGCTCGGCGGACTCAACGCGGCCGCCGAAAAAGCGCGCGACTATCTGATGGCGCTCCCGGACCGATTGGAGAGAATTTCCAGCCGGATCCGCGTTCCGGAAAAGTCCTACGGCTTCAAGTGGATCGCGGGCGCCGGCGGCGCTTGATCAGAGCTTTAGGAGTTTGAGCGTTCCGTAGAGCGACGCGCAGCCGGCCGCGGTCATGGCTAGACCGAGCGCCGGGGCGCCGAGCACGAGTTTCCCTATTCCGAACAGCAGCAGGTAGACGCTTGCGCAGGCGACGGCCCAGGCCAGCGCCGAGCGCGTGAACCCCGCGTGATCGGCCTCGGCGTTTCCGACCGGGCCCCACCAGCCGACGGGCGACACCTTGGCGTAGAACGCCCGCAGCGTCGCCGTTGTCTCAGGAGGCGTCCAAAAGGTCGCCGCCAAGGCGCAGAGGGTCGACACGAGCGCGGTCCAGAAGAGGACGTAATCGCCGAGCATGTCGGGCGATAAGATCGTCAGCGCCACCGTCATGACGATGGCGGAGGCCATTCCGACGATCTCGGTCCACGCGTTGACCCGCCACCAAACCCAGCGCAGCAGCATCGGCATCCCCATCCCCGCGCCGAGCGCGAAGAAGAACTTCCAGGCCCGTTCGATCGACCCGATTTGGCTCGCGACGGCGATGGCGACGGCGGCGAGGCAGACGAGGGCGATGCGGCTTGCCCGAACGTATTCCCTTTGGGAAGCCTCCGGTTTGAAGAAACGCTTGTAGAAATCGTTGATCAGGTAGGAGGTTCCCCAATTCAGATGCGTGTCGACCGTGGACATGAACGCGGCCAGCAGGCTCGCGAACAACAATCCCAGCAGGCCGGGGGGGAGCAGAAGCTTCATGAGGATCGGGTAGGCCATCTCCCGGTCGGCGGCGACCTTCGCGCCTTCGGCGTACACGATGCTTTCGTTTCCCTTGGGAAACAGGGCGAGCCCGACGAGGCCGATGATCACCCACGGCCAGGTGCGGATCGCGAAATTCGCCACGGTGAACCAGAGAGCGCCCTTGGTCGCGTCCTCGGGCGTGCGCGCCGTCAGGGTGCGCTGGGCCAAATAGCCGGTGCCGTCGCTTTCGTGCTTCGCCCACCATTGCACGAAAATGTAGACCCCGAAAACCTGAAGCGGCAGCCCGGCGGCGTCGAAAGACGGTGTGAAGCTGAGAATCGAACCCGCGTCGGGGTAGAGCGCGTGCAGCTTCTCGATCAGGCCGGAGGGGCCTCCGACGCGGGTCATCGCGACCCCCGCGAAAAGCACCGAACCGACGAGGGCCATCGCGAACTGAAAGAGATCCGTCAGGATGACTCCGCGGATTCCTCCCATCCCCGAATACACGACGGTCAGCGTGAAGATGGACAGCACGGTCGCGGTGTTGTTGGGATTATCGAAGACGAGCCACGAGGGCCAGATACCGAGCAGGACGTTCCAGCGGTCGGCGCCGAGGAGTTCCTCCCAACGGATGAACGGGTCGGCGATCTTGCTCATCGCGCGGAAAACCCAGCCGAGAACGATGCAGTTGAGCACGATCGCCAGAAAGCCCGCCTTGAAGGCGCGTAAAAACGCGGCGGGCTTCCCGCCGTAGCGGAGTTCAATGAGTTCGGCGTCGGTCAGCACTTCCGCCCGGCGCCAACGCGCCGCGCAGAAAACCGCGAACGCCGCGTATCCGAGCGCCCAGGACCACCAGAGCCAGTTGCCGGCGACGCCGTTTTTCGCGGTGATTCCGGCAACGACCAGAGGCGTATCGGCCGCGAATGTGGTCGCCACCATCGAGGTTCCCAGCCACCACCACGGGAGCGAGCGGTCCGCGGCGAAATAGGAGAGCAGGCCGGTCCCGGCCCGCCGGGAAAGCGCGACGCCCGTCCCGAAGGCCAAAACGAGATAACCGAGGATGAGACACCAGTCGATCGGCGCCAGCGCCATGGCGGAAGTTTACCAATTACTCGACGGGGAAGCGTGCAGCGAGAAAGACTTGCGGGCATTGACGAATCCTGCTACCCTGAGCGCGGGCGCGCAGTGGCTTCCGATTCCTTCACTCTCCATTACAAGTTCAAATTCGGCGAAGGGGTCGAACGGACCTTCGTCATCAATTTGCATCCGCAAAGCCTGAACCTGATTCAGCCCAACGCCTCGGCCCATCCGGATTGGACGAAGTTGGATCACAAGAAATGCTCGAATTGTCCTCTGGACTCGGCGACGACCCCTCATTGCCCGGTCGCTGTCGCCCTGGAGGAGGTGATCGATTACTTCAAGGATCGGCTCTCGAGCGACCGGGTCGATGTAGAGGTTTCGATGCCGAGCCGGACCTACGTCGCGACCCAGCCGATGGCGACCGCCGTTTCCAGTCTGATCGGCATTTTCATGGTGACCAGCGGGTGTCCCATTCTCGGGAAGCTCAAGCCGATGGTTCGGACCCACCTCCCGTTCGCCGACCTGGCCGAATCGTTGTACCGCTTCGTCTCGATGTACATGCTCGGGCAGTATTTCGTGATGAAGCGCGGCGGGAGTCCGGATTTTGAGATGCAGCGCTTCGTTTCCCTGCTCGACAGTTTGCGCACCGTCAACCGCAGTTTCTGCCAGCGTTTGTACGCGGTCTGCGAGAAGGACGCCAGCCTCAACGCCCTCGTCCATCTGGATTGCTTCGCGGACAACACCGCGTTCGCGGTGCAAAAGCGCGGTCTCGCCGAGCTCGAAAGCACGTTCGAAGATTTTCTGAAGGAAAGAGGGGAATGACGGGACAGGAGGGAATTCTCTTCCAGGTTTCGGCGGGAGAGTCAGCGCCGGCGCCGGGGACCGAGCGCCTTCAGGGCCTTGGGGGTTCCGATGCGTTCGAGCGCGGTGACGGCGCTGTAGCGCACATCGGCGTTGTCGTCGTCGAGCGCCCGCTTGAGCCGGCGGATCGCTTTTTCCGCGTCGGGCCCGATGTTGCCGAGGGCCAGCGCCGAACTCGCGCGGACACGGTCGCTTTTGTCCTTCAGCGCTCGGATCAGCGGCTCCACCGCCTTTTTCGCGGGCGGACGCAGTTGTCCCAGCGCGTCGGCGGCCCGGGAACGCAGTTTCTCGTCGCCTTTCTGCAGCGCCTCCACGAGGTCGCCGATCGCGTCGTGCGTCAGCAGCGCCGTGTTTCCTTCCAGCAGAATCGCCAAGGCGCGGACCGGGATGTCGGCGCGGGCGGCGGGAGTCCGGGGTCCGGCCAAAGCTTCCCGTCTGCCCAAGTTCCGGCGGCGTTCGGGCAAGGACCGCGCTTCGCGCGCGGCGTCACCGTTGCGCTGCGCTTGGGCATAAGCGCGGATGTCTCCGCGCGTGCTGGGAACGCGGGGAGCGGGAAGCGTTTCGACCGCGCGCGGCGGAGCGGGACGCATCGGTGCGGCCGCACCCCCGGGATACTCGCGCGCCGCGCGCTCGGCGGCGGCGCCCCCGAGCGGGATTTCCGGGTCGAGATCGAGCGGACAGGCCGCCGGGAAGGCGGTCCCGGAGTCTGCGGGAATCTGCTTCACATGCGGGATTTCGAAGACGGCGCCGACCTTGCAGCCTTGGAAGGATGATTCTCGCATCCCCGTCGCGCAGCGAAGGCTTTGGATCATCCGGCGGTAGTGTCCGCCTCTGCGGTTGACCTCCCGCTCCCAGCCGTACGCCCAGGCACAGGTGTTCTTCCACTCGCGGCGGAGCACCGGAACTCCCGAGGGCAATCCGCTCACTTTCGCGTCATAGCGTCCCTGCAGAATGACCAACTCGACGCGGGAGTCCTGATTGAGTTTAAGCTCCCATCGCACCGGTTTCGCCGAGGAAAGTACGAGGACCGCCGGTTTGAGGGTTTTGTAGACGACGACCTGGACGCCGCTTTCCCGGGAGGGTTCGCCGCGGCCGCCCGGTTCCGGAGGGAAGCTCCCGTCGTAAATCGCGACGACGTGCATTTCGTAAGGGGCGTCCGGATCGGTCGCAAGCGCGTAGTTCGAGGCGCCCTCCGAGCCGGGTCCGCAGTTGATTAAGTTCTCGGAGGAAGTGGGGAAGGTCGCGTCGACGCGATTCTCGAACGACGCGATTTTTCCGCAAAAGGAGGCCGACGCGGGAGACGCGAGCGCGGAAAGCGATCCGAGAAGGACGGCGGCGAACGGGGTCACTCCTTCCCAGGGTATCAAGCCCGTGTTGCGCCGTCAATAAGGCTTGGTAAATAAAAGGTAATATGGTTCCTCGATGAGGACTGAACGATTCGAGTTTCCGAGCGTCTCGGGGTATCGGTTGGCGGGAAAACTGGAAATTCCCGACGGGGAGCCGAAGGCCTGGGCGTTGTTCGCGCATTGCTTCACTTGTTCCAAGGACCAGTTGGCGGTCTCCCGCATCAGCAAGGCGCTCGGAGCGCGCGGCGTCGCCGTGCTGCGCTTCGATTTTACGGGGCTCGGAGGATCGGAAGGGGATTTCTCCAACACAAATTTCTCCTCCAACGTTCTCGATCTCGCCGCGGCGGCCGATCACATGCGCCGAAAACTTCGCCCGCCTTCCTTGCTGATCGGCCACAGTTTCGGGGGGGCGGCGCAGATCGTTGCGGCCTCGAAGATCCCGGAAGCCGAAGCCGTCGCGGTTATCGGCGCTCCCAGCGAGACCGACAGCCTGCTGCGGCACATGGACACCGACGCGATCGAGCGTGACGGCGAGGCCCGCGTGGACATTCTCGGTCGGGCGTTTACGGTCCGCAAGCAGTTTCTTGACGATGTTCGCGGTTCGAATCTCTTCGCGCATCTGGCCCGGATGGAGAAGGAATTTTTCGTCCTCCATTCCCCGGATGACGAGATCGTCCGGTTTTCTCACGGCCTGCGCCTGTTCGACGCGGCCAAGGATCCGAAGAGCTTTCTCGCGCTTCCCGGGGCGAATCATCTGCTGACGGACCGCAGAGACGCCGAGTTCGCGGCCGACGTGCTCGCCGCCTGGGCCGCGCGCCGCGCCGCGTGAGCGCCCGTCGCGACATCCTCGGCCCGCGTCTGGACTGGCCGCTGATCATCTTGGCGCCGGCGGGGGCCTTGCTTGTGGGACTGGCGCTGGCGCAGACGCCGTTGGGCGCCGCTCCGATTTCCGCCTTCGGCGCGCGCGGCACCCCCGCCGATGGGTTCATCGGCGCGTTCATCATGGCGCATTTGGTGATCGTGTTCTTCCGAAGCCACGCCAATCCGGAGATCTTCCGGCAATACCCCTTCCGTTTTAAGTGGGTTCCCGTTCTGTTGTTCGCGGCGCTGCTGTCTTCGCTGTGGGTACGGGCCGCGGTGACGGTGCTCGCTACCTGGTGGGACGTTTATCATTCGAGCCTGCAGACCTTCGGAATCGGACGGATCTACGACGCCAAAGAGGGGAATGATCCCGAGGCGGGCCGAAGCTTGGATTTGGGGTTGAATTTGTTTCTCTACATCGGGCCGATTCTAGGCGGGGCGTCGTTCCTGTATCACTTAGGCTCGTTTCACGAATTTACCGGCCTGGCGGGGTCGGCGTTTTTTAAAGCGATCCCAGGCGCCGCGATGGAGCGTCAGGCGTGGATTCTGCGGGGCGTGCTGCTGACGGGAATCCCGTTCATCGCTTGGTATTGGGCGGCGTATCGCCGCCTGGCCCGTGCCGGGTACCGGATTTCCCGCCGCAAGCTCTGGCTCTTTATCTCCACCGCCGCGTGCTCGATCTGGGCGTGGGGGTGGAATCCGTTCGGGATGGCGTTGTTTATCATGAACTTCTTTCACGCTCTGCAGTACTTCGCCGTGGTGTGGGCCTACGAAGAACGCAGCATCCTGCGCGTTTTCGGACTGAGGAACGGACGCTCCGAGCGGGCGCTCGGATTGTTCGTGTTCGTCGGGACCGCGTTTCTGTATGGATGCTTCGGCAGCATCGCAGGCGACCGCAACGACGTCGTCTTATGCCTGACCCTCGTGGTGAGCATCATGCATTTTTGGTACGACGGATTTATCTGGTCGGTCCGGCGCGCGCAGGTCTGAAGAAATCGGGGTAGAGGGACTTGAACCCCCAGCCTCCTGCTCCCAAAGCAGGCGCTCTAGCCAATTGAGCTATACCCCGGTGATGAGAGTATAGCAGGGGCGGGACGGGGCCCGCGAATTCAAGATTCAAGGGCGCCGATGAGGAAGCGGTAACCGCGATTGCTGCGCGACTGGCTGTAGGCTTTCGCGAAGACCGCGGCATCCCGCGAGGAAACGGACTTTTCCACGATTTCGAAACTGATGGAATGCTTGACCAGGTCCCAGTGGCTGATCGGCTGAGGCGGCGTTTGATGGAAGATTTCCTTCAACTCGGTGAGCGATGATTTAGCGATAAGAATGAAGACCTCCTTGAGATTTTCATTCCAGCACTCGAATATCGATACTGTATCTTTAGTCACATATCCCTCCACGCTCCCAGGGTACCCGGGTCTCCGCGTCGGGGCCAGTCAAATCGTGGTCAACACCTCCCGTTGCCGGGGTCTTTGCCCGTCCCGCCCTAATAGGTAAGATGAGCCGAAGATGCTCATAAAACTGCGGGTGCATCCGGGCTCGAAGAAAAACGCTGTAGAACGCATGGCCCCGGACCATTTCGAGGTATGGGTCAAGGCTCCTGCGAAAAACGGGCTCGCCAACCGCGCCGTTCTGGAATTGATGGGCGCCGAGCTCTCCGTACCCGCGAAGCGGATTCGCCTGATCAAGGGCGGGTCGTCGCCGTCCAAGATAATCGAGGTGCCGATATGAAACGACTATTTCCTTGGGCTTTTACCGTCCTGCTCGCGGCGGCCGGATGCAGCGGCAAGCCGGCTCCCGCGACCTTCACCTACGCCGCGACCGGAGAAATCACGAGCCTCGATCCTGTGACTCCCTACGACGCGGTGAGTCAGGGAGTGATCTTCAACGTCTACGAGACCTTGATCGGCTTCGAGCGCGACCGCAACGACCGCTTCGTCCCGTTGCTCGCGACGAAGGTCCCCAGCCGGGAAAACGGACTGATTTCACAGGACGGCCGGACCTACCGCTTCCCGATCCGCAAGGGAGTCCGCTTTCACGACGGATCGGTGATGAGGCCCGGCGACGTCCGCTATTCCTTGATGCGCTTCATGCTCACCGACCGCGCCGGCGGCCCGTCGTCTCTTTTGCTGGAGCCGATTCTCGGGATCGCGTCGACGCGCGACAAGGACGGGAATATCTCCGTCGATTTCGCGGCGGTCGAGAAAGCCGTACGGGTCGATGGGGACGACGTGGTGATTACGCTCAAAGAGCCTTTCGCGCCGTTTCTGTCGATCATGGCGCGCTGGTCCTACGTCATGAGCCGCGCATGGGCGACCGAGCGGGGCGCGTGGAACGGAAGCGGCGAGTCGTGGAAAAAGTTCAACAACCCCGGACGCGACCAGACGGTGTTCTCCGAGGCGATGAACGGCACCGGGGCTTTTTTGTTGGAGCGATGGGACCGTCCGGGGCGCAAGCTGCTGCTCGGCCGCCACGAGGCCTATTGGCGCGAACCCGCGAAGCTCAACCGCGTGATGATTCTTTCCATCCCCGAGTTCGGCACGCGCAAACTGCTGCTGCAGGGGGGCGACGCCGACATCATCGAAGTCCCTCGCACCTATTTGTCGCAGGTGACCGGGATGCCGAGCGTACGCATCGAGGACGGCCTACCGCGGCTGTTGACCGACCCTTCCTTCTTCTTTACTTTCGACATCAACCAGCAGGCGAACCCGGATATCGGTTCCGGAAAACTCGACGGAGAAGGAATTCCATCGAATTTCTTCGCGGATAAAGACCTGCGAAAGGCGTTCGCCTATTCATTCGACTACGACGCGTTTATCAACGAGACCTTTAAGGGGCGCGCCGCCAGGGCCCGAGGACCGATTCCTCCGGGGCTTCCGGGCTACGACCCCGACGGGCCGATGACGACCTTCGATAAGAAGAAGGCCGAGGCGTACTTTCGCAAAGCGTGGGGCGGGCAGGTTTGGAAAAAGGGATTCCGCTTCACGATGACCTACAACACGGGCGGGGACGTACGCGAGTATGCCTGCCAAATTCTCAAGAAAGGCGTCGAGTCGATCAATCCGAAATTCAAGATCGACATGCGCGGCCTCGAATGGGCGGCCTACCTGGACCGGGCGCAGAAGCGCATGATGCCGCTGTTCTCCCGCGGCTGGACCGCGGACTATCCGGACGCCCACAACTTCGTGTTCCCGTACTACCATTCGAAAGGGCGCTATCCGATCGCGCAGGGCTTCAAGAACGAGACCCTCGACGCGAGGATCGACGAAGCGGTTCGCACCGTTGACGCGCAAAAGCGCGCCGGCCTCTATCATGAAATTCTGAAGCTCGGGTTCGAGGAGACGCCTCAGCTCTATACGGTGCATCCGCCGGGCGTGTACGCCATGCGCGACCGGGTTCGGGGATTCTACGACAACGCGGTTTTCATGGGAGTCTACTTCTACCCGCTTTCCCGAGCGGAATAGATGGGCTCGCCGCTCGGGGCTCGAAAAGAGCGCGCCCAGGCGACCGTCGCCGGGCTTCGGGCGCTTTACCCCGACGCGCACTGCGAATTGGATTTCAAATCCCCGCTCCAACTCGCGGTCGCGACGATCCTCTCCGCGCAATGCACCGACAAGCGGGTCAATGTCGTGACGAAGGCGCTGTTCCGGCGCTGCAAAACCGCGCGCGATTTCGCCGAAATCCCCGTGCCGGAACTCGAGACCCTGATCCGGTCTACCGGGTTTTTCCGTTTGAAGGCGAAGTCGATCCGGGAACTCGCCCGCGCGCTGCTGGAACGCTTCGACGCGAAGATGCCGAAAACGATGAAAGAACTGCTGACCCTGCGCGGCGTCGCGCGTAAAACCGCCAACGTGATCCTCGGAACCGCGTTCGGTCTCAGCGAAGGCATCGTCGTCGACACGCACATGAAGCGCGTCGCCTACCGTCTCGGCTTGACCGCAAAAACGAACCCGGTGCAGGTCGAGCGGGATCTCATGGCCTGCGTCGACCCCGCCGATTGGATCTTCTTCGGACACGCGATGGTGTGGCACGGCCGCCGGGCCTGCTTTGCCCGTTCTCCGGTCTGCGATTTTTGTCCGCTGGCCGCGTTTTGCCCTAAAAAGGGGGTGCGCTCGTGCGCCTCCTCGTGATCGGCGGGACCGCGTTCGTCGGGCGGCACATCGTCGAGGCGGCGCTCAAGCGAAAGCATGAGGTCACGCTGTTTCACCGCGGGCAGACCGGCCTCGACTTATTCCCCGACTGCGAGCGGGTGCTCGGCGACCGGACGACCCAGATCGGACGGTTGAAAAATCGGGTCTTCGACGCGGCGATCGACGTCAACGGCAGGCTGCCCGGGGAGGTGCGCGCTTCCGCCGAATTCTTGAAGCACAAGGTCGGCAGTTATCTCTTCATCTCGACGGTGTCGGTGTACAAGAATTGGGGGGGAAGGGAAGACGAGGACGGCGAGGTGTTCTCGCCCCTGCAGGAACCGCCGGAGCCGATGACCGGCGGGGCTTACGGCGCGCTGAAGGTCGCGTGTGAGAAAGTCGTCGATGAGATTTACCCGATCGGCTCCACGATCGTCCGTCCGGGATTGATCGTCGGTCCCTATGATACGACGGATCGCTTTACCTACTGGCCGTCGCGCGTGGCGCGCGGCGGCGACATCCTCGCGCCGGGCGGGCCCCAGCGCCTGACTCAGTTCATCGACGTTCGCGACCTCGCCGAATGGGTCGTGCGCATGGCGGGCGAGATGGACGCGGGCTGCTACAACGCGGTCGGCAAGCCGCTGGCGATGGGGAAACTGCTGGAAACGATGCAAGGCGTCGTCGGCGGAAACGGCAATTTGGTTTGGAAGGACGACGCGTTCCTGCTGCGCCACGAGGTCGAGCCCTACACCGAACTGCCGTTGTGGATCCCGGGCATCGACACCCGCTTCGCCGGGGGGCTCGCCCGGGAACGCGGGCTGACGTTTCGCCCCCTGGAGGAGACGATCCGGGACACCTGGGAGTGGGACAAGACGCGCCCGCCCGAGACGCTGCGCGTCAACGGTATGGACCCCGAGCGGGAGCGCGAGTTGCTCGCGGCATAATAATTGCTCCGGGTTTTGCATGACCCGGAAAACTCGATATTCATTCGCCATCTCCGACTCGATCGGCTGCCTCGAACCGGCCTCCTGGGACGCGTTGACCGCAGGCAAGAGCTTCTTCCTGAGCAGGCCGTATCTTTCCGCGCTGGAACAAAGCGCGCCCGACAATCTGACCGCTCGCTGCGCGCTGGTCTACGACGGGCGGCGACCCGTCGCCGCTGTCTCGATGCAACTCGTCGACATTGGGATGGACCGAATCGTCCAAAGCCCCGTCGCCCCCGCTCGGCTGCGGGCCCGCGCGTTGGTCTGCGGCAATCTGTTCTCGTGGGGGCAGCACGGCGTTGCGTTCTCCGATGGGGTCGACCCCGCGGCCGTTTGGCCCGCCGTTGCCGAGGTGCTGTACCGGGTCCGCAAGGCCGACACGCTTTCGGGAAAGGTCGACTTCGTCGCCATCAAGGATCTCCCCGCGTCCGACGCCGGTCCCGCCGCGCTTAAACGCTTCCGCTACCGTCCGGTTGAAACCGAGCCGAACATGGTTCTGACCCTGGAGCCGTCCTGGAAATCCTTCGACGACTACCTCGGAGAGCTGCATTCCCATTACCGCAAGAACGCGCGCGGCGTGGTCGGTCGTCTGGAGAAAGCCGGCTGTTCGGTCGAGCCGCTCGGCGCCTGGGGCCGAAACGCCGAGCGCTTGTACGATCTTTACCTGGAGGTTCACCGCGCCGCCGGATTGCGCCCCGTGACCGCGACGCCGGACTATTTGCCGCGGGTCGCGGCCGTCGCCGGCGCGGACATGCGCTGTACCGTCGTGCGGCGAGGGGAAGAGATACTGGGCTTCGTGACGACGCTCAAGGAAGACTCCAAGACCGCTATCGGATACTACATCGGGTTTTCGCGCGACCTGCGCGGCGAATTGCCGGTGTACTTCGCCCTGCTGCAGTCCGTGGTCAAAGACGCGATCGCGTTGGGGTGTACCCGGGTTTCGTTCGGGCGGACGGCGCTGGAACCGAAAGCAAAATTGGGGGCTTTGCCGGAGCCGACGTCGATTTGGGTGCGCCATTCGAACCCGCTCGCGAATTGGGCGGTGGGCCCTCTGCTGGGCGCCGTGCGGCACCGGGAAGCGCCGAAGCGGAATGTCTTCAAGGCGGGCGCGTAACCTTCTGGAATGCCGCGCAATTGCCGCCTATACTTTTCAGGAATTTGGGAACGTAAACATCGGGCAGAGGCAAGTGCATGGGTAGCAGTGCCACGGCGGGGTTGACGCTTTCCGTAGGGACGATTTTCGCTAGCGCTCCAGTGGGAGCGCTTTTCTTGGTTGCCCGTGTGTTTCAGAATCGCTCCTCAAAATCAGTTTTTCTGAAGATTTTCGGAATTATCGGGGGAATGAAATTGGCTGTGCTTACCGCGCTCATCGTAGCCGGTGATGATGTCTCTGGCCAAATTTTGAATACGGCTGCCCTTTTCCCACTACTCCCGGAATCAATTGTGTTCCCGCGGATTTTCAATTTGGATACATTATCCTTCGCAGGTCGATGCCTCCGAATGGCCCCCCTGTCGTTGATTTCTAGCGCCCTCGTTGCATTTCTTCTGATGCGGAAGCATGATCAAATCATTGAGCAAGTGGGAAGAACTGAATGAACGACTTTATGCATTGCATCGGCCGCAAGAATTAGAAGTTGCATCCTAAGGAGGGTGCCTGGCTAGGTCGCAATGCAGGTCCTTTGGAGAGTTACACACGAAAATGTGTAACATTACAAGGGGACAGAAAACCTTTATGTTGCCCCTCCCCGCCGAGCCGTCGTCCCGGCGGGAAGACGGCGAAAGAAGCATTCGGAGTTCGTGATGGGAAAATTGGTCAATCTGCCGCTGCGTGTGAAGCGCGTGCTCAACCGACTCGTGGTGTTCGCGCGCTCCGCACCGCCCACTTGGAAGTCGGCGGCGCCGGGCGAGCTTCTATGGGCGGCCCGGGTGAAAATAGGGATGAGCCAGGCGGAAGCGGCGCACCGGGCGGGGATAAGACAGCAGCATTGGCATGAGCTGGAGTCCGGAAAAAAGGATGCCCGCCTATCGACCTGGAAGCGCGCCTTCGAGGGGCTGGAATGCGATCTGATGCTCGTCCCTAAGCCCCGACGGCATCTCGGGGAGTGGCGCGCGCGTCGGATGCTCGAAGGGCATTATGCCGCGACCCTCGTTCCCAACGAACCGGCGGTTCTCGATGACGGCTTATAACGGTAAAAGACGCTGCGACTGGTCCGAGACCGGCGGTGATCTCTACCGGGAGTACCACGACAGGGAGTGGGGCGTTCCCGTTCACGACGACCTAAGGCATTTCGAGTTCCTGATCCTGGAAGGGGCGCAGTCCAGGGTTTCAATTTCGTCGGCAGCACGATCGTCTATGCGCACATGCAGGCGGTCGGGATGGTCGACGACCATCTTCGCTCCTGCTTCCGGTATTAGTACAGAGTGAGGCGTTCTTCCGGAAGAAACCGGCAGGTGTTTTGCGCCTTGCGGACCGCGCGGTGCCATTCGTAGACGCGCAGGCCTTCCGGGGCGACGTGCACGCAGCCTCCCTCGCCGTAATGTTCCTTCATGCGCAGGAAGAAATGGCCCAATTCGTGCATCCAGAAGGTGGCGAGGGTGTCGAGTTTCTCGCGCTGGGGGATCTTGCCGCGTTCCTCCAGGAAGAACGGCGCGTCGGAGAGAAACGGAAGCGCCCCGACGACGCCGACCGCGCGGTAGTCGTTTTCCTTCGAATTGGTCACGAAGCCGTTGGTGATGCCGCCGCGCACGGCGACGTAAAGCGGCATCGCCGAGTCGGGCCCGGCGATCACAGAGTTGCTCAGCACGAAATCCGCGTCCGCCAATCGCCCGAGAAAAACCTCCCAATGTGAGAAGGATTGCGTGTCCGCGTAGCGTGCCGAGTGCAGGATGTCCTTGCCTTCCTCCCCGACGGGCGTCTCGCGCAGGCGGGTCAGGCGGTCTTCAAACACAGCGAACACCGCGGCGGCCGCGTCGTCCTTCGTCGCTCCGGGCTTCAATTTGACGTAGCGGCGGATCAGTTTTTCGTCGCGGCGCGCGAGGTCCTCTCGGATCGTGCTCAGGATCGAGTCTTTCGAGCCGAACCCCCCGAGGTCGATGGCGTTGCGGCTTATGAAATCCTTCGCCAAAGGGGTTTCGAAAACAGGAGCCGCCTTCTCGAATCGTTCCCTTAGGTCTCCCGCTCCGACCTCCACGAGATCGACTTTGAAGGAATACCACTGCGCGAGCAGGATTTCGATCTTCCGGTACAGCGTCTCTCTCTGCTTCTCGTCGAGTTTCGGCAGGCGGGGGTCTTCGAGGTAGAGGACCCGGAGCGTGTGCGACGATTCGTGCGGGATCGTCTGCAGCGGGGGAAGTGATTCGGTATACTCCGCCCAGGTCCGGGGTTCCTGAGCGCAGCCCGAACCCGCCAGCAGGGCGACGAGCGCGAAAGCGCCCCAGGCTACCACGGGATCGGAAAGGAGGTCCCGTCGAGCTCGTGGACGGTTTCGGACAACCCCGCTCCGGTCGCCTCGACGATGAGGTAATGCGCCTTGCGCCGCGACGGATAGCCCGGCGGGAGCGGGTACAGCGGCGATCCGCCTCCGGCGGTCAGCACGTACTTCACGCCGTTGACGTCTCCGATTCCGAAGGCGTGGATGTGGCCGAGATAAACGCGGGCGACCTTTCGCCGCGCGAGGATTTCTCCGAAACGGGCCGCGCCGGGCTCGAAGTAGGCCTCGGGGATCAGAACCCCTTTATCCGGACCGACCGAGTGAAGCTTCCCTTTTAAGTAGTTCGGCACGATGTGGGTCGCGACGATCGTCTTCTTGTCGGTGGAGAGCGCGGCGTCGAGCCATTCGAGTTGGGAGTCGGTGAGCGCGTAGTTCGACGAGTCGAGCGCGACGATGCGCCAGCCGTTGTAGTCGCGAATGTAGTCGCCGTCACCGAACACGGCGCTGTATAGGCTCTTATCCGCGTTTCCGTTGGGGCGGGAACGGTCGTGGTTGCCGATCACGTGGAACATCGGGATCGAGACATGCGCCTTCAGGAACCTCACATAGGCGCGGTAGTTGTCGGCGTTGCCCTTACTGACGAAATCGCCGAGTTGGAGAATGAAATCGGCCGACGCCGCGTGAATCGCGGCGAGTTGCTTGGCGGCGGCGCCTTTGGGCGCGAAGATGCGCTGCCAAGGGAATCGTCCGTTTTCGATGTCTCCGAGCACGGCGAATCGAAACGCGGTCTTGGGCGCCGGCTGAAGCCGGTCGAGTTTCTCCGACTGAGCCCCGGTGCCCCAGACGGCCTTGGCTTTCTTCAAATCCTCCGGGACCTCGACTTCGCGTCCCTCGATCGTCGGCAGCGCAGGATTCGGCTTGAAGAACTCGAGGGGAAGGGTCTTTGCGGCGCCGTCGAAGCCCGCGGATATGTGGCTCGTTTCCGCGAACAGCGGCGCGGCAAGCAGGATCAGGAACGCGTATCGCATGAGGCCTCCTCGGCCAGCGCCGGATTGTCAAGAAGTTCGCGCAGGGTCTCTAGCAGCATGCCCGCGCTCCAGCTGAACGGCTTTTCCGAACGATAGAGACGGGTCTTAATCTCGGCGCCCGTTTCCGGATCGTAGACCTCGGAGACGGCGCCGTCCCGCTCGAGAAGCGCCGCGACCCGCCGCAGCGTACGCTCTAAAAGGGCTTTGCGGCCGGTGCGGCGCAGCGCCTGCAGGCCCAGCGCGGCGATCCAAAGCCACACGAAATCATCCTGATATCCGGCGACGCCGGCGAGCCGTACCAGCCAGCCCTTCTCAGAGGCGCGGTAGCGTTCTCCGGCCCGAGGGCCCCAGGGGCTCCACAGTCCCGCGCGGTCGATGGCTCGGACGACGCGCGCGGAGCGTTCCTCGGAGGCGAAACCCCAGGCGACCGCGGCGAGATTTGAATCGCAGGACAGGCGGTTGCGTACAAGCGTGTCGCGGTAGAATCCGCGCGTCTCGTCCCAAAAGGCGCGATCGACGAGGCGGGCGAAGGCGCGGGCCTCGCTTTCCCGGCGGGCAGCCTCGGACACGCGGCCGAGATGGCGGTGCAGACGCGAAAGGGCCTGCAGCGCCTTCCAGCGATGGAGCTGGGTAAAAAACACGGCGCCGCGCCGCGCGGAGACCGTGTCCTTCCAGTCGGAAAAGGGAGGTTGGCGAACCAAGCCGTTTTTGAGACGGTCGGTGTAGTATGCCATCGCCTTTTCCAGTTTGGGCAGAACGAGTCCCGCCCAAGCCGGTTGGTCGGCGGCGATCGCGTATCGACAGGTAGCCCAAACCAGCAGCGCGTTGGAATCGATCGAAGAGACGAAATGGTCCGAGATGAAATTCGGCTTCAGCGGCGCCTTCAGGGGAATGCGCGATCCCAGCATCGCGCGGGCGAAACGGGTCAGAGGGGAATACGAATCGAGCAGGCGCGGGATCAGTCCGTCCGCCCGTTGATGCGCCAGCAGCGCGTCGAGCGTGTCGCGGACCGCCTGCGTTTCCCCTGCGGCGAGCAGCCCTCCGGCGGCGAAGCAGAAATCGCGCGTCCAGACCGAGTGGAATTGCCCGCCTCCGGCGACGAGCAGAGACCGGGGTCTCCCGTCGGGGCTTTCGACGGATTTCAAGTTCGCGCGCAGCGAACGGGCGCAGACCAGCGACGCGTTGAGCAGGGCCCGGCGGTCCATAGGGCCTATGATAGCAAAGGACTCAGGCCGATTTTTGGTGAGCCGTGATGTCTTGGAACGTGATGCCCGCGCCGGCGAGTTGGCCGTGCGTGTCCTTAATCAGCAGCGTGCTGTAGCCGAGCACGCGCGGACGGCCTTCGAGTTCCCAATGAATATCCTCGCGCTTCACGGTCTGCTTCGTGGAAAGCGTGCGGCGCAGCACGCCCGCGAGTTGGGGGATCCGATGCAGCACCTGCTCGACCGGCCGGTCGGTGGCTTCTCCGGCGATTGAGAGCATCTGCCGGGCGGCCGGGTTGCAGATCATAATCCGGCCCTGGAGGTCGACGGCCAGAAATCCGCCGCTGAGGTTGTCCAGAATCGACGAATTGTAGGTGGTGACCCGGTTCACCATCGAGTCCAACTGCAGGCGGCGGATCGTGTGCGAGGTCTGCTGCACCGTCGTTTTGACGAAGCGCAAATCTTCGCTCGTGAACATTCCTTCGGTCTTGTTGATGAATTCGAAGACCCCGACGAAATCGAGATTGACGAAGAGCGGGGCGGCGAGGACGGTGCGCGTTCCGACGCCGGGCGCGGAATCCACGGAAAGCTTAAAGCGACCGTCGCCGGCCGCATCGGCCACGAGAGCGGGCTCATGGAATTTGGAGACCCAGCCGGCGAGCCCTTCCCCGGGTTCGACCGGGGCTCTCGCCGGGGCCTGGGAGCCTGCTCCGATCGCGTGAAACGAGACGAGTTGATGCGATATCGGGTCGTGGTAGAAGTAGACCGCGGCTTCCGCGCCGAGGGCGGCGGCCGTCTTTTCCAGCATGCGCGACCAGACCTTGATCTCGTTGGATTCCCGCAGGGAGTCGAGGAACTCGAGCACGTCGTAGAGCGAAGCGAGCTTCCGGTCCTCTCCGCTCACAGCAGGCTCCCGAAATGGATGCGGCGCTGCACGGGCTTGCGTCGGGTCAGGTCGGTCACGAGCGTCCCCGATTCGATCGAGTCGAGCGCGGCGCCGAAGCGTTCCGTAAACGTCGTTCGCAGCGTCCTCGCGACTCCGGCGCGGCTTTCCAAAATGCCGTCGCCTCCGGTGTAGAGCATCACATGGTCGACCTGTTTCGAGCGCGCGGATTCGGTCAGGAAAATTAAATCGCCCGGCTGAAGGTTGACCCGCTTGACGGGTTTCGCCTTCTCGAACTGCGTGTGAGCGTCGCGTGGAATCGTCATCCCGACCGAGCGGTAGGCGAGATGAACGAGTCCGGAGCAATCGACGCCCCAGCCCGGCTTCAACTGCTGGCTTGAGCGTCCGCCCCAGACGTAGGAATCGCCGAGAAAGGTGGCTGCCGCTTCGACGACGTCGCGGCGGTCGATCTTCGTAGGGCTCGAGACTTCCAGCCGCCACAGCGCCGCCGAGTCAATTTCCGCAGTTCGTCCTTCCAGCAGGCGGACCTTCGTGCGGCCGCCTGAGGAGGGCTCCGCTCGGAGAGCGGCGCCCATCGGGAGCGTCAGGCTTTCCTCGAGACCCTGCGCGTCCTTCCAGCGGAGTTCGGCGCGCTTGAGGCGGATGACTGCGGTCGGCCGATACGGGACCGGCGGAGCGGCCAACGCGTCGGCGCGGACCCAGCCGGGGTAACCGCTCCAATCTTCCTTGCCGTCACGGTGGGGCTGTTCGAGCGCCTTCACCCGGACCCAGTCTCCCCGCGCCTCAAGCACCTTCACGTGCTCTCCGTAGAGGAGTTGGGAAACCCGCCCTTTGTCCATCGGCTGCAGACCCGCGGTGGCGCGGGGACGCGCGCGAAGGTCCGCGGTGGCGACTCCCACGAGCGCCACCGAAGGAAAGCGGGGGCCGAGCATGTAAACGAGTCCGTGCTTGTTCTTAAGCCAAACCTTTTCGAATTGAGCGCGCTTATAGACGCGGCGCACGCCTCCCGGTTTCGCGGCTGGGTCGTAGCAGATCACGTCGCCTTGCTTGGTGAAGCCGGCGACGACGAGCAGATGCCCGTTCGTCTTTTCGATAGGGGAATTATCGAGATCGCCCTTTTTGTAGGTGACCGAGGCGACGACCGGGCGGCCGGCGGCGATTTCTTCCTGCAGATCGAGAAGGGATTCCAACCGGGCGACCTGTCCGCTGAGGCCCAGCGACGCGGCCGCGGCGACGTTGAGCGGCCAATTCCCGTAGATTTCCGCGTTGCGGTCCAAAACGATTTCCGCGATTTTCGCCGTGGTGCGTTTGACGCCCCAGTTCTCCAGAATCATCGCGAGCGATGTCGGCGAGCAGATGTCTCCGCGGATCTCCGGATCCTCGACGGTCTGGGACCGGGGGGAAAGTTTTATCTCGCGCGCCCAGGGGCCTTCCACCCACGGAACGCTTTTCACGGCTCGTTGACTTGTTTCCGCGTAGGTCACGGCGACGCGCAGCAGCTTCGCCTCGCGGGTTCCCGCCGAGAGCATGCGCACCCGGTACCGGAACGCCTGAGCCTTCTTGTTCAGGCGGAGCGTGTCAACGGACACCTCTCCGTAGGGGTCGGCCTGTTTTTCGAAACTTCGGGGGGCTTTCGGCTCCCAACGGGACAGGCGGTACCATTTGGACCACTGTCCCTCGACGCGGACCTGGGCTTCCATCTCGATGGAAGAACCGCTCGGCGTGTCGGCGTTCCAGGATCCGACCAGGTCGTCGAAAGGAAACTCCGCCTCGATGACCGCCGATTCGATAGAGCCCGTCCCTTGCAGCAGTCCCTTCTCGAAGGGAAGGCGGGTCAAGCCTTCGATGCGGGCTTCCTTCAATTCCAGCGGCCAGGCGTGGACGACGGTCACGCCCGCGCCTCCGTTCCCTCGGACAAGCGGAAGAAACGCGATCGCAAGAAGAATCGACCGGCCGGTGCTTTTGGAATTAGGCATGACGTGTCCATCGCCGCGGAACTAAGAGGGCCAGGCACCGCGCGCCGCGGGGTGCCTGGCCCTTGGAAATATACCCAGACCGACCTCTTACTTTACGAGCGTGTTCCCGGGCTTTTTCGGCGGATCGTTCGGCGGCCGCGGGGTGACCTTTTCGTTGTCCTTGAAGGTCGGCGCGAGCTCGGCGTTGATCCCCGCGTAGGTCTCATCCTCGTCGGTGGAGCCGACGATCGCTCCGATCGGACACTCCGGGAGGCAGACGCCGCAGTCGATGCAGACTTCGGGGTCGATGACCATGAAGTTCGCATCTTTGTACTTGCCGGGATGAATGCAGTCCACCGGGCAGACGTCGACGCAGGCCGCGTAGACTTCACCCAGACACTTCTCATTAATCACATGTGCCATGTTGCTGTACTTCCCCCTCCGGAAGAATAACGGCTGAAATTCCGACGCAATCGGGAAAACTGCTACACTCCCATTACGTGATACTTCGGATTCTAGAAGATTTCTTAAAAAGTGTCAAATCCTCGATTTTTCCCGGCGATTCTCTTAATTTCCCTCGCGGCGTCGGCCGCGAGGGGCTTTGAGACGGAGATCCGTTTCGAAGCGGAAACCTATCGGTATCGCCTCTACGAAATTCGGTTCCCGTCCCCTGAGCGGAGTCCCTTTCCGGTGAACGACACGGTTTGGGGGCATCTCTATGTGCCGCGAGACCGGGTCGCCTCCCGGGCGCGTCCCCCCGCGGTGCTCATCCTCCCCATTATGGCGGCGCCCAACGCCTGGATCGAAATGCGCTTCGTTCACGCCTTTTTGCGGCGCGGACTGGCGGTGTTGTGGCTGGAGATGCCCTACCAATTCCATCGGCGTCCGAATCCTACGATCCCGAGCGGGGCCGTATTCCTTGCGCGCAGCGCGTCGCGTCTCGGGAAAAACTTCCGGCAGTCCCGGGCCGATGCCGGGCGCGCCCTGGATGTTTTGGAAGGCTCGGAACTCCTCGACGGTTCCCGGGTGGGCGTGTTCGGGATCAGTCTCGGTGCGCTCGTGGGGTCGTCGCTCTACTCGGTGGATCCCCGTCCGTCCGGCGCGGTCTTCCTTCTGGGGGGCGCCGACATGATTGATTTGGTGCACCGCAGCACGATGACGGCCGCGTTCATGAAAATGGCGGGAATATCGCGCGCGGATCTGAAGACGGCTTGGGAGGGACTCGACCCGCTGGAGTATCGCGAGAAGAACGCCGGAAAGTCCGTCATGCTCATCAACGCGAGTTCCGATCGGGTGATCCCGCCGGAGAACGGCCGCAAGCTGAAAGAGGCCTTTCCGGACTCGGTCCAGCGTTGGGTTCCGGGCGGTCACTACACCGCGATTCTCCATCTGTTGTGGATGCCGGCGTACGCCGCGCGGCGCATGGCCGACGTCTTGGGCGAATAGCCCCTTACTTCTTCATGTACTTCTTGTAGTGTTCGAGCATCGCCGGATCCACGCCCGGCGGCAGCGCCTGGGACGGTTTGGAATCGCCGGCCGACGCGTCGTCCGTCGCGCCGCTTCGAAACCCGTCGAAACCGCGCTTTTGCAGCCTGGGCTTTGCACGCGGAGCGCTCCGCGCGCCTCGTCTCGCCGACTTCTGCGTCGCGATGCCCGCCTCTTCAAGGATGTCCGGGGGGACTCCGGCTCCGGCTCCGTAGCTTTTCAGAAGTCCGATGAGGGCCGGATTATCCCGCTTTTCGAGGAGGATGCGCTTCAGCGTGGGGCCGACGGAGTCGTCTCCGAGCAAAGACCAGGTTAATTCCCGCAGGGCAGGTTTCTTACTTTTGAGCTTGAGCATGGACTTGAACTGCGTGTTCTTCGCGAGCAGTCTCACGAAGCTCTCAAAATCCTTGTCCTTGTCGTAGCGGTCCGCGATGGCCTTCAGTCCGCGATTTCCGAGAAATTGTTTGTACCAAAGCGGTTGCCTCGCTTTGACGCTGTCGACGACCTTCTGCATCACGGCGCGGATCGCGTCGTCGGAGAGGCTCCCCGTTTCCTTGTCACGGGACTGACGCAAACCCTCGACCAGTGCCTTCGCGTCTCCTTTCGTCGCCGCTTCCCGCGCATCTTTCTCCGCGCTTTCTTCCGCCAAGAAGCTCTCGTCCTTCCTAATGAAGCCCAAAGACCCGCCGCCGCTTTTTCTCGGTGCGACGCCTTGGACCGGGGGAGGGGCGACGGCCGGGCCTCCCCAATCGGCAGGCGGGGGAATTTTGGCGGAAGGGATGGAGGGCGCCGCGGCGGGTTCGGAGCCGGTCCGGGAGGCGGGGAACATTCCGGACGTCGGCGCCTTTACCGCGCTTTCCCCGCTGGGTTTGAGAAAAAGGAACACCGATCCGGCGGTCATGCCGCCGAAAAAGAGCACGGTCAGGACGGCCGCCGCGGCCGTTTTCTTATCCATGCCCCCTGATTATGACCGGGTCTCAAAATTCCGTCAAGATCGGACCCTTGACGGAAAGAGGGCTGGAGCTTACACTCCGGGAACGATGAAAAAGCTTGTGTTGCCTCTCTTCGTTCTTCTGTTCGGCGGCGCGGTGATGACCGCCTGCGACAATGGGGATAAGGACAAGAAAGACGAGGCTCCGGCCCAGATGCCGACGCCGCAGGACTACGGCGGCGGCAGTTAGGCGCGGTTTAAACGCTCTAGCGATCGAGCGCGTTCCGATAGTCTTCGTTCTCCCGAAGACCTTTGAGGGCGCTTGGTCCGTTTTCATCCGGATTCTTCCCTTCCATTCGGTCCTTCGCAAACCCGAGGTGCTTGGCGAGCGCCCCCATATTCGAGTCGGCGAGGAAGGTGTCGGCGGCGGCCGCGACCACGGCGGAGCCCGCCATTTCCTGGACGAAGTCGCGCATTTCCTGTTTGAGCATATACTTGCCGAACATTCCCCGGAAGCTGTCGGAGCCCGCCATCTTGACCATGAATTTGATCGCGTCCCGGTCTTTCTGGTACGCGGCGTTGATCGCTCGCAGGTCCTTGTGAGAGAGAAACTCCTGCTTCCAGTCCTGGAGGACCTTGGAGTTTTTAAACCGCGGATCGTTTTTGAGGTTGTAGTAAAAACCCTTCGCCTTGCGAACCTTCCGGCGTTCTTCTGCGGAGGCGGAGCGCATCGACCGGTTCGACGGGGGGCGTGCCGCAGGGGGCGGCGCATGCGTTTTCGAACCTTCACTCGCCCCGGTCTGCGTCGGCGGGGCTCCGCCGCGCCCCTGACCCAAGGCGGGGAGATCCCGCGATTCCTTAATGACCAGGCGCATCGACGCTTCGAGGTCGTCGACCTTCACCGGGTCGGGCATCGCGGCGAACGGCTTGCGGCCCGCATCCGGCGTTTGCGCTAAATCGAACCCGCTTGCGTCGAGTTTTTCCTGCTGCTTCTTTTGGTAAAGATGCCAGCCCCAAATCATCAGGCCGATGTCGGCGAAAATAACGGCCAGCAGGAAAATCTGCCCCGCAGCGCTCTTCGGTCGTCGAACAATACCCATCGCGATGCTCCAAGTATGGCCGCAGCCCGGAAGACTGTCAAGCGCGGTCCCGTGGAGCATTTGTGTTATAATTCCGGGGCGTGCGAAGCGGTTTTATTCGAATATCTTTGGCTTTTTCTTTAGCCTTCGCTCCGGCGTTCGCCGAGGCGGCGAATTTCAATGACGTCCTTCCCGGTGCGCGTCCGATGGGGATGGGATACGCGTACACGGCCGATTCCAGCGACCTCTACGGGATGTTCTTTAATCCGGCGGGCTTGGCAGGCGCTCCTTTCACCCAGGCGACCGCGAGCGTCGGTCGGTTGATTTCCCCGGTCGGCATGTTGTCGATGGTAACGGCCGCCTACTCGCGGCCGCTCCCGATTCTCCCCGGAGCGACGGTGGGAATGGGGTTTCTGGACATCAAGCAGCGGCTCGACCCCGGAAGGTTCAACGGCGGAGAAAAAAGCGAATTGCTGTTTCATTTCTCGGATACCGTCAATCTCCAGAAGTACTACATCCCGAAGCCGGTCCGGCTGGGGGGAAATTTCAAGGTCGTCGTCGTCAATCCCGCGGCGGCGAAGAATAAGGCCGCTCCCGGTCTCGATCTCGGCGCGCAGATAGAACCCGGATGGAATACGACGCTCGGGATTTCGGTCACCGATCTCACCGCGAGTCTCCCGGTGCAGAATCCGTCGTTGAACGTGGGGGCTTCTTACCGTTGGAGGAGTCGCGTCAACCTCGCGACCGATATCCGCATCCGTCCGGGGCTGACCCAGGTGTTTCCGGGTCTTGAAGCGGATTTCTACCAGCGCCTGCTGAAGCTGAGACTGGGTAAAGGGCTTTCGCTCAACGGGGAAGACGCGATCGCGATCGGAGCGGGGATCAATTTCTCGCCGCTGATTCTCGATTTCGCCATGACGATCCCGTCCAACGGCGTCAATCGAAACGGCGGCGGTTTCCAGTTTTCCACGACCTGGAAATTCGGCGCCCCCGCGTTTTACGGCCGCTTCGTCGGGCAGGCCGCCCGCCGCGCGGAGCAACTGCGTTCAGAGATCGGAGAACTCGACCGCGAGTCGAGGGACATGCGCAGCCGCCGTGACGCGGCGGAAGCGGACAAAACCAGTCTTGAGGGTCAGGTCCAAGCCGAAGAAGAGCGTCTGCGGGAGCTGCAGCAGCAAAGCCGCGATCTCGAGTACGAACTCCAGCGTCGCCGCTACGACCGCGATCATCCCGGACCGGCCGATCCTTTGTCGCCGGCCCCCGGATCCTCCGGTTCGGGTCTTCCGGCGGGGATCGATTCCGAAACGACGGGTTCGGGGAGGCCCGCGGGCGGGGACGCAGGGGAAGTCGAATCGTCGGCGCCGCCGCAGGCCGCCGCTCCGGCGACGAAGCGCGCCCCGCGTCGGTCCCGTTCGGGTTTTCCCAAGCGGCATCGTGTCCGGCCGGGCGATACTCTGCGTAAATTGGCGGAGACCTACTACGGGAATGCGGCTCTCTGGGAAGCGATTTACGAAGCGAATCCGGACCGCATTGAGCGAGGTCTCCCGATCGAAGGGAAAACGCTGCTGATTCCGAGTCCGGAGCGGCGCTGATGGCCGTTCTCGCCGTCGTCGCCAAAGATGAGGAGCAGCGCCTCACGTTGAAGCTTGCGCTCGAGGAACTCGGGCACTTGGTCGCGGCGGCGAAGGATCTTTCCGGGGCGATGGAGATTGTTTCCCGCCAGCGTCCGCGCTTGATGATCGTCGCTCAGGCGCCTTCCGAAACCGTCGCCGAATCGGCTCTTGCCGAACTCGAACGGGAGGCTCCGCTGCTTCCCGTGATCGTCGCGATGACCGAGCGCAAGGCCGCGCGAGCGTTGGACCTGTTGAAAGCGGGCGCCTACGAGGTCGTCGCTCCGCCGTGGACCGCGGAGCACATGGCCGCGACCGTTTCCAAGGCCCTGCGCTTTAAGGGAACCGCGTTCGAAGCCTCGCGTCCCATCGAGAAGAAGATCGGAGTCGGAGCGTATGCCGCGCTGGGCCTGCTGCTCGTGGCGATGGCCGCAGGTTGGGGCGCGCTCGAGAGACACCGGCGTCTCGCCCGGGAATCCGAGGTCCCTGTCCCTCCATCCGAATTCGCGCTGCCGTACGCGCATCCCGCCGGCTTGGCCTATGACGGAAAGCGGTACTGGATCAGCGACTGGTTTTCCCAGACGATTCACCGTCACGACCCGAACACCTTCGCGGTTCTGCGCACGCGCTATCTCCCTCAAGAGGTGCCCGGGGCGCTCGCCTACGCGGGCGACGCGCTGTATGCGGCCGCCGCGCCTCGCGGAATCGTCAAGCATTTGCTCGATGATCGCCTGAGCGTTCTTTCGTGGTCGCGCGATGCCGCGCCGCAGACCGTCGGACTTGCGTACGACGGCCTCTATCTGTGGTCCGTCGATACGAAGACAAAGAAGATTCACAAACGGATTCCGGACGAAGGTTTGTCGGTGATCGAAAGCTATCCGTATCCGGGCGGCGTACCGACCGCCCTCACCTTCGACGGCCGCGCTTTGTGGTCGCTCGATTGGACGAACCGGGAACTGCTGCGCCATGACTTTAAAAATCCCAATCGGGTGACGATGCGCCTGCCGCTCGACGCGTACCGCGGCGGACGCTGGAAGCCCACCGGACTCGCGTTCGACGGTTCCCGTTTCGTGAGCACCGCCGAGGAACTTCCCCGCGGCGAGGGCCTCGGCCGCGTGTTTATTCACGAGATTCCGCCGGAACATTTGCGCGCGATCCTCACGCCGTGAGAGTCGACGCCTCGCGCTTCGTGCCGGTGCTCGTGCGCTTCGCCGATGATCCGTCCCGCGCGGAAACCTGGGGACGTCTGCTTTCGTTGAATCCCGACGGTGCGCGCCTGATTCTTCGGGCGCCCATTCCCGTCGGGGGGCTGCTATTGCTCGATTTCGACGTGTTCGGCGATCCGTTTTCCGGCGTCGAAGCGCTCATAAGCGATCCCTCGCTCGACGAAGACGGTTACACGGTCGCCGGAGTCTCCTTCCGCCGCACCGAACAACGCGTGGCCGTCGGCCGCGCGGTGCGGCGGGTCGTAGCCTCCGAATTGCCCGACGATCGGTAGCGGCTAACGGCGAAATTTACGCGCTTCGGGCGCGTGGCTCGAAGATTTGCTTCGCAAATCTCCGAGCTCGAACGAAAAGAGAAACGGAAGCGGCCCTCCCGGGCCGGCGCTGTTTTTTCCCAATCGAACTGTCCCCGGGGACAGTTCGGGAACTATTTTGATCCTCGTTCGTACATGAGGGCATGAAGTTGATCGAGGCCTGCCGCCGATTAACCGATGCAGATCTGATGGACGGGCTTGAGAGAGCGGTTCGATGCGAACGCGGCTTTGCCGCCTTATCGATCGCGCATCTAATCGAAATCAGCCAACGCAGGCTTCATGAGGATGAAGGTTACTCATCACTGTTCGAATTCTGCACTAAGAAACTCGGATATTCCGAGGGTTCCGCGTACAAGCGCATCCAAGCGGCCCGGGCCGCGGCTGAATTTCCTGCGCTGCTGGAAGCGCTTGCGAACGGAAGGATACACCTGACCGCGCTCGTGATCCTTCGGCCGCATCTGACCGCCGATAATTATGGCGACATGCTTTCGGAGGCCGAGGGAAAATCAAAACGGGAACTGGAACATCTGGCCGCGTCGCTGTCGCCTCGGCCGGATCTGCGAGATCACATTCAGCGCATTCCGCTCCCTGAGAGTCAGCCGGGTGAGTCGCCTGCGGCTTCCGACTCTTCGCCGGAAAACGAACGCTCAAGCGAGCCGGACGCCCGCGTGCCGCATCCGCCGATCATGGTTTCGCCAACGCGGATCGAAACGGACTCCATCCGGCCGATCTCGCCGGAGCGGGTTCACTTTGGCTTCACCGGCGGCGAACCGTTGAGGGTGAAAATCCAACGGCTGAAGGAGCTTCTTCGCCACAAACATCCTGCGGGAAAATTGGAGGACGTTATCGATGCGGCGGCAGAGTTCTATCTCGAACGGAAGGATCCGGATCGGCGCAAGGAAACTTTTGCCCGCAAGCCGCGCGCGGGCCTCTCGGATCACTCGCGTCGCGTTCCGCAATCCGTACGGAGCGCGGTTTGGAAGCGGGACGATGGCCGTTGCTCGTTTGTTTCCAAGTCGGGACAGCGCTGCTCGGCCCGCGGCGGATTGGAATTCGATCACATCGTCCCTTGGGCGGTAGGCGGCCGTTCCGATGCCGTCGAGAACATCCGGCTGTTGTGTCGTGCGCACAACCAGGGAGCGGCCATTAGGCGCTTCGGGGATCGCGCCAGGCGGCGGCGTGAGCCTCAATAGCGGGCCTGCGCAAACTCGGCAATGGCGCATTCCGTCGTTGGCTGCAAGGGCGGGGATCCACCATGTTTCGTAGTTTTACCTGATCAACGGCGTCTGATTTCGCGCTTCGCACGCGATGCTCGAACGAGCCGGCAACTGTCCCCGGGGACAGTTGCTCCCGATTGAAATTTCCGTTGCGGCATGCACGCGCGTGATGTGCGGGAGCGCGTCGTCTGGCGCCTCAGGGCGTGCAATCCTTTCCGCCGAGGGTAACTCTCGAATTTCCCCTCGGCGCGCTTGCGCGCCGATGACGGACGCCCCCACGGGGCGTCCGCGCCGTTGGGGCAAGCCGTCGTTAAAACTACAGGAACATGGAGCGGGGAGTCAACCGGCGGGAGGTTCGAACAAATCCTCCCTCGATTTCTCCGTTCTTCGTCTCTTCCGCCGCCGCTTCCCTCGCCGCTCCTTACGAACCGGAGCAAGCTTCGCCCTTCCCTCGGCCTTCTCCGCGTGGGCGACGGCCGCCTCGGCGATGCGCTCCGCCTCGCGGATCACCTGATGGGCTTCCGCCGCCGTTTCCGCGGCCGTGCGTGCGGCGGTTTCTAAGCCCGCTTCGAAGGTTTGCCGCACCGCGCCGATAATCTCTTCTCGGGTATCGAGCAGCGCGCTCATTTTGAGGAGCTTGGCCTCGAGACTTCCGAGCGCTCCGACCCGCAGAGAGATTTTTTTCAGAGCGGTCCGAAGCCGCAGGACGTCTTTTCCCCGTTCCAGGTTTTCGGCTTCGAGCGCCTTCACTGCGCGTCCGCGTTCGCGCAAACGATCCAAAGAGTCCAGAAGCAGTTCTTCAAGTTCCGCCACCCGTTCTTCCAGGGAGCCGAGCAGACGGACCTCAGCTTGGGAAGGATCGGGGGGGAGCAGGCGCTCGGCCGGCGGCAGCATCGCCCGCAATTCCGAGATGAATCCGGCGCGCAGCCAGGCGTGATCCCCGCTTCCATAGAAGCGTTCGGGGCAGACGCGGGTTTCGGCGCCGAAGCCGTCGATCCCTGCGATTTGGCTTGGATCGAACGGGCCCGAGACGCTTCCTTCCGGGGAAAGGGTCCAATAGCGCATCGTCGTCCTAATCATAAGGATGCCTCCCGTGTATTACAATAGGATGTACGGGAAACCGTCGTTTGTTGTATGGTATCGCTATAACGCGTATGACCACCATAGAATCACTTCAAAGGACCTCGCTCCACGCCCTGCATACCGAGCTCGGGGGGCGTATGGTGTCCTTTCACGGCTGGGAGCTTCCGGTTCAATTCTCCAGCATTATCACCGAACACCGCGCCGTGCGCAGCGCCGCGGGCCTGTTCGACGTCAGCCACATGGGGCAGGTATTCGTGGAGGGCCCGGGAGCGCTTGCGCTTCTGCAGCGCGTTAATTCCAACGACATTTCGCGGCTCCAGGACGGCCGCGGTTTGTATTCGCACATGCTCAACGAGAACGGGGGCGTGGTCGACGACGTCATCGTCTCGCGGCTTGCGGAAAACCGCTACCTGGTCGTCGTCAACGCCGCAACGCGTGAAGGCGACGCGGCCTGGATTCGCCGCGCGGCCGAAGGGTTCGACGTCGCCGTCGAAGACCGCAGCGAGGCGCTTGGCATGATCGCGCTGCAAGGTCCCCTCTCTGAGAAGATCATGGAAGCCCTCTCAACCGATGCCGTCGCTTTGCCCCGTTTCGGCGCGATGAAGCTCGAACTTTTCGGCCGAAGCGCCTGGATCACGCGCACCGGCTATACGGGGGAAGACGGATTCGAAGTGATCTGCGCCCGGGAACTCGCGACCCGCGCTTGGCAGACGCTTCAGGCGCGCGGCGCGTCGTTCGGGCTCCTTCCCTGCGGACTCGGCGCTCGGGATACCCTCCGATTGGAGGCGGGCTACCTGCTTTATGGTTCCGACATCGACGGAGAACATACGCCGTACGAGGCGGGATACGGATGGGTGGTCAAGCTCAAGAAGGGCGAGTTTATCGGCAAGGCGGCGCTCGAGAAGCAGAAGACCGAAGGAATCCGGCGTCGTCTCACCCCGTTGAAGCTCTTGGAACGCGGTGTACCGCGCTCGGGGTCCGAGGTCGTTTTTGAAGGCGAGAAGATCGGTACGCTGGCGAGCGCAACCTTTTCTCCGACGCTGCAGGCCGGCATCGGCGTCGGCTATTTGAACCGTCCCGAACTCCCGGCGGGGACGCCCTTGAGCGTGACTTTGCACGGGCGCGCGGTCGCCGCCGAGGTCGTTGAAGGCCCTTTTTATAAACGCACTTAAGAGGAACCCCCCATGCCCGATCCGAAGTCATCGCGCTACATGAAATCCCACGAGTGGGCCGCGCTCGACGGCGACGAGGTCGTCGTCGGCGTCTCGGACCACGCTCAGCATGAGATCACCGATGTGGTGTTCGTCGATCTCCCGAAGGCCGGCCGGACGATTTCCCAAGGAGAGGCCGTCGCTGTGGTCGAATCGGTTAAGGCGGCGTTCGATATTTACGCCCCGGTTTCCGGTGAAGTGGTCGCCGTCAACGACGCGGTTCTGCAGAATCCCGGTCTCGTGAATTCTTCTCCTCACGACGACGGCTGGTTCTTCCGCGTCAAACCGGGAAACCCGGGAGAGCTTGACGCGTTGATGGACTCCGAGGCCTACGAGGCTTTCCTTAAGTCGGAAGCCCCGGCTTCCTGAGCCCGGAGCCCCCGTTGTGAACGCGGTCCTGCTCGAGAGTCCCGATCTCGACGCGCCCGCGCAGATGGCGCTTGATGAGGCCGTTCTCGACGGCGCCGATCCCGCGACCTGCATCCTTCGCTTTTTCCGTTGGCGCCGCACGCGCGGCGATTGGCCGATCACGTTCGGCGTCTCGATGGCGTACGACGAGGTCGAGGCCGCGGCCTTGAATCGGGGAGCTCCCGCCGCATCGGCGCGCGTCCGGCGGGCGACCGGCGGCGGGATCGTCTACCACGACGTCGATCTGACTTTTTCGTTCGTCTTTCCATGGTCCCGGCTCACCTCTCCGGGCGTGGTCTACAAGAATCTGCATCTCGCCGCGCATTTGGGGCTTAAGAGTCGCGGCTTTGAAACCCGCCTCTGGGCTCCGCCGAGCGCGCTCGAAGAATTGCCGGGTCTCAGGGCCGAATGCTTCTCCGGACCCGAACCCAAGGATCTCGTGCTGCCCGGCGGAGGCAAGGTCCTCGGCGGCGCGCTGCGCAGGCGCGGAGAGACCGGTCTCTATCAGGGTTCGCTGCGTCCGGAGGCCTTCGGCGCCGAGCCCCTCGTTCTGCGGGAGGCGATCGTCGAGGGGATCTCTCTTCAATGGAGACTGCTGTTCGTGCCGCGCCCGATCTCGCCCCAAGCGCTTGCGGCGGCGGAGCGTTTGAGACAAACTAAGTACGCGGTCGACCGCTGGAACAAACGGAGGTAAACATGAAAGCGTTCGTATTATGCAAGCTGATCGCCGGACTCGAGCAAAAGGCGATGAACCAGGTGCGCCAGATCCAAGGGATCACCGACGTTTTTCTCACGTTCGGCTCCTGGGATGCGGTGCTTCAGGCCGAGGCCGACACGATCGACAAGCTCAGCGGGTTGATCGTTCGGGAAATCCGCGCCATTCACGGAGTGCAGACCACGGAAACCCTCGTGACGACGAATCTCTAGTTTGATTGAAGAGTCCCGCCGGTATTTTGTACCGTAAGGAACTGTGGAACCGGTACCTGGAAGTGCGGAACCGAAGGATAAGCTCGTCCTGATCGTCGACGACGACGAGAGCATCCTCGATTTGCTCGAACACGTCGTCAAGAAGGACGGCTTTCGCGTGGAACGGGCGACGGACGGCCAAGAGGCCATCCGCAAGGTCGAGGCCTCGGCTCCCGACGCGATCGTGCTCGACTTCATGCTTCCGGGAATGGGCGGATTCGAGGTCGCGAAGGAATTGCAAATGGGGGACGCCCGCTCCGTCCCGATTATCGTGATCACCGGCCGCAAAATCGATCAAGCGACGATCGATATGATTCTTCAGGAAACGAACGTTCGCGAGTACATAGAGAAGCCGATCAAACCCGCCGTCCTCACCGGACGGCTGCATAAACTGCTCGGCACCAAGCCCCCGGCGCCCGGCGGGTTCGGCCAGTCGCGCGGCGGTCTCTCCAGTTCTTGGTAGTGCCCATGCCGGCCTGGAAACGCTGGCTTTCTTTCGCAGCGCTCGGGACGCTCTTCGTTTTCACCGCCGTTTACGCGGATCTGCTCCTGCGGGCCCGCACCGCCTACCTGGAGGGAGAGAAATATCTATCCTGGAACGTCGATCCCTCCCGGAAGAAGGCGCATTTTCAGAAAATTTTCGAACGCTCCGTGGCTGAACTCGACGCCGAGAAGGCGGCAGGACGGATGGACGAGACGGAATACCGGCAGCGCGTCGCGCTCGAGGAATTCCGTCGCGATGAATCCGTCGCGGAAAGCTCTTTGAAATACGCCTATCATTGGTACAAGACCGCGGTGGATTTATTCTCCCCGCCGGAAAGCAAGTGGGTGCGCTTGTCGCGCGAGAAGATGAAGACGACCAAGGCCCTCTGGAAGGCCGAGCTCGACGCGGCTAAAATCCCTTACGAAGAGTACATGCTGGAGTGAGTTCCAAGCGAGGGACGAGACGATCTCCGGCGCTGACCGCGCTTGGATTGGCTTTCGTTCCGACAGCGGCGGCGGCGACGCTCGCCGCCGCGCATACCCTGTTCACCTTCGCTTCATCAGGCTCGTCGTTTTCGGGCGGTTTCGCCGTCGTGGCGGTGCTTCACGCCGCTGGACTCGTTCGCGGGGAAAGGGCGTACGTATTCGCCCATGAATTCACGCACGCGGCGGCCGCGTGGCTGCACGGCGCAAAAGTGTTTTCCTTCGTGATCAAGGCCGACAGCGGGCACGTCGATCTTTCCCGCATGAACGCGTTTATCGCGCTCGCGCCGTATTGGATTCCGTTGTACGCTTTGCTCGTCGTCGGCTTGTACCGGATCGTCTCCTGGAGCGTCGCGTGGCCTCAGGCCCAGCAGGCGTTTCTCGCCGCGATGGGCGCGGCGCTCGCCTTTCACTTTTGCCACACGGCGCGCGCGCTGGGGTCGGCGCATCAGACCGATCTCGACCATTTGGGGGTCGCTCTGTCGTTGTCTCTGATCGCGCTGCTCAACGCCCTCGTGCTGCTGGTCGCGTTGAAGTGTTTGTTCCCCCGGGCCGTTTCTCTCTCGGACAGCGCGCGCTGGGTCGCCGCGGTCACGCGGGGATTCTGGGGCGCCTTGGCCGGCGGAGCCGCGGACGCCGTGCGCGCGGTGACGGGATGAACCCGGAACTTAATAAGGAATTCAAGCGCAAGACGTTCCACTGCCTCAGCCTCGTCTATCTCGGAATTTATCTCCGTTGGGGACGCTGGCCCTCGGCCGCCGTGCTTTGCGCTTGGATTCCGATTGAAGGCGCGGTTGAATTCTTCCGGTTGCGGCGGCCCGAATTGAATGCCCTGCTCATGAAATCGTTCGGGGGCATTCACCGGGAAAGTGAAATCGGTCGGATCAGCGGAATCTTCTGGACCACCCTCGGATGTCTCGGCACGATCGCGTTGTTCGGGGAACGTCCGCCGGTGGTGTGCGCAGCTATCGCGTATCTCGCCTTTGGCGACGGGGTCGCCGCCTTGGCCGGACGCGCGTGGGGAACTTGGAAATGGCCGTGGTTCGGGGGCAAAAAGAGCGTCCAGGGCTCGACCGCCTGTTTCGCGGCCTGTGGGGTTTCCGGATGGGCTGCAGGTCTTCCACCGTCGGCGCTCTTCGTCGGGGCCGCCGCCGCGACCGTCCTCGAACTGCTCCCGCTCCCGATCGACGATAATTTTTGGATTCCGCTTCTCTCCGCAGCCGTCGTTCGATTTTTCGTTTAGCCTATGAGGTACGCGTGCGCGCGTACGGGGACAATAGGTTAGAATAGTCCCGTGTGAACAAGAAAAAACCCCCGGCTCAATCGAGCCGAAAGGGCTACCCGCGTGCGTCCCGGCGCCGCATCGCCCTATGGCGCGGCATCGTCATTTCGATCGGCCGCGGGCTCGCCGCGCTGGTTTTGGCGTTCGCGTTGATCGCGCTCGCGCTCTTCGGGGCGATCCGTTTCTGGGTCACGCCCGAGATGCTCCGCGCCCGCATCATTACGGCGTTGGAGGGAACCTTCCATCGGCCCGTGACCATCAAACACGTGACCTTGCTGCTGCATCAAGGGATCAAGGTCGAAGGCCTTGAGGTCGCGGAGTCCGATGAGTTCCCGGGCAAGAAGTTTCTTTCGAGCGAATTCCTGCTCGTGAAATTCAAGCCGTCGGCGCTGCTGCGCGGCCGCCTCGAGTTGAGCGCGGTGCGGCTGGTCCGTCCCGAGATCCAGCTTGTCCGCAGGGGAGACGGCATTTGGAACATCGAGGAGGTTCTGACCCGCCAGCACTCCGAGAGAACCGGAGGACGCTTCGCGCTTCCGCCTCTTTCCGCGGCGCGGACGATCGCGGTGGAGAACGGAAGTTTGCGCGTGCGCGACATCCCCCGTAAGCTCAATCTGCAGTTCTCCGAGTTCGCCTTCTCCGCAGACGACTTCAACCTGGAAGACGCGTTTGACGTGAGGATGTCCTTCGTCAATACGAGCAAGATCGTAAAGAAGACCGTTCGGGCGAGTTTCGATTTCGAAGGACGCATCGATCTCGCCGGATTCCATCCGGAAGGGGCGTCCATCGAGGCTCAATCGTTGACGATCACTCTCGATGGAAAGACCATGCGCGCGTCGGGGGAACTGCGGAACATGACGGCGCCCGAGGTGGACCTGAAGCTGGAACTCCCGCCTCTGACCGCCGCCGACCTGGGGCGGTATGAGCCGACGCCCTCATGGGTGGACCTCCCGGCGAGTCTTTGGGAGGCTCGTCTGCGCCCGATCGTCACGTCGGCGGAGGCCGTGTCTCTCGGCGACGAAGCGGAGGCCTCCACCGCCGCGGCGAAAATCGTCGCCTACCATATCCCCCATTTGTCGATGCAGACCGACGGCCTGAGAATCGGGGCCTGGGGCCGCTACCGGATCTCCGACGGAAATCTGTTTTCGACACTTCGGTTCGCAGGGACGGATCTCTCCCGAGTTGCAGAACTCTATGCGCCGTGGAAGGAGAACGCTCCCGAGGGAAAGGTCACGGGAACGCTGAGCCTTCAGGGGCCCTGGAACCGACCCAGCCTTCAGCGGGCGGCGCTGCAACTGCGTGATTTTTCGCTCGTCTTTTGGAACGGAAAGCGCGTGACGAACGCGGACGTCGACTTCCGCTCCCGCGACGGCTTCAAGGACTGGGAACTCCGCGCTCCGCGCGGGAGTTGGATCGCCTACGGCAATGCGCTGTCCGACATCGACCTGGCGTTTTCGGTGAAAAACGGGAATATGATCGTCCCTAAACTGAAATTGGTCTGGAACGAGAGCAAAATCGATTTGAAGGGGTGCATCAAGAATGTTCGTCATCCCAGCGCCGTTTATGTCGATGGGGAAGTCGACACGCTGCGCATCGACGAAGCCTATGCGGCGATCGAGAACCTGATCGTGCTGCGGCGGCAGGAAAAGGGGCTTCCGCACGCGACTGACCGGCGTTGGGCCACGGTGCTCAAGGACGCGATTCCGCCGAGATTTCCCGACATGTTCGGACGACTTGCCTGGCATGAGGCGCATAGCCCCAACTTCACCACCGATAACTTTAAACTGATCTGGAATCTGCGCGACATCGCGCAGGGATTGGAAAAGATCAACGGGCGGTTCCGGATGAGTTTCGGTCCGGGCCGGATGCAGAATATTCCCGAGATGCGCAAAGGGCACCCACTGGTGGACCTGCTGCTGATTCCCTACGTCGAAATGCACCGGCTTGCCGCGATAGGAAGGTTCTCTCTGGATACGGCGCTTCCGAAATCGATGTCCTTTACGAAGGCCTACGGTGAATTCGAGGCGCAGCGGGGGCTCGTCGATGTGAATTTTGTTCACTTCGACAGCTCGCAATTCGTTTCCTACTCCGACGGGAAGGTCGATTTCCCCAAGGAAAAGACGGACCTCCATGTGCTGCTTCGGCTCCCTCAAGTGTCTAAAAATTTGGCCGCGAAACTGACCGACGACAAAGGCCGTCCGTCCATCGACGTCGATCTCGTCAATGATCTCAATAGTCCCACGGTGAACTTCAACCTCCGCCGGATCAAGAACAACGATATTGAAAACGCGCTGGCGGCCGGAATACAGCGCGTGTCGCCGATGCCGTCGATTGAAGACTACCTTACCTGCGGGAGGACCCCATGAGCCGTATCCCTAAACTCGACGTCGTCGGAATTTTGCAGGAACACGGAGCGATTCTCGAAGGTCACTATCGGCTTCCCTCCGGATTGCACACCTCGAAATTCGTTCAGCCGGAAAGGGTTCTCCAGTTTCCGAACTTGGCGCAGAAGCTTGCGAAATCGCTGAGCGCCCAATTTCCCGGTGAGGCCGACGTCGTGGTTTCTTCCGGGATGGGGGGCTTGGTCCTCGGACAGCAGGTCGCTCACGCACGAAAGTGCCGTTCGATTTTCTTTGAGAGGCTCGGCGGTGTGATGGGGCTCCGACCGCATTTTCGTCTGCAGCGCAACGAGCGGGTTCTCGTGATCGAGGACGTGCTGATGGCGGGACGAAGCACGGGAGAATTGATCCATACCGCGGCCGAGCACGGCGCGAAGGTGATGGGAGTCGGCGCGGTCGTGGACCGCTCAACCGGGGCTCTCTCCCTCGGCGTGCCGGTGCGCGCGCTCGTGACTCTTCCGATCCCGGTTTTCCCGCCGGACCAGTGCGACGCCTGCCGCAGGCGGGTCGCGTTGTCCACCCCCTACGAGAACGGGATCGGGAGGCGCGCGTGATCGAGCGCTACTCGCGTCCGGAAATGGCGGCCCTTTGGGGGCCGGAGGCCCGCATTAAGCGGATGCTCATCGTCGAACTCGCGTGGCTTGAGGCCCTCGCGCCGTCTCGAAAGATTCCGCGCCGTGAAGTGGCCGAATTGCGGCGGATCATCGAGGGCGGGCCTCTCGCGGAGAAGGTTCGCAGGAAGGAGGAGAAGAGCGCCCACGATGTGGTCGCGATGCTTCAAGTCGTTTCCGACGCGCTCAAGGGGAAGGCCCCGAAGGTCGTCCAGTATCTGCATTTCGGGCTGACCTCATCCGACGTCCTCGATACGGCGCTCGCGATGCAGTTGGTCGACGCAACCACGCTTTTGATCGCGGCCTGGAAGCCGGTCGTGAAAGCGCTGAAGAAACTCGCGCGGCGCCATCAGAACACCTGGATGGTCGGGCGTACGCACGGCGTCCACGCCGAGCCGATTCCGTTCGGATTGAAGATGGCGGGTTGGCACGCCGAGGCGCTGCGCAACATCACCCGGCTTGAACGCGTCGGACGCGAAATCGCTTACGGCAATCTTTCCGGGGCGGTCGGAACCTGCGCGCACTTTCCACCGGCATTCGAAGCGCGGGTGCTTCGGGCCTGCGGTCTGAAGGCGGAGCCCGTCTCAACCCAGGTCGTTCCACGGGACCGCCACGCGGACTTATTTCAGGCCATCGCGCTTTCAGCGGCCGCGATCGAACGTTTTGCGACCGAAATCCGCCATCTGCAGCGTACTGAAGTCCTCGAAGCCGAAGAACCGTTCGGCAGCGGACAGAAGGGTTCCTCGGCGATGCCGCACAAGAGAAACCCCGTGCTGTGCGAGAATCTCTGCGGCTTGGCCCGCGTGATCCGCGGGTTCACCGTGCCGATGCTCGAGAACGTCGCGTTGTGGCACGAGCGCGACATCACCCACTCCTCCGTTGAGCGGGTGACGCTCCCGGATGCGACGGTCCTGCTTCACTTCATGCTGCACCGTTTCGCGCGGGTTCTCGAAGGTCTGAACGTATACCCGAAAAACATGAAGCGAAACCTGGAGCGTTCACACGGGTTGGTGTTCAGCCAGCGCGTTCTGCTGGAACTGATCGATAAGGGGCTCGGCCGCATGGAGGCGTACGATATCGTCCAGCGCAACGCGATGGAAACCTGGAAAACGGGAAAATCCTTCCAGGCGACGCTGGGCGCGGATCCTGCGCTGCGCCGCAAGCTCAGCGCGGCCGAACTCGAACGCTTATTTGATCTCTCGCATTACGGCCGCTCGATCCCCCAAATCATGCGGCGGGCCGGAGTCCTGTGACGACCGAGCGCTATCGCGAGGAAGTGCCGCCTCCGGACGCCGTTGGAAGGCGGTCGAGGCCGGCGCCCGTCGTCCTACTTACGGATTTCGGGCTTCGCGATCCGTACGTGGGGATGATGAAGGGGGTCCTTCTCTCCCGCGCTCCGGGGGTTCCGGTCGTCGATCTGTGCCACGAGCTGCCGCCTCAGCGCGTCGGCGCCGCGGCGTTCTTTCTGGCGGCCTCGGCGCGGTTCTTCCCCGAGGGGACTCTGTTCGTCTCCGTCGTCGATCCCGGCGTCGGCACGGGCCGTTCCGTATTGTGGGCGCGCGGGCGCAAGCGACAGTTCCTGGCCCCGGACAACGGGCTGCTCGACGCGCTGGCGGGCGAGGACAAGCCGCTCGAGTTCCGTCGCGTAACAAACACCCGACTGTTTCTTCCTGAGATCAGCAGGACCTTCCACGGTCGGGACGTTTTCGCCCCCGTCGCGGCCGCACTCGTTTCGGGGCTCGATCCCTCACGATTGGGACCCAAGGCGCGCCCGCGTCGGCGTCTCAAAAAGGTTCCCGCCCGCGGCGTGCTGCATGTGGACGCCTTCGGCAACTGCGTGACGACGCTGAAGGCCGCGCAGGTCGGCAAGGGCAAAGCCGTTTGGGCCGGGGGCGTGCGTCTCGGATCTGTGAAGAAGACGTACGCGTCGGTCCCTCCAGGGACGCCGCTCGCTCTCGTCGGGTCCTACGGACTCGTCGAGTTGTCGGTCCGCGACGGGAATTTCGCGGCCCAATACCGCATCCAACCGGGAGATCCCGTCTATGTCCGATGAACCCAAAGCCGCCGTATCCGATCTCGTTGCGCTGAAGCTCAAGTCCGGAGAGGAGGATCGCCTGCTCGCCGGACACCGCTGGGTGTTCTCCAACGAACTGCAGGAGGCGCCGACCGACGCGGCGCCGGGTGCGCTCGCGGTGTTGTTCTCCTCCAAAGGGAAAACCCTCGGGATGGGATTTTTCAATCCGAAAAGCCTGATCGCCTTCCGACTGCTTTCCCGGGAGCCCGCTCCGGTCGACGCCGCGTTCCTGCGGGACCGGCTCGAGGCGTGTCTGAACCGGCGAACGCGTTTTCTCGGCGAAAATACGACGGCCTATCGTCTCTGCTTCGGAGAGAGCGACGATCTCCCCGGACTTATCGTCGACCGCTTCAACGACGTGCTCGTGCTCCAGGTCTTATCCGCGGGAATGGAAAATCTGATCGAGCCGCTGATCGCCGCGCTCAGAGGGTTGTTGAATCCGACGGCGATCTATCAGAAGAACGATCATCCCTCCCGCGCGCTCGAAGGCCTTTCCGGAAAGAGCGGTCCGGTGTTCGGATCTTTGCCGGAGGATTTGGTGATCGAAGAGAACGGCCTTAAATTCAAGGTCGATCCGGAGGGCGCGCAGAAAACGGGATTCTACTTCGACCAACGGGAAAACCGACGCGCGATTTGGCCGTTCGTGAAGGGGAAAACCATCCTGGACCTCTACTGTCACTCCGGGGCGTTCGCGTTGAACGCCGCGAAGCACGGCGCGCTGCGCGTGTTCGGAATCGACAGTTCTCAGCGCGCGATCGACGCCGCGATCGAAAGCGCGAAACTCAACGGGCTCGAAGGGAAATGTGAATTCCGGGTCGACGACGCGGAAAAACTGCTTGCGGAGTTTTCCGACACCCGCCGGAACTTCCAACCCGACGTCGTTTTCGTCGATCCGCCGAGTCTCGTGCCTTCCAAAAAGCACCTGACGAAGGCGATGCGGTCCTATGTGAAGCTCAACGCGAACGCGTTTCGTCTTTTGCGGCGCGGAGGAATCGTGGCGACGAGCACCTGTTCTCATCACGTCTCGCGCGGCGCGTTTATCGGGATGCTGCGCGAGGCCGCCGCGAAAGCTCAGAAGACCGTTCGCCTGCTGGAACTGCGCGGCCAGGCGATGGACCACCCCGTGCTTCTGACGATGCCCGAGACCGAATACCTACATTTCGCGCTGCTCGAAATCGGCTGAGGCCCGTTGGAAAACGAAACGCTCGCACACGGCCAGGGCTGGGAACCCGTCACCGATTCGATCGCCGCGCTGCGGCGATTCCTGGAGCAGGAACACCACGCCCAGAATTCAGGGCGAGAAGCCCTCTATGAATCTCCGGTCGAAGATCGCGTCAAGGCCGGACTCGCGATCGATCAAGCCTTCTCGTCGGGGGTCGAAGCCCAGGGAGGAAGAAGAATTTTCGTGTTTCACAGCCGCCGAAACGACTCGCGCTTTCGCCCGGGAACGCGCTTGCGGCTCAGCCGGGGAAATCCGCGCGAGGCCGTCGCGACGCTCGAACTCATCGAGGACCGCTACGACGGCAAGAAATACGAACTGAGGCTATCCGGACAGCTCGAGGACGAATCCATTCTTGAAAGCTCGGAACCGTGGGTTCTCGACGAGGACATCTTCGATCTTCTCGACGTCCAGCTGGGGATTCTGAGGGAAGCGGAAGAGGAGGGTCTGTCCGGATGGCTCGACGGGGACGACGCTCCCGGAGCAGGCGCGGCCGCTCCGGAGTCCGTGTACGGCGAGGGACTTCCGCCCTCCATGGCCGCGGCGTTCGCGGGGGCGGCGGGGGCTCCGCGATGGTACGCGGTTCAGGGCCCTCCGGGGTCGGGCAAGACGCACTTGTTGGCGCGTCTGGCGCTGCACTTCGCGGTGGAAAAGGGTCTGCGCGTGCTCGTCACGGCTGTCGCGCACAACGCGATCCATCACGCGCTGCGGGAAACCTACTTCGTGGGGAAGCGATTCCTCGACAAAGAACCGCGTCTGCGGGGGCTTCTCGCGGACGGTTTCTTGAAGCTCGGAGGTTCGAGGGGCCGCAACGAGGGGCTGCCGGCCGGCATCCGTCCTGTCTACCGGCTTCCGAAAACCAAGAAGCCCTTCGTTGCAGGGGCGACGATTTACGCCGCGCGCAATGTCGCGGCCGAGCTCGGCGGATCGCCCGCCTTCGATGTGGTCCTTTTCGACGAGGCCGGACAAGCCCCGCTGGTGCTCGCTCTCGGGGCGCGGCTGTTGGCTGAGAAGACGGTTTTTATCGGTGACGACGCCCAGCTTCCCCCGGTCGTTCAGTCGGGAGGAGGCGAGGACTCGGACCCGGCCGCGAGCCGTTCGGCGATCGAACTCGTGCGCGAGGTCTACGCCGATCCTCCGATGATCGACGAAACGCGCCGACTGAACGATTCTCTCTGCGCCGTTGTCAGCGATTGCTTTTACGACGGAGCGCTTTCTCCGACGGCGGAGGCGGGGGCGCGCCGCCTTTCGCTCGGACGCGCGCCGGGTTCCGGATTTGAGACCGTTTTCGATCCGGAGGAGCCGCTGATCTTCGTGGACGTTCCCCACGAGGATCAGCGTTCCAAGTGCGAGCCGGAGGCCCGTTGGGCAGCCGCGATCGTCGCCGAGGCTGCGCGTCTGGGGGTCTCCGCGGAGGAGATCGGCGTAATCTCTCCTTACCGCACGCAATGCAATCGAATTCGCTTTCTCTGCGGACGGCGAAGAGGGCTATCCGTCGCGACCGTCGAACGCTTTCAGGGGCAGGAACGGGAACTGGTCGTTATTTCTCTGACGAGTTCGCAGTTGTCCTACATGGCCCGGCTGGCGGGTTTTCTCTTCAATCCGAACCGCCTCAACGTCGCGATCAGCCGGGCGCGCACGAAGGTCGTGATTTTGGGTTCGGGCAAAGCGCTCCGCCGCGCCGTCGAGGCCGCCGATGAGGGAAACCCGGACTCTCCCGCCGCCGCGGGGCTTGCTATTCTCAAGCGCATCCTCGACGCCGCGTGCGAAGTCGACGGCTCGAAAGTGCCGGTTCCCGTTCCGGTTGAATCCGTTCCCGCGGACGGGTCCGCGCTCTCGGTCGCGTTCGAGCCCGGTGACGTCGTGGAACACGCGGAGTTCGGCGCCGGCATCGTGTCGGCGAAGCTGCAAGAGACCGTGGACGGGCGGCCCGAGTGGGTCAACGAGGTGCGCTTTGATGATGGGAGCGTTCGGATGGTGATCCCGCGTCTCTCCGATCCGCCGATCAGGAAGGCCGCGTGAGGCTGTACTTGGTCGACGGTTCCAACGCGGTGCGCCGCCGCGATTACGACCCGCGTTTCCCGGAGATGGACGAGGCCCGCCACGAGGCGTTTCTCGAACGCGTCAACGCCCTGGCGGAACCGCTCGAGGGCAGCGTTCGCATCGAGATTTTTTTCGACGGTCCCCGCCGGCGAGTTTTTCCGGTGTCCGCTCCCGTGCGGGTGCGCTTCGCGTTGGATGGGGATGCCGACGACGCGATCTTAGGGTCCGCGCGGCACCGGATTCGTTCCGGCAAGGGCGTGGTCGTCGTCACCGAGGACGGGGGTCTGGCGCGTGAGATCGAGTCCGAGGGCGGCAAAACGCTGAGGTTCGCCGCCTTCTTCGACCGGCTTCGGGAGAGGAGGGCGTGAAATGCTAGACTCCGCGGCCATGAAGCGGATCGCGATGATCGCGGCGCTGACCGGCCTTTGCGCCTGCGCCGGCGTCCCGAAGGAAGGCCGCATCGGCGTGCTGGTGATGGCGCACGGCGGAGAGCCCGAGTGGAATCAATTGGCCGAGGAGTCGCTGGAGCCCCTTCGCGCGGCGTTCCCGACCGAACTTGCGCTCGGGATGGCGCGCGCGGACACGCTGCAGAAGGCGGTTTCCCTCTTGGAGCGCCGCGGCGTGCGGCGCATCGCGGTGGTCCGCCTGTTTTTGAGCGGGGACAGCTTTCTGATCAGGACCGAGAAGATTCTAGGGACCGCCCCGGGCGCGGGACCGCGCCCGGCCCATTGGGATATGAGCGGCCACGACATGAGCCGGATGATGGAGCGCGGACCGGACGCGATGCCGTTGTGGCGCGTCGAGTCGCGAAGCCGCTTCGTGCTGACCCGCGAGGGACTGCTCGACGGCCCGATCGGCGGGCGGATTCTCGTTAAACGCGCGCGCGAACTGAGCGCGGATCCGTCGGTCGAGTCCGTCCTTCTACTGGGACACGGGGTCGGCGACGACGCGGCGGACGCCGCATGGCGGGAGTCGATGATGCCGGCGGTCGAAGCGCTGCGCCGGGCCTTGCCCTTTCATACGGTCCAGGCCGCGACGATGCGCGACGACTGGCCCGAGAAGCGGGCTTTGGCGCGGCGGGAGATCCGCTTATTCGTTAATCGCGAGCGCGACGCCGGACGCAAGGTGCTCGCGATCCCGTACCGGCTTTCGGGCTTCGGCCCGCAGGCGGACATGTTGAAGGATCTCGAACTGGTGATGGACGGCCGCGGATTGCTGCCCGATCCGGCCGTAGGCGAATGGATGCTGGAGCAGGCGCGCGCGGCGATGGACTCCGCAGGCTGGCGGCCTTGATGGATTTCTTCCTTGCGCGTTTGCCGGCGTTCAAGCGCCTCCCTCAAGAGACGCTGGAAGGACTGTCTCGCTCGGTGCATGCGAAGGGATACGGTAAAAACGAACCCGTGTTCCAAGAGGGCGATCCGGCGAACGCGGTCTTCGTGCTGAAATCGGGCCTGGTCAAGGCGGTCAAGTATTCTCCGCGCATGGAAGCCGCGTCGATGGAGATCATCGCCCCCGGGCAATTGTTCGGGATGATCGCGGTGATGGACAAGAAGCCCTACCCGGTCAGCGCTCTCCCGCTGCAGGACTGCGAGGCGTACCGCATTCCGGCGGCGTTGTTCGCGTCTCTGATGACGGATTTCCCCGAATTCTCGAAGGTGGTCTACGCCTCGATCGGCGACCATCTGCGTCAGGCGCAGACGCTGCGCTCGCTGGCGGGGGAGCCCGTGGAGGTTCGCGTCGCGCGGGTGCTGCTGACGCTTTCGAATTCGATCGGCGGCGAGATTCCGATCCGCCGCGAGGAAATCGCCGAACTCGCCGGCTGCACCACCGAGACCGCCATTCGAACCCTTGTGGACTTCCGCAAGAAGGAATGGATCGCGTCCGGGTGGAAGCGGGTCTCGGTACTTGATGCCGCCGCGCTGCAGGCCCTCTGCGAAGCCGCATAAGCTGATTTCCAAAATCCTGTTCAGGCGCATACTTTTCCAAGGCGGGGGAGGCTATCCTATAATCAAGGCGCAACCCGCCGGGAGGACGGCATGACTATGACCAGCATCAAGCAGTACTTCGGGGAAGACCACGACCGGCTCGACGGGCTTTTTACGGAGTTTCAGGGCCTTAAGCGCCAAGACGCAGCCGCGGCGAAGCTGAAATTCAAGGCGTTCATCACCGGCCTGTCGCGCCACATCGTCTGGGAAGAGGAAATCCTGTTCCCGCTGTTCGAGGAGCGCACGGGGATGACGAACTCCGGGCCGACCGAAATAATGCGCCAAGAGCATCTGATGATCAAGAAGTATCTCGACGCCATCCACGACAAAGTGCGCGTTGCCGATCCGGAGAGCGATCTCGATGAGAAGGCGCTGCTCGACGTGCTGAAGGCGCATAACATGAAGGAAGAGCAGATCCTCTATCCCGCCATCGACGCGGGCTTAGACGCCGACGCGATCCGCGGGATCAAGGCGTCGATGGACGCCCTCCCCGAAGAACGCTACGCGGTCTGCTGCGGCGGGGCGGGACACGCCCACTGATGGACGACTCCGGGCCGGTCTCACGCGCGATGGAAGACGATCATCGCCGCCTCGACGCGATCCTCGCTCGCGTCGAGGCGGCCGGCCTCGCCCCCGGTCCCCTATACGACGAATTTCGGGCCGGCCTGTTGCGGCATATGTGGGTCGAGGAGCACGACCTGATGCCGAAGGTGCGGCTGTCCGCTCCCTCGGTCGGAAAAATCCTGGATAGGCTTCATTCCGATCATGGCGCGCTCACTGCGCTGTTGGTCCCCGTTCCAACACCCGGAATTCTTGCGACGATCCGCGCGATCCTCGCGCCGCACAACCGAATCGAGGAAGAACCCGGGGGGCTGTACTCCCTTTGCGAGGGAGAGCCGTCCTTGGAATGCGCGCCGGTGATTCCGCTTCGGGCGTGTTCGGAAGGTCCCCAAGCGCTTGCGTACTGTCGACGCGCCCTGCGCCGCGTCGGGATCGAGCCGCTTTTCTAATTGCAAAAATCCCCTCTCCCATTCGGGAGAGGGGATTTCGTATAGCGCGATGCGTTCGTCAGCGCAGCGCCGGTTCGGGGGAACGCTTATTCTTTAGGGGGGTGAGCGTCGTCGGCCGGGCGTAGGACCAGCCGCCGAGCAGCCCGGCGACGAAGAGGACGACCGCGCCGATGCCGGTCGCGAAGACGACGTCTCCGGGCACGCGCATCCAGCGCAAGGTCGACATCAAAGGAGTCTGCAGAAAGTCCGCGCTGCGCGCGAACCAGTAGCCGTGCTCGATCGACGCGATCGTCTGCATCAGTCCTTGCGGCAGCAGGCTGAGCAGGCACATCGCCATCAGCCCGCCGTTGAGGCCCCAGAAGCCCACGCGCAGCAACCCGTCCTTCCACGGGCGCCCGGCGTCGGCGGCGCGCAGGCAGAACAGCATCAGGCCGATGCCGAGCATACCGTACACGCCGAACAGGGCTGCGTGCCCGTGCAGCGGCGTGGTGTTGAGCCCCTGCATGTAGTAGAGCGCGGCCGGCGGGTTGATCATGAACCCGAAGAGCCCCGCGCCGACCAGGTTCCAAAACGCGACCGCGACGAAGAATCGGATCGGCCACTTGTAGGAGCGAACCCAGGGCGCCGCGCCCTCCACGCGCAGGTGATGCCAGGCCTCGTAGCCCATCAAGGTCAGCGGCACGACCTCGAGCGCGCTGAACACCGAGCCGAAGGCGAGCGCGGAGGTCGGCGTGCCGGAGAAGTACAAATGATGCGCGGTGCCGACGATGCCGCCGGAGAGGAAGAGGACCGACGCCGCCAGCGTCGCGCGGGCGGCGGCCCCGTCGCGGATCAACCCCATCTTCGAGAACAAGAACGCGATGACGACGGTCGCGAACACCTCGAAGAAGCCCTCGACCCAGAGATGCACGACCCACCAGCGCCAGTACTCCACGACGCTGATATGCGTGTGCTGTCCCCAGGTCAGGCCGGCGCCGTAGAAGCCGGCGATCGCGACGGCGGCGACGGTGAACAGGCCGAGCAGTTTGGAGGCGCCGGGGCGGCGCTCAAGCAGCGGAGGGAGAACCCCGCGCGCGACGAGGCCGAGCCAAAGCAGCAGCCCGGCGAAGAGGCCGATCTGCCAGACCCGGCCCAACTCGACGTATTCGTAGCCCTGATGCCCCCAGAGGAACCAGGAGGAGTCGCCGAACTTGTGGAACACGCTCATCCATTCCCCGCCGAGCGATCCGACGACGACGACGACCAAGGCGCCGAGCAGCGCGAGAACGCCGAAGGTCTGACCCTTCGGTTCGCGGCCGAGAATCAACGGCGCGAGAAACAGCCCCGCGGCCAGCCAGGACGTGGCGATCCAGAACAGCCCGAGTTGCACATGCCAGGTGCGGGTGACGACGTAGGGCAGCCAGTTGGCCAGCGGAACGCCGTAGAAGCCGTCGCCTTCGACTCCATAATGCGCCGTGACGATGCCGGCCAACACCTGAACGAGCATCAGCGCGCAGGCTACGCCGAAATACGCGAAGGTCGCCTTTTGCGAGCCGCTGAGCTTCAGCCCGAGCAGCGGATCGGCGGTCGGCGGGGTGGCGTGTTCCTCCGCTTCCGCGCCGGGCCGCGCGTAGAACCAGACCATGGCGCCGATGCCCGCCAGCAGGAGGAACACGCTCACGCCGGTCCACAGGATCGCCGCCGGCGTCGGGACATTCCCGATCAGCGGCTCATGTGGCCAATCGTTGGTATAGGAATGGGCGGTGCCGGGACGGTGCGCCGCCGCGGCCCAGGCCGACCAGAAGAAAAACGCCGAGAGGCGGTCGGCGTCGACCGGGTTCGCGACGGCTCCCGCCGGAATCGCATAGGCGGCGCGGCCTTTTTCGAAGACATCGGAGAAATGCGCGGCATTCGCGCGCACCGCCTTGGCGCGCTCCAAGGGCAGGACCAAGCGGCCGTCGCGCGGGTCGTAAGAGTTGTTCCGGTATAACTCGGTGAGTCGGGCGCGCAGCGCGGCCTGCTCCGGCTGAGGCAGCGCCTCGTAGGAAGCCGCGCCGGCGGCCTTCGCCCAGCCGTCGAGCACGAAAACGAGTTCCCGGTGCAGCCAGTCGGCGGTCCAGTCGGGGGCGGTGTAGGCGCCGTGTCCCCAAATCGAGCCCACCTGCATGCCGCCCAGTTTTTGCCATACGTTTTGTCCCGTCGAAACCGCGTCCTTTTCGAACACCGCGGCGCCCGAGGCGTCGACGATCTCGATGGGAATGGGGGGTTTATTCCGGTATATCTCGACGCCGATCCAACCTAAAACGGCGAAGGATCCGAGGGTGACGACGGCGAAGGCGGCCCAAAGCTTTTTCATGTTCTTTCTCCTGTCCGGTTCAGGATAGCGCCGTTCGCCGGCGCGAAACATGCGCCGGAACAGGTTTTTGAGAATTCCAGGAGGCTAGTACTGCAAGCGCCGCGCGTCGAGGCGATGCAGAAAGGACGGATTTTCGGTCATGACCCAAAGGTAGCGACCGTCCAGTGTCGCCGAACGGATGCTCGTCGCGTCCGGAAACAGCGCGCCTAAATCAGCCGCGCCGGCGGGAGCGAGTCCGTCTCCGACGATGCGGTAACGCCCGACCTTGAGCGTCGTCCCGTCGAAGACCCAGAGCTCTCCCCCTGCGCGGTGCAGCGCGATGGGATTTCCTTGCGCGATCGCATAGGTCCCGGTCACCGAAAGCCTCTTCCCGTCGAAGGTGTGCCGGTAGATTCGGCCTGAGCCGCGATCGGCACTCCACAATCCGTCCGCGTCCGCGGCGAGCGCGCTCGGGCGGCCGCCCGGCGCGTCAAACGAGGCGAGAATCGCGAAGCTTTCCGGATCGTGAAGATGGATTTTCATAAGCGCCGAGTCGACGCTCCAGACTCCGGAGGCGTCGCGCGCGAGGCTTTCCGCGGAGAAGTTAGGAAAGGGGACTTCGCGCCGCGGCGGAGTCCGCTGCGGGTCGATCGCGATGATGTTGCCGCTGCGGCGGTCCACCGACATCATCTCAAAGCCGCGCACAATCAGTCCCCGGGGCCATTGCGCGGGGAAGGGAATGCGCATCGAGGGTTCGTAGACGACCGCCGGTTCGGGCTTCGGTTCCGAGATCGGCGCCGGCTTTGGTTCCGGCGCGGGAGTCCGCGCGGTCTTCGCAACGGCTTTCGGTTCTTCCTTGGGCGCAGGCGGCGCGGGCCGCGGCGTCCGCCGTTCCGGGGCGGGGGCGCGGGCCGGTTCGGCCGCTGCTGGAGGCGATTCGCGGCGCGCCGGAAGTTGCGGCGTCGCCTTCGCGATGTTTCCATTCGCGTCCGGCGCCGCGGGGGCCGGTGCGATTCGGTCCGGCACGAATTTCGCCATCGTCATGCCGAGAAACACGCCTAAAGCGATCTGAAGGGTCTGCGCGAGTCCGGCGCTCCACGACGGAGCGGGCGAAGCGGCAGGCGGCGGAGCGGTGCGCTCCGGATCGAAAAGGGGCGCGGGGGCGGGGGGGACCTTCGGCTTAGGCGCGGAGAGCGGCGTCAGGCCGGGTTCGACGCGGGAAATCGGCGGAAGGACCTCGCGGGCGTTCGGAGCGCGCATCGGCGGCGTCGGTTCGGATTCGGGGGGCCTCGCGCGGGGAGGCGGCGCCGTCCGCGGCGCTGCGGGAAACGGGGCCTTCGGCAGGTCCACGTCGAGGCGGCCGACGCGGGCGTCGTACTCGTCGAGGATGCGGCGGACCAACGATGAAAGCGGTTTTTCCCCGGCCATGTTACCTCTCGTCCCCGCGTTCCGGGTCGATGTCCAATTCCTGGGCGGCGGCGGCGATCTCGTCGCGCAGGCGCGTGCGTTCGTCATCGAGCCGGCGCTGCTTCTCGGCCCAACTGCGGTCAAGCTGGTCTCTGTAGCGCTTGAGCGAGAGTTCCCACTGGCGCAGCTCCTTTTCGCGCGTTTCGGAGTCGGCAACCCGGCGCTTGAGATCGAGAGTTTCGTTCTTGTGGGCGTGCTCGAGTTCGTCGATTCTCTGCTTGTGGCGCTTTTCAAATTCGTCGAGTAAAGAGGCGGCCTCGGCGTCGACTCCCGAAATCTTCTTGAGCACCGCCTGTTCCATGTCGCGTTCGCGCGCCTCGAATTCCGCCCGGCGCGCCGCGTCGGCTTCCTGCAGTGCTTGTGCGCGAGCCTGCAGTTCTTCGCGCACGCGCCGGCGCTCGATCTCGATTTCAGAGGCGAGCGCCGCGTCTCGCTGAGCCTGCTCTTCCGCCAATGCGCCCTCGCGGGCCCGCAGTTGATCCAGACGCTCTTTATAGAGCCCTTCGAAGCGTTCGGTGCGCTTGCGGAAACCCTCCTCGAGTTCGCGATATTGCGCGGCGAGAGCCTGCTCACGCTCGGCGTGCGAGGCCTCCAATTCGTCGGAGCGGCGTTTGAGATCGTTGAGAAGGTCGTAGTGCCGCTTTTCGAGAGCCTTCAGGCTTTTCTGGTACTCGCCCTCGCGCTCTTCGCGCTCGCGTTCGATGTCTTCCTCGCGCCGGCGCAGCGCGGCCGAGTGACCGGCCAGCTTCGCTTCCAGCACTTCGGCGCGCTGGGTAAACTCCGCTTCGAGCGCGGCTCGCAGCGCGCCCGTCTCCTCTTCGATCCGCTGCCGGGACATCTCCCGATCGGCTTCGAATTCCGTGACGCGCCTCTGGTGTTCGGCGCGCAGTTGGGCCGCGTGCGCGGAAAGCGCGGCGTCCTGCTCCTCGTGATTCTTGCGCAGCGCGCTTTCCCGGCCCTTGAACTCCGCTTCGAGCATCTGGCGGGTCGAAATCTTTTCCTCCTCGATTTGCTGCCGGTGCTGGCGGTCAAGCGTGTCGGTCATCGCGCGAAATTCGTTCTCGAGGTCGGCCCGGCGCGTCTCCCATCGCTTTTGAATCGTTTCTTCTTCCTGCGCGAGTTTCTGGCGGAGGGCGTCGAGTTCACGCTCCCGTTGGTTGTGTTCGGCGCGCAGTTGGGCCGCGTGTTCGAGCAGGGCCCGGTCCTGCTGCTCGCGCTGGTCTTCGAATTGGGCGAGGCGCACTCGGGTCTGTTCCTCGAGTTCCTGCCGGGCCTGCTCCCGGTCGGCGGCCATCTCCTGCTCCGCCTTCCGGCGTTCGGCGTCGAGGGCATGCGCTCGTGCGTCGAGTTCCCCCTTGAGCTTGGCGGCGAAGTCCCGCAGCGCGGCGTCCTGCTCCTCGAACTGCTTCTCGAGTTCGGCCTTCTTCTGACCGTATTCGGCTTCGAGCATCTGGCGCAGGGAACTGCGCTCCGCTTCGAGTTGTTCCCGGTGCTGACGGTCGAGCGCCTCCGTCATCTGCCGCATCTCGGCCTCGAGTCTCTGGCGGCGCTGAGACCATTGATTGGACAAATCGGCGCTCTTGTTGGCGAGCTGCTGCGCGGCGGCCTCGTTGTCGCGCTGGGCCGCGTCGAGCTCCGCGGAGCGCTGTTCGACGAGCTTTTCGAATTCGCGGCGCTTGTTCTCCAGGTCCGCGAACATGCGGCCGTAGCGTTCTTCCAACTGCTTGCCGCGCGAGTCGTGTTCGGCGTCGACCATGCCCCGCAGGTTCGAGCGCTCCGCCTCCAATTGGTCGGCTTGCTGACGCTTGAGCTTGCCCGTCAGTTCTGCGAATTCAGCCTCTAAGTCCTCGCGCCGCCGGGCGTATTCGGATTCCTGGTTCTTTCGCTCAAGGTGGAGCTGGTGCTGCCGGGCTTCCTGCTGCGCCTTCTCTTCCTGAAGCGCTTTCTGCAGGACTTCGACCTTCCGGCGAAGGTTGTCGCGGTCCTCCTTCATCTTATGCGTTGCGTGCTGATGCTCCGAGCGCAGAGCGTTCTCAATTTGCGCCTTCTGCCCTTCGAGCGAGCGCTCGACGCCTTCCAACACGCGTTCGGAGCGGCGGTTCGCCTCGTCGACCTGGGAGCGCAGTTCCGACAAACGGGCCTCGTATTCCTCGCGGATGCCTTCTTCGAAGCGCCGCTTGTGCTTCTCCAGATAGGCCTTGAGCGCGTCCTTGTTTTGAAGGGTTCGTTCCGCGTCGAGATCCGCGAGGGCGGTCTTTTCGTGGAAGCTCTGCGTAAGGAAGCTTTCCAATTCCTCGAGCTTGCGCTTGTGGCCGTCGATGATCGCGTACAGCGTTTTGCGTTCGGAGTCGAGGCGCGCTTGGCGCGCCTGGAAATCTTCTTCGAGGGCCCCCCGCCGGTCGTCCATTTGAGAGAGGGAATCGTAGAGCCGCGCGCGCGTCTCGACCTTGTCTTCTTCGAGCCGTCGGATCTGTTCGATACACTCGTGCGTCTGCGTTTCCCAACGCTTCACACGCGCGAGGATGTTCGCTTTCTCCACCGCGTGGGCGTGCTCTTCGCGGCGTAGCGATTCCTGGTGCTCCCCGTCCCAGCGTTCCAGCCGCAGGCGGGTTTCCTCTTCGAGTTCGGCCGCGCGGCGCGCGTAATCGACTTCAAGGTGATGCTTGCGCGCTTCGTAGCGCTTCTCGATCGCGTCCTCGCGCTCGCCCACCGCCTCTTCGCGGCGGTCGAGCGCCTGTTCAGCCGCGCGGATTTTGAGTTCCCGCGACAGGTAGGTCTGATCCATCCGGCGCATGCGCTCTTGGAGCGTCGATTCCAGGTTCTCGGTCAGCCGTCGATCCTGTACGTCGACTTCGGCTTCCAATTTCTTGAACCGCCGTTCCAGCGCGTCCGAGCGGGCCGCGAATTGACGTTCCAGCGTCTGGCGGCGTTCGTGCAGCTCGGTTTCGAGGCGCTCCACCTCGACCTCGCGGCGCAGCAGTTTATCGACGTCGAGACTTTCGGAACAGTAGGACTGGAGCAGGCTTTCCAGTTTCGCGTAGTAGGTTTCGCGTCCGCGCAGCGCCAATTCCTGTTCTTCGCAGGAGCGCGCGCGGACCGCCAAGGATTCTCGCGCTTCCTTTAGAAGTTTGGAGAGATTCCCGGTCTTTTCCTCGAGGCCGCTGATGCGTTCAAGGGCCCAGCGAAGGGTCATCTTCGCGGTGTCGAGATTGTCGATGGAGTCGACGTCGCCGGTGATCGGGCCGAGACTGGGGTCCATTCTCCTTAGCTTATCCGTAGACTTTCGTCTGTCAATAAGGAAAATATTACGGAACCGGTCCTATTTCAGGTGTTTGTATACTGTAGGGATGGTCGCCAGGACCTTTCTCCTCGTCGGGGGATTGCTCGCCGCCTCAGGGTCGGCCGCGGCGCTGTATTTGGCGTGGCTGCCGGACGTGAGCGGGCTGCGCAGCCGCAATCCGGTCACGACGCGCTATGTGGCGATCTATGTTCGCCGCCTGCGGCGCACCGGGACAAGGCCGACGACGAACCTGCGCTGGGTCGCGCTCAAGGACATCTCCCCCTATTTGATCCGCGCGGTGCTCATCGCCGAAGATGATCGGTTCTACACCCACAGCGGAGTCGATTGGGCGGCCTTCAAGGCTGCGATGCGCTACAACTGGGAGCGGGGGAAGATGGCCCGCGGGGCGAGTACGATCTCGCAGCAGGTTGCGCGGAACCTCTTCCTTTCCCCTTCTCGCTCCGTCGGGCGCAAGATCCGGGAAATCCTGATCGCGCGGCATCTCGAACGGAACCTGGAAAAGGAGCGGATTCTCGAAATCTACCTGAACATCGCCGAGTGGGGCGAGGGCATCTTCGGGGCGGAGGCGGCCGCGCATGAGTATTTCGGCAAGTCCGCCGCCGAACTGACGATGGACGAGGCGGTGGAGCTCGCCGCCGCCCTTCCGAGTCCCTACGAGCGCCACCCGAACGCCCCCGCGGACGAGCGGCTTAAGAAGCTGCGCAGGGTCTACCGGGCGAGACTGGAACGGGCCCAGCCCCTTCCCCGGGTCGCGGAAGGGGATGGACCCAAAGCCTCGAATTTGGCAGAATAATACACTCAAATAAAGGAAACCCCTCATGCTAGATTTTCTTTTCGGCCTCTTCTCCAACGACATGGGCATCGACCTTGGGACGGCGAATACGCTCGTGTCCGTCAAGGACAAGGGGATCGTGCTCCGAGAACCTTCGGTCGTCGCGTTGGATAAGGAAAGCAAGCGCGTTTTGGCCGTCGGCGCCGAAGCCAAGAAGATGCTCGGCCGCACCCCGGATTCGATCGTCACCGTCCGCCCGCTGAAGAACGGCGTCATCGCGGATTTCGAAGTAACCCAGCAGATGATCAAGTACTTCATCCGCAAGGTGCACCACCGCTCGAGCCTGCTGCACCCGCGCATCGTCATCAGCGTCCCTTCCGGCATCACCGAGGTCGAACGCCGGGCGGTGCAGGAATCGGCCGAGCAGGCCGGCGCCCGCGAGGTGTTCTTGATCGACGAGGCGATGGCCTCCGCGATCGGCGCCGGACTCCCGGTCTCCGAGCCCAACGCCAGCATGATCGTCGATATCGGCGGCGGCGCCACCGAGGCCGCCGTCATTTCCCTGGGCGGGATGGTCGTTTCCAAGTGCATCGGCATCGCCGGCGATGAATTCGACGAGGCGATTCAGCAGTTCCTGCGGCGCAAGCACAACATCATCATCGGCGAAGCGACCTCGGAGACCATCAAGCTCCGGATCGGTTCGGTGTTCCCCCTGAAGGAAGAGATGACGATGGAAGTGAAAGGCCGCGATCAGGCCAACGGACTCCCCAAGACCGTCATCATTTCCTCCGAGGAAGTCCGCCAAGCCCTCAAAGAGCCCGTCACGATCATCATCGACATGATCAAGGACGCGCTCGAAGAGACTCCGGCTGAGTTGTCGGCCGACCTCGTCGACCGCGGCATCATCGTCGCCGGGGGCGGCGCGCTTTTGCGTGGTCTTCCGGACCTCATTCGCCAGGAGACCGAACTTCCGGTGCAGCGCGCCGAGGATCCTCTGACCTGCGTCGCCGTCGGCACCAGCCGCTACCTCGAGGTCCTCGATGACATCGATCGCAGCGGGCGCGTGGTTCTCGCCTCCAAGCGCAGGTCGGCCGGCGGAAAGTAGCCCTGCTGTGGTGGCGAGTCTGTCGCCCTCCCTTCGTTCCCTGGTGAAGACGGTTCAACTCGTGCTCGGCGATACCGTGCGCGACGCGGAAGGTCCGCGCGTCTTCGCCTCGGTCGAGGCCGTCCGCCTGCTGATGGTGCGCGTGCGCGCGGGCGACGCGCGCTCTTTGCGCGAGGCCGCAAGCGCGCTGCGTGCGCTGAGTCCCGCCAGGCGCGCCTGCGTCGCCCGCGCCTACACCCTCTACATGGAACTCGTCAACGCCTGCGAGAACGCCCACCGGACGCACCGTTTGCGCGCGCGCCGCCGGAACGCCGGCGCCGCGGCGCTGCGGCCCGCGTCCCCGCGCCCCGGAGCGAACGTCGTGTTCGTGTTGACCTCCCATCCGACCGAGGCGCGTTCCCCCGCGAACGTGCGTCTGCTGCATGGGGTGCAAAAGCTTCTGGTAGAGGCGCTGGAATTCGGCCAGCCTCCCCGTATGAATACGCTGCGCCACTTGCTTCGGCAAATGTGGATCGAGGGGACCCATCCCGGCGAGAAGCCGTCGGTGCGCGATGAGGCCCGCTACATCTATTCTTTGCTCGGCGACCAGGTTTTCGATGAAATGCTCGCGTTGTACCGGGAAGGACACCGCGTTCGCGTTCGGTCATGGGTGGGCGGCGACAAGGACGGGCATCCGGGGGTCGGGGCCGAGCAAACGCGCATGTCCTTGGGCGCCTCCCGGGAACGGATCCTTTCGTTCATCACGAAACGCTTGGAGGGGGATCTATTTTCCTTTCTCGCGATGGCCCGCGATCCAGTGCTCGACGCGCGTTGGCGGGAGTTCTCGGCGGCCAAGCGCGCGCTCAGGCGGGTCCTCTCCGGCGACGGCGCGCGGGTCCGCCGGTTTCAGACGGCGCTGCACCGGCTTCGGGCTTGCTACCGACGCCTTCGCGGCGTCGATCATCAGGCGTTCACGCGTCTGGAGCATCTTTTGGACCTTTATCCCGGGCTCGTGATTCCGCTGGAATTGCGCGAGGAGCGCGGTTTGTTCGGAAAATCGTCGCCGATCGCCGCGATGCTGCGCGCGGTGAAAGCGCTGGCGCGGGGCGGCGAGGTTTCCTGGTACGCGCGCGGGATGGTCGTCAGCATGACGAGTTCCGCCGTGGATCTGGAAGAGGCCGCGGTTTTGGTGGAAACCGTGTTTGGGGGACCGGCCGTTGCGGCCGTGCCGTTGTTTGAGATGCCCGACGATCTCCCACGAGCGCCGAAGATCTTGGATGCCGCCGTCCGGCGTGGGGCGTTCGGGCGGGTTGTTCGCGCCCGCGGCCGGCGTCTTGAGGTGATGCTGGGCTATTCCGACACCGCCAAGCGCATGGGAAGTTTTCCGAGTCGACTTGCGATCCGCGACGCGATGGAGGCGATCGGGCGCTGGAGCCGGGCTCGCGGCGTCTCGATCGTCTACTTTCACGGCGCGGGCGGCAGCGAAGGCCGGGGCGGGGGAACCATCGAGGAGCAGGCTGCGACCTGGCCGAAGGACGCGCTGGGCACGCTTAAGATCACCGTTCAAGGCGAGATGGTCGAGCGCTTGTTCTCGACGCGAGAAATCCTGAGATCCCAGGTCGAAAAGATCGCCGCGGTTCAAGCGAAGCCTCCTTCCCGCAAGCGGGTCGGCGCGTTCGCGCGGGCGTTGGCCGCCGAGGCTCGCGCCGCGTATGAAAAATTAGTCGCCGACCCCGGCCTCTACGCGCTCGTGTCGGCCGCGACGCCCTATACGCGGTTGGGAACCTTGACGATCGGCTCTCGCCCGGCGAAGCGGAGCCGTTCCGGGCCTTCCGGACTGGAGACCCTGCGCGCGATCCCTTGGGTGCTGTGCTGGACCCAGACCCGGCTTTTGCTTCCGGTGTGGTACGGGCTCGGGAGCGGCTGGCGGCGGGAACTGAAGAAGCCCGGCGCCGCGCGGCGTTTAGCGAAGGCCCGCACGGAGGATCCGCTGCTGCGCGGATTTCTGAGGCAATTGGGTTTCGCTCTGGCAAAAACCGCCCCTGCGGTATGGGAGAAGTACGCGCGGCGCTTGGCGCCGAAGGAGGCTTCCGGCCTCTTAAAGAAGCTGGATCGCGAGCGCCGGTCGGCGCTCGCGTTGGCGAAGGCGGCCGGCGGGGGCTTGCTTAAGGACCGGGACTGGCTGCGGGAGAGCATCCGTTTGCGCGCGCCGATGATTCACCCGTTGAATCTGCTGCAGATCGAACTGCTCGCCTCCGGCAAGGATGACGCGGCCGCGCGCGAACTTTTTCGGGAGACGGTGACCGGTGTCAGCGCCGGGATGCTGACGACGGGGTGAACCTGTCCTCTACTTGACGCCGACGCAGGCTTCGACCACGTTGAAGGCGTGATCGCCCATCTTCTCGAACGAAGTTAAAAGATCCGAGAAAACCACCCCGGCGATGGCGGAGCATTTGCCGTGGGCGAGGCGGTCCAAATGGTTCTGCCGTAACCTGCTGCGCAGGTCGTTGAGCGCTTCTTCGCGCTCGAGGGCCTTGGGGAGAGGGTCTTTGTCGGGATGGAGAATCTGCTTCTTCATGCCCTTCAGGACTCCCTCCGCCTCATCGACCATCTGGTGCAGTTCCTTCCAGGCGTCCTTGGTGAAGTCATAGGAGCCTTCGGCTTCCCGTTTGAGCAGGATCGACACCTTTTCGCCGTGGTCGCCGATGCGCTCTAAATCATTGACCATCGAGAGCATGGAGATGACCTGGCGGTTGGCCGGCGAAGAGAGGTGGCCGTGAGTCAGTTCCGCGAGATAGGTGGTGATCTTGTGCTCGAGGATGTCGGTGGTCTTCTCGTCCTCACGCAGCTCGTCGAGCAGGTCGGTGCGCTCCTTGCCGCGGATGTCGAGCGCCCGGCGGATCTTGCCCACCATCTTGAGGCATATCCCCGCCAAACGGTCCACTTCCTTCTGCGCCGCGATGATCGAGAGTTCCGGCGTCGCCGAGAACGGCGTCGAGAGATAGACCAGATCGTGCTCCTGGGGGCCCTTCGCCGAACCGGGCATCAGCTTCACGATTAGATTCTCGAATTGCTTGATAAAGGGCAGGAACAGGATCGTGTTGAACACGTTGAACATCGTGTGAAACAGCGACAGATGCGTGGTGACCGCGAGATGGGCTTGCTGTCCGGTCGAGTACGGATCCCCCGGCATCACCCAGTCTACTCCGGCGAGAATTTGCGAGAACACGAGCATCACCGGGATCACCCCGATCACGTTGAATAGGAAATGTCCGAGCGCCGCGCGGCGGGCGGTCAGCGGCGCGCCGATCGCCGCGAGCAGGGCGGTCGTGGTCGTGCCGATGTTCTGGCCGATCGCGAGCGCCGCGCAGGTCGGAAAGTCGATCAGGCCGTTGGCCGCGGCGGTCAGGGTGATCGCCATCGCCGCGCTCGAGGACTGCACCGCGACGGTCATGATCGTCCCGGCCAGGATCGCGTAGCCGAAGCCGAAGAGAGTCTCGGGAGAGAATCTCGAGATCATAGTCAGCATCTCGGGCGCGTCCTTCACGTTCGGGATCGTTTCACTGAGCAGCGCAAGGCCGAGGAACAGCAGGCCGAAACCGACGAAAACCTCGCCGATGCGGTGGGGCATGCGCCAGCGCTTGATGAACTGCGAGAAGAAGCCCATGCCGATCAGCGGCACCGCGATCCTCTCCATGTGGACCTTGAAGCCGAGCAGGCTGACGATCCAGGCCGTCGTCGTCGTGCCGATGTTTGCGCCGAAGATCACGCCTAGGCTTTGGGACAGCGTCATCAGTCCGGCGCTGCAAAAGCCCACCACCATCACCGTCGTCGCGCTCGAGGACTGCACCGCGCAGGTGACGAGGAAGCCGGAGAGAGTCGCGCTGAAGCGGTTGCTCGTGGCTTTCGCGAGCACCTCGCGCAACTTCGTGCCGGCGAGTTTTTGGAGACCCTCGCTCATGACCTTGAGACCGTACAGAAAAACGCCGAGAGCGCCGAGCAGGTTCAGCGCGAAGGAAATCTTGTTCATGAGGCTCCGAAGGGGAAGGAATTCTTTACGGATTTAATTTCGTCGCTGAGTGATTCTACCACATCGAGCCGGAATGGAAAAACCCCGGGGCGCGTGCGCCCCGGGGTTTTTCCGCTTTCAGTCGATTAGATTCGGCGTTCCGACGCCGATCCGGCGACCGAGGAGATCCAGCTCCAGAAGCCCGTCCGGCGGACCCAGGACCCCGCCACTCCGCCCGCGGGCCGCTTGATGGCGATGCCGTGCGCGGCGGCCGCGGCACGGATCTGTTCGAAGTGCGCTATGGACCCGTCTTCGCCCACCGCGCGCATCAAGACGGCCTCGATGGCGGCGGGGACGTTGCGGACGTTCGCGAAGAAAACCGGAACGACGAGGGCTTCGGCGACCGCCTTGCCCTCTTTCTCGCCGAGCTTCTCGATGAGCGCCTTGCGCAGTTTCCACGCGAAGCCGCCCCAGGCCTGCCCTTGGGCGTGGACTTCGTCGCGATCGCGGTACTGGTACTTGTTCTCACCGTGGCGGATGTAGTCCGGCGTGCGGCCCTTCAGGAAGCCCTCGCCGAGCACGGGTTGACCGGTGATGTACAGGGCGATTACGTCTCCCCAGCCTTCGGAAAGACCGCCGTTGACGATGCCGCCGATCATGTCGTCGACGAAGTGTCCGTATTCGTGGTAGACGACCGTGTCGTAGGCGGTGTTGATGCAGCGCGAGCTCGACTTGAAGAAGTTGAGGCTCGGGCTCCACGGCGTGTAGTACGCGTTGCAGTCCTGGTTGATGTTCGTCTTGATCGCGATCGAACGGTTGATCTCCTTGTCGATCTGGTTCGCGCCCAGCCAGTCGTGGACGACGTTCGCATGCCGGTAGGCGTTGACCTGGGCGACGGTGTTCTCGTCGTAGCCTTCGGGATTGAATACCAGCCGGATCGGCTCGCCCGGGGTTACGGTCGCCGTGACCTTCAGCGTCGAGGCGCCCTGATCTGCAAGGGTCGCGTATCTGCCTTTGAGCGTCGCGGTGATCGTCACCGGCTTGTCGCCTTCCAGCGTGAACCAGCCGTCTTTGTCGGTGTAAAACATGCGCCCGTCCGAGGTCGTGATCTGGGCGTGGGGCATCGGCATCTCTTCGATGTTCGTGCCCGTTTGGGCCGGGTCGAACGGGACGCCTCGGCCCGTGAGTCCCCCCTTGGACTCCGCGTGCACCTTCGGGTCCCAGGCGAACGCCTCGCCGTTGTTCAAATCCACCGCGGCGAGTAGCGCCTTGCTTTCGGAGTAGTGCACGGAGACGTAGCGCCACCGGCCTCCCAGATGCATCACCTTCTGTCCGACGGGCTGCAGGTCGTTGTAGGAGCCGGTCGGGCGTCCCAGGCGGTCGAAGGCGTTTTCAAGCGCCTGAGTCTCGTCGAGCGTTCCCTCGGTGTTTACATTGAGTTGCGGATAAAGCTGCGCCGTTTCGGAGACGACGGCGGCGTCCTCGGCGCCGAGACGCACCGAGAGATTCAAGAACGTCCCTTCGACGGAGGTCCCATTGAGCTTCTGGCGGAAGCCGACGTAGACGACGTCCGCGAGCCCAGCGCGGCCGACGATCCGCTTGGAAATCACGGTTTCGAGCGCGTCGGAACGGACCCCGCCGAATCGGGAGGGATTCGCGTCGATCATTGCGCGGATTTCGGCCTCGACGGCGGCCGCGGTTCTCGGGTTGCCGCCAAGGACGATTTCCCGGTTCGAGCGGCTGCTGAAAAGCCGGGCGAGTCCGCTCGGGCGGGCGCCGGGAACGCGGACTCGTTTCCAGCTGACGCGCGGAACTTCGGTTTCTTCCGGCTGCGCGGGCTGCGGGTCGAGCTCGATGCCCGCGTCCTGCGGCTCGGCGGCTTGAATGCCGAATCCGGCGCCGGAGCGCATCGTGGGGCGGGATCCGTCGAACAGAGGGGCCCAGGAGCGCTGTTTGAGCGCCAGCCCGATCCGGTGGAGGGTTCCTTCCCTGCGGATGGGAGCGGCCGTTACGGCGGCTTCGGAGGCGACCGTATCCTTAATAAGGATTCGAGCGGCGGCCGGCGCCGAAGGCGCGGCGGCGCGCGGAGCGGACCCTTCCGTCGCGGTCACGAAGCGAAGTCCGGTCGCGGCCGCGGCGGTCTGAAGCGGCGAGGCCGCGTTCAGCGCGGACGCGGGGGCGGCGAGCGAGGGAAGCGCCAAAGAAGGCAAAGACCCCTCCAATTGAAGCGACGCGGCCGGAACGCTCAAAGAGGGCGCGTTGCCCAGGCCCGGGATCAAGCCGATGGGAGCGGCGACCGGCGCGGCCCCGACGGCGGCCTTTCCGGTGACGGCGGTGAAGCCGGCATAGGCGACTCCGGCGGGATTTGCGGCCAGCAACGCGGCCGCGATGAAAACGGAAACGAATTTCGTGAGTTTGGAGTCCTTATTCATGGACGCATCCTACACATTCCCATCCGGGGAGCCGTTGAGTCGAACGGGGATTGGAGGCGAGGACAATCGGCCCACCCTGAAATGGGACTTTCGGCCGTCCGGGTTCGGTTCCGAACCGCAACAACGATTTAATGTAGTATTGCTACGTTGCCGTATGGCAACCTTGAACCTGCTTCAACTCGCGGCGGAATACGGAAATCAATGGGTCGTGCTGAACCGAAACTGGATCGTCGTGGATTCCGGAGACGAACTCGCCGCGTTGCGCGCGCGCAACGAGCCCGGGCGGCCGTTCACCTATTTCTTTGTTTCGGCCTGAGCGCTCAAGCGGCGTCGGCCGGAGTCTTCCACCGTCCGACTCTCGGACGGGAGGACCTCCCCGCGGTGGAGACGCTCGAGCGGACTCAGGCCGGGCGGCTCGAAATCGGACGCCTGATCCCCAGCGGCGTCGGCGCCGCCGCCGCGCGGCCCGATTCTAGCGGGACGGGGGCTCAACTGTACCGCCTTTCCTTGCTCGACGCGTTCCGGGGAAACCGGATGGGATTTTTGGTGGACGGACTTCTGGTGACCGACCGAGACCGTCCTCGCGCGCTCTTCCCTTCGCAGGGCAGCTACTTGATCGGGATGGGAAGCCGCAACGGACCTTGGCGGATCCAGTTCGACCGCGAGGAGCATCTGCCCCTCGACCGCAGCGGCGGCTCCTCCCGCTACTGGGACGTTCGCGCGGGCGCGACCTTCGAGGCCGAACTCGCGGGCCTGCAGCCGCTCGGGCGGCAGACCTTGTACAACAATAAAAAACCCAAAGGCGCGACGCTTCGCGGGGAGTTCGGACTCGGCTACTTCCTGCACAACAAGAGCTTCCCGGCGCGCGCCGACCAAACCGGTTTGGCCGGCCTTCGCTATGAGGCCCGCGCGCTGATCTCCGCGCCGGGAGGGGGGCTTCGGTTCAAGGTCGACGCCGACTTCCTCACCGACAAGAACCGGAAGAAATACGCCGCGGCGAATTTGGACCTTGTCCTCGGCGTCGGTCTCGCGTCGAAGCAGGTCGAACTCTGGTTCGAACGCTATTCGAGCGACGTGCTCGATGGACCGGGCTATGAGCATTATTTCCTCCTTAAGGTCGTCGTTCCCTACGCCGTCGGCGCCCGCTGACGATTTCGGCCGGAGGGGGAAACGGCATCTGGGCCTAATGGGCCTAAATTTAGTAGGCTCTTCGGGTCGGCGGAGGTGGGACTATCGGGCGCGTCCCTCGGGGCACGCCTGTGCCAACCGGAGGATAGATGCGACGATTAATGACGGCAGTGATTTTGACGGCGGCGCTCGGGACGGTCTCGGCCGCGGGGAATCCCCCCAAGCGCATGATCGTGGGATTCAACAGGGGAGTCGACGCCCCGGCGCGCGACGCGAAGCTTCGGCATTTTGGATTGAACCCCGTCGAGTCGATCGAGGATTTGGGCCTCGAGGTCGCCGAGATTCCCGCCGGTTCGTTTCAGCCGAGCGCGATCCGAATGATGTCGGACCCGGACATCTTCTTCGTCGAAGAGGATTTTTACACCATTTGGCTGGTCAACGCCGCCGCGCCGGCGCTGCCCTCGCTGCAAACCGTCTCCGCCTCTCTCGGGAAGTTTCAGCAGACGAACGCGACCGCGGGGGAGATGCCCTGGGGAATCGCGCGCGTCAACGCCCGGAAAGCCTGGAGTAAAACGAAAGGACGCGGCGTTCGGGTCGCCGTCATCGACACCGGCATTGATTGCTCGCATCCGGATCTGGCCGCAAACTGCGCGGCAGGATACAACGCCTTCGACAAATCCAAACCCCCGGCCGACGATCAGGGTCATGGCACGCATGTGGCGGGCACGATCGGGGCGGTTGCCGACGGCGCCGGCGTGGTCGGCGTCGCGCCCGAGGTGTCCTTGGTCCCGGTTAAGGTCCTCGACAAGAACGGGGGCGGACGTCTCACCACGATCATCAAGGGACTGATCTGGGTCGGCAACCACGATATCGACGTCGCGAACATGTCTCTGGGCTCGCCGATGGGGACCGTCTTTATGCGTCTGGCGGTTTCCTACGCGAAGTCGAGAGGCGTTGCCGTGATCGCGGCGGCGGGGAATTCCGGAGGCTCCGTGGGATATCCCGCGGCTTACGGGAACACGATCGCGGTCGCGGCGAGCGACTCCAATGACTCGGTCGCTAAATTCTCGAGTCGGGGAAAGGAAGTCGACTTCATCGCGCCGGGCGTGGACGTCAAGTCAACCTTGCCCGGCGGAAAGTACGGACGCTACTCTGGAACCTCGATGGCGACCCCGCATGTGGCCGGGCTGGCGGCGCTCGCGGCGGCTCAGGGCGCGAAGGGCTTCGACGCGATCAAGGCGGCGCTGGCGCGGGGAGCACTTCCGATGCCCGGACTCTCCGATAAAGAGCAGGGAAAAGGGATGATCGACGCGGAGCGCATCCGCGTCCGATAATCCGCTACAATCGAGGCGATGCTGCGGCTGATTTTACCGGCGCTTCTGCTTCCCGCGCTCGCGTTTTCCCAAACGCGGCGGGCCCGGATGCTCGATACCTTCGATGCGGAGACCTTCGGAGCGCAGCAGGAGGACGGCAGGACGATCGTCCTTCAGTTCCACAGCTCCAATTGCGAACTATGCGTCGCTCAAGAGCGTCTGCTCGGAGAGTTCGCGCGCGAAACCGACCCCACGACGCCTTCTTTTTTTCAGGCCGATATGGGATCTCAGGGTAATTTGGCGACGCTGTACGGGGCGAAGCCGTCCTCTCTTCTCGTTTTCCGGGGCAAGATGCTGGTCGGTCAGGAAACGGGTCTGACGCGGCGGGAGGCCATTCTCGAATTGATCACGAAATCCGTGATGCGCTCCCGCGGATTGCCCCGCCCCCGTCCTAAACGCGACTTCAAGCCGAAACGATGACGCGACGGCTGCTTCTCGCCGCGCTGCTGATCCCTGCGGCGCTTCCCGGGATGGCCCAAGAGGTGAGGCTGGCGGTTTTCCAGCGCACCCACTATTCCCTCGAATTGCCGCTGGTCGACCCGTTCGAGCGGATGCTCTACGACGGCGCGGCCGATCTCGAACGCGTCTACAACGTTCCCGTCGACTCCAACGGAGGGGAGTTCTTGTTCCGTCTTCCGCGGCGTCTGCACGGGGATGGCGCGACCGGCGTCTCGACTCGGGAGTTGACGGTGCTGGAATCGGCGGGCGGGATCGTCGCGTTTGTCCCGGAGTCCGAGGAATTTTCAGGCATGTTCGAATCGCTCGCGAGGGATCCCGCTTCGTACCCGAACCGGAAAGCTCCGCCGTTCCGGCGCGTTCGCGCCTTGCTCACGCGGGAACCGATAGGCGGGGGGGAGATCCTTCACACGTTGAGCGTGCTCGATCCCGCCCGAGTGCGGCACCCGCAGTGGCGCGCGTCGTTGGCGTTCGTCTACCGGTTTTCCTTTCAGGGCCGGACGCATACGGCGTTTTTTCTCTTTCGCACCCAAGGGGGCGAGGGCCGCGTCGCGGCGGCGATCGCGCGCTTGCGCGGCGAAGGTCCGCTGTTGGCGCTGAACCGAGGGGAAATTTTCGCGTACGGCGCGACGGTCACGACCGGGACCGCCGCGGGATCGCGCTTCGAGGCGATGGGAGTCGACGCCGCGGCCGTCGGGGCGGGCGAATTGTCGCGCATCGACGACCTTGACGCGTACCGCGCGGAGCGGGGGGACGCCGCGATCCCGGTTCTCTCGGCGAATCTGGTTTATTCTTCGGAACCCGCGAAGAGCTATTTCCCGCCGTACCGGATTTTCCGGGCTTCGGGGGCGAAGGTGGCGGTCCTGGGACTGACCGACCCGGCCTGGGAGCGGTATCTCCCCCCGAAATACGCGGAGCGCTTTCGGCTTACCGATCCGGTGGCCGCGGCGACGCGCTGGGCGCCGCAACTGCGGCAGGAAGCGGATTTCGTCGTCGCGTTGACCAATCTTCCTCCCGCTCAGAACGGACGCCTGCTTCGCGAGGTTCCGGGTCTGGATGTGATCGCGGGAAACAGCCACCCGTTTGAGACAAGCACCGCTTTGCCGTCGAACACGGTGCGCGACGAACAGCGGGGTCCCTTTGATCCCGCGCTTCTAGTCTCCGGCGACGCTCCGACGGTACTGACCGAGATTTCACTTTCGCGGCGGGGCGAGGCGGTTGACGCCGTCGAACGGCACCTGCTTCTCGACGACTCCTTGCCGGACCTCGACGGATTCGTCAAATTCAAGGCGGAGGGATTCGGAGTTTTCGTCGACAGCAGGGCCCCCGTGCTCCCGGCCTCAAGGAGGCTTTACTCGGAGCGCGGTCGTTTGGGTCCGCCGCGGCTGCAGGCTCGGGATTTTTGGAATCTCATCGCCTCGCTGATCGCCGACCGTTCCGGCGCGGAAGCGGCGTTCGTCCCCGTCTTCGCCATCCAGGAGAGAACGACCGGCGATTTCAGCGAGGACCTCGTGCGTGAGTGGTTTTCCCTGCGCGACCGCGTGGAGGTGTTCGAATTGCCCGGGTCGGCGCTCGCGGGACTCGTCGCGGAGGTGCGTCGGCAAGAGGGCGGCGGATCCCCGCCCGGAGGACTTCCGCTCGCGCTCGGCGGAGTCGGGGAAGGGAATACGATTCACGGCGTCCCGATCGATCCCAGGGGCGTGTATCGCGTCGCGGCGACCGACCGGCTGCTTGCGGCGAACGGGCAATATCCCGGCTTAAAGCCGCGGCGCCACGAGACTCCCGCCGGGGATTTGCAGAAAGTCGCGCTGGAAGAACTGCGCGCGCGCGCGGATGCCGGCTGGGACGCCAGGCGATATCGGCCGCTGCTGCTGGGCCGGCCCGTGACGACATCGGGACTCTGGACGCTGAATTTCCGGGACCTGAGCCTGCGCGTTTCCAACACGAAGGTCGTCAACGATCCAGCGTTCTCCGGTGTCTCGAACGCCCGGGTCAACGGCTTCGACGAACTGCTGATCGGCGGTGTTTCTAAAACCGACCTGGAGTACCGTAGTTCGCTGTTTAAATGGACCAATGCGTTCGAGGCGGAATACAGCCGTTCGCGGCTGCGCCCGCCCGGGCGGGCGGAAATTCTCAATACGCCTCGAAACCGGTCCTCGGTGTTGACGGTCGGGACTTGGAAGATCGGAACCTTCCCGTGGAAACCGATCGCCCGGTCGTTCGGACCGTCGATGGGAGCGCAGTACGAGGGCGACATCGAGCGCTTGCCGCTGCAGCGTCGCAGGCACATCGCCTCGATTTACCCGGGCGTGGAATTTTTCAACGGGACCGTGCTGCAATCCTTGGAGGTTTCGGGCAACCTGAGGCGGGATTGGACGCCGAGAACCCCGATCAATAAGTATGGATTTCGCACGCGCGCGCTGCTCTCGCGCAGCATCGGCGCCGTCCGCGTGCAGGGTGAATTCGACGCGAATTACTTCATCCGGACCCCGGCCGATACGCGCCAGGATTTGCGCTTGGAGTTGAACAGCGTGCTGAAGGTGCACCTTCCGATATGGAAGGATTTGACCGTGTCGCCGTTCATCGATTTCTACTATTTCATGCTGAAGGTGCGCCCGATCAGCGGCTACAGCACGATCACCGGCTTCTCACTGAACTTCTCCCGCCTCTGGAAGCCCCAATACGAGAAATTTTAGCTAGAAGACGGAGTCCCACCAGCGTTTGGTGAGGATGAATTCGACGCGGCGGTTCTGTTCGCGATTTTCTTCGGAGTCGTTGGGGACGGCGGGCTTGGTCTCGCCGTAGCCCTTCGCCTTGATGAATTCGCCCATCACGCCCACTTCGATCAGGTAGTTCTTCACGGCTTCGGCGCGTTTCTGCGAGAGCCAAAGGTTGTATCGGTCGGAGCCGACGTCGCAGGTATGGCCGAAGACCATCAGCTTTAACTGAGGGTGTGCGAACATCAGGTCCGCGACGAGTTCGAGCGTCTGTTTGGAGTACGGACGCAAAACCGCCTTATTGAACTCGAATTCAATCGGAGGAATCTCCTTGCGTTTGATTTTCCGCTGGAGCTCTTCGAGCCGCTGCTGGGCCGTCCGCAGATCCTCCTCTTCGTCTTCGCTCATCAGGGGAATATTGAGCATCTGCGCGCCCGCGCGTCCCGCGCCCGAGAAGACGATCCATCCGGCAAGAAAGAGAGCCCCCGTTTTCATCGTCATCTTATGGTGTAGCAGGCCCGCCGCGAGACTTCAAGTACCTATCTTGGGCGTTTCTGGAAAACAGCATCACCGCCTTGAAAATCACGGCGACGTCGTCCGGGTCGAGACCGGCGGCCTCCGCGCGCGCGCGGCGGTCGGCGAGCAAGGACCGCTCGCGGGCTTCGTCGCGGACCGCCAGTCCTCGCCCCGCCTTTACGCGTGCCGCGCGTTCGGCAAGGCGCTCCCGGCGCGCGAGCAGCGCGACGAGTTCCGCGTCGATTTCATCGATCAGAGATCGAGTCTCGCCCAGGGCGGGCGCAGGCATGGCCGGTTCGGGAATGGCATATCGGTCCGCGGCCGTGACGGCGGGAGGCGTTTCCGCCCTGCGGGCTCCCTCGCTTTCCAGCGCCTTGTGAATGCGTCCGAGAGCGTCGAGCAAAGAGCGGCGGGCTTCGGCGGCGTACGGATTGCCGTGCGCGATGGGATAAAACAAATGCCCCGCGTCGGAGCGCACGGCTTCGATCGTCTGCTCCATCGCCTTAAACGAGGGAGGAGCGAACGGCACGGGAGCGTCCCCCGAGAGTTCGAGCATGCCCTTCGCCACGTAAAAGGCGAGCGCGTGAGTGCGCGCCATGACTCGATCGTGGGCGTCGGCGTCCTCTTCGATCACCGAGCAACCCGCCGCTTCGTAGAGCACCTTGGCGCGGGCCGCCGCGCCGGGATGGAAGGCGTTGGGACAAACGACGACCCGCAAGGGACGCTCGTCGCGAGCGATGCTGGTCGGACCGAAAAGCGGATGGGTCGCCGACCAGGGAATGCGGCTCCCGAGCCGGGCTTCGAGGGTTCGCACGGCGGCGTGTTTGACGCTGGAAACGTCGAGGACGAGATGCTGCGCGCTCAGATGCGGTTCGAGGGCGTCGAGCGCGGTCTCCAGGCCGTCCGTCGGGACGCAGAGCACCACCGCCTCGCAGCGTTTCGCGAGCGTCCCCGGGCCGTCGGCCGCGAGCCAGTCGGGAACGGGCTCGTGAGGGTCGAAGGCGAACACTTCGAACCCGGCATCGAGCAGCAGTTCGGCGAAGGCGCGGCCGAAACGGCCGTAGCCGAGCAGGCCGACGGATTTCGCAAGCTCGGAAGTCATCGACGCATGATATCATGTTGAGACATGCGCGCCCTGCTCCCGTTGGCGCTCTCGGCGGCCGGTGCCCTCTCAGGTCCGATTCCGGACTTCCCCGAGACGCGCAAACTCGAAATCATCAAGTTGATCTGGCAGCGCGAAGGAGGGGGAACCGTCCGCGGTCTGGCTCAATGGAACGACGGGGAAACCTTCGCGTCGATCGGGGCGGCCCACTACCTGTGGTATCCGGACTACGAACTCTGCGGCGGAACGAAGCCGGGTTTCGAAGAGAGTCTCCCGGCGTTGATCGAATGGATGATTTCCGAGCGGCGCGTCGACCCGTCGGAATTGCCGACGGCGCTCGGCGCCGACGGCACCGGGCGCATCCGCCCCGCGCCGTGGTGCACGCGGCGGATGTTTCTCTCCCGGGATGCATCCCCCGAACTCGCCGAACTGCGCGCGTTTTTCTCCCGTCGCGACGTCCTCGTGGCGCAGGCGGATTTCCAGATCCGCCGCTTGAGCGCGAGTCTCGATTCCCTCGTCCGCCACGATCCGGTTCGCGCCGGAGTGATTCAGCGCAGCATCGACGCGGTCGCCGCCTCGGAACGCGGCGTGGTGGCGATGCTCGACTATGTGGGCTTTAAAGGCGAGGGGCTCAAGGCGACCGAGCGCACGCCCAACGGCTTCGGTTGGGGATTGTTTCAGGTGCTTCTCGAGATGGAGCGCTACGGCGGACTCGACGGTTTGGACCGCTTCAAATCCTCGGCGAAGTTCGTGCTGGAGCGGCGGGCCGGTGATGACCCCTCGGTCGCGCGTTTTTTGCGCGGCTGGCTCAAGCGCGTCGACGAGTACTGAGACGGCAAAAAACCCTCCGGGGGGAGGGTCTTTTGGAAAGGGGTGCCGCGGGGTAGGATCGAACTACCGACACCTGGTTTTTCAGACCAGTGCTCTACCACTGAGCTACCGCGGCGACAACTCTTATTCTACAAAAACTTTTCAGGGGCGGGAAGCGGTCCGAGGCGGCCGAAATCGGGATTTTGCATCAGTTCCGAACGCGGCTTCTCCCGCGCTTTATCTTCATCGATCCATCCAGTCGGGCAAGTCAAAAGGGGTCGGCGGGAGATTAAAGAACGCGTGCTCTATGGAGTGCAGGCGCTCGATGTACTTCGGTAGAAGTTCGGCCCGCGCATCCATGGCGAAACGGTCGACCGCGTCGCGGAACCGCGCGATCAAACGTTGATGTGAGATCAGGCCGCGCTCGATCATGGACTGCACGTCGGTGCGATCGTTGGCGTTGAAGCGGGGGAGTTTGCTGACCGCGACGTCGACCGGGTCGAGAGCGCGCAGTTCGAAGTGCTCGAGGTTTTTGGAAAGAGCGATCCGGTGGAACAGGGGCCGCGCCGGGAGCAACGGCAGGCCGTTGGGCACGATGTCCAGGTACATATGCAGTTTGGCTTGGAGTCGGGACTTCTTTCCGGCGAGATCTAGGAGAGTCTTGCGTACGAGCTCTTCAAGCGGTTTCAGCTCGAAGACGTCGCCGTCCTTGGTCGAGCGGGTGTAGTCGCTTTGGAGCATCAAGGCGCCGGAGCCGATTATGTCGAGACGGATTTTCTGAGGCCGCTTGAGCGGCCAGATGCCGTCGAGTTCCTTCAGCAACCGCTCAATCGGGGGCATAGACCTGCCTCAGCGCGGATTGGAAGTCCTGCGGCTGCAAAAAAGACAGGATGCCCCACCGCGCTGAGATCTCGGAGCGCTCCTTCCGGGCCTCATCGATGCTTGCGTCGCTGACGATCGTTGAGTCGAATATGTCCTCGGATGGCTCGGTCCGCGCCAACGGCTCGAAACCGGCGTGCGATAGTCGGCTCAGCGCGCGGCGGTATTTGTTGAGGGTCCGCAGCGGGATCGACTTGGTCTCCTCAAGTTCTCGTACGAGGACCCAGCGCGTGTTGTCGACGAGCCAGCCGAGGCGGCGTTCGAGGCCGGCCTCGGCGAGGCGCTTGCGAAGGGCCGGCAGCCGGAGTTCTGCGGCCTGCTCGACCAGCACGGGCGTTAGGGCGGAGACGTGGCGGGGATTGTCGGGCGTGGTGAGGACCTCTTGGATTACGTTGAGCGCGTCGCTGAGCCGTTCCGTGGGAAAGGCTCCCTCTAGCTCCAGGAGATGCGCCGCGCCGAGTCTCGCCAGCGCGTTTTGGATCTGGTCTCCGGAAGGGCCGCGCCGTTTGGGCAGGAAGCGGTCTACGCTGGCGTTGAAGATGCGCGTGGCGTAAAGGAGCTGTTCGGCGCTCAGGGAGGCGTCTCCCCTTTCGATGCGGGAGAGCCATCCTTGAGACAGGCCGAGGCGCTTCGCCAATTCGGACTGGCTCCAGCGGCGCTCTTCGCGGAGTTCGCGGAGTTCCCGGCCGATGGCCGAGCGGTAGGATTTAAGGGCGGTGACTTTCATTTCTATAGTAATGTAATTATGTTTATACGAATATTATAACGTACTTCCGGAAATTATCAAGACCCGATTTCGTGTCGAGGCCAGAGTCAAGCTACGGCCGAATTCGGCACTTTTCAGGCAACTGACGGCTTTTCCGGGACTAGTTCGAAAACGGCGATTTCGGGAGGACAGAGAAATCGCATCGGGGGAAGTCCGTAGCTTTCGCAGCCGATGCCTTGGCTGACGAAGGCCGTCTTGTCTCCCGAACGGAACAGCCCCCGTGCGAAACGGCGTCCGGGCTTGGCGTTTGAAAACAGCGCCCCGATCCACGGCAGGCGGACCTGTCCGCCGTGGGTGTGGCCGCTGAGAACGAGATCGAGGGGGACCGCGGCGAGGACGGCGGCTAAGTCGGGATAGTGGTAGAGGCCGATCGTGAAGACGGACGGCTCCGGCTTGAGCGCGAGGAGGCGTTCCCCGTCGCCCGGCTGCGCGGCTTCGAGGCGAAGGCGAGAGCCTCGGAGTTTCACGTCGGCTCCGCCTTCGACCAGCCAAGAGAGCCCCGGGACGGACACCCAGCTATGCACCGGACGGGATCCCTCGCTGTTGCCGAGGCAGGCGTAGACCGGGGCGGTCTTCGCGAGTTCCGAAAGCAGGCGTGTGAGCGCTTCCGGATCGAAGCGGGAGGCCGTATAATCGCCCGTCAGAAGGATCAAATCCGGGGTTAGGTCTTTCACTTTTCGGGCGACGCGCGCGTCGAAGTCCCTCCATCGCGTCACATGAAGGTCCGACAGGTGGAGGACGCGCAGGGGAGTCGTGATTTTCGGGCTCGCGATGCGAATCGAGCGTTCGCTCAGGCGCTTGGGTTCGACGAAAATTCCGTATGCGACGCAGAGGAGTCCGCACGCGGCGGCCGCGTATAACGGCGCGGGCGGAAAGGGAAACGGGAATCCGGCCAACGCCGCGACGGCCGCGGCAAAAACGGTGAACACCGTGAGGGCGAACGAAACCGCGGCGGCAAGTTCCGAGATCTTGAATTCGGGACCTTTCATCCGGGGCCCATCATAACAAACAATCCGTTCCAAGGATGGTAGAATGCCCGCAAATGCAACGGCTGACGCGACGATCCGGGATCGAGTGTTTTTAGTCAATCAAGACAATTGGGCTTTGCCGGCGATCGAGGCCTGCCTCGCGGAGACCTTCGCCTTCGAGCCCGCAGTGCGGGCCGCGGTTTCATGAGCACGCGCGTCGGCGTCGGGTTGAGCCGGCTGCGGGATTCGCGCTCCGCGGCGCGCGAGGCGGCGCGAGAGGCGAAGCGGACCGTGTCCGAGCCTTCGCTCGCGTTCGCCTTCGCCGGCATCAAGCACGACCAGAAAGAGATCCACGCGGGGCTTTCCGCCGAACTGGATCTGCGGATCGTTCTCGGAGGCTCCTCTTATGCCGAGGTGACGAATCTCGGGGTCACCAAGGACAGCGTGATCGTGCTGCTGATCCGTCTCGACGGTTCCACGCTGCGGACCGCGTCCCGAGATCTGGGGGAGAGCAGCGTAGAGAACGGAGCCGCCTTCGCCGAAGCGCTGGAGCTGAATGCGGGGAGCGGCGCCTCCAGCGATCGTATCCCGCTGGGTTTCTATTTCGGTTCGATCATCGACGGCAAGGAGAACCGCATGCTCGCCCGCATGCGCGAGGCCTGTCCCGGACTCCCGTTCTTCGGCGGCCTGTGCGTCGGGGATTATGATTTGGGGATGAGTCACCCGGATTTTTGGACCAATCACCAGTATTTTCCGGACGGGGTCCGGCAAAAAGGCGGCCGTGCGGCGGTTTGGGATCTCCCGCGTGCCGGCAACAAGATCGCGTTCGCCTACGATCACGGTTGGGAGGCGGTCGGCCCCGTCGTTGAGTTCACGCGGACGGAGGGGGAGTACGCGTACGAGGTGGACGGCGTCCCGATCTTCGATTTTTACCGCCAGTTTCTCGGACCGCAGGACGCGGGGAAGTTCTTTGAGCAGATGATCCAGCGCTACGGCTTCGCGGTGGTGATGGGGCCGGAGGACGGACCGCGCCCGTCGGTGCTGCGGCTTCCGGTTCAGTGCGACTTCGTGCGCGGCCGTATCCGGTTCTTTCCGGCGGAAGATCTCTCAGGACGAAAGGTGCCGTTGATTCAAGCGAACCGCCACGGTTTGATCGACGGCGCGCGCCGCGCGGTGCGCGCGAACGTCGGTTCCTCACAGAGGCGCGAGTACACCTACATCGGAGACGCGGTGAATCTCGCCCAGCGCCTGGAGTCCAACTGCGTGCCCGGCCGCCTGCTGCTCTCCGAGGGCGTCTACCGGGAGGCGGGCGTGCCATTCTCTTCGGCTGAACGTAAAGAGATCACGGTGAAGGGGAAATCCGCTCCGGTCGTCGTCTACGACTGCTCACTCTGAGATAGCGGCGGCGGACTTCCCCCGCGACCGAGACCGGTTAAAGGGGTTCTCGATCCTGGCGGGCTATGCAAGGGGTGGCGCGGGGGTCTGCGGAAGGGGTTAAATATAGCCGCCATGGGATTTCTTTTTGTCAATCTCGCGTCGGTCGTCGTCATGGCGGCGGCGCTTCTCCAGGCAATCCGCAGGATTCCGGCCGCATCGGCCACGTCGTTGTGGAGGCTTTGGCGCGTCTTGATCGCGTTCCTCATCGCGTTCCTCATCGGCTACGCGCTGTTCTGCTTCGGAATTATTATGGGATCGGTTTCCCGGTTGGCGACGATGCTCGTCACGCCCGTTTTTTTCGGGGGCGCCCTATTCGTGCTTCTGACCGTTGAGATGCTCGCGCGGGCGGCCCGTTTGGACGCCGTGGGGGAGGATGCTTTTCCGCGGGGCGTCGACCTCCCGTTCGAGCCGCGCGCGATTTGGGTTCTTCTATTTGGAGCCGCGGCGTCGATTCTGGTAGGGTTCCTGGTTTTGAATTCGCAGCGCGCGGGCCGCGCGCGAGCGTTCGAGTCGGAGGCGCGAAATGAGTCGTTTGAGTTGTCGGCGCGCATGGAAGCCGTCGACCGCGTCCTTGACCAGCTTGTCGGCTTCTTTAAGGCGAGCGTTGAGGTTTCCCCCTCCGAATTCGCGATTTTCTCTCAATATATTCTCGAAAATCATCGATACCTGCGAGTCCTCGAATGGGTCCCGAGGATTCCCGCCGCGGGACGCGCCGAGTTGGAAAGTCGCGCTCGCGCGGAGGGCATGGATGGCTTCTCGGTGAAGGAGTTGGCTCCGGACGGATCCCTGAGGAAGGCGGGAACCCGGGATGTTTATTTTCCCGTGCTGTACGCCGAACCGCGGGCTGGAAACGAGCGGGCGCTCGGCTTGGACCTCGGGAGCGGCGAGGCGCGCCGTTCCACTTTGCAGCGGTCGATCGACACGGGAGAGATCTCCGTCAGCGAACCGATTTCCCTCGTACAGGACCCCGGGAAATCGCTCGCCGCGGTGCTTGTCGTCGCTCCGGTTTACTCAAAAGGGTCGACTCTCAAATCCGTCGGAGAGCGGCGGGAGGCTCTCCAAGGTCTGTTCGTTGCGGTCTGCGAAGTCGCTCCTTTGCTGGACGCCTTGAAGCACGAGCATATCTCCAAAGGCATTTCCCTTTCGATATATTCGGACCCATCCCCTTCCGGCCGCCTGCTGTATGGTCCCGGCCGCCGGGACGGAGTTCTCCAACTGCAGATTCCGTTTTCCGTGAACGGACGGAATTGGGTTTTTCTTTGGGAAGCCGGCCCGGATTATGTGGAGGGGGGCGGCGGACTGATCGCGCTCCTATCGTCGATCTTGATCTTCGTGCTTTCCGCCGTGACCGCGTATTGGTTCGAAACCCTTTCGCAGCGCGGACGGCTGGCCGCCTCCGAAGAGCGCGACCGTTTTTTCGACAACGCGCTGGATTTGGTCTGCATCGCGGGATACGACGGGTATTTCCGGCAATTAAGCCCCTCCTGGGAACGCGTCCTCGGGTTTTCCCGCGAAGAGTTAATGGCGCAGCCGTATGTCGACTTTGTTCATCCGGAGGACGTCGCTCAGACGCTGGAAGAGGCGGGCAAGATATCCGGAGGAGCGACGACGATCAACTTCATCAATCGCTATCGAACGCAAAACGGCGATTGGCGTTGGTTTTCGTGGTCGGCCGCTCCGTATCCTAAAGAACAAGTGATTTACGCGACCGTTCGCGACATCACGGAGCTAAAGAAAACGCAGGATGAGTTGGCCTCGACGAACGCAATGCTGGAGGCGGTGATTAAGTCGCCCGGCGAAGTGACGATCGCGTGGATCGGTTCCGATGGGCTCTTTTTGGGCTGGAACGGAGGCGCGGAGCGCATGTTCGGCTACGCCGCCGAAGAGATGGTGGGGAAGCGGAATCCGGGGATTCTCCATGACCCCGAAGAGATCGCGGGCGTCGCGTTGGAACTCAGCGCAAAAATCGGAGAGACCGTGTCGCCGGGCTTCGAGTTGTTTTACGAAGCTTCGAAGAACCCGGAGTTCCGGGCCCGCGATTGGACCTTCCTCCGCCGGGATAAGACGCGCTTTTCCGGACAGTTGTATTTGACCTCGTTTGAACTCGCGGGCGGGGATCGCGGCGTTCTCGGCATCGTGATCGACGTCACGCAGCGCAAGGAATTCGAAGCGGCGCTTTCGGACGCGCGGGACAAAGCGGTTGCGTTGGTGCGCGCGAAATCGGAGTTCCTCGCGAATATGAGCCACGAGATCCGGACTCCGATGAACGGCGTCGTCGGAATGACGAACTTGCTGCTGGAAACGGACCTGAACGCCGAACAGCGCGACTTCGCGGAAACCGCGAGATCCTCCGCGGAGTCTTTGTTGTCGGTGATCAACGACATCCTCGATTTCTCGAAAGTCGAAGCGGGACGGCTGGTGCTGGAGAGCGTCGACTTCGACATTCGGGAATCGGTGGAAGACGTCGTGCAGATGCTCTCGGGCGCGGCCCGAAGCAAGGGTTTGGACCTGGCATGCTTCCTGGATCCGGAAATCCCGCCCTTCGTTCGCGGGGACGCGGGCCGCCTTCGCCAGGTGCTGACGAACCTTCTCGGCAACGCGGTGAAATTCACCTTAGAGGGACATGTCGTCGCCCGCGCGAGGCGGATGCGGATGGACGGCGGGCAGGAGCGTGTTCGTTTCGAGGTGGAGGACACGGGAATCGGTGTTTCGGCCGAGGATCAGGGAAAATTGTTCTCGGCGTTCACGCAGGCCGATTCTTCCACAAGCCGGAGATTCGGGGGGACCGGACTCGGTCTGGCGATTTCCCGTTCCATTGTACTGGCGATGGGCGGGGAGGTCGGCGTGACGAGCGATCCCGGACGCGGCAGCACCTTCTGGTTCGAGGTCCCGTTCGAGCCGGGGGAGGTCAGCTCCTCCGGGCGCGAATTCGAACGGCTTCGCGGCGTGCGGGTGCTGATCGTCGATGACAACGACGTGAATCTTCGCATTCTCGATTCCTACCTCCGCCACTGGGGGATGCTTCCGGAGTGCGTCTCATCGGTGGAAGAGGCCCGCAGGGCGTTCAAAACCTCCGGGGGCGGGACGGAGGGTTTTTCGTTGGTGCTTCTCGACATGCAGATGCCCAAAGAGTCGGGGTTGGATCTGCTGCGGTGGTTTCGTGACGAGGTCTCCGCGAAGCCGGGACTGATCGTGCTCTCTTCGATCGGATCGGAGGGGCGTGCGAAGGCGCTCGAGCTCGGCGCGCACCGTTATCTTTCCAAGCCCGCCCGCCAATCCGCGCTTTTAGACGCGATTACCGCGGTTTATTTGGGCGAAGCCCTCGCACGCGAGACTCTTTCGAAACAATCCTCCATCGACGCGGCCGGTGACGGCCGTTCGCTTCAACGGCTGCTGCTCGCCGAGGATAATCCCGTCAACCAAAAGGTGATGCGCAGCATGCTCGAGCGCATCGGCTACCGCGTCGATATCGCGGCGAACGGGAAGGAAGCTTTGGAACGCGTCGCCTCCGAGCGCTACGCGGCGGTCCTGATGGACTGCCAGATGCCGGTTCTCGACGGTTATGAGGCGACGCGGGGGATTCGGGCGTTGGAGGGTCCCGCCGCGAAAATTCCGATCATCGGCGTGACCGCCAACGCGATGAAGGAGGATCGGAAGCGGGTTTTTGACGTCGGGATGGACGACTACCTTGCCAAGCCGGTTCGTCTGGAAGACCTGAGGGCCGCCTTGTCCCGCTGGATCGGCCCGCCTGAGGAGTTCGAATTCATTTCGCTGGAGACGCTGAACAACCTTCGCGAGCTCGATGACGGGGCGGGGGATACCCTTAAGGAGTTGGTGGAGACGTTCCTTAGCGAGGCTGCGAAGCGCCTGGCGGCCCTGCGGGAAGCGCTCGGGTCGGACCCCGCGGCGGTCGCCGCCGAGGCGCACGCGCTGAAAGGATCCGGCCGCTCGCTCGGGGCGGCTCGGCTCGGAGATTTGTGCGAACGGCTCGAGGAGCAGGTGAAGAAGGGGTCGCCGTCCCTTGAGGAAACGGTGAAAGAGCTTGAGGCTGCGTTTGCAAAAACCGAGCGGGCTCTTCGCGCCGAGATCAGTTGAGCCGGTAGCCCGAGCCGATCACGTTTTCCAACCGGTCGGCGAAGGACTTCCCCAATTTCTTTTTCAAACGGGAGATGTGGACCTGCACCGTATGGGGGTCGTTGTAGGTCTCCGGCTCGTAGTTCCAGACCGTCTCGAGGAGAAACTGCGGGGTCAGCAGCTTCCCTTGCTTGCGCAGGAACACGGCCAGCAGATCGAATTCCTTCTTGGTCAACTTGACGTCCTTCCCCGCCACTTTCACAAACCGCTCCGAAACATCCACGCTCAGGTTGTAGTGCTTGAGAACCTCGCCGAGTTCCTTGGGGGTTTTAAAGCGCCGCAGCACCGTCTGGACCTTGGCCGCGAGCAGTTTCGGGACGAGGGGCTTGATCAGGTAATCGTCGGCGCCCTCGGCCAGGCCGAAGATCTGGTCGTCGGCGTCCGTTTTTTGGCCGGAAATTAATATGACCGGGATGCAGCGGGTATCCGGGTTCTTGCGCAAATCCATCGTCAGGTCGACCCCGTTCGCGTCTCGGAGCATGACATCCATGATGACCAGATCGGGTTTGAAAGAGCGGACCCGCTCGAGGAGGTTCTTACCCGTTTCGGAGGTTGAAACGGAATATCCTTCTTTCTCCAGGGTTTTTTCCGTGAGCTGTAAAATCGTCGCTTCGTCGTCTATGATTAGTATTTTGAGCGCCATTTGAGATTCCTGAGTAAGAGATCATATATAATCCGGCAAATGAAAGGAATAATTTTGGCAGGCGGTTCCGGCACCCGTCTTTATCCCCTGACGCGCGCCGTCAGCAAGCAATTGGTCCCCATTTACGATAAGCCGATGATCTACTACCCCCTTTCGGTGCTGATGATGGCGGGCATCCGCGAGGTTTTGGTTATCACGACGCCCCACGAACAGGAGGGCTTTAAACGCTTGTTGGGGGACGGATCCTGGTTGGGCATGCGGATCGAATACGCGGCCCAGCCGAAGCCGGAGGGGATTTCCCAGGCGTTTCTGATCGGCAAGGAGTTCATCGCCGGAGACCGCTGCGCGCTGGTGCTCGGAGACAACATCTTTTTCGGAGACCGTCTGCCGGAGCGTTTGCGCCAGGCGGCCGACCGCGAGAAGGGGGCGACCGTGTTCGGCTATATGGTTCGCGATCCGGAACGCTATGGAGTCGTCTCCTTCGATGAAAATGGTCGGGCTCAGACGCTCGAGGAAAAACCGGCGAAGCCTAAATCCAATTTCGCGGTCACCGGGCTTTATTTTTACGATGAACGAGTCGTCCCGTTCGCCGAGGCGCTCAAGCCTTCCGCGCGCGGGGAGTTGGAGATCACCGATCTGAACCGCACGTACCTCGACGCGGGGGATCTTCGCGTGGAACGTCTCGGCCGCGGCTACGCCTGGCTCGATACCGGAACGCATGAGAGCTTGTTGTCCGCGTCCAACTTTATCCACACCATCGAGGAGAGACAGGGCTTCAAGGTGGCCTGCATCGAGGAAATCGCGTTCCGGCAGGGCTATATCGACGCCGACGCGGTGAAGGCGCTCGCCGCGCCGATGGAAAAAACCGGCTATGGCCAGTATTTGCTTCGCATCCTGGAAGAATGAAATTCCTGCCGACCGAAATCCCCGAGGTGATCGTCGTAGAGCCGGACGTGTTCGGCGACGCCCGCGGGTTTTTCCTCGAAAGCTACCACGAAAAAAAATACCGGGAGGGCGGGATTGCGGGCCCGTTCGTTCAGGATAATCACAGCCGCTCCGGCAAGGGCATCCTCCGCGGTCTGCACGCCCAGCTCAAGCGTCCTCAAGGGAAGCTCGTACGCGTTCTGCGGGGCGCGGTTTTCGACGTCGCCGTCGACATTCGCAAAGGCTCCGCGTCGTTCGGGCGTTGGGTCGGCGTCGAGTTGACCGGGGAAAACCATAAGCAGTTGTGGGTGCCGCCCGGTTTCGCCCACGGTTTTTCGACGCTCAGCGACGAGGTCGACTTCGCGTACAAGTGCACCGATTTTTACGATGCTTCCGATGAGATCGGCATCGTCTGGAACGATCCCGATATCGGCGTCGACTGGCGCCTTCGCGAACCCGTTCTGTCGAAGAAGGACGCGGCCCTGCCGACGCTCAAGGAAGTCGCGAAGCGCCTGTAAAATAGTCTTCCCCTTGGTCGGGGACTCGCCTAGGCCCTACGCGTCGGGCCCACTGGGACGATTGCCGCTCGCTGTGAAGCAGCCGTTCCGCTACCCTTAAGAGATGCGCTTCCCGAGACCCTTCGCAGTTTGTGCGGCCGCGTTCCTGACGGCCGCTCCGGCCGCCGCGTACCTCGATTTCGCCGCCGCAATCTCCCGAAAGCACGGAGGGACCATCGTCCGTCATACCGGAGGCGGGGCGTCTTTCGAAGGTCGTGCGTCGGACGCTCGAACGCCTCCGGCGCCTGCGCGAACCTCGCGAGTGACGGGAGTCGGGGGGTCAGGCCTTGACGCAGATCCAGCCGTCGCGGACTTCGACCTTAAAAACCGGCAACTCCAACTCGCCGTCCGTGACGCATTTGCCGTTGGAGAGGTCCATCTTATACCCGTGCGCGCTGCAGCGGATCACGTGACCGTGAACCTCGCAGCCCTCCAGGCTTTCTCCGAGATGAGGACACTCCGCAGCGCAGGCATAATAGCGCTTCCCCTGATGAACGATCAGAACGTCCATCGCTCCGAGCGGGAAGAGCTTTTGCTCCCCGTCCGGGATATCTTCCACCGGGCACAACTTTTCCCATTCGGCCATAGCGCAAAAAAGGTAGCAGGAAAACGCCCGGGTTTCAATATCGCCCGGATTTCCTCGCGAGGGCGGCGAGTCCCGGGGCGTTCCGGTCGAACACGGTCCGCTCGGCCGGGGCGCGGTAGCGCCAGTTGCGGTTGTTGACGGTTCCCGGGGTGTTCACGCGCTCCCGTCCTCCCAAGGCGTCCTGAAGCTGAATGAGCGCGAGCGACGCGCGGGACTCGTAGAGATTTTCAATAATCGCGCGCCGCGTGTCCGCAGAGAAACGGGGTGCTGCGCGTCCGTTTCCGGAAACCATCTTCCAATAATCGTTGCGCTCGGAACCGGGAATCGAGGACCACCACGAGGCGAGAGGGGCGACGTCGTGATTGCCGCTGACCGCGACCGAGAGTTTCGGATAGCGGGACGGATGCTGAAAGGATCCATCGGGTTCGCGTTCCCAACGGGCGACCTTGTACCCCGGGATGCTCAGCGCGGCGAGCACCGCCGGCAGGTATTCCGGAAGCAGACCGAGATCCTCGGCGATCGCGCGGGCCGGCGCGCCTTCGCGGTTGACCATCGCGAAGAAGCGCTCCCCCCGTTGCTTCTGGAGCGCCGGATTTTCCTGATCGAATCCGTTCTTCCGGCGGCCGGAACGCACCAGCCAGGTTCTAAAGAATCCGATCGCGTGATCGATGCGGAACAGGTCGAACGCGTCGCGCGCGTGGCGGATGCGGGCGCGCCACCAGGCGTGTCCGCCGCGCTCCATGGCCTCCCAGCGGTAGGCCGGCAATCCCCACGCCTGTCCCGTTGGGCTGTATTGGTCGGGCGGGGCGCCCATCGAAGCGGAAAAATCAAATTCGTTTTGCCGCGCCCAGACGTCCGCGCTCATTTTCCCGAGTCCGAAAGGGATGTCTCCGAAAAGGAGCACCCCGGCTCTCTTCGCCTGCGCGCGCACGGCGTCCCACTGCTCGAAGAGGCGGAACTGCGTCCATTGGTGGAACAGCATCTCACGGCCCAGGCGGCCGCGCGCGGTTTCCAGCGCGGAGGGTTTCCGGTTCCGCAGGGCCGCGGGCCAATTCGACCAGGAACCCCAGCCCTTTTCTTCCTGCAGCGCGCGAAAGAGCGAGTAGTCCTCGAGCCAAAAACGGTGCTCTCTGCGAAACGCGCCGAACGCCCGCTGCGTCGGATCGAACGCGCCCGCGTCGAAGAGGCGGCGGAGGAAGCCGAACTTGATCGCACGCGCTTGGGGAAAACGGGCGCGTGCCGAAGCGCGCTGTCGCGCCGCGTCCCCGCGGGAGACCGTCGCGCGCCATTGGGCTTTCCAGCGCGTGCTGGAGGCGACTTCGGGGAGAGAACCCGGGGCGAGGTACGCCGCGTCCAGCGCGAACGCGCTGATCGCCGTGTAGGGGCAGGCGTCGAGCGGCGCAAGATCGCCCATCGGCAGCAACTGGAGCACGCTCATGCCTGAGCGCTGCATCCATTCAAAGAAGGGTTCAAGCGCGGCGGAGTCGCCGACGCCGCAGTCGTCGGGCCCCCGCAGGGCCGAAAGCGGCGCGATCACGCCGGCGCGGCGCTTCGTCAAATCAAGGGAACGGGGGCTCACGCGGTCTTCTCTCCGCTGGGAATATAGCGTAAAAGCGGCCAACACAGCAGGGTACAGCCGGATCCGAAGAAAATCAACAAGGCCATCGCCGCGTGTTCCCCGATCGGGGCGCCGAAGCTCCCGTAGAGCGTCGCCCCCAGGGTATTCGAGCCCCAGGCGGCCAGATTGAACACGCTCATAAACAACGCGAAGGCGGTCGCCTCGCCGTGTTTGGGACAGGCTTGGGCCACCAGATCCATCAAGCTCAGGCGCATCGCCACGCCCAGCAAGCCGAACAGCGCCGTGATCGCCGCGGCCAGCGCGGGGGTGCGGTACGCGATCCAGATCAGGGAACAGGGCGCTCCGATCAGCACGGTCAGGCGCACCAGAAGTCCGGTCGTGAGCGTGACGCTGCGCCCCGCGAAGTTTACTTTGCGCCCGAGCAGCCACCAGTACAGTCCCGCGCCCGCGACGCCGGAGATGCCGTCGATGGAGGACAGCGCGCCGATGAACACCTTCGAGAATCCGAGCGTGTCGGCCTGATAGTAGAAGCGCGCCGTTCCTTGATACGGCTTGAAGTTAAACAGGAGGATGATCGCCGAGGAGGCCCAGAAGATCGGATTCTTAAACAGCGACGCCATTCCCTCCCGGAACCGCCGCGCCGTGTAGGGATCGTCCTCGACCGGTTTCTCCTCGACGGCCCAGAGCGTAAAGAGGATCAAGAGCGGAAAGCACGCGGTCAGCGCGAAGATCGCTTTGTAGGAAGCGTGCTCGGCGAGAAATCCGCCGCCGACGCCGGAGACCACCAGCATCAGGTACAGCGTGCCGATCTGCACGCTTTGATACTGTCCGGTTTTCTGCAGGCGTTTGCCCCGTTCGACCATGACGCCGTCGCAGAGCACATCCACGAAGGATATCCCGATATGAACGACGATAAGCAGTCCCAGGCAGATCGCGACCGTGTAGTGCTCCGCCGCGGACAACGCCGCCCAGCCCGCCGCGGTTCCGAGGGTGGCCAGAAACAGATACGGCACGCGCCGGCGCCGCCATAGCGGAAACGCGTCCGAAAGGGCGCCGAGGACCGGCTTGAAGAGAAAGGGCAAGGTCATCGCAGCGGCGAACAATCCGCTTTCGTGTACGCCCAAATGCAGGACGTCCTTCTGCAAATAGTAGATGGGCTCATAGGCGATGCCGATGAGTCCTTGGGCGAGATAGGTCGCGATGAAGAAGAGGAAGGTTTTGTCGCGCATTGGCAAGCGCCGAGATGAAATTGTATAACGTGGATGGCCCTTGGGGCCAATTTCTCCTCTAGGAGACGCCATGCCTACCTTGATCCCGCAGGTTATCGAACGCTCGACCCAGAGCTCGACGGTCGGTTACGACATTTATTCCCGACTGCTCAAAGACCGCATCATTTTCGTCGGCGGCTACGAGGGGGAGATCGCAACCGACTCGGCCAACGTGCTGATCGCGCAGCTCCTGTACCTCGATTCCGAGGAACCGGGCAAGGACATCAACCTTTACATCAACTCCCCCGGCGGAATGGTCACGGCCGGTTTGGCGGTCTATGACACGATGCAGTACGTGAAGGCCCCGATTTCCACGATCTGCATCGGGATGGCGATGTCCTTCGGCGCGGTGCTGCTCACCGCCGGCACGAAGGGCCGCCGCTACGCGCTTCCGGGCTCGCGGATCATGATCCACCAGCCGCTGATTTCCGGCGGCGGCATCTCGGGTCAGGCGACCGACATCGAGGTCGAGGCCAAGGAGATGACGAAGACCAAGAGGATCTTGAACGAGATCATCGCCCAGCACACCGGGCAGCCGTTCGAGAAGGTCGAGAAGGATTCCGACCGGAATTTCTACATGTCGGCGCACGAGGCGAAGGAGTACGGGTTGATCGACGAGGTGATCAAGTCCACTAAGGAGATCGGCGGCATCGTCCCGGCCAACGGCACGAAGAAGTAGGGACTCATTCATTCTTAATACGAAGGGCGGCCCGTTTGGGCCGCCCTTCTTTTTGTGTGCCGAGCATGACCGACAGCTTGGAGGTGCAAGTCCTCTTCCCAGCCTGATGGAGGCGAAGGGATAGCGAAGCGCAAGGGCGTCGCCGCGAGGCGGGGTCTGAAAGAAGCGTGGAGCAAA
>Ga0210005_1000015_pt1 | contig 162279 bp, 144 predicted proteins | sample CryGey02umfilter_3_FD_183961 | JGI IMG/M metagenome (GOLD analysis project Ga0210005, IMG submission 183961) | Groundwater microbial communities from aquifer in Utah, USA - Crystal Geyser 4/9/14 0.2 um filter (SPAdes) (version 3) | ecosystem: Environmental > Aquatic > Deep subsurface >... | reverse complement strand
GATCTCCCAGACCCGTGCATTCGCTCCCTCTTAAGGAAGAAATGAAGTGGGTCTACAGACCTATGATGAATCATAGTATTTTCTCCTAAAATGTCAATTATTCGTTACATGTAGTACAGAGTTGCAACTGAGCGGTTATCTTTAGCTGTGAAGTTAAGAGAGAGAGATAGAGAGAGCAACTATGCCGCCAAACGTTCAGTTTCATTTGATGTTACACTCTGTGTGTCTTCTTCCTCTTCCAGTCCGGCTGCCAATTTGCCGAGTGCTTCAGTTTCTATTTGACGTATTCTTTCTCTGGTGAGTCCCAATTCTTCACCTATTTGCTTCAGTGTTTTTTTGCCCTCGTAATGAAGATTAAATCTCGCTGTAATAACTCTTTGCTCTCGCTCGTCAAGACAGGAGAGCAGCGCAGATACTTTTCGTCTTGCTATCATACTTCGTACGTCGAGGTACAAGCCAAGCGGACATTCCGGCATCTTCTCAGGTGCGGGATTTACATGAAGGTCGTTGGGTTCTACCGGAGTTTCCATAGCACGACCTCTTCTGTGCGCCCCCAACGTATTTCGTAGTCTACTTTTCAGTTTCGGTGCTGCGTAGTCTACGAAACGCTTGCCCTTTGCGGGCTCGTAACTTTCTATCAGTTCAAAGAGTAACATGCTTCCTTCACTCAACATTTCGTCATAGAAAGGAGTTCCGCCTCCAACCTCTCTTGCTATGTATTTTACAAGAGCCATATTTGCTCGTGTGAGAGTTTCTCGGAGTTCGAGTGATTCCTGCAGAAAACTTTGCATATCCATCATGGTATCTTCCTGCAGAGCGGCGAATTTCAGATAGTTCATTTTGCGGAATGCAAAGTATTCCTGTTCTGCAGAGAGTTGGGGAGTACCGTATTGCCCTGTTTCAGAGAACTCTTCGCCCTCCTCATTGGAGGGCATGTATGTGTTAAGAAATTGAATATTGTATCTGCTCCCGTTTCTTCGCGGGAAGCTTCTTGCTCCTACGTAGTGAATAGATGCTTTCACCTGTGCTATTTCATCGTTTACCGCAGAGGATATCTCTGCTGTCGCAGGTAGGACTCTCTCTCGCTCTATTATTTCCGGCGGGCTCATAACTTGCGTAATATTATCAAACATTATGTAATATACAATAGAAATTCGATAAAGAATTCGTATGCCAAAGTGCCATTATGTTACCTTTTTGAGTACTGACTCACCCCATTTCATTATTTTGCCCTGCGTACGCTGTTTTATGGGTGCTTTGCCGGTCTCTTTGTACTTTTTCACCACAGAGGCAAATGCATGGCCCTGCTTGCGTACAGAAGCAATACTCTCCGGTCGTTCATCCACAACGAGTCCGAATTTTCCCTGTCCTTTCACGCATTTTCCCTCGAAATGATGACCCATATAACTCGCTCCGAAGTACTTCAGAGCTTCCGGAATATGACTGCTCGTTTTTTCCATCAATCCTTTCCATGCCGGGTAGGGTGCTCCTCCCGTATAAATCATGTAAAACGGCATGCCGTTCAGCGTTCCTCTCGACCGCGTGGCATCCAATGCGAAGCTGCCCATGCGGTCTATAAAATTTTTCAGGTGAGCAGGGACACCGAAGTTCCACACGGGGGTTGCTATCACAAGACCGTCCGCCTCTTGCATCAGCGCTTGCAGTGCACAGAAATCCTCTTCCTGACTGCATTGCGGATCGTAAAAGTCCAATGAGAAGTGTTCGATGCGAAAATCTTTCAGCCTCCTCTTATGTACCGTCACGCCACCCAGCTGCTGCATGCCCTGCACGAAGGTATCTGCGAGAACGTTGGAATTGCTCGGTTCGTTTGTTCCTGCGACAAGTACGAGAATATTCATGGTAACAAAGGGGGAGTGAGGATGTTTCTGCAGTGTATAACGTGAGCGACGTTATGCAGTGGCACTGCCCAATATAGGCTTGAGAACCTATCGTAAATTGTGTTGCAAATGCACTATGCTAAGCGACATTTTCATCGATCTGATTCACGAATTTTCTCTGAATGCAGAGCTAAGAATCCGAATTTATCAAAAATTGACAGATAACAATAAGAGCAATCAATATGCATTGACCGAGGGGAATCAGTCCAATATCTTGTGTGGTTGTGGCATCAGTGCCACAAGATAGTGTGTTTCCTTTTCCCTTCCCGTCCAAATGAATCCGCCGACCGCCGCAACAGACAGCGCTTCCGCGCAGAATATTTCACCGACCAAGCACCACAGAGGTCTTTCCATTCCCCGCGTATTTACGACTCCGGGGAGCGACCCTCTGGAGGAAGTGCGATACGACAGACGTACCAGTCGCATTTCCAATACGGATGGTTCTGTGGTGTTCGAAATGGAAGATGCGGAAATTCCCATCGCATGGAGTCAGGTGGCTACCGATATCATGGTCAGTAAGTACTTTCGAAAGGCGGGAGTACCTCAGTACAATGAGAAAGGAGAAGTGATTCACGATGAGAAAGGTGAAGTAGTCATGGGTCCCGAGCGCAGCGCAAAGCAGGTTATACGACGTCTTGCAGGGTGTTGGCGACACTGGGGTCAGCAGTATGGCTATTTTGAAACCGCACAAGATGCTCAGGCATTCGAAGATGAATTGGGATACATGCTTATTCATCAGATGGCGGCACCCAACAGTCCACAATGGTTCAATACCGGTTTGCATTACTCCTACGGCATCACGGGGCCCGCACAGGGGCATTACTATTGCGAGCCGACCACCGGAGAGGTGAAGCAGAGTGAAGATGCCTACACACATCCGCAGCCTCACGCATGTTTTATACAGTCTGTGGATGACGATATGGTCAACGAAGGAGGTATTATGGACCTCTGGGTTCGAGAAGCTCGTCTCTTTAAATTCGGTTCAGGGACGGGAACGAATTTCAGCAATCTTCGAGGAGAAGGGGAGCCGCTTTCGGGCGGTGGCAAAAGCTCCGGTCTTATGAGCTTTCTGAAAATCGGAGACAGAGCCGCGGGAGCCATAAAGTCAGGCGGTACCACCCGCCGTGCGGCCAAAATGGTCTGCTTGAATTTGGATCATCCGGATATCGAAAATTTCATAAGCTGGAAGGCAAATGAAGAGAAAAAAGTCGCCGCTATGGCCAAAGCGGGTTACGACACCGATTTTAACGGAGAAGCGTATCAGACTGTCTCCGGTCAAAATTCAAATAACTCAGTTCGTATTCCGCACGAGTTCTTTGAGGCGGTAGAAAAAGACAGTGACTGGCATCTTATCTGGCGCACAGAGAAGCGCAAGGCGGCCAAAGAAGCCAGGGAGCCTGTGCCATGCAAAACCATGCGAGCACGCGAACTGTGGGATCAAATAGGCTACGCAGCATGGTCGTGTGCGGACCCTGGTGTGCAGTACGACACCAGTATCAATGACTGGCACACGTGTCCCGAGGACGGACCGATTAACGCCAGCAATCCGTGCAGTGAATACATGTTCTTAGATAACACTGCCTGCAACCTCGCCTCCATTAATCTGCTGAAATTCTACGATGACGAGCACGGCACGTTCGAAGTGGAGAAGTACAAGCACGCTGCTCGGCTCTGGACTATCGTGCTGGAGATCTCTGTGCTTATGGCACAGTTTCCCAGCAAAGAGATTGCGGAGCTCAGCTACGTATTCCGCACACTCGGTCTCGGGTATGCGAACATCGGAGCCATGTTGATGCGTATGGGTATTCCGTACGATTCGGAAGAAGCACGCTCCATATGCGGTGCACTCACAGCCATTCTTACGGGAGAGTCGTATGCGACATCCGCCGAAATGGCAGATGTGCACGGTACCTTTAAAGGGTACGAGCGCAATAAGCAGCATATGCTTCGTGTCATTCGTAACCACAGACGTGCGGCATACGATGCTCCGAATGCGGAGTACGAAGGCTTGCATGTGCCACCGGTGGGCATAAACCAGCAGAAGTGCCCGGGGTATCTTCTGGAGGCGTCCAAAGAGTGTTGGGATCGTGCGCTTGCCATGGGTGAGAAGTTCGGATTCCGTAACGCGCAAACAACGGTCATTGCTCCCACGGGAACAATCGGTCTGCTTATGGATTGCGATACCACCGGAGTGGAACCCGACTTTGCTCTCGTAAAATTCAAAAAGCTTGCAGGAGGGGGATACATGAAAATTGCGAACCAGTCCGTCAAGCCTGCGTTCCAAAATTTGGGATACACCGAATCGGAAGTAAACGACATCATGCGCTACGTAAAGGGAACGCTAAGTCTGGAAGGCGCACCGTTCATCAATCGTGAAAGTCTCAGGGAGAAAGGATTTACGGATAAAGACATAGCCACTGTGGAAAAAAATCTTCCGCAAGTGTTCGAGCTCCAGTTTGCATTCAACAAGTGGGTACTGGGAGATGAAGCAATGAAACGACTGGGCTTGAGGGATGAACAAACAGACAGCCTGAACTTCGATCTTCTTTCCGCACTCGGATTTACGAAAGATCAAATAGAAAAAGCGAACGTATACATTTGCGGAAATATGACTGTGGAGGGTGCGCCACATCTCAAACCACAGCACCTTGCCGTCTTTGACTGTGCCAATAAGTGCGGAAAGCTCGGTAAGAGGTTTATTTCTGCCGAGGGTCACATTCGCATGATGGCGGCCGCACAGCCCTTCATATCCGGTGCAATCAGCAAAACCATCAACTTACCGAACGAAGCGACCGTTGAAGATATCACCAATGCTTACCTCTTAAGCTGGAAGCTGGGACTCAAGGCCAATGCTCTTTACAGAGACGGATGCAAAATGAGTCAGGCACTCAGTAACAAATCAGATTCCAAAGAAGAAGCTGTTGAAGCAGAGAAAGAAGTGGTGGAGAGAGTGGTTATTAAAGAAGTGCCTCGCAGAAGAAAATTGCCGAACGAACGTATGTCCATTACACACAAGTTCTCGGTTGCGGGACACGAAGGCTATATTCATGCGGGACTCTACGAGAACGGCGCACCCGGTGAAATATTTATAAAAATGAGTAAAGAAGGCTCCACGCTTTCGGGTGTTATGGACACGCTTGCACTCAGTCTTTCCATGAACCTGCAGTACGGTGTGCCGTTGGAAGTGCTCTGTAACAAACTCGTACACACGCGTTTCGAACCGATGGGTATGACAACGAATAAGGAAATTCCGATGGTGAAGAGTCTTATGGACTACCTCGGACGCTGGCTCGCATTAAAGTTCCTAACCAAGGAGCAGGCGATGCAGTTTCACAATAAAGAACTGGTAGAGAAGGCATATTCGGAAGGAACGAAGAGTAAAGATGCCTTTGCCATGAGACTTCCTGTTATGGATGAAGGTGCTCCTGTTATGAATCTCGGTGTTGCTGTGGAGGAAAAGACACACGAAGAAGTGGAACAGGCAGTGCACCAAGTGGAAGTAATGCCGAACAAAATGGAGTCTGCCAAACAACAAGGATTTACGGGTTCCATATGTTCGGGATGCGGAAGTCTTCGCATGAAGCGTAACGGGTCTTGTGAAGTTTGTCTGGACTGCGGCGCAACCAGCGGTTGCAGCTAGAATTTCTTTTTCTTGCATACGGAGGAGCGGACGAATGTCTGCTCCTTTTGTTTTTCTTCTTGCGCTACACTGCTCTTAAATGAGTTGGATAGATCGCCTGCCGGCAAACGAAAAACAGAGGCTGCGCAAGCGCATGCGCAGCCCCGAGGAATACGAGCGTTTGCGTGAACGCGTAAAAGGTCCCGAAGATCTGGAGAAAGAAATGGCTCAAAATGAATTGCTGGCGGAACTGAAGTTCACATTGGAAACAGAGCCGAGAGTGCAGGAGGAACTGCGAAAGGAGTTGGAGAAAGATCTCCATGAACAGGGTCTAGAAAACATACTGGAGACTGCCGATATGTCTCCGGATGCCAAAAGTGCGTTGGAGCAGGGAAATTTTTCGGTATCTCTGGAAACCAATGCTCAGACAGGGCACGAGCAAATGGTGCTGCAGCCCGAGGGAAATATTTCGGAAAAAGCGGTACTTCGACAGTCGGTTTCGGATACCTACACTGACGGATTCATCAGCGCTATGGGCGGAGGTTCGGTGGCATAAATCACTGAGTACCATACGGACTCAGTCTACGAAGCGGTGCCTCACTTCTTACATAGAAATGAAAAGCATGCCGAACACACAGATCATCAGGAAAACTCGCATGGGGTGCAATCCTACGACCGTTTGTATGAAATATTCAATAGTCAAATAGGAAAGAACCCTTGCATAAAGGCAGAAACCTGAACAAATTTATACTTCACCTTTTATCGATTTCTCGCTCAGGATAGCCAAATTATCATCGTCGGCAGTGATATTTGGGATTACTTTCGTACACCTGTCGCACCTGTGGACAATCATCCAGCCTTTCCCCGACTTATAATCCATTCCGGTCGGTCGCATTAAGCCTCCGCACTGAGATGCCCGGTCTCCCGGACCGTCTTTATCTACGTGTTTTGAGTACAGGCAGTGGGGACAGTGGTTGCGGTACGAGCCGCTTGTCAAAGGCTCGACATCGGCGGAGCAGTGCTCGCAGGTGAACCGTTCCTGTCGTGCAATAAATGGCATATGAAATGGCGGACTATTCAAATCCGAGAGCTGCTATCGTATCAAGACAGAACTCCATCTCTTCATCCGAACTTTCATACTCGGATTTCACTATCGTAGGTTGCACATTCAATTCGGATGAAAGCTTCTTTCCAAGTGCTACCGTCATCGGATATCTGGAATCAATCATGATACGTATCAGCATGCCCGGCTTTTCCTCAGCTCTTGCCAGTTTCAATATTGTGCCGAGTTCCGCATGGCGATCTGTTTCCATGTGTGTGGAATTTCCCAAGGGTTCGAGTGTGTGTCTTTTCCTCGTTACCGCATTGTGAATTGCCCATAAAACTGCAAAATCATCTTGAGATACAGCTTCCGTTCCGGGAGAAGAATTATTGTAGTCCACGTCTGCTATGCGAGGAAATTCAGTATCTCCTTGCATCGGTTCAGCTTCTGCAGCCGGTGTTTCTTTCAGTGCGGAACTCATTTAATGAATAATATACAACAAAAAATAACTTATGCAAGTATCAAATCACACGAATCACACATTGAATTTAAAATGCATAATGTCACCGTCTTTCACAATATACTCTTTGCCTTCACTGCGCATCTTTCCCGCTTCTTTCGCACCCTGTTCGCCATTAAATTGCACGTAATCTTCATATGCAATGGTGTCCGCACGTATGAATCCTTTCTCAAAATCGGTATGAATAACTCCCGCCGCCTGTGGAGCGGTGGATCCTTTGCGTACGTTCCATGCGCGCACTTCTTTCTCTCCCGCGGTGAAATAGGTGATGTACCCGAGTGCCATATACGCGGCCTGAATCAGCTTATCTAGTCCCGCAGATTCTATGCCAAGTTCAGAGAGCATTTCCTGCGCTTCCTCGGCAGAAAGCTCCTGAAGGTCCTCCTCTATTTTTGCCGATATCGTTATAAGTTGTTCATCTTGCGCTATTCCCATGCTCTTACGTAAAGAGTCTGTATCTGCATTTCGCAGATCATCTTCGGCTATGTTTACCGCGTAAATAATCGGTTTGTTTGTGAGCAGATGAAAGTTTTTCAATATTCTGGACTCCTCTTCGTTACATTCCAGACTGTGTGTGGTTTTCCCTTCATTCAACGTCGCTTGCACGCGCTGCAGCAGTGCCAGTTCTTTCAGTTTACTTTTCTCTCCCGTACGTGCGCCGCCCGCAACTTTATCCATCTGCTTTTCCACGGAATCGATATCGGAAATAATCAATTCGGCTTCTATGGTTTCCCTGTCTCGTTTCGGGTCCACCGTACCTTCAACGTGTGTGATATTGGAGTCACCGAATGCTCGAACAACGTGGCAAATAGCATCCACTTCGCGGATGGCATGCAAAAATTTGTTTCCCAGCCCTTCCCCTTTACTCGCCCCCTTTACCAGTCCTGCAATATCTTTGAACTCAATTGCTGCGGGTATGATTTTTTGAGGATTCACCATGCTTGTCAGAGTGCTCAGACGTCTGTCCGGCACTTCCACTATTCCTACGTTGGGCTCTATGGTGCAGAAAGGATAGTTTGCAGCTTCCGCACCTTTGCTGCGTGTAAGTGCATTAAAGAGCGTGGATTTTCCCACGTTCGGGAGGCCGACGATGCCTATCTGTAAAGCCATCGCGCTGGAGTATAGGGCATGTTTAGGAATGAGACATTCTAAACACCGCAATTTGTTCGCCGGATGACACCTCTGTTAGAGATGTGAGAGATTGTAAATATGGCAGTACGCGGACGTGTTCCGGAATACGTATGACCAAGTAGTCCGAAGGGTACAGTGCAGCCAGATCCCTCTCCCACGATTCCCAATCGATCTTCTCGGGTTGGGAGCTGCGTACCGCAAGCAGTAGGCCCGTAACTTTGGGATTGGCCACAAAATCCAACGAAGGATCCATTCCCCGTGCGAAGCGTAGGTCGGGTCGTACTGTAAACAGCGCAGGAAAAAGATCCCAGTCTATGTTCAGTACTGCGGCTCCCGAAGGAATGCTCTCCAGGGGAGCAGAGTAGTGCGTCAGCATTCTTTCTAAATCCGTTGAACGAAAAGAGTAGTGCATTTTCCCCATATTCACGCCGACAACAAGAAGCAGTATAAGAAGCGGTACATGATTTCTCACTGCGAAAGACGGGAGCAAATCTTTCGCTGCCTTTGCTGCCATATCGGTTTGCAGGCTCAGTAATTGTGCCAAAAGTACAATGAGGACGGGCCAGAGGAAATCGAGCATTCGTACCCACATGCACATGCCCAGCAGAAATACGCATGCGATGAACGCCGTAAGAGAAATACCTTTTTCGTGCAGCTGTTTTTTGGTGATTCCGCACGCGTGTGATGCGTAGTACGCAAGCAGTATCGCAGCTCCTGCAAGAGCGATCGGTGCGGCCATTCTTCCTATGCCGGATTGCAGTTCGGTTCCGAGAGGAAGGTTCTGCATGAACGGAATGCGCAGAAAAACAGTAAAGAAGAAATGCATATACTCCATGCTCTGCGGATGGAGAGCGAACCCCGCTGCCACGCCTGTCGCACCGGCAACAAGCATTTCAATGGCACTGCGTTTGTCATGGAGTGTCCACAGCCAGACACCGGCACATACCACTATGAAGAACGGAAAGAGAAAGAGATGAGAAAGAAGGGTCGCAATTGCAAGCAGTACTCCCGATGCCACGGCTTTCTTTTGCAGAGCGGTGCTCCAAACAACAATGCTGAGTGCCACCATAAGAATGAGAGGTCTTCCTATGAGAAGTCGCATGGAAAACTGCACGTGCCCCAAAAGAAGCAGGACGAGCAACACACTTTTTGTGGTTGGAGAAAGATGCAGGTTCGACATGGCGTACAGCAGTGCGAGAGACAAGAGTGAGATGCTGAGTACTATGAATATGCGTTGAGCCACTATGCTTTCAAATCCTCCCAGTGGCATAAGAATAACGTGTGTGAGAAACCACGGGTCCGAGTTATGCAGACGGAAGTACCCTCCGTAGAGAATATCACCCCATCCTCCGAAGCTTCTCACGCCGTTCTTTGTAAGAAGAGAGGCGAGTGTATGGTGTCGTATGCCATCTCCCAACGACGTGGGTGCATGCAGGCCCATGAGTACGGAGCTCAATAGAACCAGTGCCAAAACAATGGTAATCAGAGGGAGAAAATTGCGTTGATCTCTATGCATTGTAGGCATCCTATCTTGCGGTGAGATCTTAGTCGATATTCTTTAAATTCTTATTCTCAGAGCCTATTCTCTACGTTATTTAGCATGTTCAATCGCCTCTAAAAACTTGACAAAAATTAAAAAAAGCTTTAGATTATGCCACTATATGATTTGCAAGAGATTCCTCTGGCTGCTGGCTATTGTGCTCCTTGTCGGGGCGGGTACAAGCGCGTTTGCAGCGGGATTTCCTGACACCGTGAGCACTCCGTATCAGGAGACTTTTGCATATTTATCCGAGAAGGGGATTGTAAGAGGGTACAGTGACGGCTTCGCGCACCCCGAAGGGTACTTAAACCGTGCGGAAGCACTGAAGGTGATAATGGTCAGTCAGCCCAAGTATGCCGAGCGAGTGATATGGCACAAAAATAACATGCCGCCACTCCCGCTCTTCGGGGACATGCGTCAGGACCAATGGTTTGCTCCGTTTGTAGAGGCGGCATTTGAAGCTGAGGTGTTGCAAGGATACCCGGATGCAACACTCCGCCCGTCACAGGTTCTTCGAGTTGAAGAGGCTGTCGTTCTTCTTATGCGTGCGTACGGAGAAGCAGGAGATGTTCAAACTGCGGAGCTTTCTACGGCCATACAAAATACTCCCGGGCAGTGGTATACACCTGCTATCAATGCTTCCATTACACGAAATCTTGTACGGAAAGATCAGCCCATACTGCGATTGGGGGATCCCATTACACGCGGACAGTTTTTTGACATGGTCTTTCGTATGATGCGCGTGAAGGAGACAGGCACCCTTGCCTACAGAGACAGTGCAGTTTCTTCACAGCCGGTAGCAACCGCACAGGGAAGTTTTACGAATCAACATGCCATCAATGTTCCTCAGCAACCCCTTGCAGTCGTTTCCCAACCACAGCCTGTTGTATCGTCCGCAACGCTTACGTACGCGTCTGAAAAATACTTCTCTATCAGTATGCCGAGTCTTGGTATAAAAGATCTCACTGTTACGCATCCCACAGATCCTTTTTCTCAGCAGGGGGTTTTGGAGCCTCTCAGGCTTGGCGTAGGGCATCTGTTCAGTTACCCCGGTGGCGGAGGCAAAATTATGATTTACGGTCATAGCAGCGGATACCCTTGGGATATTTCCGAGTTCACAAAAATCTTTCGCAAGGTAAATCAGCTGAAGCCGGGAGACAAAATATACGTAACATACGAAGGAAAACTTCACACGTACGAAGTAACGCATGAGCAGACAATCGCCGCCAAAGATTCCTCACCTTTCAGTGATAACGGTGCGGGTGAAGAACTGATTCTGTACACCTGTTGGCCACCGGATTCCATCGCCCAGCGATACTTGGTGCATGCGCGTGCCATAGATACCGTGGCATTGCAGTAAAAAAGAAAGAAAGGTATTTCCTTGAGTGCTTACAGCCGAAAAGCGTCTCCGGAGCGCAAGTGAATAAATAAAAATGGATAGTGTGAGAATCAGCCTATTCGCCTCATAATCTCACGATCCACGAAATCTTTGGATCGTCCGTACGTCAGACGAGAGAGTTGTTTGTAGGCTTCGGCACCCTGCTCGTCTTTCGGGTAGGTTTTGTCCAACCATGGGCGCGGAACCTCTATGGAAAATGGTCTTGAAGGCTGTCCGCCGACGCTCAATTTCATTGCCCCCTTAAACGCGTCTATGTTCACAAGATCTTGTTCGGAGAATACGGGTGCCATTTCCTTTGCACATACCTCGGCATCCTGAGGACCGATTTTGTAAAACATCATGGTACCCACGTTTCCGAATACCGCTCCTTTCAAACTTACACTGCCCGAGAGTTTACTGTCTTTCTCCAGCTGATCTATGTACTGGTGAGCCAGTATGAGACCGAGGCGATATTTTCTCGCTTCGGAAAGAATGGACTCGATAGACGGGGTAACGAAGTTCTGGAATTCGTCGATATACAGGAAGAAGTCTCGTCGCTCTTCCTTGCTCAGACGTTGTCTGCGCATGGCAGCGACTTGAATTTTACTCACGGCTATCATACCAAGGAGCTGAGCGTTCACATCTCCCACAAGACCTTTACTCAAGTTCATAAGCAGAATCTTGCCTTCGCTCATGCATTTGGCAATATCGAAAGCACTGCGAGTTTGACCCACGATGTTGCGAATGAGTGTGTTTGTGTAGAACTGTCCGAATTTTGCCGCAAAGTACGGAATCATTTCCTGTTTTTCGCGTTGTCCGGTTTGTGCCATCTGTTTTTCCCAGAATGAGCGAACGATCGGATTTTTTACTTTACTCACTTTGTATTTCTGCCATTCGTCATCGGTAAAGAGTTTCACCAAATCCGTAATGGCACCTCCTTCATCGTCATCGTCCATGAGGGTCAGACATCCGTTTCGGAAATAGTCTTGAATACGAGGGCCGAAAATTTCCTCTCCGAACATTTTCACCATCATGTTCATGGCATCCAGTGCGACGAGATCTTTCTCTTCTTCACTGCTTGCTTCCAACAAGTTAAGACCCATGGGACGTTCCGTATCTGCGGGATTAAAGTAAATAACATCGTCCGCTCTTTCACGAGGAATATACGGCAGCAGATCTTCTATGAGCGATCCGTGGGGATCTACGATGCAGCAACCTGTATTATTGTGAAAATCCTGCCTTGCCATTACCTGCATAATGGAAGACTTTCCCGTACCGGTTTGCCCGATAATATAGAAGTGTCGAAAGCGATCTTCATTGTTCATGTAGATTCTTCTCTTCTCACCTCGGTAGGTGTTTGTGCCAAGGAACAGACCTTCTTCCGGAATATCTTTCGGTGCGGGAGCTATTTTAAAGTTCTGCCATTTTATGGTTTCCACTTTGTTGTACTTAATGTTCGGGAAATGAAAGAACGTTGTGAGTTCCGAAACTCCCAAGATCATCAAAGGAGACGAGAGCCAGGTGGTGAGTCCCAGTCGGGGGGACCTGCGAATAAATCTTGCTACGAGTCCGCATTTTGAAGTCATTTTTGCCGTGCGAAGTCCGTTGCCTCGAATTTCGCTGAACTGACTGAAAGAAGTGCTTACTTGATCCAGTAGCATTTTGGCCCTGTTCGGAGTTTCCGCTGAAGTCACGATACGAATAACGGCAGAGAAACCCGGGCTGCTTGCTTTTTCATCCACCGCCTTGCTGTATTCTTCCACCATTTGAGATACGCGTTCTCCGGTCGGCTTGCTCTCTTCTTGTAAATTTACAACATCTTCTCCGGTGGTAAGAAGACTGAAAGCAGCGCTTAACCATGTGAGCGGGTTCCACAATGTCATTTTTTTCTTCGTAGGATTTATAAGTTGAGTCGCTTCTTTCTGTAACTTTTTCTGCCAGCCCTGTCTTGCCGGTTTTATGATGATTTGAATTGCAGCTCCGTCTGTTTCTTTCAACTTGGAAAATGCGTTTGTAATGGTACTTAGAGGGTCACTTTTCAGCTGCTGATATGTACGAAAAAGCTTTGTAAACTTCTGTGTGGGCACCAGTGCCTTTGCTGCCACAGCGGATGTGTTCGTAAAGATATTGTAGTCTTCGACTTCGTCGATGACAGCGTCAGGAAAGAAAGATGTGATCTGCTTCTCTATGAGATGCACCACTTTTCTCGGGCACACGACGAAGAATAAAATTTCTCTCTGCAGTGCCGCATATTCAAGGGAAATAAAATCTTGTCCTTTCCAGAACCGTTTACTGCCTCCGCGATAAATTCCATGCAGAGACTGGTAGAGGTGATCCATTATTCCGAGCACTTCTTTGAAGTCCTGACCGGAGGAATACCGTTCGGATTCAGTCTCCTTCTCTTCCTTACTCTCTTTTTTAGGGAGAAGTACCTGCAGAAAGACCAAATCTCGCTCTCTTCGCCTGTCTGCCAACAACCGAGCAAACCATAGCACTGCATGGCTTCCACAGTATGTGGCGACAAGAAGGAGTATAGTAACGAAGGCGAGCTGCATGGCTTGCATATCATACCATTCTATCATGAATTTCATGGTATAGATAGAACTATCCGATTCTATGATGCCATTCAAAGCATTTCTCTCAGGACGTAGTATTCGCACAATATGCAGAAGTTTCTGCGACCGCTTTAAGCGTAAGAAGGGAATGAGGAGTTTGCGGAGCATAAAGTCCTGGTATCGAGTGACCCTTCGTTCCGCACTGCATACACCATTGCACATTCCGTCCGCTTTGCGTTCAAATTCCATACGCTTATGGTTGGATGGACACGAATACTTTCCTCGTATTCACCATTTACTCAGACAAGCGAAACACAATGTTGTGGTACATATGTATAACTGGAAAGAAGATGTAACAGGGCTGCAGTTGGCCGAGACACTGCTGGAAATAGCAGACAAGGGTATCCATGTTGAAGTGTTAAAGGAAACAACGGGAGATATTTTTGAGCTTCACCAAGACTTTCAGTCCACCCGTTCCAGCAAGCATTCCGTATGGAATCGTTTTTGGAATCATCCGAACATATCCGTGCACTTCACTGCGGATGAAAATCATTCGAAGGTCTTTGTGATAGACGATACGACACTGCTTATCGGCAGCATGAACATAAGTGATGACTACCTGCGTTCGTGGGATTGCCTGGTGGAGTTGCGCGGAAGAAAGTTTGTACGGAGTTATCTCACGCAAAAGCCCGAAAAATCAGCATCAGTTCGCATTGCCCTTAATACGCAGTCAGTAAAGGAAATCAGATCTTGCATGGAACTTTTTATTCGGAATGCCACTTCTTCCATTGTGGTGCAGCATTCATACCTCGGAGACGCACACATTCGTTCCATGCTCGCAGAAGCAAGCCACAGAGGCGTGCGAGTCACTCTATTTATCCCGCAACAAGCGGACATGTGCCAAAATATGAATTTGGAATTTATTGCAAAGCTGATGGAAGAGAGTAACTCGAAAAATATTGCAGTCAGACTTTTGCCGGGTTTTGTGCACGGCAAACTGGTTGTGACAGACGGTCAGAATATTTGTGTGGGTTCCGCAAATCTGTTCACTCACTCCTTGGATTCCATGGGGGAAACCAACGTTGTCATATCGCATCATAACAAGAGATTACATCGCAAATTACGCAGATACCTTTGGTATTTACATCTGAAAAGCATGCCGCTTATCACCATGCCAAGACGAGGAATACGAAGCAGACTGTTGGCAAAAATAGGTTTCTAGCTACTTCTTCCAGTAGTGCTTTGCTTTCATAAGGTTATCCACCATTTCCATCAGCTTACGGATGGTCATTTCACTTTTAATAAAATAGTCTTCGGCACCCAGCTCCTCTCCTCGCTGCTTGTTCCTGTCATCTCCGAAATTTGTGAGCATTATGACCGGGAACGGTCGTTGTTCTTTCGGGTATTTCTCCAGGACGGTAAATCCGTCCATGACAGGCATATTGATATCCAGTATCAGCAAATCCGGCACTTGTTTCTCTATTGCCTCTATTGCTTCCACACCGTCTTTCACTGTTCGGATTTGGTAACCCGCTATGGAGAACTTTTTAACATAGACTTCCCGCAGTACGGGATCGTCTTCAGCGATGAGGATGTTTCCTTTTTCCAAAATCAATAATAATTATAGCATATCTCGTTCCATAAGTACAGATGTGTCCAAAAGGCGCATTCAGGACTTCTCTAGATGAGATTCCACCATTTCTATGAGAGTCTTTATGGTCATATCCTTTTTTATGAAGAATTTGGAGACTCCGAGGCTTTCCCCCCTTTTTTTGTTCTTTTCATCGCCAAAATTCGTGAGCATAATGACCGAGAACGGCCGTTGTTTTTCGGGGTACTTTTCCAAGACGGAAAATCCGTCCATGACAGGCATATTTATATCCAGAATGGCCACATCGGGAACGGATTCCTCTATGGCAGCTATTGCCTCCGCACCGTTTTCCACTACGCGAATACCGTAACCGCACATGGAAAATTTTCTCTTGTACAGATCTCGGAGGAGGGGATCGTCCTCTGCTATGAGAATGGATGCGTACTTCACAAAATGATGATAGAGATGCATCGATGGAATCGCAAAGAGGGATGGTGATGCGCATGTACAAAAAGGTCGGAAAATTTCTTTCCGACCTCTTAAAATAAAGCAGTGCTCTTATCCTACAGAGATGCGGACATAGCCCGAAATTGTTGCGCCGTTTAAGTGCTTCTCCACTGTTATGGAAGGATCTTTTACGAAGTTCTGTGTAAGCAGAGCGCTCTCTTCACGGAATTTCTTCTCTTTGCCAAGCATGATTTTCTCCATAATCTCGGCTGGCTTTCCTTCTTTGGCGAGTTGCTCTTTCCAGATGTTCTTTTCTCCCTCCACAGCTTCTGTTGTGACATCATCGGGTGAGACGTATTCGGGGTTCATGGCAGCGGCATGCATGGCAACATCTTTTGCAACTGCAGTATCGCCGCTGTCCATTCCGACAAGAACGCCAATTTTGCCGTTGCTGTGCACGTAGTAACCCAAAGTCGGGGCTTCTATTCTGTGCATTTCTCCGAGAGTGATGTTTTCACCGAGCTTCTGCACTGCATCGGGAAGCTTACTTTCCGCCAGTGCTTGTGCGGCTTCAGTGCCTTCTTTGCAGAGTGTTTCTGCAAGCTCTTGTCCCAGAGCTTTAAAGTTGTCGTCGCGAGCGACGAAGTCCGTTTCACATTTCAGAAAGACCAGTGCGGCGGCACCGTTTTCTTCGTGTGCGAATACGGAACCTTCGGATTGTTCGCGTGCAGCTTTCTTGGAAGCCTGAGCGATACCACGCTTGCGTAGAAGTTCAATTGCCTTCTCTTCGTCTCCGTTTGCTTCTTCAAGTGCTTTTTTACACTCGAGAATGGAAACGCCTGTGCGGCTGCGAAGCGAAGCGACCAAGGATGCGGAAATATCTGTCATGAGAATGAAAGGGGAAGCAAAAGTTAGGAGGAAAGTTCCTCTTTAATGGTGCCAAGAATAAGGGTCAATGACGAAATGGCATCATCATTTGCGGGAATAAATGCGGTGAAGTCGTCGGGGTTGGCGTTGCTGTCACAAATACCATAGAGCGGTATTTTCAATTTCTTTGCCTCTGCAATTGCCACCGAATCACGCACGGCATCCACAACGAATACGGCATCCGGAACTCTTTTCATGCCTGAAAGACCCGAGAGTGCCGCATCTAGCTTGGTGAGTTTCTTGCGAAGAGAGGTCTGCTCTTTCTTCGTGTACTTCTCCACGGTGCCGCTGCGGAAGGAATCCTGTAGATCCAAGTAGTAACGAAGTCTTTCTTTGATGGTATTCCAGTTCGTAAGAAGTCCGGGAAGCCACTTCTTCGTGACAGTGGGTTGGTTGAGCGTATCTCCCAAATCTTCGATGAGAGGAATACTCTGCTGCTTCGTGGATACGAACAGAATTTGCTTTCCTTCGGATTGCAACTTTTTCAGTGCTGCACACACTTTTTCCAGATGATCCTTGGTTTGTTCAAGATCGAAGATATGAATATCTTTTCGGTTTCCGTAGATGTACGGAGCCATGTGAGGATGCCATTTACTGGTAGGGTGTCCGAGGTGACAGGCTGCGTTGAGCAGTTCCTTTTCGCTAGGTATAGCCATAGAAAGAGGGTGAAAGGCTTGGGGAGAGAAAATCGATACTCTGTCCTTAACTGCCTTCCGACGTCTTCTCGCGTAGAGAGTGGAGGATACCTCGCAAATGCGGGGTCAGGACCACAGCGATCAGTCGAAAGTGATACACCAGTTTTACGGTAATTTCGCTTCCGGTGCAAGAAAAATTCAATCTTTGATTCGGCACGGAAATAGACAGTTCTTGTGCAATTTATTTATACAAAAATACATCAAGGCACAGTCCTTCAAATCTGCCAGTGACTTCCGAAAATTCATTCGTAATATGTGGCCTCTTTCCCCTCCGAACCATGATGGATTCAGCATCTTCCGGCGATATGAGAATGAATGAAATCAAGGGCAAAATTACGACAGTAGAAGGGGATTTGGAAGTGTTGTACGGCTTTGTAGATCGCCTGCCGCAGCAGCATCAGACCGCTGCGCGTGCCGCTCTGCGCAGGGCTGTGAATATTGGAAGAACCATGGAAGACCTACAGCGGCTGCCGGCAGATCCGCCTCTGAATTCCGAGGGGCTTATGCTTCTGGGGCCGGAGTTGCGTCACCATATTCTGGAAACCAGAAGAATCTACTCTGCGGTCGAGGATCTCGAGCAGACAGTGACGGATATTTTCAGCGCACAGTCGCAGGAACATTTACGTTCTATTTTGCGTTCGGAACGAGATTCTACTTCCTCAACGTCATCCACAGCATTCGATATAGCCACATAAGAACGTATCTTCCTTTGTACGAACTTCGGTCGTGTCCAGCACTCTCGTTTGTTGCAACAAGTGCATATCCGATACTCTGATATTTATGATTTTAGAGCTTTCAGATGCGGATACCGAGGCGTTGCTCAGCTCACTTGCGTACGGTCATTTGGCGTGCGCAAAAAAGGATGCCAGCGTGCTGTATCTGGTGCCCGTTACCTACGTCTATTTCGAAAGAGCAGTCTATGGGTTTTCGTTCGTAGGGAGGAAGGTTGAAATGCTCAGGCGTCATCCCGAAGCTTGTTTTCAGGTGGAGGAATTCACCGAACCGGGAATATGGAAGAGTGCGATTGTGTGGGGCGCGTACGAGGAGCTTGCGGGAGAAGAAAGGCAGCGTGCATTTAAAATGTTACTGAAAAGACTTTGGGAGGAAGGGGAGCGTGACCAGCCTCTTTTCATGCCGTTTCGAAACTCTGCACGCACATTGCAGCAGGCAAGAGACGAAGACGGAATAGTACTCTACAAAATAAAGGTTCGAGAACTTTCGGGTCGCATGGAACAGTATGAGTAGGTGTTATGCTTTCCAGTACTCGGCGATTTTCTCGCGCAGTTTTGCAATAGGAATTCGGTCTTGCTTCAGCGTGTCGCGGTCTCGAACCGTAATGGTATCGGGCTCACCCTGCTCCGCATCTTCACCGATGGTGCCGAAGTCCACGGTCACACAAAGAGGAGTTCCTATTTCATCCTGCCTTCTGTAGCGCTTTCCTATGGATCCTGTGATATCGAAATCCACAACCAAATTTGTTTCTGCCAGAAGCATGCGTTGAATTTCTTGTGCTTTTTCCAGGAGCGGCTCTTTTTTGCTGAGAGGCAGTACGGCAACATCTATGGGGGCGAGGCGTTTGTCGAATTTCATAACGGTGCGCACATCTCCGTTTTCCAATTCCTCTTCTTCGTATGCTTCCAGCAAAAATGTAAGAATAGTACGGTCGCACCCGAAGCTCGGTTCTATGACATGCGGCAAAAACTTTCTGGTGGGATCGTCGGGGTCGGTGTACTTCAGATCTTCTTTACTGAACTTCTCATGTTGAGACAGATCGAAGTCTCCTCGATTTGCGAGACCGAATAATTCGCCCCAACCCCACGGGAACTCGTACTCTATGTCGACAGTTTTGGAGCTGTAGTGCGAGAGTTCTTCATCGCTGTGCTCACGTACACGGAGTCTTTTTTTATCGATTCCCAGGCTTGTGTACCACTCCCATACAGATTCTCTCCATTCATCGAATGCGTCGTCCGTACATCCCGGTTCTGCGAAGTATTCTATTTCCATCTGCTCGAATTCTCTTGTTCGGAAGGTAAAGTTTCCCGGTGTTATTTCGTTACGGAACGCTTTTCCGATTTGTGCGATTCCGAAAGGCAGACGCATTCGCTGGGTCTGCAAGATATTCCTAAAATTCACAAAAATACCCTGTGCGGTTTCGGGTCGCAGATAAATGGTATTGGATTCACCCTTTACCACTCCCTGCTGTGTCTCAAACATCAAATTGAACTGTTTTGCTTCGGTCCAGTTGTTCTTGCCGCAGTTCGGACAGTGTATTTTTTCCGCTTTCAACATGGGCTGTACTTGTTCCAACTGGAGTACCGCTGTCGCTTCTACTCCCAATTTTTCTTCCAGAAGTTTGTCTCCTCTGAAACGTTCGTTACATTCTTTGCAATCGACCAGAGGGTCGGAGAACGACCCGACATGGCCGCTTGCTTCCCATACCTTTGGATTCATAAGTATTGCGCTATCGAGCCCTACGATATCGTTTCTGCTTCGTACGAATGTGTTCCACCACTCGCGTTTCACACGGTTTTTCAGTTCAGTACCGAGTGGTCCGTAATCCCATGTGTTTGCCAAACCTCCGTAAATATCGGATCCCGGGAAGATAAATCCGCGACGTTTGCACAGGGAGACGATTTGGTCGAGAGAAGTTGCAGGCATAGCAGAACGTACGGTAGCAGTGCATACGGTCCTGCGCCATATGTGAAAAAGTAATATATTTCAATAAAAGTCAATATATGTTATAATATATTCAAACACACACTATGTTTTTCAAAGCAAGATCAGCGTTGGTTTCCGGGCTAATGGCAGTGCATATGTTACTGCTTGCACCTTCATATGCTATGGCACAGGGAATGAATGAATCCATCTCTCCGGCTAATGTGAAAGTGATTGTTTCATTTTTGATTTTCTTGGTCGTAAGTATGGTATTTAGCAGGTTATGGATAGGCATAGTGAATGCTTCTTTCATCCATGCGGAGCCGATAGGATCCATTGAAAAAAGGCAGCCATACATTCCTTCTCCGAAAATCATATCGGGTACCATAGTCGGAACACTCCTGCTGTTCCTGCTTGCCGTACACGGGCTGCGCAATATTCTGCCTTTGCACAGTATGGGCGGAGCCATGGGTTTGGCCATAGTTTTTGCGATAGTGGGAGGTGCCGCTCTGGCGGTAGAGCAACGATGGCGTGCGGCCCGCGAGTACGTGTTTGCGGGTATGATGGGCACGGGTATTTCCATAGTACTCATAGGATTTCAGCATGCGCTGTTCACGGAGGGGACATTCGGAAGTAATCCGTATTTTATGGCGCTTTCCGTTCTGTGTATTGCGCTGACATGGAGGTGCTTGTTCGGTCCGTGGAATTCGCACATTAAGGCGACGGTACTCGGCATGTTCCTGTTTTGGATCGGTGTGTACATGATTTCCAAAGACGCATCCGATATCCGCCTTGCCAGAATTCTTGCAGGCATGGTTGCTTTCGTACCTGCCATTATTTGGTGCGGTTTCTTCCTGAAGTACCACTATCAGCGTACGAGTCTTGTGCTCCTCATGTTTTTTGCGGGCATGCTTTCCACCGCACCCATTCTGTTTTACGACAAGTTGGTACGGTCCGGCTCGGAGTTGCAGTTCTTCCTGTTTCGCATTGTTCCGGAAAATTTCAATCAAACTTCGAGTGTCTTTGTCGCGGGCAATGTAATAAATGCGGGAGGGGTACGTTCCACGTTACTTGTCAGCTTTCTTTCGTTTATGTTTGTGGGAGTGGTGGAAGAGGTGAGTAAGTTCTGGGTGCTGAAAAAGAGCGGTACGACTTTCTTTACCAGTATCGATGATGCCATGCAGCTCTCCATTATTGTGGCTATCGGGTTTGCATTCGCAGAAAATATTATCAATCCGACGTATTTCATGAGTTTCGTACAAGACTTCCTTATGCACAGCTCTCCGGATTGGGGAGGATTTCTGGGTAATGTAATGGGGCGTGCCATTCTTACCAATATGGTCCACATAGTCGCTACCGGCGTGCTCGGGTACTTCTTTGGTATGGCGTTGTTTGCGGGGCCGTACATTCGTGAAGCGCACGGCAGAGGAAAAATGTTGTGGGTGGCAGACGGGTTACATGCACTCCTTGGCTTTCCACAGAAAATCATATTCAGACGTCAGATGTTCCTTATGGGACTTACTCTTGCAATAGCGTTGCACGGGCTCTTTAACTTCCTTGTCACATTTCCGGAAATTTTACCCTCGCACCCAAGCACTCTTGGGGATCTCTTCGGCTCTTCACCGGGCGCGGCGTGGAACTTTGTTCCCATTCTTATGATACCGTCTCTCTTTTATGTCGTAGGCGGCTTCTGGCTTCTTACGGACTTGTTCTATAAGAAGGAGAACATGAAAGAGCACGGACATTTGGTAACAACCGATACATTTGTGACAGCTCAGGTGGTTGCGTAAGAGAGGGGCTCACGTACAATGGGCGGGCTTTCTTCTCAATCTTTTCGTATGTCTTCAATCGTAAGACGATTTGCTCTTCCGCTTCGACTCCTCAGTATTTCTCTGTTGTTTTCGTCATTCGCACTGAGTGCCGCTGCACAAGAGATACGAGTTACAGATACGGATGTCGTTTCACGCGGAGATTTTATTCGGGCAGTCGTACGTGCCTACGATATAGATGTGGATGAGGGAGAAGATGTTTCTCTTCCATTCCTACGAGTACCAAGCGCTCTGCGCCCGTATGTGCGCGCCGCATACACGAGAGATGCTCTCGGTATTTTCGGTTCGGATCTTCAGTTGGCTCAGGGTATCACCCGCGGAGATGCTTTGCATTTGGCAGTGGTACTCGGAGGGCAAACGCCTGCAGATACGGCGGCAGTTGATTTTAAAGATGTTCGCAAAGGGTCGGATGCGGAGAAAGAAGTGGCAGTCGCAATCGAGCAGAACTGGTTGCAGCCACTGAGAGAAGGAATCTTCGGTGTGCGCAGAGTTCTTACAGGAAAAGATGCGAACTTACTTATCCGCAAATTAAAAGGAGAAGACTTGCCGGTACCTGCTCGCAATCGTCAGGCGCCGCAGGAAATTGAAACCCCTCCGACCATCAAGGTTCAATTTGAGCGCACTGCAAGGCCTCTTCCCAAGTCCGATATTTTGCAGACTCTGTGGCAGCTTATAAATGAAGAGTATTTGTACAGCGACAAAATAGATCAAGACGAAGCGGCTTACAGTGCGGCCGAAGCACTTATGAAAACACTGGGTGATCCGTACACCACATTCATGCGTCCCGTGCAGTCCCGCAGTTTCCAAACGCAGATTCGTGGTGAAGTATCGGGCATAGGTGCGCAAGTAGAGTATGTGGATGGATTCCTTACCATTGTTTCTCCTCTGCGAGGTTCGCCAGCCGAGGCGGCCGGCATTAAGCCGGGAGATGTCGTACTCGAAGTCGACGGAGTCAGTGTGGTGGATATAGGTTTCCTGGAAGCAGTCGAACATGTCCGCGGACCGAAGGGCTCAACCGCCGTACTCAAGATACGTCGTGATGGCATAGTGCTGAATATTTCCGTAAAGCGAGATGTTATCACCGTTCCGGAAATAGATGTGTCATGGCAGGGTAAAATGGCCGTGGTAAAACTTCTGCAGTTCGGTCGTGTGACATACAACGACCTTCGTCCGATTGTCGAAGAGATCAATAGTCAAAATCCCGAAGGTTTTGTGTTGGACCTTCGCAGCAATCCGGGAGGATTACTGGATGCCGCAACAAGCGTTATGGGTAACTTTGTGAAGAAGGGGAGTGCTGTAGCCAAAATTGTCTCTCGCAACAGCACCAGAACAGAAAAAACGAATGATGATCCGAGTTTGGATCCTGAGGTTCGTATGGTCGTGCTGATTAACGGCGGAAGTGCCAGTGCTTCGGAGATAGTGGCAGGTGCGCTGCAAGATCTTGGACGCGCAACCATTCTCGGAGAGAAGAGTTTCGGCAAAGGAACCGTACAACAGGTGCTCCAGTTTAACGATCAGTCTTCCATGAAAATGACCGTTGCCGAGTGGCTCACGCCGGATGGCAGAAAAATAAACGGTGTCGGTATCATTCCCGATATCGAAGTTCCGGAAGGGGATCGCGATGAGCAAATGAGCAGGGCACTGGAGATTATGCGACGCTAGTAAGAATTTGACACAATTGAAAATATGTTATAATATATAACATATACCCCCTCGATTGTATGAGTGATAAAAGAGAACAATTTCCCGTTATACAGACCGGAGGAACAATCGATTCTGCATCCGGTACAGGTGGTTCACGTGATGACGCACCCGGAGGTACGATAGACGGAAGAACAGGGAAGCCTGTTCATCCCGATTCATCTCAGCTACCCACGGACTCGGTTGTGAATATGGCAAAGGCTATGCGTGCGATGAGAGGACAGGATAAACTGGGAGACCTTCCTGTTATCATTGAACACGGAACAGACGTTTTGGATGGTGATACGGAAGAGTAAGGAAGCAGTCTTTTGTTTGCCCCCGTCGTGACAATCGGAACAAGACAATGTTTTTCCATATGGAAAAAAAGGCGGTTATCCCCGACGGCAGCAAATTACATGTTGCTGTAAAACTGCTTCTTCTTATTGCGAGCGCGGTACTCCTCTCGCTTTATGGCTCCCTGACGGATCTTGCGCTTGTTTGGCTTCTTTGCTCGCACGGAGCTTACGCGCAGCGCTTTGAGCAAGCCGGTTTTCTGCACCTGGCGCTTGAAGCGCTGTTGCAGCCCGTCATTACTTTCTTCGCCTCTCTTGTGTGCATGAATAGCCATAATCGTAGCTCACGCAGGGTAAAGAACTGTCGAGGGCAACGCAAGTGCTTCTAAGAGGTTTTCTTTTTCATACTGCCTTCTCAAATATTTCCGGTATGGAAAGTGTGCTTTCCATATTGGTATCCCAAAGACGAAAAACAGCGAAAAACCACGTTTCTACCCGTTGATTCGGATAGGGTTTATCTCTAAAATCTCCGTGATATGACCAAAAACGACTACACAGCTGAGAAAATCCAAGTCCTGGAGGGCTTGGAACCCGTACGTAAAAGACCGGGAATGTATATAGGATCCACCGATACGCGAGGACTGCATCACTGCGTCTATGAATTGGTCGATAACGCTATCGACGAAGCAATGGCAGGATATTGCGATACTGTTATCGTCACGCTCAATGACGAAGGTTCTGTAAGCGTGGAAGACAATGGAAGAGGAATTCCCGTAGATATTCACCCCAAGAAACAGCGACCCGCTCTTGAAATTGTCCTTACCACACTCCACGCGGGAGGAAAGTTCGGCGGAGACGAAAGCGGATACAAAGTATCGGGAGGTTTGCACGGAGTCGGTTCTTCCGTTGTGAATGCGCTGTCTATTCTCATGAAGGCAGAAGTGCACAGAGGAGGAAAAATTTATACGCAGGAATATAAAATGGGTAAGCCCGTTGCCGATATGAAAACAGGAGGAAAGACAGATAAAACAGGAACCAAGATTACCTTCACGCCGGACGGAACAATTTTCGATACGACGCAATTCTATATGGACACGCTCATGACGCGTTTCCGTCAGCAGGCGTACCTGACTCGCGGAGTAACGGTGGCCTTAATGGATGACCGCAAAGTCCGACCGCCCGAAGACCAAATGCACCCGCGTCTCTACAGATTTAAGTTTGAAGGTGGAATTTTTGCCTACGTACGACATCTCAATGAATCCAAAGAGTCCATCGGCAAGCCGATTTGGTTCGAGAAAGATACGGAAGACGGCATGGTGGAAATTGCATTGCAGTACACACAGGCATTCCAAGAGCATGTGGTTAGCTTTGCTAACAACATTCATACCGCGGAAGGAGGGCATCACCTTACGGGATTCAAAGCCGCACTTACTCGTACCATCAATGCGTACGCCAGAAGTCAGAGCATTTTAAAGGAGAAGGACGATAACCTTACCGCGGACGATGTCCGAGAGGGTCTTACCGCCGTTATATCGGTTCGATTGAAAGAGCCACAGTTCGAAGGGCAGACAAAAGGAAAGCTTGGAAATGCAGAAATGAAAACCGCTGTAGAAACCGTGGTGAACGAGAAACTTTCGGAGTATTTGGAGGAACACCCTAACGAAGCAAAAGAAATTATCGGTAAGTGTACGCTTGCCGCCCGCGCACGTCTTGCCGCCCGCGCCGCCCGCGACAGCGTTATTCGTAAGGGAGCTTTGGATGGTCTTACGCTTCCGGGAAAACTGGCAGACTGTTCCAGTAAAGATCCTTCACAATGTGAATTGTTCATCGTAGAGGGAGATTCTGCAGGAGGCAGCGCAAAGCAAGGTCGCAACAGAGAGTTCCAGGCCATTTTGCCTCTTCGAGGTAAGATTTTGAATGTCGAACAGGCACGTTTGGACAGAATGCTTGCGAACAATGAAATCAAGTCACTCATTATTGCCATGGGTATCGGCATAGGCGAGGTAAAAGACCTTAGCAGACTTCGTTACGACCGCATCGTTATCATGACAGATGCTGACGTGGACGGTGCGCACATCCGAACGTTGTTGCTCACGCTGTTCTTCAGATACTTCCCTGAACTCATAGAAGGAGGTCATTTGTATATCGCACAGCCACCGCTCTACAAATTGCAGAAAGGCAAAGATGCCCGTTACGTCTATGACGATGCGAAGAAAGAAGAGCTTTTGAAAGAGTGGGGTATAACGGATGTACAAGAAGTATCCGATGACGACGAAGGAGGTTCCGAAGGGGAAGAAGGAGACGAAGAGGTACAGGAGGAAGCAAAGGAAAAGAAGAAAACATCATCGAGAGTCGGCATACAGCGCTACAAAGGTCTCGGAGAAATGAATGCCGAGCAACTGTGGGATACCACGATGGATCCCGATCATCGTATTATGCTGCAGGTCATCATGGACGATGCGGAGAAGGCAGAAGCAGTATTCTCCACACTCATGGGAAGCGAAGTGCCTCCGCGTCGTAAATTCATACAGACGCACGCAAAGGCGGTGAAGAACTTGGATATTTAGACAGTACGGTGAAACCGGATGTTCTGCGTGCTACATCAGTTCTTCGACGATATAGTTTGTGGCAGACAGGAGTCCTATTCCAATAAAGAAGCAAACAATGGAACTTATTCCGTAGTTGTTCGGGAAAATATACACGTCCATTATTCCCCATGCTCCCCGCCAAAACGATACGACGGAAAGACCGATTATGAGGGCGAAAATTAATTTATGCTTCCTTTTGAATGTTGATATTTTACTGATCATAAGTATATTATACAATAATTTATATATTTATACAATAACCAAATTCTATTAAAAAAAGGGCATCTGGACAATTTTGCAGGATAAAATGAGTACTTTCCCTTTTGTATAAGCCAAAATATGCTTCTCTTTTTCGCAACACATCATGAAAAATATGTTCTCATTGCACTTTAGGCTCCATCAAGAAGAATGGAATACGGCACAGAAAGTAGCTCCGGAAATGTCGTACCTGCAGTAAACAATTCCATCAAAAACAACCTGAGTGAGCAATGTTTCAGATCGCAAAATTGTTCATATTGCCTAAGTATTCAAAGTAGGCTCTGCGGACTCACGCTTGAGTCTCGTTTGAACTTCGGCAATCATTTCATCATCCGTAGGAGCGGTAGTCGGGTCATAAAATTTGTCTCCGGTCAGCTTGGAATACAAGCCAGATCCCGTGAGTACCGTTCCGTAAATACCTGCCCACCCGCTGGAAGCATTACACCAATGCAGATTGGTAAACGGAGTGTCGGCCTTGAGCCGATCGGTTGTGTAGTATGAGGGAGTCAGTCGAGATCCGTACGCATTTCCAAACGGACTCAAACAAAAATCTTCGTTAGTGACCGAACTTCCCACAACTTTTACAGTGATGTGATTTCGTAAATTCGGAATAAATCTCTCCTCAACTATTTCAATCATACGACCGGCAATTTTGTCCTTAAGACGGTCGTAATCGGCGTAGCCTTTTTCTTGAGCTTCTTTGAGAGGTTGATATTCCGTATACGATGCGATTTCTAAAATCTGATGCCCTTTTGGAGAATTGCTCTCGTCGTTGGTATGCAGGGTAGGGGTGGACATAAAAATCCACGGATTATCAAAATTACATTCACTCATTTCTTTCCACATTGTGTTCATATCCCACTGCTCGTTGTGCCAAATGTTATAACTTCCGAATCCAAAATCTCGTAAATCAATATCATCTTTCAGCCCCAAGTACACAACTATGCCAGCAGGGGAATATTCGTACGATAACTTTTTGCGATCTTCTTTTGGAAATTTGTCCCATCCGATCATATGAGATGCCTTTTGAGGATCCATATTGCAGATGTAATTGGGGGCAGTAAACGTTTTTCCATCTTTGGTTTCTACGCTCCGTACCGTATTTCCGTCGGTATGTATTTTTGAAACTTCCGTCTCGTAGTATATATGGCATCCTTCATGTTCTGTGATGAAATCTGCAATTCGACCGATATAGTATTTAAAATGTTTGGTCGGATAATACGATCCTGTGTTATACCCTCCAAATAGTCCCGCATAGGCAAAAATAGAGAGAGACTCTGGAGGTTCCATAAGATCTCCTGCATTGGCTATTAAAATCAGCTGAGATTCTTTACTCAGTCCACACTCATCAAAAACATCTTGGACAGTTTTATTCCGGTATCGCAGTAGCGTTCGCACTCGATACCATTTTGTCATGTAATCCCACAGGGTGAGTTTTTTGTCGGGTATCCTGTTAAATTCAGTTCGCATTTTTGATAAAAGATTTGTAAATGTATCCACAGCCTGCTTTTGGCCCGGATATTCCTTCTCTATATTTTCTGACAGTTTATCCCAACCGTAGGGAATGAACACCTTCTTTCCATCGGGCAAACTCATTAAGTCGTAACCTTCCGGTCCCATCAGCTCAAATGTGATGTCTTTTTCCAGTCCTATCTTTTTTAAAAATGCATGCACTCTTCCCCCTGGTCCGGCTCCCCATATGTAGTGTACCTGAGCGCAAAAGTGAAAATCTCCCATATGAAAAGTATGAGCGTAGCCACCGGGAGTATCGTGTGCTTCCAGCATGCAAATCTTCTTTCCGGCATTCGCAAGCAGTGCTCCTACGGTTAAAGCTGCATTGCCTGTTCCTATAATAATATAGTCATACTCATGATTCTCCGCATACCGACTATCTTGCTCTTCGAGCTGTTTAGACTTGAGAGCATTCGTGCTGAATTTTTTTACCATCTATAAACATTAAGTGAAAAAATAATTCACATGTATTCAATTACCATTTCATTCTCTTCTAAAAAGATAAAAATAGAAACAGGAAACTGCTCGTACTCGTTGAATCATAAGATACATTTTTCATGCAACTATGTCTAGCCGTCCTCTTCTCCCATGTGGTCTTTCAGCATATAGGTATCCAGGTTTTTATCTCCTATCAGTTTGATGATTGCGGGTACGGCGGTATCAAACTTTATCTGCTTCTGCTTACCGGCGGCCATATCTCGCAGAATTATCACTCCTTCTTTTACTTCCATCTGACCCAGCAACAACGTGTAGCGCACACCGAATTTGTCTGCCAGACGCATTTGGCTCTTCAGGCTTGCTTCACCGAGCGCTCCGATAGTGTGCACACCGCTGTCTCGCAGTTGTGAAATGAGCGAAAGGCATGTCTTTTTTGCTTCGGGCCCAAGCTGTGCGACAAACACATCCACTTGGTCTTTGTTCGGAGGCTTTATGCCCGCCTGTTTCATTTGCCAGACGGTGCGCTCCATTCCGCATGCAAAACCTATGCCTGGAGTATTGCTTCCGCCCAGCAATTCTATGAGCGGGTCGTACCTTCCTCCGCCTCCGACTGCGTTCTGGGCGCCCGTACTTTCATCCCAGTATTCAAATACTGTCTGGGTGTAGTAATCCAACCCGCGCACAAGGCCGGGGTTTGGCTGGTAGGCTATACCAAGTTCATCTAAGTATTCCAATACCGTTTCGTGGTACGCCTTGCTCTCGTCATTGAGAAATTGCTCGAGCGTGGGAGCACTCTTTAGCAGTATTTGCGTATCCTCTTCTTTGGAGTCCAGTAAGCGCAGAGGATTTGTTTCCAAGCGCTTTCGGTCTAAGTCGGGCAAGTTACGTTCTTTGCCTATGAAGTAATCTTTCAGGGCTTCCACGTATGCACCGCGGTTCTCTGCCGTCCCAATATTATTAATTTGCAGGCAAAGCCTGTCCAAAATTTTCAGGTCTTCCAGTATGCGGCTCAGTACCTGAATAAGCTGTGCATCCAGACTCGCATCTTTTAGGCCGATAATTTCAAAGTTGAACTGATTAAATTGCCTGTACCGTCCTTTCTGCGGACGGTCATGACGGAAGCAAGGTCCTATGGCATACAGCTCCACAGGTTGGGGCAATTGTTGCATGCCGTGCTCCACGTAGCTTCTGCAGATGCTGGCGGTGAATTCGGGGCGAAGTGCGAACTCCGGTTGCGAGTCATCGTCTGTTCCGTGTTTGGAAGAGACCATGAAGAGTTCTTTTTCCACAATGTCGGTGTGTGCACCGATACCACGTTCAAATATGGCTCTGTTTTCGAAGAGGGGAGTCTCTATACGCTTGTACCCAGCTTGCCTCGCGCGGTGACGCACGGCCTTTTTAATGTAGGTCATGAAGACGTGATCCTCCGGGAGGAGGTCGTGTGTGCCTTTGGGGGTGCGAAATTGTGCTTCTGCCATACGTGGAGTGTTGTACCAACGTGGTAACACCGTGCAGCCCACGCTAGCATATTTCTTTGATACAAGAAAGACTGCTGAGCTTGATAAGTTCTCTATTTTTTAAAGGGCATATATTTGGCAGGAAAACTGTCCATAGGTTATAAATGATGTATTGATCAATATTGACATAAATATATTATAGTTTAGAATATACGCTCTGATCTTTTCCATCATCAAAAGTTCCCTGACTATATCCTCATTTCGAGGGCCCTCTCCGACTATGACTCTTTGTATCCGGCGGGGAGCCCGGGTGGAATGAGGATATAGTCAGGGGAGCATATAGTTTGTTTGTTCAGTTTTTTCTCACAGAAGAAAGGTAACAGGTAGCGTCATGAAAGATTCTTCTACAGCCGTAATGGATCTCACCCTCACAGGTGGCCATGCATCCGGCGATGGCAAAGGTCCGTTCGTCATGAGCATCACTACTCCGCATCAGGAGGTCGACTTTGTGCTCGATAACCAGATGCCGGCCGACGTGACAGTTCAGCTCAGTGGCGAAGGTCAAGAATATTCACTCAAAATCGATGGAAAGGAAGTTTCAAGCGGTCACGCCGCAAAAGAACCGGGTGTTGAACGCAAGAATGTCTCTGTTCGCGTTACGCCGTGCCCCCACGGCTGCCATGCAGAAGTCATACTTCTCGTTCCCGCCGTCTGGGAACGCTGCACCAACGCGGTTCAAGTTGCCCCGAGAGAAATGCTGTTGCTTGTCGTGACAGGTTCCGGCTACGGTTCGCTTGCAGACGCGTTGTTCGGAATGGGTGGAGGATTCTTTCCGCCGTCCTTCGGTCAACGACGTTCTACCAACGCCAAACCTATCGAAGAGAAGAAAAGCTGATGAAACGGGCGCGGGTTTACCCGTGCCGAGACTGCCATGCTCCCCTGGCAGTTTTTATTCCACAATGAATCCGTCGCTCTGGTGCGACCAGAGTTCGGCATAAATGCCCTTCTCTTTTTTCAGGAGATCTGCATGTGTGCCGTCTTCCGCTATCTGCCCTCCTTGCATCACAATAATGCGATCCATTTGGTTTATGGTGGATATGCGGTGGGCGATTGCCAAGGTGGTCTTACCTTTCATGAGTTCGTGCAGTTGCTCCTGAATGTATTTTTCGCTTAGGGAATCCAGAGAACTGGTGGCTTCATCCAGCAACAGAATGGGTGCGTTTTTTAAAATGGCTCTGGCTATGGCCACTCGTTGGCGTTCTCCACCCGATAGTTTCACGCCACGTTCACCTACGAGTGTGTCGTACCCTTGCGGACACTTGGAAATAAAATCATCGGCGTGTGCTTGCTTGGCGGCTCTTTCCACTTCTTCTCTGGTTGCCCCCTCTTTGGCGTAGGCGATGTTTTCGTAGAGTGACCGGTGGAACAGTACGGGATCTTGCGGTACATAGCTTATGTTTCGTCTTAGGTCATCTTGGGTAATGCGGCGAATATCTTGCCCGTCTATTTCTATGCACCCGTCACTTACATCCAAAAATCGAAGTAGCAACTTAAACAGTGTCGACTTTCCCGCACCGGAGTGGCCTACCAGTCCGACTCTTTGCCCGCATTCCACGGTAAGGTTAAGCTCAGAAAGCACTGATTTTTCGGGAACGTAACAGAAGGTCACGTTCTTAAATGCTATTTCTCCTTTGTGTATGCGAGAAGTTTCGGGTTGCACAGGGTCACGAACTTCCAGAGGTTGCTTGATTATTTCCACAAGTTCCAGAGCGTCTGAAAGCGCGCGAAACACATCACTCATGGCTTGGCGAATTTCCCATGCACTGCGGGAAACGAGTATGAAGTAGGTCTGGACCAGAATAATTGTTCCTGCCGTTATTTCTCCCGATATCCAGAGCGTGAGCGCTATGTACATTCCCACTATTTCCAGTGCGGCCATCACAACCGACTGAAGAGCCCGAAATACGTTATCCCTGTTCCATGCGCGCAGTCTTGCCACTTGCTTGCGCATCGTCGTGTTCTTAAATCGCCCCATTTCTCTGGCGGTCGAGGTGAACATTTTCACATTGATAATGTTCGTCACAATGTCCGCTATATCTCCCGTTTCATCGGAATCCGCACTTGCTATGGCTGCATCAAACGGAAAGCGATACCGAACATAAGCGTAGGTAATACCAAGGTAGAGCACACACCAGCTCAAAAAGAATATGCCAAGCTGCGGTGACGTATACCAAAGAATCAGCATCACTCCCACCAGTTCTATTCCGGTCATCCAGAAGTTAAACACTATTTTGTCATGCAGTGTTTCAAACGAACGCACGAATCGTTTGGATTTCGCCACCAGACTTCCGCTGAAGTTTCCTATAAAAAATGAGTAGGAGTGTTTTTGTAATTTCTCCTGCGCAAAGTCAGCCAGTTCTCGCAGGGTATTTGCTTGCTGGTAGGTCATGCAAAAATCTCCGATTCTCCACAGCACGTTAAAGGAGAAAATAACAACTATAATTTTAACCAGAATCGCCATGAGCCCCGGCCACAGTGCGGCATCGGGCGTTGTTCCTGCTATCAAATCAAAAATATCTCTGTAGTAGGTTTTCAGCAGAAGATCATTGAGCACCACTCCCGTACCGAAACACAGGAATACAAATATCCCGGTAATTTTATACCTTTTTGCGACCTGAAAGTAGGTTCTGAAAATTTGGCGGTTCGAGACACTCATACGATAATGCCTTAGCATAAACGAAAGCGACGTGTATGTATTACAAAAAAAGTCATCTTTTTGGCTTATGGAAGAGAAAAGCCTTCCGAAAGAATGTACGCCTGTGTTTCACAAGTGGCTTGGTTGGTGATTCTTTCTATGATGAATTTTTCTCCCGCACTCACGGTGCGGAGGATTGTGTAAATCTGGTAAAAACAGTGGGGCGAGATATGGGGCTTGAACCCATGACCTTCCGGACCACAACCGGACGCTCTAACCAACTGAGCTAATCTCGCCATGCATAGCTGGCGCATACTAAATAAATAACCGCTGTTTCGCCAACTATTCTCCTTCTTTCTCCTGTAGAGGAATGTCTCCTTCCGGAGGTAATGCCTGATTCTCTTGCCCCAGGCTGTCTGCGCTTATGACGAATTTAATGTCTTCGTCCGCTCTTTGTTTCTGTGGTTCTTGGTTCTGAGAGCTTTGAGTGTTGGCCGGTGTATCCTGCGTCATTTTCAGCCACTCGGGTACCGGATCACTATTTTGCTGAGTATCGGAAGGTTTTTGTGATTCTGTCACTGCAGGTTGGTTTGTCTCTGGTAGCTCTGCAGGAGCGTCTACCGGAGGAGGTGGAGGAATAGACGGTGTAGTACTTGCAGACTGTAACCACGATGGGACAGGTGCGACGGAAGTCTGTGAGTCCACTGGAGGAGTTGTGCTATTTTCCGGCTGTCGCGGCTGTCGCGGAAGGGTTGATTCTTTTTTTTCTTCTTCCGTAGGAGCAGCGGGAGCAGGCGGTGCGGGAGCGCTTTGCAACCAAGCCGGAACAGCATCCTGCTTTACGGGCTCAGGAGCTTTTTGCTCAGGTTCTGAGACAGGCTTAGTGTCAGGAGGTGTAGGAATATTCGGAGTCGTAACTGTCGCAGCAGCAGGAGTGACAGAAGCGGCTGAAGGGGGGATGCTCTGCAGCCATGCGGGCACGGGAGCGGGTACGGTAGATTGAGGAGCTTCTTTTTGCGAAGGAGCTTGTTCAGATACCTTTTCAGCCTGCCGTACATCTGTATTGTCGGCATCGGCAGTACGTTCTCTTTCTCGCTTATTTGTACGGTAACGCTGACGCTTTTTGCGTTTACGCTCCCTTTCTTTCTCTTCCGGAGTCATTTCTCCCATTGGTTTTTGTATGGTATTGACGGAATCCTGCGAGGGCACGGGAGCGGGGGCAGTTGTGGCAGGTGACTTCTCAGCGGGTTTGCTCGGTACATTGGTAAGCCACGGCGGTGATGGTGCTGCCTGTGTTGCAGTTGATGTTCCTAATGGGGGAGTGACAGCAGGAGTGGCAGAAGAAGGGGCGGAAGCCACTTCCTTGTCCTTTTCAGGAGCGCTTGGCACCGCGGAAAGCCATGGTGGAGTAGGTGCGGAAACAGCTTCTTTGGCAGGGCTTACAGCATTTGAAGTTTTCTGTTGAGATGGTGTTTCTGTCGGGAGTTTTTTATCTGCAGACTCGCTTGTTGTATCCCTTGTGTCCACAGTTCTCGGTGCGGAAGTTTGAACAGGAGAATCCGATTGAGCCGGAGCGGATACAGGTGGTGGCGGTGGCGGAGGATTTTGAGTGACACTTTCCGCACCGGCCAACCATGGCGGGGTGGCAGCAGGTGCCTGTGCAGGTGGCGTTTCTTCGGGTTTTTTCGTACGTAAATCTTCCTCGGGATATTGTGCGGCTGCAGCCGAGACTTGTGTAGTTGTCGGTGCGACTTCATTCACGGGAACCGTCTTTGTCGGTTCGGCAGGCGGCGGAGGGGGTGGAGGCGGAGGTGGTGGAGGAGTCGGTGACGATGCGGGTATATCCACTCCTTCCGCGGGGGACGGCGCAAGCCAACTTGGCACTTGCCTGTGAATCTCCGGAGTTTTTTCTTGTGGTACTTCCGGCTTGACTGCTTCTTCCGGCACATCTTTCTTTTCTGCTTCTTCCTTCGGTACGAGATCTTCTATGAATTCAGCATCTGTGGAATTTGCGGCAATTTCCATGGGTGCGGCAGGTTCCGTGACATCTTCCGCAGTCCCCACCAGCTTCTTTTCAACTTTTTCCAATGAATCCTGCAGCGATTTTCCTTTTATTTTCGCAAAGAGGAATACAGTCAGCATTCCGATTCCAACAGATGCAGCAAGTCCCAATACTGCCTTCAGTACTGTGGACACCAGAGATCCTTTCTCTTTTTGTGCCTTCGGAGGGCTGTCTTCTTTCGGTTCCTCTGCGGATGGCTCCGTTACATCTCCGTTCGGTTCTTCAGTGGTAGGCGGAGAAATTTCAGGTTCTGTTGATTTTCCTATGAAGACCATTTGCGAGGCATTCAGCACTTCGCTTCCGTCGGTAAGATTCACGATTCGTAGTGTTATGCGGTACTCCCTTTGCGTATCTGCATACGTATGATTCGGTCTGTTTAGAAGGCTTTGTGTTCCATCGCCGAAATCCCAGAAGTACAAAAGAGGAGCTTGTGGCAGCACACCGTCTTCCGTTTGTACTGAAATTTTGTATGTGTCTCCCTCTTGTTGTGTTGAAGAAATTTTTGTTCGTTCTTTTCGTGCCAGCTCCTCGGCTTCCGCCTGATTGCGCAGAATTTCGTAGTAGGTATCTGTCACTATTTCAATCGCTTGCGTGAGAAAAGATCCGTTACGAAATTTGGCAGCTAGAAGCATTTTCTGGCTTGTCAGATTTTTTGGAAGCCATATGTGCAGACTGCCCTCTCCGGAACTGAAAATACTTTTTCCTAAAATATTGTCATTTTGAGAGTCTCCGTCTCCGTTGGTATCGAGTTCCGTATTCGCATCCAAGGCGAGCAGTTCAATATCGTTTTGAATAACATCCAAGCGGACAAGTCGTTTGGTGCCCACAAGACTTACGATGTTATCGTTGTCAGCAGCGGGAAAAATGCGTGTCAGCAAATTCTTTTCCGCTTTTGTTGCCAATTCTATGAGTGGCACATCTTGTCGAACATCAAGGCGAAGTATCATACGAACAGGGGGTTGCCCCGCGTCCGTCATTTCTCCGCTCAGCAAATATTGTCCGGCTTCGGAAGGTCTGAAACTGAAAAAAGGTCCTCTGTCTGCCTGTGCAAATACGCCGTTTTTCGTAAGAACCCAGCTCACTTGTGAGTTTGAGTTTGTTGTGTTTGCATAAATTTCAAATATCGAACCGGGTCTGAGGGATACGTCTTCCACTGTCTCAGGTCTGCTCTGCGCGTTTGCGACCGTAACGGATGCAAGTACTCCGCTAAGCAGAATAGTGAGAGTTAACCCGTATGGGAGAGAAAAACGACGCATGTACGTTTGTATTGTGTATTAATTGGTTGTCGGGATACTGGCGAGTATTTCCACCAGTCCCTGTGCGAGCAAGATTACTATCAGTCCCGCAATTGCGAAGAAGACTATTCGCTTCGCCCTTTCTTTGTTTTCATCATTTCCTCCACTGAATACCAAAATAATTCCGGCAATGACTATCACAACCACGGCAGCAAGCGCCATGTACGAGAGCACCTTTTTGACTATGGTAATAACAGTGGGTCGTATGAGGTTTCCTCCGACCACAGTCGATGCACTGCCCGCACCACCCGTGAGCCCTGCTCCGGAATATTCAGAAGCGTATGCTGCTCCTGTGCTTACAGCTACGAATGCAGCGGTACAAAGTGCCGAAATGCGTGTGTGAAGAGCGAGCATTGGTCTCTATAGTAGAATATCAGACTATGATAGCACAAATCTCACTCAGAAGCTACTCTGGAGGCCATGAGACCTCAAAAGCCATCCGCCATACTTCGGTGCTCCGGCACACAGGCATTTTTGGTGACGGATCTTACGAATATTTTGTATCTTTCAGGGGTTTCCATGTCTGCGGGATTCATGCTGATAACCCCGCGCAAAATGCTGCTGTTTGCAGACAGCAGATACGCCGAAATTGCTCAAAAAACTGCGGGGGATTGCGTGACTGTATTGTCCCCTGATCTGCTGGGTAAATCACTGGCTTCCTACAGACAGTGCGGGTGTGAGGCAGATAGCGTTACATTGGCTCAATTCGGCAGATGGAAGCGAAAATTTAAGAACACAAAATTTGTTCAAAAGACAGGAGTAATCGAAGAGTTTCGACGGTCCAAATCACAAGATGAACTGCGAAAATTCAGAAAGGCTCAAGAAATAACCCATGACATAATCGCTCGGGTACCTCGTGTGTTAAAAGACGGGGAGTCGGAACTGAAAGTTGCCGAAAAATTGCGGTCCTGGGCTCTGCAACTCGGAGCGCAGGAACTTGCGTTTGAGCCCATCGTTGCGTTCGGTACACACTCCAGCAGGCCACATCATCGTCCGACAAGCCGCACACTGCGAATGGGAAATGTGGTGCAAATAGATGTCGGAGCACGTTACGAGGGCTACGCAGCGGATCAGAGTGCTTTTTTCTTCACAGGTTCTCCCACGCCGAAGCAATCGCGTGCATACGAAGCCGTGCGGAAGGCAAAAGATGCGGCAGTTGCGCTTGTGCGTCCGGGTGTTTCGACTCATGCGTTGGACGAGGCAGCCAGAAACGTACTTCGAGACTATGATATGGAAGAGGCATTCACGCATGCGCTCGGACACGGTCTCGGGCTGGATGTGCACGAGGGAGTGACCGTATCCGGTCGTGCACAGGAGAAGTATTTGTTAAAAGGAGAAATTATTACCATAGAGCCCGGAGTGTATTTTGCGGGACAATTTGGTATTCGGCTGGAGGAAGAAGTGGTTGTGTAGGCCTTCTTGTGGTACAATGACGGGATTTGAAAACACATATTTCACATTCGGTTCCAAGGCATGTTTTTCTGACAGTGTTTGCATTGCTTCTTGTCATGCCTGTGCGAGCAGGGAGTACGCAGGAACCGTACCAGCAAAATTTTATAATAACCGCGTACTATTCACCGCTGGAAAATCAGTGTTGCTACGTAACTGGTGGCTATGCCGCAGAAAGAATTCTTAACGGCAATGGGGTAAAGGCAGCCGACGGAACAGCGGTGTATCCCGGCATGCTTGCCGCACCTCCCAGTTATCCGTTCGGTACGAAAGTACTGTTGCCGGGTATCGGTACGTTATCCGTGCATGATCGTGGCGGCGCTATTCAGGAATTTTCCGGGGGAATGCATCGACTCGATATTTGGGTTGGATTCGGTGAAGAGGGACTTGCGAGAGCTTTGGACTTCGGTGTTCAAGCAATGAAGGGAACAGTGTATCCTCCCGGTTTCAGTCAGCCGCAAACTTCCATAGCATTGGAAGAATTTCCCGCACCTGTTGAACAGTTGAAAAAATACATGCTAGAGGGAACGAACCTTCTTTCCGTGCGTCCAAAAATAAAAGACAGAGGGTTGTCTGTAATCATGTTACAGGATGTACTGAAGCGTATCGGCTACTTTCGTCACGGAGTGACAGGCACATACGGAAAAGTGACACAGCAGTCTCTTGAAAACTTTGAAAGGGACTACCATCTTTCCCAGCCGTCGGATGTTCTTACCAAAAGTACTGCAGCATATTTGCTTTCGGCCGAAAGGAGACATGGGGTCAAAAACCCCATCGGAGGGTACATACAACAGGGGAGTAACGGAGAATCTGTCCAAGAAGCACAGCGTATTCTGAGATTTTTAGGATACTACAGAGGACGAACGAATGGTGTATACGACCAGGATCTTGCGGATGCAATCCTGCGATTTCAACAAGACGAATATCTTGTCGGAACAGAAAAAGATCCCGGAGCAGGGCGCATTGGGCCACTGACAATGCAGAAAATTCGCGGTGCGTGGGACAGGGAATTGGTTGCTGAGCGTGCTCGAAAGCTGGTGGTACTGCACGATGTGGAACAGTACATTCGTGAGCGAAATCTGACCGTGCAAAGATTTCTTTCCGAAGGAGACTACGGTTCTCAGGTTCTCAGGCTGCAGGAATTTTTGTCAGAGAGAGGCTTTTTTCCGGAGAAAGATATAAACGGCAGTTACGGTCCCCTTACCAAGCAGTCTGTCATTGCATTCCAGGTGGCACGCGGAATCGTACAATCACAGAGCGATCACGGTGCGGGAGTAGTGGGACCTTCAACACTTTCTTTGCTTCAAAAAGAGGAGAAACTGGGTTTGTATCGTCTGGTGCGTGCGGAGGGATGGCGGGCTTTGTAAAGTCAATTGCTATTCTTCGTCAGGCTCTGCAACCTGTGTGCCGTGCGTATAGTGGTTTTTCTTATCGGCATATTGGTTCCTGTTTCTGCGGCGCTCGCCGCAGAGGATTCCATTCTTCGTAAAGACGGGTTTTTACTCATATGGGAATCCATACGAAGGCCTGCATTCGACACAAGTTACACGACTCCGTTTACGGATGTGTCGGAGGAAGAAGAAGGGTTTCAGGAAATTACCTACGCAAAGAACAGAAAGTTTTTCGATGAAGAAACGGAATTTCACCCCCATGACTTACTGAGTCAGCGTGATGCACTGCTCTGGATTTTTCGATCTCGCAATGTCGATGAACGTCCCGATGTGGAACATGAAGATCTCTCGCGATTCTTGGAAAAGTATCCCATTGCAACATTGGACGAGAGTATGATTCTCAGTCGTTCTCAGCTTCTCGAATACATGAGAGCTTTGGATGCACTTCTTGCCGAAGAAGTGCACGAAACCAGCTACTATGCCGCCGATTTTCACGGGAAGGGTACCGCATTCGGTGAGACGTTTAACATGGAAGACCTCACTGCTGCGCATCGTAGCTTTCCGCACAATACGCTGGTGCGTGTCACCAATGTTGAGAATGGAAAAAGTGTTGTCGTACGAATAAACGACAGAGGTCCGTATGTGGACGGAAGAGATATGGATCTCAGTAAGGCGGCGTTCGAACGCATAGCCTCAGCGTCACAGGGTGTCATACGGGCGACGTATCTTCGTCTGGGAGATAAAGACCTTATCGATATGTGTTCCGATAAGCCAAAAAGGTACCAGAAGCGCATTACGAGAGATGTTCGATTTCACAGAGGCATACCGCATACCATGGAACTGGGAGATTCTCTGTACTTGGGTTCCAGTGCGTATTTTGTCGTTCGTGGAATAGACTTTCCGGATGGAAATTTTATGCGCATTCAAGATTTTGTGAGTCCGAAGGAGCGCTATCGCTTTATGCCATCCATGGTTGGTGAATACACGTTCTTCATCGGAACAACCGAAGGAAGGTTGCGGGAAATGGTCATGACAGTCTCATCGTGCAATTCATAAGCACTTGGCCTACCTCTGAGACCGAATTTGTGCTATAATTCATAGATTTCTGTTATTGTTTTTCCACCCCTCCCCTCCCTGCCGTGGCGGCATTCCTCAGCATCTTCTTCTGGCCGGTAGTTCTTGGCATAACCGCACTCGGTACCAGCCTTGTAAAAGCCGATATCTGGCTGACTATTTGGGATTGGTTCATCAACGATCCTTTCATGGCTGTTCTGTGGGTGTTATCCGGTTATCTTGCGTGGAAACTTTTGAAGAAATACGCGAGGTTGTACTACGCAATTCGACAATCAAAAAAACTGGTTGCCATCAAAATTATCCAGCCTCGCAGTGATAGCAAAATTGACCAAGAAAAAAGGACAGACAAAGATTTCAAAGAAAAGATGGCCGTTATGGAACAGCTGTACCGTGCTCTTTGGGAAGTACGAAGTCTGACCATATGGCAGACTGTTCACTTTTGGATTTTTCGATACCTCACTATCAGTTTGGAAATTTTCTTAAACAAGGGTGAGCTGATGTTCTACGTCGTCACGCAGCCGAAGTTCGCATCTATCGTCGAAAAACAGATCACAGCGTTCTATCCCGATGCGGAAGTGTATCCGGATCAAACTCCTGAAATCTGGCCCAAAGGGTCGAAGTTGGTCGGGTACAACATGGCGCTTAAAAAGCCGTTTATGTACCCCATTCGTTTCTATGAGCAAATGCAGGACGATCCGCTGAATGGTATCGGAAACGTGCTGAGTAAATTGCAGGAAGAAGAAACGGCAACCATTCAAATGGTCATGACTCCCTCTTTTTCAAACAAGTGGGGAAGGCGGGCACAAGAGCGTGCGTCCATGATGTTTAAGGGGAAGAAAGATAATTTCTTAAAACATGTACCGGGTCTTTCCATTCTGGGATACATAGTCGATATGTTTGCCACGTCCGGTGAAGGTAATATGGCTCCCGGTGCCAAGCAGGGTGACGCGTTTATTCGAATGATTCAACCTGAAGAAGAATTGTACAAACGTATGGGCGAAAAAGGAGGTATGAGTTTCTATCACTGTTCCATTCGTATTATGGCAGCCGCAAGTACGTGGCAGCGTGCGATAGAAATTACGAACAATATGCAGGTTGCCTTCAACTCGTTTAAAGATCTCTACGGAAACTTCTTTCAGAACAAGCGAGTTCTTAGCGACATTATGCCGCTGAAATGGAACGCTCCGCTCATCTACAAGCTTTGGAAACGACGGTTAAACGGCTATATGACTCCGGATTGTTTGCTTGTGGAGAAAGAACTCGCAGGGCTGTATCACTTCCCGGATAGCCGCTACAACAAAATTCCTATCATACAGTGGAGCACTTACAAAATTCTTCCGCCTCCTCCGGATGCTCCGACAGAGGGAATACTTCTCGGTAACAATAAGTACAGAGGAGTCGAAACACCTATCCGATTCATTGGAAAAGACCGTACAAGACATCATTACATCATAGGAAAATCCGGTTGCGGTAAATCTGCGTTGCTCTCATGGATGTCTCGGCAAGATATTGCCAATGGAGACGGGCTGTGCCTGGTAGACCCGCATGGAGATCTTGTGGAAGATGCGTTGGCACACATACCGAAAGCACGCGCAAAGGAAGTCATTGTGTTTGATCCTTCGGACTTGGAGCGTCCGATGGGACTCAATATGTTGGAGGCACACACGCCGGAAGAAAAAGACAGAGCCGCACTGGATGCGATGGAAATTTTCATCAAGCTCTTCGGAAATGAGATCTTCGGACCACGTATTCAGCATTACTTCAGAAACGGATGTCTTACTCTCATGGATGATGAAGAAGAGGGTGCGACTCTCATAGACGTTCCACGCATGTTCGTGGATGAAGAATTTCAGCGTTACAAAGTAAGTAAAATACGTAATCCCGTCGTGCGCAGTTTCTGGGAGCATGAAATGGCTCAAACGGGAGACCGGGAACGTCAGGAAATGATTCCGTATTTCAGCTCCAAGTTCGGTCCTTTCATTACAAATACCACCATGCGTAACATCATCGGGCAACCGAAGAGCGCATTCAATATTCGGGAAATCATGGATTCGGGAAAAGTGCTGCTTGTGAATCTTTCCAAAGGAAAAATCGGAGATACCAACGCGGAACTTCTCGGTCTTATTTTCGTAAACAAAATAAGCATGGCTGCCATGAGCAGAGCAGATATGCCGCGAGCGGACAGAAAACGTTTCTACTTGTATGTCGATGAGTTCCAAAACTTCGTGACAGACGCCTTTGCAACCATTCTCTCGGAAGCTCGTAAATATGAGCTCGCACTTGTTATGGCGCACCAGTACATCGGCCAGCTTGTCGGTAAAACGTCATCGTACGGAGAAGGAGGTACCAAAATGCGAGATGCGGTGTTCGGTAACGTCGGCACAATTATGAGTTTTAAAATAGGTGCAGAAGATGCCGAGTACATGGCAAAGGAATTTGCACCGGTTCTCTCGGAACAGGATGTCATAGGCGTGCCGAACTTTAACTGTTACTGTAAACTCAACATCAATAACGTGCAGTCGCGTCCGTTCAGTATGTCCACTATCTGGGATGAATCGAAGAGAAATGAAGATCTTGCCAAACTCATAAAAGAGTACAGTCGCCTCAAGTTTGCGCGAAAAAAAGTTTTCGTCGATCAAGAAATAGAAGATCGCATCGGTATTCAGCGAGGAAAATAACTCCCACGGAAGAAGCCTGCCCTGAGCTTGCCGAAGGGTCGATCAAGAAATAGAAGATCGCATCGGTATTCAGCGAGGAAAATAACTCCCACGGAAGAAGCCTGCCCTGTTTACCGTGAGTTACATCGAATGGAGCTTGCCGAAGGGTCGATCAGGAAATAGAAGATCGCATCGGTATTCAGCGAGGTCAGTAGTATTTGTCGAAGAACCGGAGATTACTCTTCTACGAGCTCTTTTTTTGCCTGCTTACCATTTTTGCCATCTCTTGCTCTTCCTCCATTCCATGTAAAACATCTTTTAGTTCCCAGGAAAGAAACAGGGTAATAACGGTGCGAAGCGCCACAATGGCAGCAAGTTTACCCAGGTCGGTCCAGGTGGGGTGCACAATGGTTTCTATGATGTCTTTACCCACAAGGAACTCCAGACCCAAAGCCAAGTATTTTCCGAGCTCTATTCGGATTTGCGGTAAGTGATTCTTCCTCTGCAGGACGGATAATATGAAAAGACTCGCACTGTACAGTGCGCCGAATGCCATAATTATCACCCCGATAAATCCGATAATCGCCGCAGTAATCAGGCTGACATACTGCAGACCGCTAATGAGAGCGGGTGGCTGAATAACGTTGAAAGAATCTATAAGCATCGTCTTAGTATACAGAAATTTTTGTCTTCCTGCCAGATTCTTTTGCCCGTGGTCTTGCTTTCTGGTGAGCGCGCCTTTAGCCTCTACTGCGCTATGACATCACTCTCTCAAGCAAAGGATATGTACCGCATGCAACGGGACGCGAAGAAGATCAAAAAACAGCTCAAAAGGGTTCATATAGAGGCCGAAGCCAACGGCGTAAAGGTGGTGGTGAACGGTGAACAGGAGATTGTTCAAATTGAGATTGCGGAATCAGTACCCCGGGAATCCATTCCGACTCTCCTTACGGATGCCCTCAATAGGGCCATGAAAAAAGCACAGGTAGTCGCTGCCGAACAAATGCAGGGCTTGCTTGGTCAGATGGGTATGCCAACCGAAGAGGGGATGCGCGGCCTTGGTCAGTAAATGAATTTCTTATGAAGCGCACATTTATCTTTTTGTTCATCGTAGGCGTGGCGACAACATTCTGGTTTTACAATGCCATCTCTCCGGTAAGCAGAACGAGTCAAGATCGTCATACCATTACCATTGAGAAGGGTTCCTCTGTCACAGCCATTGCAGATCTCTTGCACGAAAAAGGTGTGATAAAGTCGCCCTTGGCATTTAAAACATATGTACGCATTCACGGAAAATCAGCATTTCTGCAGGCGGGAAAATTTGTTCTGCGTCCTACCATGGCCGTAGAGGAAATTGTGGAGGTGCTGCAAAGCGGAAAAGCCGATGAGGCAATCATCACTATTCCCGAAGGATTTACCGTAAAACAAATAGATGCACTTATGGCTCAAAAAGGTTTTATTGAAGAGGGTGAGATTCTGCGATGTGCAAAGGAATGTGATTTCTCTTCATTTGAATTCCTTCCTCAAGTAGGAGGACTTGCCGATCGCGGCGGAAAGCTGGAAGGGTATTTGTATCCCGATACCTACTTTGTAACCAAGGAAGATTTTAATCGGAAGTTTTTCTTGGAGAGACTGCTCACCACCACCAGAAAAAATATTGTGGATTACTACGCTCCGGATATCGAAAAATCCGGTCGTACGTTACATGAGCTTCTTACCATGGCTTCTCTCATAGAAGAAGAAACCCGCGCAGATGAAGAGAGAGCGACAGTTTCGGGCATTTTATGGAAACGGTATGACGACGGAAGGGGACTGGGTGTGGATGCGACGGTTCGTTATATATTGGATAAACCGTCGGCCGAAATTACGGTTGCCGATCTCAATACGAATTCTCCCTACAACACGCGAAAGTTCAGAGGTCTTCCGCCGGGTCCCATAGCAAGTCCGGGTATAAAGAGCTTTATAGCCGCACTCTATCCGCAAGACAGCGAATATTGGTACTACCTGCACGGAACGGACGGTGACATTCACTATGCGGTGGGAAACGAAGAGCACAACATAAACAGATACAAGTACATCCGGTAGTTCCGCGTTGAAAATATCGTAAAATTCGGCTATAATAAGCCGATACAAAGCACGTAATGGTACTCGGTACGTCAGGATATATTTTTGCCAAGTGCCGAGCATCCTCTACTCAGATACACTCCTTTCATATGTCATCTCAGAAACATTTCCACCGCTTGAAGATAGGCGTTATGGGTTCGGCTTCCGGTCCGCAGATAGTGGACCCGGAGGCGATAGCAAAAGCGAAGGCTCTTGGAAAAGCCATTGGGGAGCGCGGTCATATTTTCATAAACGGCGCATGTCCCGGATTGCCGAACGATGCTCTTCTTGCCGCAAAGGAAGCCGGAGCACTTACCATAGGAATATCTCCCGCGTTCTCAAAACATGCCCACATTTATGATTACAAATCCCCGCACAGCCACGATATGATTATTTACACGGGTATGGGTTTTATGGAGAGAGATATCATCAATATTCGTTCTTCGGACGGTATTGTTATCGTCGGAGGAGGAGTGGGAACATTAAACGAGCTTACCATTGCGTACGACGAAGGACGTCCCATAGCAGTTCTTACAAACAGCGGAGGAATAAGTAATCATGTTCCGCATGTCATAGAAGACCTTTGTCAGCGCAAGGTGGCACCCAATATGGTTTTCGATGACGACCCCGAGGTTCTTTTGGACAAACTGGAAGCCGCAATAGAAGAGTTCCCGCTTCCTATTCATGAAGATGGTCGTGTCATAGACTCCGGAAATAAGGCAGAAGGCAGAAAGCATGCACATGAGCTGGAGGGATCTGCCGCCGGACGTAGTGCCGAAGCGGGCTCTCGAGGTTAGGTTTCCGTTTTCAGAATCCAGCGAATGGGAGTCCCTTCGAATGCGTAGGTTCTTCGCAAAGAGTTTTCGAGTGCTCGCAGTTGGGTAACGCGAATGCGCTGCGGATTCTTTACGAAAAGCACAAAGCTTGGAGGAACTTCTTCCGCTTGCGTAATATGCTTACACTTCGCGAGTGAACTCATGGGCTGACCCAGAACCGTATCGCGGAACCATCGGTGCAAGTCGTTCGTGGGAATTCTTCGTGTGCGATTTCTCTGAGCGCTCTCTATGAGATCAAATATTTTCAGCAATCCCTCCCGAGATTCGGCAGAGCACGTTTGTACCATAGCAAATTTACAGAATTTCAGTTCGTACTGAATCAGCTCCACTGCAGATTTCTTGGAGCCGGCAGGAAGTAAATCGGCCTTGTTTAAGAGTACGATAAGACCTTTACCCTCGGAGACTGCCATCGCTGCAATGCGCTTGTCCTGCTTGCTTACGGGTTGCGACACATCCAGCACCAGTACGCAGATATCGCACATTTCCAACGCTTTTACGCTGCGAAAGTACGCGTGAGTTTCTATGTCGTTTCCAACCGTCTGTCGTCGTCGCTTTATACCTGCGGTATCCATAAACATGTATTCTTTTTCATTGAAACGAATAATTGTATCTGTGGTGTCTCGGGTGGTTCCGGGTATGTCCGAGACAAGCAGGGGAGATTTCTCTCTCTGCGTTTCACTCATGAATGCATTGACTATGGAGCTTTTTCCCACGTTCGGTTTTCCGATTATCGCGATACGTGGAGGGCGTTGAGCATCAGAATCTTCTTCTTTTTGAAAGTGTAATTTCTTCAGCTCCGATTCAATGCAGCTTTCCAAATCATCCACTCCTATTTTATGCGGGGCACTCACTGCTATGACGTGCTCTGCAATTCCCAGTTCATAGTACTGAGGAAGTAGTTCGTCTATTGTCATAGGGTCATCGCATTTCGTTGCCGCAACGATAACCGGGACGTGACTTCGTTTATTTTTACGCAATGTGGCGACAATATCAAAATCCGATGCTGTAAGTTCTTCTCGACTGTTTACCGTCAGTACGATGACATCGGCATGTTCCAATGCCAGTACGGATTGCTTATGTACATCGTCTTCCAAATCCGTATCTTCGGTTCCGCCTCCCATGCCTCCGGTATCTATAAGAAGATAGTCCACGTCCGCACCTTCCACCTTGTGAGCGACATGGTCTCTTGTAGTCCCGGGAATATCACTCACTATGGCCTTTCTGCGACCAACAAGCCTGTTAAACAGTGTGGATTTTCCGGTATTGGGACGCCCGATAATGGCGACAGTTGGCAATTTTGACATTGGAGAACTCCATACTACAGCATCGTGACCGGGTGTACATATTCCCGAGGGGAAAACGGAGTTCTGTGTAGGCAAGGTGGCGTTACAGCGGTATCCTACGTGCGCTATGTCACAGTACGACCCTACAGCATCGGAAGGAAAGTGGCGGAAGAGGTGGGAGAAAGAGCGCGCCTACAACGTGGATCTCACTGCGGCGAAAAATCCTTACTACAGCATGGTGATGTTCCCGTACCCGAGCGGAGATAAGCTTCATGTGGGGCACTGGTATAATTTTGCTCCCGCAGACAGTTTCTCTCGATTCATGAGAATGCAGGGCAACACGGTGTTTACGCCCATGGGGTTCGATGCGTTCGGACTGCCGGCAGAAAACTATGCCATAAAAACGGGAGTACATCCCGATGATTCCATTACGGCGAACGTGGAAACAATGATCACCCAGCTCAAGAGAATCGGCTGTATGTACGACTGGGAAAAAATGGTGAACACCAGCAAGCCGGAGTACTACCGTTGGACACAGTGGCTCTTTCTGCAGATGTTTAAAAACAATCTTGCCTACCGCAAGGATGCGAACGTGAACTGGTGCGACAGCTGCAAGACCGTGCTGGCAAACGAGCAGGTATGGGAGGGAAAGTGTGAGCGATGCGAAACGGATATTCTTCTCAAGCCGATGACACAGTGGTACTGGAGGGTGAAAGATTACGCGCAAAAATTGCTCGACGGTTTGGATACTTTGGATTGGCCCGAAAAAACAAAGACCATGCAACGCAACTGGATAGGAAGAAGCGAAGGTATGAATTTTACATTCAAAGTGAAAGACAGTGACGTTGAGTTCGAGGTCTATGACTCCGTACCCCAAACCTATCGCGCGCAAACGTTCGCTGTTATCGCTCCCGAACACCCCATGCTCCCTCAGCTGGTAAAGGGGCAGAAGAACGAGAAGGAGGTCTTGGATTTCATAGAACGTGTCAAAGTGAAGAAGGCGACGCAGAAGTACAATTTCGCAGAAGATCTGGAAGGTGTGTTTACGGGTCGTTACGTGGAATTCGTAACCGGAGATCTTCCGCTGTGGGTGGCCTCCTTTGCCGTGATGGATTACGGCTCCGGTATTGTGAACTGTTCTGCTCACGACGAGCGCGACTTTGCTTTTGCCAAGAAGTACGGCATTCCTCTTCATGTAGTCATGGTTCCTGAAGATGAGAAAGAGGCTGAAAAGGTGCGTAATTTGGAGTACTGCTTCTGCAAAGACCCTCAGGGAATTATGTTGGAGCCGGAAGAATTCGAAGGAAGGCGCTGGGGAGAAGCGCGGCAAGACATCATCAATCATTTGGAACAGGAAGGTATCGGTTATCCCGTTGTGCAGTACAAGCTGCGAGACTGGAGTATTTCCCGTCAGCGCTACTGGGGTGCGCCTATTCCCATCGTCTACGATCCGGAAGGAAACGCACATGCGATTCCCGAGAAGCACCTTCCGTGGGAGCTACCTCACGATGTGGAGTTTCGACCTACCGGCACGTCACCACTTGCGCAAAGCAAGGAGCTTAAGGAAAGAACCGAAAAGATTTTTGGAAAAGGATGGACTCCCGAAGTAGATACCATGGATACATTCGTCTGTTCGTCGTTCTACCAGTTCCGGTATCTGGCAGAAAACTCGGAAAAGGAATTTGTTCCGAAAAACGTAGAAAAAAACTGGATGCCCGTAGATATGTACATCGGCGGACCGGAGCATGCGTGTATGCACCTTATTTATGCCCGATTCGTGACTATGGCACTCAAAGACTTCGGACATGTTTCCCATGACGAACCGTTTAAGCGGCTTGTGCACCAGGGCCTTATAACCAACCAGGGTGCGAAGATGAGTAAGAGTAAGGGCAATGTGGTATCTCCGGATGCATTCATAGAGAAATACGGCTCGGATGTTTTTCGCATGTACCTCATGTTCATGGGTCCGTTTACGGAAGGGGGAGACTGGAGTGATACGGGTATAAAGGGAGTAGACCGCTTTGTGCAGCGAATCTGGCGTATCTTCTCCGAGAAGTTGAACAAAAAAGTAGATCAAGAAACAGAAGTGACCGTAAAGTTGCATGCAACCATAAAGAAAGTAACGGCAGACATAGAAAGGTTGCACTTCAATACCGCACTCAGCGCACTTATGGAATTGTTGAATATTTTGGAGAAGCACGATGCGGTCTCGCATGACGTAGCCGGTGTGTTTGCAAAACTCCTCGCTCCTCTTGCTCCTCATTTGGCGGAAGAGCTTTGGGAACTTTCGGGCGCTACGGGCTTTGTTATAGATCAAAAATGGCCTACGTACGACGAAGCGCAACTGATTACCGATACCATAACCATTGCCGTCCAAATAAACGGCAAAGTACGAGCTGAATTTACTGCTCCGACAGATATTTCACAGTCAGATGCCATAGCGCAGGCGAAGCAAGACCCCAATGTGCAGAAATATATGGAAGGAAAAGAGATTCGAAAAGAGATCTACGTAAAAGGAAAGCTGGTGAGTTTGGTTGTAGGCTAAAAAGACGGAATTTCCCTTGTTTGAGAGTCAAATACTACTATTCTGCCTTCATGGTTAAAGGAATAGATACGAAGCAAAATCCGCTCCTTTCGGAGGCAAATATGGTTGAGCACGTGCAGCTCACCATAGAAGGTTCCACCGGACGTGCCGTTAATAGTGCAAATACCCCTTGTACAGATCTGCCATTTCTTCAGGAGAGGGAGAGAAGAACCAGAGCTGCGGCACGTATTGTATTGGGTATGGACAAAGCAGGTCTGCATTTTGCAACAGGACAAGGACAAAAGCTGGAAGCACGTGTGCGACAAATGCTCGAATCTTCTACGGAGACTCCTGCCTCAATTGCCGCACTTCTGAAGCGCTATTCCGACAGACTCCGTTACTTAAAAAGGGAACAGAGAAGAAAGGGGAGGGCGGTACCGAATGCGGTACATGAGGAAGAGACCGAAGAAATAGTAGAACAGTATGCGCCCGTGGATCTGGTTGAATCGGAAACAGGAGAGGGAGACGGAGTAGCGTTGCCTTTGGAGGTGACGACTGAATCAGACCGAGAAATTGTGTAGAGTCTCTGTGCTACTGTTTCATCATTTTTCGATATAAGACTGCCATTTCATTCATAATTTCCGGCAGTTCGACTGTCTCTAAATTTCCCATGGGGTGTGCATGCAGCGCTCTCTCAAACATCATAATCATTGCTTTGCCGCGTATGTTCACTGTGCCTTGAATGATCGCATACTCAGGCGCAGGTCTGCCATAGGCTATGCACCTCATTACAGTGGCAGAGGAATGAACGGTACTTGTAAGTTCATGAGAAATTTTAAGTATTTGCTCTGCTCTTGCGGCAAAGCGAATACGAGCATGTGGGTCACCGAGTTGTAATTCCACTGCATCCAAACTCGCATTCCCCACAGCATTATTTTTGTCTGCCGTAATCAATTTTTCAAGTTCGCAAAGCATTGCCAAGCCTCCCTGTTCGCGACTCAGTTCCTCAATAAGTTCACTGTAGTCGTCTTTACCCTGTACGATTGCGTCTACAAGATGTCTGAATTTGTTGTGACGTTCGTAGACGCGTCGACATTCTTCCAGTACCACTTTTGCACGAGTGCGAAACCGCAGAATAAGAGGAGTGGAGTCGTACCGCTCATGTCCTCCTTCGTCGGGAGAGGGATTTTCCGATGGGCGAGGAGGTATGTGGATCATCTGAGAAACAGCGTTATAGAATGCCGCTGGCAGATTTTGTAGTGTGAAATCCTGCTTGATATTCGAGGGGAAGAACAGTGCTGATTTCAGACTGTATTCCCAAAAGATACGATGGAAGTATTCCACTCGATTCCGCGACTTCACAAGGAACTCCAGCAGCTATAGCCCTTCCTGCGGGCGCAACTTTCGTATTGGTATTTTCATATGCTTCACCTACCGTATAGGAAAGCTTCTCGTAAGAAAGACGAGCATGGGTATCTATAAATTCTTGCGCACCCATTTCTTGCTTACGACTGATTTCAAATTTACTGCTACACAATTGAAGTATTTCTTCTTGTGATGCGCCACTAAGAATGTAGTCGGCAACAATCAAGACGGCATTTGGAGACTGTTCATGCAGTGATCGTAAAAAGTCTATGCGTTCTTGTGTTGTCTCTAGATCATGGAGAAAAAACCCTACCACTATTAATCCGATATTACGCATAGCCGCACCTGTGAGCGCACTGCGTTCATTAATTCTTCGCGTAATGATATCGGGGTCTTTATCCTCCAGTCTCAAAATTTCCCCTCTTCCGTTTTGTTCCATGCACAAGAGTCTGTGGTTAATGGACTGCCTATCGGGAAATGGATCTATGCTGAGGCTATTTGGAGGCAGTTTGCCTCGGCTAGGATGAGATTGAGCCCTATGGATAACTGTATGGAGATCATCCACCGCATCCATAGATGTACCAGTTCTATTCAATTTGACCATTTATCAAAGAATATTTTTTTATCGAGTCATCAGCAAGTATGTTATTAATTAATTTATATACAATCGTGTCAAATCTGCCTACAACAACTCTAATCGGTCGTATTCTTTCGCATTCTCCAGTAGTCTCTATTGGCTATGTCGGAAGTTCATCCATTTGATAGATACGCTAAATTCACGAATCTTGCACTTCTGAAAGAATACAGTGCAAAGCCGCTGCGAAGATGCGTACGTGTAAACACCATTCTCTCTTCAGTAGAGAAGCTTACGCAGTGGGGCACGGAGAAAGGATGGCAACTCGAGCCGGTACCGTGGTGCAAAGAGGGTTTTTTCGTGGAGAGAGAAGACAGAACCGTACCACTGGGAAAAGATCTTATGCATCTTCTCGGGCACTTCTACTTTCAGGAAGCCAGCAGCATGTTGCCCGTGGAACTTTTGGATCCTCAGCCCGGAGAAAACATACTGGATATGGCAGCCGCGCCGGGAAGTAAGAGCACGCAAATTGCCGCAAAAATGCGGGGCAGGGGAGTGCTGGTGGCAAACGACATGGAAGATCGTCGCATAAAAACACTCAGAGAAGCGCTTAACAGGAGCGGAGTCACCAATGTGATTATTACGAAGAAAATCGGACAGTGGTTCGGAGAGAACATGACAGGGAGATTCGACCGCGTGCTCATAGACGCGCCATGTACCGCTCAGGGCACCGTACGAAAAGATGCCCAGGCACTCAACTTCACGAGCGACCACAGCATTGGCAAAGCGGCGAAACTGCAGAGGGAACTGCTGGAGTCTGCCGTGCATGCCACAAAAATCGGTGGGAGAATCGTGTATTCAACCTGCACACTCTGCCCCGAAGAAAATGAAGAAGTAGTGCGATCAATATTGAACAAATTTAGTACTCAACTGGAAGTATCAGACCCAAGAAAAATGTCTGTAAATGGGGCTGAAAAGAAACTTGGTGCCGCAGTAAAAGATTCCCTAAAAGTCCAAGGATCGGCTGGGGATATGCCACTCTTACGTATTTGGCCGCATACGTACGATACCGAGGGATTCTTTTGTGCGGTGCTCACAAAAACAGCACCGACACGTCCCGCTGAAAAAGTGGAAATCAAACATCTGCGAGAGAAGCCGTTGCCTGTTGGCGTTCAGCGTGAAATTCGCACGTTTCTTCGCACACGGTACGGCACGGATATTGTAGAAGACGGTGAGCAGATTCTCGACAGAGGCGATCATCTGGTACTCACAACGGATCAGGTTCTGAAATTCAAGCTCCCTACCGTAGATTACGCTGCGGGTCTGCCGTTCGGGAAAAGACTCCGAGATGTCCCCGTGTACATAGACCACGAAATGGCCGTACTGAGGGGCTCGGCAGCTACCGAGAATAGTTACACCGTGGACGATGGGCAGTTGCAGCAGCTCCTACAGGGCAAGGATATTGCATGTGACTCCTCGCTTCGAAATCATGTGTTACTTCACTACAGAGGGCTCTGCATAGGGCGAGGAAGAGCGTACATGGGCACACTGAAAAATCATCTTCCACGATGGATGATTTATCATATGCAAGATGTGGCGTAAATTTTTGAAATATGAGCAATCGTATAGGGGACTTCCGCTGTCTTTGGTAGTATGTCTTCCTCTATGGATCCCGTATTTGAAATAAAAGCTCGGCTACCGATAGAAGAACTGGTCGGTCAGTACTGCAGTCTTTCCAAGAAAGGAAAACATTTAAAATGCGTTTGTCCGTTTCACAATGATACGCATCCGAGCATGCTTGTATCACCCGACAAAGGAATAGCATACTGCTTTGCATGTAACAGCGGAGGAGATATTTTTGGTTTTTATCAAAAAATAGAAGGTGTGGATTTTCATCAGGCACTGAGAGATCTTGGTGAAAGAACAGGCGTGGATGTATCGGAAGGAAAATCCGATGCCGTTAAAAAAGACGTGAAAGACAGACTTCGCGATTGTCTGGAGGCGGCACAGCTTTTTTATATTCGGACACTCACAGAATCCGCTGTTGCGAAGGAATATGTAAAGAAGCGTGGAATTCCCGCAGAGCAACAGGATCAATTTGGCATAGGATTTGCTCCCGACTCTTTTTCGGAGACGTACGAATACCTCCTGAAACAGGGCTTTTCCAAAACTGAAATTTTAGATGCGGGCTTAGGTGTGCAAAAAGATTTGAGCGAGGGTCGTATTTACGACCGATTCAGAAACAGGCTCATGTTCCCCATTCACGACCATCAAGGGAAAATTGTCGCATTTGGCGGGCGCACATTGGGAGATGACGATGCAAAGTACATCAATTCTTCCGAGGGGCCTCTCTACCATAAATCTGCGATTCTCTACGGATTTCACTATGCCAAAGACTCCATGCGCTTAGAACAGAAGGTCGTGGTGGTGGAAGGGTACTTCGATGTGCTTGCCTGCCACAGAGTCGGAGTGACCAACGTGGTGGCTGCAAGCGGTACTGCGTTTACCGTAGAGCACGTAAAGCTTCTGAAGCGTTACGTGGAAAAAATAGTGCTCTGTCTGGACCAAGATACCGCAGGTCGTAAAGCCGCAGAGAGTGCTTTTCATCTTGCCAGTGTCGAAGGATTACACGTACATACGGCTTTCTTGCCGGAAAAAGATCCCGATGAGACAGCGGCAAAAGAACCGGGTTTGTTGCAACGTGCGTTGCAAGAAGAAGACATACCGTATTTGGAAGCTGTTATTCAGGAATTACAAAAGCAAGATCTCTCCTCCGTACAAGGGAAGAGGCTCACCCTTAAAACACTGCTGCCACTCATAGATTCCATTACTCTTTCTGTCGAAAAATCTCACTACATCAGCACTGTCGCAAGCCTGCTTGGTACGACCGAAACAACGCTGAAAGAAGACATTGCCAGGCTTCCAAGGCAGCAAATTCACGAGCGAGAGCACTCGGAGGAGTCCCCCGGAAATGCTACGGTCACAAATAAAAATATGTTTTCCAGCATGGAAATTGCGTTGGCACTTTTTGTGTTGTATCCGGCAAACAAATCGCTTTTTCACAGGCTTATTCATCCCGAAGGAGAGAGAGAAGAAGCACTGTTTATGGGAATACGAGAAGCTCCCGAGTCATCGACTCTTACAGTGGATATGCTGGATATGCCGGAAGATGTTCGCGACCGATTGCGAATTTTGCTTCTCTACCTCGAAGATCACGGCATGGGAGAATGGTCTGAAAACATTGCCATGCAAGAAATGGTGAAGAATTGTACCAACGCGAACAGAGAATTTCTGCAACGAAAACAGAGAGATATCGCAAAGAAACTCATGCACGCAAAATCCGAAGGACGCACAAGTGACGAAGCGCAACTTGCCACTCAGTACCAGCAGGTGCTCAAGCTTGCAAAAATGGCCGGGTAGCCAAGTTATATTTCTCCTCTTTTTAGAGAGATTTCCTTTTCTTTAGTGCTTCTTGGCAGTAACCTGTCATCCGGAATTGCGACCGTTATTTTTTTGCCTGTACTACACTCCATGGCATCCCACCCAAGAAAATTTATCGCTCAACCATCGGATGATGATTTGAAGGGATTTCCCGATGAAGTGAAACACCTTATTAAAAAGGGGCGAGAACAGCGATATGTGACACATCAGGAGATTATGAAGGTCGTGCCGAATGCGGAGAAAAATGTGGATCTTCTCGATGATATCTACTCACTCTTGGTGAATCTCGGTATTCAGATAATCGATGTGAAAGATGCGCTTATTTGGGAAAAAAAATCCAAAGCAGAGCTGGGTGAGCCAATCGAAGATCTTACCGAAGTGGCATCTTTCGATGAATCAGACATAGACGGAGACGATGAATCTTCATTGGATATGGATGACGACTCAGATCTTGATGTAAGCGACAAAAAGGTAGGAAAGGTGGACGACAAAGACGATGACGCTTTGGATGTGATTGCGACCGCAGGCATTGCCATAGACGACAAAGAAATTTCCGATGAAGAAAAAGGAAAGCGACGCAGGGAGAGAGAGGTGGATCTTCTCGAAATCAGCAATGACTCCGTGCGTATGTACCTTTCCGAAATAGGAAGAGTGCCGCTTATCGACGGTCGTAAAGAAGTGGAACTGGCACGCCGTATTCGCAAAGGAGACGCTTCTGCAAAACAACAACTGGCAGAAGCGAACCTTCGACTGGTTGTGAGTATTGCAAAGAAGTATATCGGTCGAGGACTCTCGTTCTTAGACCTTATTCAGGAAGGAAATATCGGCTTGTTCCGCGCAGTGGAAAAGTTTGATCCCGAACGTGGATTTAAGTTCTCCACCTACGCAACGTGGTGGATACGACAAGCCATTACACGTGCCATCGCAGACCAGGCTCGCACCATTCGTATTCCGGTGCATATGGTGGAAACCATCAACAAGCTCACACACACACAGCGCAGACTGGTGCAGGAGCTCGGTCGTGAGCCAACAGTCGAAGAGCTGGCTGTGGAAATGGAAATGGACGTGAAGAAAGTTCGTCACATTCAAAAGATCAGCCAAGACATCATTTCATTGGAGTCTCCCGTCGGAAGCGAAGAAGACAGCAAGCTCGGTGACTTCATAGAAGATGAAGAAGCAATCAATCCTTTCGATGCCACAAACAGACAGCTACGCAAAGAGAATGTGCACTCCATGCTTGAGTTCCTCACACCTCGCGAACGAAAAATCATAGAAATGCGCTTCGGGTTAAGCGATGGAATCGGTCATACGTTGGAAGAAGTCGGAAAAGAATTCGGAGTCACCAGAGAACGCATTCGTCAGATAGAAGCCAAGGTACTGCAAAAGATGAGAGACCACCCTCGCTCCATGACCATCCGCGAACACGGAGGCGCCCCAAAGCGCGTTGGCTTTACACCAAACAGCCCGTTTATGGATGTGGATGCAAAGCTGGAAGATCTTATTCGCAAGGACTTGGAGCAAGCCGAAGCGGAAAGGAAACGAAAAGCGTCATAAAAAAATAAAAGTCGCAGAAAGCGACTTTTATTTGGTACGGCTGTTGTTTTAGTTGCCGCCTTTTCCGGGTAGGAGAAGGTAGATACCGCTCAGACCCACGAGAATGTAGACGATAGCCTCCACAGCCGGCCATGCTCCGAGAAGCATGGTGACAACGTTGAGGTCGTTTCCCGTGAAGAAACCGATACCGACCAATCCCCAGTTTATTGCTCCTACGAAAACGAGCAATTTGGAGATTGAGCGAACCATAGATTTTTCCATAGAAGGGAATTGGGAAAAAATACTGATTCTGAGCATAACACAACAAGCTCATACGGAAGTATGAGCGTTGTTGCTATAAGAAAGAATGATTGCTTATTACTTTTTGCAGCACTTGCAGCACTTTGCCGCTTTCATGACTGCAGCGAGACCGACAAGAATGTACACAATCCATTCAAGAGCGGGCATACCGCCAAGAATCATGTGCACGACGTTGAGGTCTTTGCTCAAAAAACCTCCGAGACCCACAAGTCCCCAGTTTAAACCTCCGACGAGGAGGAGGATACATGCGAGCTTGCAGACAGGACATTTGCCACAGGAGCCGCTTGAACAACTGGCTCCGGCACCGGATGGAGTAGACATGGAAAAGAGGGGAAAAAAGAAGAGTGTATGAAGATAACTCTATCACAGTTACGGTTTGGAGTATGCATACATCCAACGCAGATGCTTTTTTGGCAATAAATTCTTTTGTGTACATACATATGAGTGAGGAGCGCGATGGTGTGGTAGCATGCAGTCATACGGAAGGCATCACCAGTTCAATCGGCAGACCCCGACAAAAGAGCCACAAAAAAGCGTGTTTCCACGGAATTTACCAGAAGAATTTCCGCACTCAATACTCAGCAGCTCTTGGCTGTGGAAACCATAGAAGGACCGGTCATGGTGGTTGCAGGACCCGGTACGGGCAAAACCGAAGTGGTATCCATGCGCGTGGCCAACATACTGCAGGAAACTCAAATGAGGCCCGGAAATATTCTCTGTCTTACATTCAGCAAAAGCGGCGCCACCGCCATGCGTAAACGTCTGCGAGATATCATAGGGCCGGATGCGTACGGAGTGACTGTGGATACCATTCATGGCTTCTGTAACGGTATCATCACTCAACATCCGCACGTATTTGAGGAATGGTCCTCTCTGGAGCAAATCAGCGATGTGGAGCGATACAGAAGTTTGAACAAAATAATTGATCAACTAATGCCACACACCACTCTGGTAAACAAAAAAGATCCTCATGCGAGAACGCGTGACATTCTTGGTCGTATCAGTCAGTTAAAGAGAGAGGGTGTGACCGACAGAGAGGAGTTACTGCGTATTGCCGATGAGTACGAAGCGCATATGGCAGGGAAGAGTAAAGAGGGTACGAAAGTCCACGAGAAAAACCTGCTTGCCGCACAAAAGTTCAGGGACTTTCTGCAGGTATTTTTTCTCTACCAGGAAATGCTCGAGCGGACAGGGCGCTACGACTACGACGATATGATTTTGAATGTCATTCAAGCGTTGGAATCGGAGGACTGGATGCTCGCACGGCTGCAAGAGCTATATCAGTATGTTCTGGTAGATGAGTTCCAAGATACGAACGGTGCCCAGAACAGATTTATTGAAATTCTCACGCAGGATCCTACGGGAAGTCATCACCCCAATTTGTTTATAGTCGGAGATGACGATCAGGCTATTTACAGATTCCAAGGGGCTAACCTGAGCAATATTCTCTCTTTCCGAGAGCGTTTTCCGAGTGCGCCGGTTATTCCGCTCACCATAAGCTATCGCTGTACGCAGGCGATACTCAATGCCGCGGCAAATCTTATATCCCATAACACCGAGCGTCTCGTGGGAAGAATTCCCGATTTGGAAAAAAATTTGACATCATCCGTGTCTTCCGAAGGCATGTCTCCCGTTCTTCTGCTCTCACCGAGTGATATGAGTGAACCCTGGATGCTGGCAGACCTGGTGGAAGACAGGTTGAAAGAAGGTATGTCGCCGAGTGAAATAGCAATTCTGGTTCAGACCAACAGGGAACTCCCGGGAATATACGAAGTCCTGAAAGCGAGAGACATTCCCGTGCAAATGACGGGAAAAATTGATCTGCTCAGTCACCCCCTTGTCGTGCAGGCAATTGCGATTCTCAGAGCGGTACATACTCCGGAAGAAAGCGGAGTGCTGGCAGCCGCACTCGCATGTGAGTGCTTCGATTGCAATCCGGTGGATTTGGCAAAAATATTTGCCATGAGAAGAGAGCTGCATGTTTCCGTGCTCGATGCCTTGCTACAGTTCAAAGACAATGGAGAACATCCTGATGTGTCACTTTCCAATCCCGAAACACTGCTCACAGCTCTGAGCACTATTGTGGATCTGCACCAGAAAATACCGTCACGCACGGTCGTACAGACCCTCGAGCACACATTGAAAGAGTGCAATATACTCTCTGCGTTCAAAGACGGTGTAATGGACATTCTGGACTTTGCAGCGATTCAAGAATTCTTCGACCGCATTCAACAGCGTGCCTACGAGCAGCCCTCTTTCTCTTTCGAAACGTTTCTCTCGGACCTTGAATTTTATATGAACGATGATTACGGAGACCTTCGTTTGTCGTACGATCTTCCGCACCTCACAAAAGAAGGCGTGCAACTCATGACGGCGCACAAGAGCAAGGGGCTTGAATTTCACACCGTTATCATTTCAAATTTCAGAGAAGGTCATTGGGACCGCAGGAGAAATCCTCCTTCTCTCTCCGTTCCCGAAGATCTCCTCTTTGGATGGGAGAAAGACCAGAAGTCCTTCGAGCAAAATCAAGACGAGAGAAGAGTCGCATTTGTGGCTATAACTAGGGCTAAACGCGAATTAATATTCACCTGCCCCAACGAGCTTACAACCGGAGAAAGCCTACGTGCGGTTTCTCCTTCCGGTTTCTTTTCCGAATGCGGCGATCTTTCGGAAGAGACAAGAGAAGCCAGAGACCCCGAGCGTATGTCCACACTTCTCAGTCCGAATGTGAGAGACTTCAATGAAGAAACCAAAGCATTTCTTCTGCGGCGTATTGAAAACTTCTCTCTTTCTCCCACTGCCCTGAACGATTTTTTGGAAGATCCTCAGCTCTTTGTTCAGCGACATCTTCTTATGGTTCCCCAGGCAAAGGAATCTCACTTCGCATATGGTAATGCCGTTCATCATGTTCTTGCCATGTGGGGACTTTCTGTTCGAGATGCCGAGCCACTCACACGGCCTCAGCTTCTTGCCGAGTTTTCTTCTCATCTTCAACACAAAGAACTTTTGCCTCTCAGTGAGTTCGTACGACTGGAGAGCTTGGGCCATGAGACACTGCAGCGGTACTACGATGAATTTCTGCAACAGCCCTACCCCATTGTGTATAAGGTGGAATTTGATTTGTCGGCACGACTGGGAGATATTCCCATCAAAGGTAAAATAGACAGAATAGATTTATTGGAACCGCATTCAACTGCTGCGGTTATTTATGATTACAAGACGGGAACTCCCAAAGCACCCAAGCAAATTCTGGACTACGGGTACCACAGACAGTTGGTATTTTACGCGTTGCTCATAGAGAAGAGTTCTCTTCCGCTGGATCCCAAAGAATTCGTACTGGAGTTTGTGGGGGAGGGGAGTGAGCATGCCGTGCGCAGAACGTACTCCATTTCTTCTCAGGAGAAACAGGAACTCGAAGCTCTCATAGAGAAGGTCTGGGCTAAAATCATTGCGCTGGATTTCTCTCCTCTCTAGTTTCTGGGAGGTAAAAATCACGAAACTGCTCGAGTGCACGCCCTCTGTGGCTTGTACTATTTTTTTGTTCAATACTCATGGCCGAGTAGACAAGATCATAACCATTAGGTCGAAAGCAGCCTGATATTGGCAATCTCGGTAAATAGTCTGCTTCGAGTGTTTCTGTAATTTCACCGTCACACACCCCCTGAAACATATGCAAGGTTCCCCCGGAATCAACGTGTGCAAGGTGGCACACAAATCGAGCTTTCTTGTTTTCTTCTCGTCTCATTCTTTCAAGAAAGTACTCAATCCACTCTTCGTCGGATGCCGCAGGTCCCGCACCCCATCTGCGAGTGTGTATGCCCAGCTCTCCTTCCAGAGCTTCCACTATTATTCCCGAGTCGTCTGCTATGGTCGGAAGTTTTGTTTGCTCAAAGTAGTAGCGTGCCTTCTCCATCGCATTTTCTTCGAAAGTGTTTCCGCATTCTTCGGGAGGAATGAAAGATACATCTATATCTTCCGGTGCCAGTATGTGAAAGTCCGGTGCCCGAAGACACTCGGATATTTCCGTAATTTTGCCCCTGTTACTTGTTCCAACAAGTATCTTCATGTCGAAATTATAGCCACATTCAGGGCTTTTACATACGTTTACTTTTTTTAGGTGGAGATCTTTTGACATATTGACAAAAACAAGAGTAATTTTACTACATGCTTGGTCTTAAGAGTCTCATTCGGCGCCAATCGGGTTTGAGTGCCGCAGAACAGAATCAGCTTGCAGCAGAACTGAAAGCAGTGGAACTGCCGCAGACGCGTGAGAGTGTGGAAGCGAAGGCAGGATCTATTCGCTCTATTGCAGGGAGAGTGGATGCGTCTGCACGCGATGTGCTGTCCGGCGATTCGGACCAAGACACTGTTTTCTTAGGACGTCTGAGTGCCATAGAACAAGCGGTATCCGGAGTCACTGCCTCCGTTGCACAAGATACGGACGGAGTGTCGGACCCCGTAACTTTTACGCAACAGTTGCAGTTTTTGGCACGTGAGCTGGGAGTGTTAGAAGAGCATATTACTCGCATTGGAGGCGCAATCGGTGGCTTCAGAGGAAGAATTTCTCGGCTGTTGCAGCAAGTGGAAACTGCGGAAACCAGTCTTGCGTCCAAGGAAGATAACCGTCACAGCTTGCAAAACGGAAGAGCCGCAAGTAACGCAGTGCTCCGTGAGCGGGAGAAAAAGATTGCTGCTCTCGACGGGCAAATACAAAACTCAGCAAGCAAACTTTCCCGCAAAAAGAGGGCACTGCGTGATATGCAAACAGGCAGTCTGGAAGCGATTTCCGTAGAGCAACAGAACGGAAATGCCGAAGCAACCGTAGGCTCACTTCTGTCGGAAATCGAGAGCATTGTTGCACGGTTGGATGTTTCGCATGCTCCCATAGAAGATCCCGAAACTCACTTTCCGGATGCCGTTGCCAGGGTTCGAAGCCGGCAAAAAAAGCCGGAAAGAATGAAAGTGGATTCTCCAAAAGGTACTGCCGAAACTCTGAAGGCAAATACGGGAAAAACAAATGCGGCACTGAGCGATTCCATTGCTCCGAAAGTTGCGATTTTCAATCAGGCGCTGGACGAAACTGTGCTATCTGTCATTGCGGAATTGGAAGGAGGAGTTCTTACGTCATCGGGATTCTTACGGGCTCTCAATGCAAAGTACAATGCGCTGCTTAAAGAGAACGGATTGGGATCATTGAGTGCGCAGGTACGGGGGTCATCTGCATTTATTGAATCGCTTCCGCAGGGTTTCAACGAGGCGATGGACTGCCTGGAAGCATTGCAGGATGAATGGCAGCAGAAACAGAAAGCTGCAGAGGGTGAAATTGGTAAAATAGAGAGAAGGTACAGAGAAGAGTGCAAGCGTTCAGCCGGCGGACAAGTGCGGGCAATGCCACAAATTCACAGTGGCAAGGGCAGAGGAGGAATGCAGAACATGCAGCCGCCGCAATCACCTCTCTTCAATTCCAAGTACAAAGGACAGCAATCTCGACGCGAAGAAGCACGCCTAAAGCTGGAATTTATACAAGGTGCACTGAAGGGGCAAAAACTGAGCAGTCCCATACGTGCGGTGCTTAGATGGATGAAGCGAAAATCGAACTAACAGAAGTAGTTCGGATTACGACGCCATGCTGTCTATGTAGACTTTGCGCGGTTTTGCACCGTCAGCAGGACCGACAATGCCTTTGTCTTCCATAATATCTAACAGTCGTGCCGCTCTTGCGTACCCTACTTTCAGCTGTCTTTGCAGTAAGCTGGCAGATGCCCTTCCTGTTTCCTGTACGACACGAACAGCCTCGAAGAAGAGTTCATCTCCTCCGTTGTCATCTGCTTCGAGATCTATCATGTGGCTGCCGTCACCATCTTCATCTTCATTTTCTTGCAACGGAATCTCTTCGGTAATTTTTCCTCCTCCAGCAATTTTAACCGCATTTATGACCCGCTCAACTTCTTTGGTGGAGGTAAAGATTCCTTGAATACGCACTGGCATGGATGTTTCTGCCGTAAGGTAGAGCATGTCTCCTTTTCCCAGAAGATCTTCTGCTCCTATGCCGTCTAATATGGTGCGACTGTCTACGGAGCCCACCACACGGAAGGCTATGCGAGTGGGAACGTTGGCCTTAATAAGTCCGGTAATCACATCCACGCTCGGACGTTGCGTAGCGATAATAAGATGCATTCCCACCGCTCTGGCCATCTGAGAAATGCGGACGATCATTGTTTCCGAATCACGTTTGTACTGTCGCATCATAAGGTCTGCCAACTCGTCTATGACGATGACAATACGAGGAATAACATTCTCTTCCTCTTCTTGGAGGGCGTTGAATTCTTGAATATTTCTCGCACCGACTTCCGAGAATCTGTGCAAGCGTCTTCCCATTTCCGCAACGGCCCAACGCAGAGCTTGCAGTGCTTTCTCCGCATCCGTGATCACAGGAGTAAGCAAGTGAGGAATGCCATCGTAAGGCATAAGCTCCACACGTTTCGGGTCTATGAGAATAAGTTTTAACTGGTCGGGTGCATTTTGGTAGAGCAGTGATGCAAGGAACGTATTCATGCAGACAGATTTTCCGGAGCCGGTTGCCCCTGCAATAAGCAAGTGAGGCATTTCATTGAGAGATGCCACCATTGCCTTCCCGGCAACATCTCGTCCGAGGGGCAGTGTAAGGTTCGATTCGCTCTGCACGAATTCCGGGCTTTCCAAAATTTCACGCAAGTGCACGATGGTTCGAACGGAATTTGGCATTTCCACACCAACCAGAGATTTCCCCGGAATCGGCGCTTCTATACGGAGGCTCGGTGCTGCCAGTGCCAATGCGAGATCATTTTTTAAGTTTGCTATTCTGCTTAGCTTCACCCCTTCCGACGGTTGCAACGTAAATTGTGTGACCGTCGGTCCCGGGTGGGCATCTCGTACGGTTACCTCTATATCGAACTCTCCCAATTTCTCTTCTATGAGACGTGCCTGATTTTTCAGCTCGTCGTCGTTCACGTTCAGTTCGCTCTGCGAATCGTCCAGGAGATCGTAGCTCGGGAAGGTCCACTCCTCGTAACGGGTGTCTTGCATCGTTATGGTGTCTTTTACTTTGGCATTCACGCTCTTGGCTATGTTTTTGCTCGCCGCATTTTTGAGAGCCTGCTTTGCAAAAATGGGACGGACGATATTGAGTTCGGGCGGATCTCTGTCCTGTTCCACAAGGTCGTCTTCTTCGTCTTCCTCTTCCTCCTCCCATTCATCTTCTTCATCCCACTCGTCTTCCTCGACAACTCTTTTCTTTTTTGCCGTTTTTGCGGGAGCCTTTTTCTTTGGAGCAAAGAAATCAATAACCGCAGCCGAAATACTTCGAAGATCGGGCTCGAATGCTATGAACACTCCGACTGCAAACATGGAAGCAAGTACCGTGTACCCGACTGCACGGCTGGCAAACAGGAGAAAAGGCATGCTCATCATAAATCCTACGGCACCGGCAAGTTCGTCTCGTTTGGTTCCTATGTCTTCGAGTGGAGCACCTATGTGCACTATGCCGAGGAACGACGCAAGGCAGAGCCCCAGTCCCAGCCATATCTTCGTAGGTACCCTCTTTTCCTTCGCCTTGGATTTCGGCGGCGCAATAAACCAATGCAGCAGTCCCGAACAGATGAGTGTTGCGGGGAACAGCGCACCCCATTTTCCGAAGAAGAACACAAGGAATTGCTGCAAGCCCGCACCTATCATTCCCGCCTGCTGCTGCAGTACAAGAAGAAGTAACACACCAATGCAAAGCTGCACAGTTCCACTGATTTGCCGTTTGGTAGATTCACTGAGTTTCAGTTCCTGGCTTTTCTTCCTGGATGTTCTGCGCGCTGCGGTACTTGTGCGCTTGCGACGGGTGGTTCTTCGGCGAGCTTTGGCCATAGGAACAGTATATCGTAATACGTTTGTAATAAAAAACGTTGTTTTTCGCAAGGTTGGGACTAGAGCTTCTGTGCCAGTAACCTCCCTACTTTGCCAGATTTCGCACTTTCATCGCTCATGGCAGCAACACGGTCCGGTTCATATGCTTCCAAATCTGCCGTTCTGACCAATGTTTCCAGTGTGGTGTAGACGGCGATTTGACTGACAGTTTCTCTGTCTGAAACCCCGGTCTGCGTAGTTTTATCACCGAATAGTGTTGTCCATACTATTTTCCCCAGCTCTTTCAGGCTTGTTTTTACCGCAGCTTCTGAGCGATACGCCTCATGTCTTGCTTCGTACGCTTCTTTGGACCCAACGACATGTTCTATCACTGCTTTCATCTCACTTCTGTCTGTTCCGAATGAGTTTTTACATGTATCGATAATCGCATCGATCTCCGTATGTGGGAGTATTGGTTTTTCCATGAGCCTGAAAGAATGGTTGTCATTACTCAGGCAGGTTAAGAGCCGTAGTTGCTTGCGAATACTTAATTCTGCCAGGACTATAAAAAGTCCAATACTTTCAGCAATCTCTTGTTCATTTCTCTCCGATCCTTCGGGGCTTTCGGTCATGATATGGTAAGAATAGAGGTGAAAGTTACTATGTTTCAACAGCCAAATCCACTACTATGCGCAAACTATGAAAGTACTTGTATTCGGAGGAAAGGGCTACATGGGGCAAGAGTTTTTACGTTTGTACCCCGGAGCGGTCGTGCCGTCCGTGGATATCGCAGACTGCGGCGCAGTTGCCGCAGCACTGGATGAACACAAGCCCGATGTTGTTATAAACACCGCAGGAAAAACAGGCCGTCCGAATATCGATTGGTGCGAAGAGCACAAAGAAGAAACCGTTCGCAGTAACGTCACGGGACCTTTGGTTATTTTGGATGAATGTATGACGAGGGGAATTTATGTCGTGCATCTCGGGTCGGGTTGTATTTACGAGGGCGATAACAACGGGAAAGGATTTACCGAAGAAGACCCCGCCAATTACATGGGAAGTTTCTACTCTCGTACCAAAGCGTGGTGCGATGACATTCTCAAAGAGTTTCCGGTTCTTATTTTACGTTTACGTATGCCGTTCGACGGTTCCACACACGAGCGCAACCTCCTCACAAAAATTTCAAAGTACAGTCGCGTGTTGGATACCGAAAATTCACTCACCTATATGCCAGATTTCTTTGCCGCAGCCATGCAGCTCATAGAGAAACGTGCAACCGGGATTTATAACATCGTGAACCCGGGAACCATGTCTCCGTTCCGGATTATGGAAATGTATAAAACAATCGTGGATCCCTCCCACACGTTTGAAAAACTGACAATGGACCGGCTCTCCGAGGTCGCAACCACCGGGCGAAGCAATTGCATGCTCTCGGGAGAAAAACTGTCTCGGGAGGGAATACAAATGCGACCTCTGGAGGATGCCGTACAAGAGGCTTTGTCTGCCATAGCGGCGCAGAGGGGCTAAATTGCGCACATATTGCTATTATGGTAGAATAATATGATTTATCATGCTATAAAACACGTCCTTCGCTTCAATGAAAGCCATGAACATCAGCTCACTGGGCACGGTATCGAAGAAATTCCGGAACATAGTGCGTACGCACTGGAAAAAGCTGCTTATTGCAATTGCAGTAGGTATTCCCGTACTTGGAATAAGCTACTTCCTTTTGCATGAGAAAAAGCCTGAATACATCACAGATATCGCCAGGAGAGGAAAATTGATTCAAACGGTCGAAGCGGTCGGAACGGTTATATCGGAAAAAGATCTGGATTTGAAGTTCCCCGTCACCGGCGTGGTGGAAAACGTGTACGTGATGGAAGGTGATACCGTGGAGGCAGGCCAAGTTCTTGCTGAACTGCGCAATAACAGTCTCGAAGCGGATGTTGCTTCCGCCTCTGCCAATTACCAAGCGGCGCTGGCGGACCTTCGTGAACTCGAAGAAGGCACACGACCGGAAGAGATTCTCATCGCGGAAGCGGAAGTGGAAAATAAGAGAGCAGCACTCTCCGCGGCCAAGGCAAGCCTGGAGGCCGCAGAAAGAAATTTGGATCGCTCGCAGCAGAAGCTAGATGAACTTCGTCGCGAGGCAGATACGAGTTTAAGCGGACATGTTTCTACGGCAGGCAGCGTGATAGCACAGGAGCTCACAAAAATTCAGAATTCACTCCAGGAACTGGATGATGATTTCGATACGACAGTTATCCGTAACGCTGTCGATTTTCGTGCGCGGATAGAATACGACATTTATCTGCGTAAGAGAGAGGATGCGGAAATCTCCATTTCGTACGGTTTTAAAGGGAGCAATCCATCGAATTTTGCATCGGCACTTTCGAATTTGGAGGAGGCAAAACAGGCGGCACTTGAGGCGGTAGAAGTGGCAAACAGTGCGTATGCCATTGTCGTATCTCTTCCGACAACCAATTATCTTACGACGTCCGTGAAGGAAACGTACAAAGATTCTGTGGCAACTCAGAGAGATGCCATTCAGGCGGCATACAATAATATTGAAGATGAAATGAAAGTGGTGCGAGATGCTTCCGCAAACTTCAGTTCAAAAATTGCCGCAGAGGAGGCAAGCTTAACAACAAGCCAAGGAACCAAAGACAGAGCGCTGGCAGACATAGCAACCTACCGGACTTCTTTACAAATTCAGGAAGCACAACTTGCGCTCAAAAGGGCAGGTGCAAGAAAGGCAGATATAGATTCCGCTCGAGCATCCGTAAACAGGGCGTACGCGGAAGTGCAGCGCGCCCGTGCCAAGTTGGATGACACCATTCTCATCGCACCAATAGGCGGGAGTATTACCAAGGTGAACTTAAAAACAGGAGAATTTACCGGCGGAATTGAGGATTACGAAAGGGCTATTACCATGCTTGGAGACAGTCCGTACCGCATAGAGATGTACGCATCGGAAATAGATATTCCAAAAGTAACGCACGATCAGGAAGGAGCGATAGAGCTGGATGCCTACCAAGGCAGAGACTTCCTCATTCATGTGTCGGAAATAGATCCCGCTGCAACAACAGTGGATGGGGTGCCAAAGTACCGCATCAAACTCGATTTTCTGGAAAACGAAGAATCAAGCCTGAAAATAGGTATGACGGGAGATGTCGATATCATCACGGGAATACGGGATGATGTGGTAATGGTTTCGGGTCGTGCGGTTATTAAAAATGTTCTCGGGGAAGATATCGTACGCATTTTGAAAGATGACGCACTGGAGGAGCGTACCGTCGTAACGGGCATGGAAACAGATACTGATGTTGAAATTATCAGTGGAGTGGAGGAAGGTGAGATCGTTATTGTTCTCATCAAAGAGTAACTATGCCAAGCAAAAAGGCGCCACTCATCGAGACGATTGATCTCTGTAAGTCATACTTCAATGAAGAGCTGGAAACTCCCGTACTTTTTGATATCAATCTTACCATTCAGGAGGGAGAGTTTCTCTCCATCATGGGACCTTCCGGTTCCGGAAAATCCACGCTCATGCATATTCTGGGCTTTTTGGATAATCCGACTTCCGGAAAATTCCTGTTTCGAGGAGACAGAACAAAATCATTGAATGACGACGAGCTTGCGCGCATTCGGGCTACCAGAGTCAGTTTTGTGTTTCAGGCTTTCAACTTACTTCCAAGGACGAGCGTGTTGGATAACGTCATGCTCCCGCTGCTATACCATCCAACCATTCCGGCAAGTGAGCGAGTCGAGAGAGCCATGCATGCCATTGCGACAGTCGGGCTTACCGAGAGAGCAACATACTTCACAAACCAGCTCTCGGGAGGGCAACAACAGCGCGTTGCGATTGCCCGTGCGCTTGTGACGGAACCAGATATTATTTTTGCCGACGAGCCGACGGGAAACTTAGACAGCACATCCGGCATACAAGTGATGGATGCGCTGCAGCAGCTTCATGATGACATGGGGCGAACGATAGTGCTCGTAACACACGAAGAGGCAACTGCCAGACACGCGGAAAGAATCATCCATCTGAAAGACGGGCGTATCGCATCGGATTCTAAAAAATTCAAACGCGTACGATCCAACGGAAAGGGCAAACTTAAGTAAACCACTATGTTACTGCGCGATACCATACATACGGCTAGAAAAGCTCTTTCTACCAATAAAAATCGTTCTGCACTCACGATGCTTGGGGTCATTATAGGTGTGGGGTCCGTCGTGCTCATGACATCCGTCGGTGCAAGTATGGAAGGACTCATTCTCGGTCAGATAAGTTCCATAGGTGCAAAAAGCATGATTATCTTTCCCGGTCAGCAGGAAGGCTCTCAGGGAACAGTTACTGCCGGCTTCGACAGTCTCACATTCGAAGATGTGGATGCACTCTCTCGCCTTAAAACGGTCACTAGCATTGGGCCGGGCATGTTTGTGGACATAGCAACGGCAATTTACGGACGGGAAGAAACGGAGCCGAGGGTAATAGGAACGGTGCCGAATTATTTTAAAAACAGAGATATGCCTGCGGCACTCGGGCGCACGCTGGACGACAGAGATATTCTGGGCGCGAAACATGTGGCGGTCATCGGCTCGGAAATAGCATCAGATCTCTTTCAGTTCGAAAACCCGGTCGGGAAGCGCATAAAACTTGGAGATCTTACCTACACGGTCGTCGGCGTGCTGGAGCCCATAGGAACCCAATTTTTCCAGAATGCCGATGAATTTGTTTTCATTCCGCTCTCCACCGCACGGTCTGTGACAGGTCAGAAATATTTGAACATGGTGAGCTTGCAGTCGGTGGGGGATTTTGATCTCGCAGAATCCGATGTGAAATCTCTGCTGCGACAACGTCACGGAATAGTGAATCCGAAAGATGATTCGGATAAAGACGATTTCATCGTTCGCACATCCAAGCAGGCAAACGATATTCTCGGTTCGGTGTCATTGGGACTGACGGCTTTCATTACCACCATCGCAGCCATTTCTCTGATTGTCGGCGGCATAGGAATTATGAACATCATGCTTGTTGCGGTTACGGAGCGAACAAGAGAGATAGGCCTGCGGAAAGCAGTTGGCGCGCGTAAGGCGGATATAATGCTCCAGTTTCTCATAGAGGCCATATTACTCACGGTTATCGCCGGAATAATCGGTGTGATTCTCGGTATCGCCATTTCCGGTCTTACTGCTGCGATTGTGAATAAATTCCTCGATACGTACGACTTTGCCGTCTCGGTTCCTGCCATATTCCTGGCGCTGATTATGGCAGTGGTAACGGGCATAGTGTTTGGAATTTATCCGGCAAGACAGGCGTCTAAACTTTCTCCCATGACAGCTCTTCGTTATGAGTAACCTTCGTACTCTCATTGGTCATAATGAGCGACAAGCAACCGGCGAGTAGCGGTCAGCGCCAGTCGCTACACGCTAACCGCTTTCTCTACACCCTATGCTCCTCTCCGACACCCTTGCAACGGCATACCGAGCTATTTCCACTCACAGAATGCGCTCTCTGCTCACTATGCTCGGCATCATAATAGGTGTCGGATCCGTCGTGCTTATGGTGTCTGTGGGACGAAGCTTCGAACGGTATGTGCTGGATCAAATAGAAGCGTTCTCCAGTAATCTGATAGAAATATATCCCACGGGTTTTGAGAAATTCGGACGCACTCTCGACAGCCTCACCTACAGTGATTACGAAGCAGTATCTCGACTGAGCACCGTAGAGAGTGTGGCTCCCGCTATTTTTGTGACAGAGAAAGTGCAATATGGCACCGAAGAAATTTCTCCGTTTATTTTCGGAACATCGAGTAATTTCTTTCACAACTACGGCCAAAAGCTTGCAAGCGGGCGCTTGCTGACAGAAGCGGATGAAAAGTCCGCACGTTCCGTTGCCGTGCTTGCACATCAGACTGCCATAGATTTATTCGGACAACGTGACCCCATTGGCGAAAGTATTCGAGTCGGCAGTCGTTCGTATACCGTCGTGGGAGTACTGGAGAGCCTTGGCTCCGCACTCATGCAAGATATGGATACTCCGGTCTACATACCATTTACCACCGCACGAGCAGCGACGGGTCAGAAAGAACTGAGTTACATGAGTATGAAATCCAAAGGAGACATAGATCTGACGATTGCGGACATCAATTCGTTGCTTCGGCAACGTCATGGCATTGTAAATCCCGATGGAGATCCTGATAAAGATGACTTCAGGGCACGGTCTGCGGAACAAGCGGCGGAAATTGTGGGACAGGTTACGTTGGGCCTTACGGTATTCATAGGGCTGATAGCCGGTGTGTCTCTTGTAGTCGGAGGAATTGGAATCATGAATATCATGCTTGTGTCCGTCACGGAGCGGACCAAAGAAATCGGTCTTCGCAAAGCAGTGGGAGCTCGCAAGCACGATATTCTTCTGCAGTTCCTTCTGGAGTCCGTCACGCTCACGTTGCTCGGCGGCATCATAGGTATTGTGGGAGGAGCGGCACTTGGCATGCTGGTAGCGGCCGTTGCGTCCAAATTCATAGGTACCGTGCCCTTCGTGCTTTCCATCCCTGCTCTCATAGCTGCCATTCTTATGGCGTTGGTCACGGGGCTTGTGTTTGGAATTTACCCCGCAAAAAAAGCAGCGGAGTTAAGCCCGATGGCTGCCATTCGCTGGAACTGAGAAAGCAGGCATTCTCGTTGACCCGAAACCAGAAATTCCCATACTGCGCCCGGTGAAAAACTGACGGTTGGTGTGCTACGGCACACGCCGTATTCACCGACCGCTCTTTACATGTTCGTGTTCTCTAAAGGCAGAAAAATGAAAACGTTACAGATTTCATGGAAGAGGATTCTCGACAGGCTTGTACTTTGGTACCAGGAAGGTGCCGATTGCGAACCGCCTCTGAAAGAAGGGGGAAGGGAAGGAGTGGAGGCAATGATACTGCATTCCATTTTCCTGCCCGACCGCTTCATTCCGTACGTGACGGAAATTGCGTTGTGCTATGCATTGCATCACAAGGTGATGCACGAGAAGCCGATTTCGGAGAAGATGGCAGATGATCTGATGATGAAAGGACTCTCTTGTTTGAGTCCGATTCAACTCGCCACATTGGCAGTTTCCTTCATTCAGCTTCTGCAGCTCCGTGAGCGGATTCTTGTAGCTACTGCTTCTCCCCCCTATGTTTGCCACGCCTCCTATCTGGAGGCGTTGCATGCGGCGACGGATGAAGCATTGAGCGAAGTGCATTTGCATTCCATTCCTACGGGAGGAACAGACGAACCGACAGCGTAGAGCGTGACTCTTTTTACGGGGTCGTGGGGTGAGGGGCGTTTCGACGCTCTTCACCTCTTTTTTTTAAGCAGATTACGCAGAATTCAGTTGGTCTCTTGCACTTTTGCGCTACAATTTCGTGTGCGTGGTCGGTACGAAGTGAGATAACGCGAGTCTGGCTGTAGACCGGACGTTTCTCCTCGATTCGACTTCTCGCAGTTCTTTCTGCCATCATCACGTATGTGGGTCGGTACCGAAGTGGCCAAACGGGTCTGGCTGTAAACCAGATGTCTCTGACTTCGGGGGTTCGAATCCTTTCCAAACTGGTTCGACAAAGACGCTCGTAGAGACGACATTCGGCGAGAAGTCATGGAACTAAAGTATCGCTACCCACAAGTAAAAAAAGTTCTTTCTACCCATCGCTAAAAGCGTCCAAAACGTTATAATTCACTCGTGGGTCGGTACCGAAGCGGTCAAACGGGCCTGACTGTAAATCAGGTGGCTCTGCCTTCGCTGGTTCGAGTCCAGCCCGGCCCACCAGAAATTCTTTTCAATTAAGCAATTTGAATATAGGGCACATAGGCTCACAGGCATTAGAGTACATTACTGAAATCCTTCGATGGGTATCTTCAGTCCTTCTGGGTTTGTTTCTTTACTTGCTGGCTCAGGATGCCATTTTTTATTTTGTAAATAATGAGAGGTGGACTGACGGCTTGATGTCGTTGTTGCCATTCGGAATTGCAGCTCTAATTTATGAATCTATTGTAAATATAAAGTCATTGTTTACGCTTTCAGCACTTCTCTTGCTGGCATGTGTAGGATTACACTATGAAGACAGGTATTCACCACTTTCCAACAAGTCATAATGTCAGAAACTGATGCCTCACAGCAGCCCAATAAAATAGTAGTAGCAATATTTGCAGTTGTGGTTGTTTTGCTTTCGTTGAACTTTCTAGGAAAAAGTGGAAGCTCTGAAAAAATACCAGAGCCACCGAAAGATTTGGAAATCAGTATTACAGAGGAAGAAATAACAGAAAGGCAAGAACCAGCACCAGTGCAAGAGTTTAAGAAACTGAAAGAGGCAGGCAAGTATGTGAAACTTAATTATGAGGACATCGTGACTCCTAAGTTCCCTATAGGCGATAAAGAAGAAAGCAACCGAATTGCCAATGAGTTTCTTTTGAACAACCCCTTTAGGGTGTATTCCGATGGGACTATTAAAGGTGGTTATCTATACCTTCGTGCAATTGCTGGCTACCCAGCATCTGCATTGTCAGAGAAAGAATCAGTCTACATTTATTTACACTCCCCAGAAAAGGGAGGGCATTTGTTTAAGCCTCAGTCACTAATTGCTGAGTTATCCTCTAGCGGCGAATCAGAATATTTGTACTCATTGCAAGAAGTGGCAGTTACTAAACTGCCTTATAGCAACAAAAACACTTTTATATATAAAAACTGGTTAGAGATTCTTCAAACTGAAGGCTCCTATTTCCTAGGAACTTTTGTATCAGCTAATCGCTATGCAGCCATAAAAGAAATAGGGTTTGCATATGATTCAAATCCGAATGCTTTGTCAGTTATTTCTAATAATAACTAATGGCTGAAAGTATTGAAGCAGAGGAAGCCGAAGAGTTGTTTGTAAACCAAGCAGCACACTTATTTCTGGCATTGGCTGGAGCAAAGCCATTACCTAAACTATCGAATGAAGAAGGGGTAATTGAAGACTTGCTTAAAAAAAGAAAAAAATCATAGTTTTATAACTTGTATAATTTTTGGTACTTTTGGAGTCTACAATCTCACTCCAAATGAAACCCCGAATTATAAATAGGTGGATGGCGCACAAGCACAGCACGATTGATTATAAAAAAGGTAAAAAGAGAGTTGAATACAATAGAATCAAAAGACTGGAAGTATATCGCTACATCCGACAGGCAGACGAAGAAGCGTTGATTAAATACATCGAAACAACATTCAAACCGTCACCGACCGTCAAATCTCGTTACGCTCGATTTATATTAGGTCTGAATGGGAAGTTAACGAGGTTTGTACGTAAGTTTGGTCAGAAGTCCGTTCGTTTCGTTTCAGTACATGAATTAGGACACTTTCTCATAGAGGGAATACCCGTGTATAGCCATAAGTGCTTTTCGGTGAGGTACAGGAAATCTCTGCTAATCATCCGTGTGTACAAGGTAAAAACAATCGAATCCGACAATGTTAAAGTTGAGATTGGCTTCTATGATGAAAGACCGAGAAACAGAGGACCAAAGGACAATGATAAGAAGAATTGTGAAAAGCTTGCAGCTTTGCAGGAAATCATGAACAGGATTGATGAGAAATTTCCGCTGTTTCCGGCAGAAGACTACACACCAAAGGCAGTCAGAGTTCCCACCATAGAACGGAGAAGCCGTGATTACAGTCTACCGTCCGTAAAAGAGGCTGAGAAAAAAAAGCGCAAACAAGAAAAGGATGATAAGGCTTTCAACTGGCTACCAGCCATGGAGAAAACTTACGGGGAAGAATTAGGAGACGGTGAACAGCGAGAATTGCCTTTATAGAAGCCACTATGTCTTCTCCGAAGTAGTCGCATTAGGTATTTGTTATAAATACAAACAATTTTATAGTTGCATCTATTAATAGATTATCGGTGCAAGAATAATGTAGTTACTTAAAAGTAATAAAACTTGAAAAAGTATTAAAGGTGATTAGTATAAGTGTTGACTATGCCAAAAATCTCCCCTGACAAGCAGTATTCTCTAAGTGAGATTATAGAGATGGAACTGATACCACAGGTTCATGGTAGTCAGACATTGTATAAGTTGGTCACAGAAGAGGCTCCAGATGGTCATAAGCCACATAGAGTGCCTGCTACTAAAACTACTCAGTGGAAAGTAAAACCTGTAACAAAAACAAGACCGGGTTCAAAAATTCAAGGAAGGTATTATGTCGCAGGTTCAGAGTTACTAAAATTTTTGAAGCTGAATGGTATGTAGTAACTCCTAAAACTTTTACAAATCATAAGACTTTTTTGGCTTTCAAATGTCGTTTACGTAACATGCAACCCCCTCTATAATCAGGAGTATGTCAGTAGCCTTAGACCAGAGGAAGAGTTCAGAAAGCAACAGCCAAATGTCGTCACAGGGCAGGAAGAAGGGCGTAAGCATTAAAGCCATTCAGGAAAGAAAAAATCACATTCTGAAACTTAGTAGCATGGGCTTTACTACGCGTTCCATTACGCGGGTTATCAACAGCGCAGCAGAAGAAAAACAATGGGGCTGTATTTCAGAACGTCAGGTTCAGCGTGTAATCGCCGAATATTATTCTGAAAACCGTTACCAGAATGACCTCGAAGAGTACGGGATGAGACAGGCACACATAGCCCAGCTTGAAGCAGATGCCATGATGTTGTTAAGGCACTTGAAGACGAATAAGCAATGGGCACCATTTGAGTACACATATACTGTCAGAGAATGTTTTAACGCCTTGCAGCGCATCGTTGAAGTGCGTGGGTATAACTTGTCCAAGACTAAAAACTATAAAACACACCCTAAGAGATTTCTCCCGCCCGAACCGCCAGATTATTCAGACAAGCCCGTACTCAAAGACCTTATGGATTTTTTTGATTTACAAATAAATAATCAAGAAGTGGCATAGGTAAGCCAAGAAATTAAAATTTCACATTGTGCTTCATCGGACTGACACTATAAACTTTTATAAGTTTTATAGCTTTTATTTAAGACGCAGCCCTGTCCGAAGGGCAAAAGCGTCTATTCGTCATAAGTAAATGTCAGACAAGACCAAGCGCACCGACCAAGAAAACCAACTACTGGAAAAGTTACGTCGCTGCCGTTCGGAAATTTCCCGCCTTGAGTATGAAAGCGACATTCTCAGTCTTCAGGGAAAGCAGGAAGCGTCTTATAAGAAAGCCCGCGCAGCAGAACTAGGCAAGCAGCATTTCAGAAAACTGTCAGCAGAGTACCGCCGACTTTGGAAGCGGCGAAGGCGGATTTGTTATAACGCATTATATGTCCGTAAAAAGTTGTAAAAGTATGAAAACCTCAGACCTTCTTCGGCTCATTCAGGAAGCCATTCACACCCGAACTACAGAATACACAGAGACACGATTTGAAGACGCTACAACGTTGTCTGTTCAGTTTTCCGATGCCAAGTACCTCGTCACCGTTCAAAGGCTTTAAAAAACGCTTTAAATCATTTACCTATTTTCATCTATGTCCTGACCTACAGCACAGGCGATTTTTCTTATTTCAGTTCCCATTATTTTCATGAACCCAACTAAGCCCAAGACCACACATCCAGTTTTTCAGAACAAACCACAGCCACCGAAACCAGTAACTCCCAGTAAGCCACACAGCGACGACAAAGAAACATACGCTAAAAAGAAAGTTCAAGAGGCTTTCAGGAATGCTTTGAAAGTCTGGCACACGAACCCGACCTACCGAGGCAAAGAATATAAACAATGCGCCAAGGTAGTCGCAGAGATGTTCCCAAGCCTCCCAGCAGAAGACTTTTAACCAATAGCCCTGTCAGCAATGGCAGGGCTTTTCACTCATTACTTAATATTTTTTATGCAATCAGTTCACCACGACAAACGGCATGAAACAGGATTGATTTCAGGGAGTTATGCCCTACAAAACTCAGGGCATAATATTTGTAGCGACTCGGAACTGGCATTAAAGGCTCTTTTCAACAGGGACTATTCCGACAATACCCGAAGTGCTATAGCCCATGACCTTCGAAGTTATTTCAAATGGTTCGAGGAAGTAAACAGCGAAGTGTTCAGCCTGAAACGATGTTCTTCGATGGACATAGTAGACTTTAGAAACTTCTGTCAGCGACAAGGCATGGCGGTAGCGACCATTAACCGAAAGCTTGCTACGCTGAAACAGTTCTTGAAAACGGCTAAGACCGAAAAGCTGATAGACAAAAATCCTGCCGAGTCAGTAAAACACCTAGCACAGCAGACCTTAGCACCGAGAGGACTTACACAGCCCGAGGTCAGAAAACTTCTAAAAGAAATTGAACTTCGGGGCAGCACCAGAGACATGTTAATCGTCCTATTAATGGTCGGTGCGGGTCTTCGTGTTTCCGAGGTCGCCAGCCTTACCGTTCAGGATGTGCATATTTCGCCGCGTAAGGGCTTTGTGGACATTAGACATTCTAAGGCACGTAAAACTCGCCAAGTCCCGCTGTACGCGAAGCTACGTGATTTGTTGACCGAGTATCTAGAGACAGCCAAACCGACTAGCAGCTTATTCTATGGTCAGCGAGGAGAGCTTAGCAGCGCAGGTATTCAGCAATTGGTGAAACGTTACGCTGAAATAGCAGGCATCCAGACCCATGTGCATGCCCTGAGACATACATTTTCGTATGCGTACTTATCAGCGAACCCCAGTGACATTGTTGGTCTAAGCCAGATACTCGGGCACCAGAACGTAAACACCACGGCTATTTACACACGACACAGACTTGAGAACCTTCAAGAACGTGTTGAGTCACTTCCTTACTAACTTCTAACACTTATAATGCATTCTACGTATACTAAACTTGTCAGAGACATCACAGCAATCTGCCAACACAGAAACTTTGAATGTTCAGAAATAGGCAGAGTCGGTAAAAATAAACAGTATCCTTTATTACGGGTAGTCATAGAACCTCCCGAATACACAAAGACGCTTCTGGTTATTGCAGGTGTTCACGCAGGCACAGAACCTGCCCCAGTCATGGCAGCCGTTGAATTTCTTCGGGAGTACGAAGTTCAGCCAGTCAAAATCATTTTGTTTCCGTGCTTGAATCCGAGTTCAGTTCGCATGGGGTCTAGAAAAAACTGGGAAGGTAAAGACCTGAACAGAAGTCGTCACGGGTATTTTCAGCCTGAACAGACATTGTGCCTTCTGCATTCCTACGGTCAGAAAATAGACGCGGTAATCAGCCTCCATGAAGACAATTGGCTGTCAGGACAATGCTACGGATTCGGTTTCAATCAGAATCGAAAACACAAAAATTTCTACGCAGGATTGTTGCAGGCTATGAATCAGCACATGCCAGTCTTGCAGAAAGACACACTGGACGGACTGAGCGTTGAAGAGGGAATAATCTGGGACAGGTACGACACTTCGCTGGAAGCCCGTTTTGCAGAAGCAGGAGTGCCTTTATGCTTTTGTTCAGAAACAGGCAGAGGGAATTTTCAGCAGAGAGTCAGGGCGAATGTGGCACTACTAAAACAGGCGACAGAAAGTCTTATGTGAAAACGAACATACATATATAATGAGCGGGCACTCCATCTAACTATGTTTTTGTACTCTTTAAATATTACGGGCAGTGACTCGGCTGGGGCAACCAGCGGAACCACTGCCCGTACGAGAGTATGGTTAGGTGGAGTGCACCGTCTGGTTGTCCCTTTGGGATGTGCGGGCGTTTTTTTGTCTGCTCCCCTTGTACACCATGGAAAATCTTTGGAAGAACGTAGCAGTATTTTTATTTCTTATAGCTTTGATTTTTGGCGGTAGTCGATTCGTAAAGGCTGAAATCCCGAAACCAACTATTAATGTAGAACAGTCCTCATATGAATTCACTGGAACTGGATTCATGCTTTCAGGGTACGTTGAAGCAGATTGTGATTGTTCGCTCAATGTGAGTATTGACGGTAAAAACATTGAAACCAACAGCGAGGGTGTGTTTCATAAGTTCGTAGAATCGCACTACACCAGTGACGATGGCAAAGTAGAGATTATAGCAACAGCAACATCTAATGGCTTCAGAAAGTTAGAATCACAGTCAACTACAGTTGTGCCTTATAATCGCACATCTACAGCATTTCGTATTGCTGATGAACCGCAGTCCCATAACCAAAAAGAACTAACATTGATTTTCAGCGGAACACCTCACGCAGAAATAAAAGACAAATTGTCGGAACTGCTCACTGCTCTTGATGAGAACGGAAGTGGGGCAGTAACACTACCTTTTAACACAGAGTATGACCACAAGAACGACACATTTAAGTTCCATGCACAGGCTGATGGGTACAAAACTACAACTGTTAGCTTAGACATTAAGAATGCTCTTTATGATGCAGAGCGTATTGCTTCAGAAGAAGCAGCAGAGAAAAAGAAGAAAGCTGAGGAAGAGGCGGCTGCAAGAAAGAAAGCCGAAGAGGAAGCAGCAAGGCGGCAAGAGAAACAAAAACTTATAGTTTCAAAAAATAAATTATATGAAGCCGCTGAACGTGTACGATTCAGCAGGCAGGACGCAGACATTTTAACAGGTACGTTTGAGTCTCGCGGTTTTTCCATAGAAGAGGCAATTGATGCGGCAATGGTAACTTTTTCGTTGCAATATATAGCAACAGTGGAAGCGGGTTTGAAAGGAAACGATGAAAACTCTCTAAGAGAAGTGAAAAGTTTGATTTTTAAGTTAAGGGAATTAAGTCCTGATACGAATCCCATGAGTTTTGGTGATTATGTCGTTAATGGTCAGAACTTACTCAATGAACAAATAATAGGTGAGAAAGACATGCTTTACTTCATACGCTATTTAAATGCATCATATGCAGATGGCGAAATGGACGGCTTTACAGCATTAGAATTCCTGACAATAGCGACACAATTGCTGATTGGAATGTTAAATGGCGCATTTTAACGGTTGGTTAAACCACAGCTTTCATTTACAATTCTGTCCAGCATGACCGAACCAAAGAAACTCAAAGGCACTTCGCAAAACCCACAAGAAGAACTCATAGCACTGTTTCAGGAAAAGTGCCCAGAGGTTTTCTCGGACGGAAAGGTGGACTGTGAAAAGCTAAAAGCGACCATCGGAGAACAGTTTGAAGCTGGTAAAGAACGCTACGGGCTGACATGGGCGGGGAAATCCAAGTGCTTCCGTACCATTCAGGAACCGACCACGGCAACACTGGTGCCTGTCAGAGAGGAATCTGTGGACTTCGACACGACCAAAAACATTTTCATCGAAGGAGACAACTTAGAAGCACTGAAAGTACTACAGAAGGCGTACTACGGCAGCGTGAAGATGATTTACATAGACCCGCCGTATAACACGGGTAACGATTTTATCTACAACGACGATTTCCGAATGTCGAAAGCGGAATACCGTGAGGAAACGGAAGAATTAGATTCAGAAGGGAACAGAAATGGAGATTCAGTTATGGTGAAGAATACACAGGACAGCGGGCACTACCATTCGCGGTGGCTGAATATGATGTACCCTAGACTTTTTCTTGCGAGGCAACTGCTACGAGAGCAAGGAGTAATTTTTGTAAGCATTGATGACAATGAGGTAAAAAACTTACGAGCTATAATGGATGAGATTTTTGGGGAGGAAAATTTTGTTGCACAAATTGAATGGCAAAAAAGGTACACCAGAAGCAACAATACTGATGGATTCACAACAGTTCTTGAGCATATTTTAGTTTTTTCAAGGGGAAAATTTATCCCTAATTTGCTTTCCAGAAACAAAGAAGCTGATGAAAGGTATACAAACCCAGATAACGACCCAAGGGGTCCATGGAAAGCTATGCCCTTTTTTAGTCAAGCAACTCCTGCACAAAGACCAAACTTATGTTACGAAATAGTTACCCCACAAGGGGTGAAAATTAAGCCACAACATAAGGCATGGCGAAGCACTCAAGAGGTTTTTAACGAATATGAAAGAAATAAACAGGTTTGGTGGGGTAAAGATAACAATGCCAAATACCCTAGTATTAAAAAATTCCTGTCAGAAGCAAGGCAAGGGATGACGCCGATCAATTTTTGGTCACATGATTTTGCAGGGAATACTGATACTGCAAATAGCGAAATAAAAGGCACTTTCAAGGACAAAATATTTGATACTCCAAAACCGACATTGTTAATAAAGAGAATGCTAGAGTTAAGTACAACATCGACATCAAGTGAGATTATTTTAGATTTCTTCGCAGGTTCAGGAACCACCACCCATGCGGTCATGGCTCTTAATGCCGAAGACGGAGGTAAACGCCAATGCATTTCCGTTCAGCTACCAGAAGTATGTGCGGAAGACAGTGAGGCTGCTAAAGCAGGGTATAAAACCATTGCGGATATAGCTAAGGAACGTATTCGCCGCGCAGGGAAGAAGATTGCAGAGGAGTCAGGCAAAGACATCGACGTTGGTTTTAAAGCTTTCAAGCTCCAAGGCAGTAACTTCAAAATCTGGCGCAGCAATGTTACCGATGCGGACGAACTCAAGAAGCAAATGGAAATGTTTATAGATAACGTAAAGCAGGACAGCGTTCAGGAAAATATTCTGTACGAACTTATGCTCAAAACAGGACTACACCTAAACACACCGACCGAAAAAGAAGAAACGAAGGACGGAACGTACTTCAGGCTCAAACCTTCAGTAGAAAACGGCACAGTTGTTATTGTCTGCCTTGAAGAAAAACTGACGGAGGCACTGGCAGACAAAATGACCAAAGAGAAGCCTACGAAGTTTATATGCCTAGACCGTGCCTTCGGAGGTAACGACCAACTAAAAACCAACGTCCTGCTTCAAATGGAACAGGCGGGGGTGGATTTTTCTGTTATTTAATTTTTACCCAAATAATTCTATGAAAAAATATGATGTAGAACAGGACTTTGTTTTTACTGCTCAGGTTAGAATGTCCGTAAAAGACAAGGACTATGACACAGCAATGCAAAAGGCAGTAGCCGAACTAAATAGCATTAACGATGGAGAAGTGAAAATTGAAGAAATAAAAGGAGAACACCACTGCCTTAGAATTTAATTTCTTTTAATAGACCATGCTCCTTTTCTCCGAAAGAAAAACCGGCACAAAGAAGAAGGGGAATTTTGAAATTTTAAAAAAATTATGCGAGAAACATTTCCGTGACTATTTATTCCAAGAAGTAAGAGTTTCGACGGGACCTAGACTTGCTCCTTCCTATAGGAAAAAGGCTAAATTTAATCTTGAAGTAATGAAGCTTTATTTTCTAAAGCACACTAATGATTTCAATATGTCTCCTCTAAACTATTCCTCTTGTGTAACAGATTTGGAAACGCTGTTTGACATGCTGGAGACAGCATATTGCTTCCAGCAAGAGTATTTAGAAGCCGAAGAGAAAGATGAAAGATTATTTTTCTTTGAGCATCAGATTAATGATTGTCTGGAAGATTATGGTTACGAAATGAAACAGGGGGCAATTAGTCAGTTACCAGAAGACGGCATGAGGCAGCTTGTAGAAGAAGTAGTTGAATATGGCGTGATTGAAAGTGACGTGTCTAAAATCCAACATGCAATTGGCTTATTTTTCAAACGGAACGCGACTTCTGAAGACAAAATAAGTGCAATCTTATCACTGCAACATTTATTAGAGGTAATACGAGAACAACTAAAGACAGATGAATTTTTAAAGTCAGAAGAGAGTACTTTGTTTAATGTTGCTAACAACAAAAGGATTCGCCATATGCTTGAAGAAAAAGATAAAACAAAAATTCAAGAAAGCATGGAAGAACCCTACCTAACATGGTTTTTTTATAGACAGCTAAACTGCATTAAGACCTACTTAAAAATTTCGCATCTGTGAAACTCCACTTCGACCCCAAACAAGGCTACCAACTGGACGCAGTAACATCTGTCGTCGATGTGTTCAGAGGTCAACCCTTGGACACAGGTGAGTTTTCTACGGAAGTCTCGCAGCCAGAGGGCAGCCTTGCCATAGAAGGCGACCTTGTCATCGGAAACAGCCTGAAACTGGCACACAGCAGTATCATTGAGAACGTACACGCCGTGCAGAAACGCTTTGAGGTGGAACAGTCCAAGGTCAATGAAGGCTTTCACGATGTGCTTGCCATACAAGGAGTCATTCCGCAAACCAGAAAACAACTGGAAGGAGGAATGAACTTCTCGGTGGAAATGGAGACAGGAACGGGAAAGACGTACGTGTACCTCCGTGCGGTTCACGAATTACATAAGCAGTATGGTTTCAGAAAGTTCGTTATTGTCGTTCCTAGTCTCGCAATCAAAGAAGGCGTAATGAAGAACCTACAGATTACCAAAGAACACTTCGACCTGCTCTACGGAAAGCCAGAAATGGATTTTTACGTTTACGACACCAAGCAGAAGAACCAGCGCAAGCGCAGTATAATCCGTCAGTTTGCACGGTCTTCCAGTTTGCAGATTCTGGTCATCAACATAGATTCCTTTGTCAGCGACGGAAACATCATCAACCAAGAGTCAGAAGACGGCATAGCTCCTATCCATTACCTCGCAGCGACTTCGCCCGTAGTCATCGTGGACGAACCGCAGAACATGGAAACGGACATCCGCAAAAAGGCAATCGCCAGCCTAAAGCCTCTCTGTACGCTTCGGTACAGTGCCACACACAAGCACCATTACAACCTTCTCTACAAGCTCGACCCCGTGAAGGCGTATGACCTGGGACTGGTAAAGATGATTGATGTGGACAGCGTTATGACACAAGACAGCTTTAACTCTGCTTTCGTGGAAGTTCAGAAGGTAACAAGCACGAAAACCAGAGTATCGGCGAAACTCCGCATAGAGGCAGCTACCCAAACAGGAGTAACAAGAAAAGATGTAACCGTTAGGGTGGGAGAAGACCTGTACCAGCTTTCGGGCAATCGTGACGTATATCAAGACGGCTGGGTAGTTGACGAAATAGACGTAGCCAACCAGTCGGTGACGTTTACAAACAATCAAGTACTGCAAAAAGGCGAAGACACAGGAGACAACCGCGAAGAGATTCAGAAGTTTCAGATTCGCCGTGCAGTCCTCAACCACTTCGAGAAGGAAAAGAAGCTGAAACAGCACGGTATCAAGGTGCTGACACTGTTTTTTATAGACCAAGTGGCAAACTATCGCCTGTACAACGAAGACGGCTCCGTCGGTAACGGGAAATTCGCCAAGTGGTTCGAGGAAGCCTACCGAGAAACCGCAAATAAACCGCAGTACAAAGACAGCGTAGAACACGAAGGGCAGGACGTACATAACGGCTACTTTGCAGCCGACAACAAAGGACAATGGAAAGACTCACGGGACACGGGAGGAGAAGGCGGAAAGACCGCAGCGGACGCAGATGCGTATGAACTGATTATGAAGGACAAAGAGAGACTGCTTTCGTTTGAAACGCCTCTCAGGTTTATTTTCAGTCATTCCGCACTCCGTGAAGGCTGGGACAACCCGAACGTGTTTCAGATTGTGACGCTTAGCCAAGCACAGGGAACTATCCGCAAACGTCAGGAAATCGGGAGGGGCTTACGCTTGCCTGTTAATCAAGAAGGCTATCGCATCCATGACAAGAATCTGAACGTACTCACTATTGTCGCCAATGAAAGCTACGAGGACTTCGCGGCGAAGCTCCAGACAGAGATTGAAGAAGAATGTGGGGTAGAATTTACTGGACGTATCAAGAACAAGAACGACAAACGTGCTGTAACACTAAAAAAAGGCTACAAGCTGGACGAGAATTTCAAAGACCTTTGGAATCGTATTAAGCACAAAACACGTTATCACGTTCAGTATTCGACCGATGAACTGATTGCAGAAGCTAGTAACGCCCTTTCGCAAGTGTCCGTTTCCGCTCCGCGCATTCTCTCTGTTCGTGTACGACTGCAAGTGACGCAGGAGGGCATAGATTCCACGTTGTCATCGGCAGACGAGAAGCTGGTTCAGCAGGACATTACACATATTCCCGACATCCTCGGCGGTATTCAGAAGAAAACCAAACTCAGCCGCGACACTATTTACCGCATAGTGGAAACCTCGGGAAAGCTGGCTGACATTCTTAAGAATCCGCAACAGTTCATGGACGAAGCAGCCAAGGTAATAAACACAACTCTCAAACGTTTGATGGTGGACGGCATTAAATACGAAAAGATTGCGGGCGAGGAGTGGGAAATGCAGTTATTCGAGAATGAAGAACTGGAATCGTATCTCAGTAATCTTTACGCCGTTGAGAATCAGGAGAAAACCCTCTGGGATTATGTGCAGGTGGATTCCAGTGTAGAAAGTTCTTTCGCACAGGACTTGGAAAGCCGTGAAGACGTTCAGTTTTTCATTAAACTTCCTTGGTGGTTTAAAATCGAGACTCCCATAGGCGGGTACAACCCCGACTGGGCAATTGTGTTTGAAAACGACAGGCGTGTGTACTTCGTTGCTGAAACAAAATCTACTATGGACAGTGATGCACTCCGTCCAGCAGAAGACCTGAAAATCCGTTGTGGAGAAAAGCACTTTGCCGAGTTCCCAGAGGTGAAGTTCGGAAAGGTTACAGAATTAAGCGACATTCGCTTCTGAAACGTCACATCTCTCAAATGCAATAAATCTAGGTGATTACTGTAAAAAATTTTGCTACAGTAAATCCCTTTATGGACATGGCAGATGACAGTACTGGCAATTTGAGTGAAGAAAAAGATGTTCTCTCCGAACTGAAAACAACCCTTACAGAGGTAAAGGAACTAATGGAAGTTCTTTCTCCCATAATTCAAAATGCAGAAATCCATAAGGAAATGCTGGAAGCAGTGAGGCTTGAAATAGAACAGTCACATCAAGAAGTAAAAGAATCCCGAAGGCAAAATACATTACTTGCGAATGAACTTGAGAAAGAACGTGGTCAGGTGTCTACATTTTTGGTCGAGGCGAAAAGCTACTCTTATGAAGGAAAGAAGCTTCTAAGCGAACTTCAGTCGTTAGAAACTAAGGGTAAGGCGAAGTCGGCTGTTATTGAAAGTATTCGCAACGAACTGGGGGAAAGGAAAAAAGAAGCAACAAAACTACGTCGAGAAATCGCAGCTCTTGTAAAAAGGGCTGAAGCACTCGTCAGCGACGCTTCTGGCTTGGTTGAAAAGATTGCTGCTAACAAGGGCAAGGCAGACAAACTTCTGAGACTGATTCAAGATGCAAATAAGCAAGTAGGCAATAACACTAAAGAAATCGCTAGACTGTATTCGCAAGGAAAGAAAGCCTTTGAAAGAATTCAGTCACAAGGTAAAAAGGTCGATTCTTTCCACGACAAATCAGAAACTTATACCGAACAAATAATGTCTTGGTACAAAGGCATATTTAGTGACAAGGGAACGAAAAAGGCAATTGAAGAAATTGAGAAGACGATTAAGGCACAGCAAGACATTATTGATTCTCAACTAACCCAAGCTGCTTCCATCCGCCTTTGTCAGTCTCTAAAAAGCAAAGTAGACGAACTAAAGAAGCAATTGCCCTTTTGGCAGTGGTCTACGTTTGTTTTAGTCGGAGTAATTGCAATATTTAACTGGGTGTTGTTTCAGTATTCGGAACTAGAAGCATGGGAACATATTGGAATTATGTCCCCAATAATCTTTCTTCTTGCCTTTTGCTCTCTTGAATACGCAAAAACTGTCCGCTTACTGGAAGAGTATAATTTCAAGTACATTGCTGCCTTTGGGTTGCCAGCATATTTTGAGCTTATAGACGAACGCGATTCAGAAGAGTCATTGAAATACTTGATTCGGACAACCAATGACATTTACACAAATCCCTCGTCATCCATGAAGGGCAGTCACCACCACACTCTCCTTGATTATATTGTTGACGCTATCAGTAGCCTGTTTTCGTTTAAAAGAGTTGATGCCAACAAACTATTTGAAGAAGCAGTGAAGGAAAAAGTAGAAGATGTGATAAAGAAAGCGAAAGTCTAAGTCTTGAATACTTCCCTTCTACGCGGACTTAGCACCCGCCTCGCTACCATGTGACCCTAAAAGACCAAACGGGGAAAATAGCCCTGTTTATGCTTTAAATTTCAGGTGAAGGTCGGGGTAGTCGTGCCCGTGGTTTGTAAACGCTCTTTAAATCAGCAACTTTCAGCTATTCTTGTTGGGCATGGCGGACGACATCGAACTTCAACTGAAGCGGCTGGTACTGGATGAAGATTTTACGGACATTCAAAGTTTGGTGCAGGAGGAAGTAAACCTCATGTCCATTCTTGGCATTCAGCACAAAGAATTACAGCACAGTAACTTTCTGGCTTGGCTCTTTAATCCACGGGAGACACACGGCTTCGGAGACTATCCTCTGAAAGAGTTTATAAAAACGTACTTTGTTAACCATGACTACGAAGACCTCGGGGACATTTCTGTCTTCGATTACACAGCTCTTGACCTCAGTGACATTGAAATCCGTAGGGAGTATCGAAACATAGACCTCATTCTGACCTCTCCTAGCAACAAGCTCTGCATCGTCATAGAAAACAAAATCTACAGTGGAGAACGCGAGGGGCAGCTTAAGAAGTACCATGAAATTGTCCAGACGGAGTACCCAGACTTTAAGCAGGTTTTCATGTTCTTATCGCTGGAACCACAGGACATCAGTAGCGAGATGCAGAGAGTGTATGTCAGTGTTACCTATGAATACGTCTTGCAGCTGATTCAGAAGCTCCTGAAAACGAAGTCTATGGACGACAAGGTTCAGTTTGTTCTTCAGCAATACGAGACTACGCTACAATCTCTTTTGAATATGAACGAGGAAATTGAAAAGACGGCACAGAAGCTCTACAAGTCCCACAAGGGGGCATTCGACTTAATATTCAAGTACGTTCAGCCCAGCAACAAGGTGCCGAACAATCTACTGGAACTCATAGAGAAAGAACCCAGCCTTCACCCGTTCCGTTCTTCTGCTGCCTACATTAGTTTTCAGCCACAATGGCTATACGATGCTTTGCCCACGCTTCGCAATAAGGGCATTTTCAGCGCAGAAGAAGAATTGGCTAAAAGCACACTATTCCTGTTTGAGTTCTATGTAGGTGAGGACAGAATCCAATTTGATTTCAAAATCGGGGAACACAACGACCCCACAATACGAGAATTGCTCTACAGGGTGTACACGGAGAATAAGGATGTTTTCAATGCAATTAGCTTCAACAGCAAACTGTATCCGAAGTACCACATTGCATTTCAAAAACATATCGTGAAAAAACAGGAGGTTAAAAAGTACAATGAAGAGGGTGAGGAAGAGATTTACAAGCTCGCGCAGCAGCGTTTCAGGGAGTTGGTAGACAAAGACCTCCCCAGAATCCAAGAAGTCATTCAGAGGGAAATACTAAGCTAGCTTTGTTCATTGTTGTTATTCCCATACAATAAAAGTCATAAAAGTTTCGTAACACTTATGAAAAGCACACCTTTCCATGTCATTGCAGGAGTCCAGTATGAAATAGAGGACACGCAGAATCAGCCTCTGAAAATAGCCCAGTGGTTCCACCGCTACTATTCCCATATTGAAACCGATTCAGATGTGCAGAAGAAAATCATAGCCGCTTCTTCAAAAGACGGCTTTTACGAAACCCCAGAACGCATTTATGTCGTCAGCTAAATCTTCCAATGGCGTACAAGAAGAAATTCCAGTGGTCGGGTACATACGCGAGTCTACAAAGCGGCAGGGAATCGAAGGCTATCGTCCTGAGGTTCAGCAGGAGCGAATTGAACTTTACTGCAAAAATAATGGCTTTAGAGTCGTTCGTTTCTTTTCTGACTGGGGCAGCGGAGGAAGCATAGAGCAGAGACCGAATTTTACGCAGATGCTGGACTTCGTAAAATCCAATGGCATTCAGTTTATAGTTATCCATGAAACAGACAGATTGTTTCGCAACGTGCAGAAGACACTGAACTTCGAAACAGAATTGGAAACGGAACATGGTATTTTTGCCATAGACACGGTTATCGACCATGACCCAAGAAAATACATATCGGAGGAGGGAATGGCTCCGTCTATCTGGGGCAATCGTATGCAGGCAAGAGTCCGCGCAGAAGAAGAGAGGCGCTGGATTCAGAGCAGAGTAAAACAGGGAATCGGAATGAAGCGGGACAAAAGGCAGTACATTGGTCCTTTATGCTATGGAATTGAATGGCTGCCCGATAGCAAAAAGTATGTCCGCTATAAAGACGGCGAGAAAGATGTAGTAAAGCAAATCTGCGAACTCTACCTGACGGGAATGTACGGGTGTACATCGCTCGCAAAATACCTGAACGACACGTTGAAGTTACGTCGGGAAGTTGTCGTGAAACGCGAAGCAAAGGAACCCGACGGCTCTTCATACTATAAACGAGAAGTGACTATGGAAAAGTTCACCCACGACCTCGTGAGAAAAATCCTCACAAACAAAACATATATCGGCTATCAGAACACCACAGGGGCAAAACTGGTTACGCTGGACGAAAACAGGAATGAAATCGACTTGCTACCGCTAATTGATGAATTTCTTATCTTTAATCCAGTTCAAGAACTGATTCGACGCAAGAAAAACACAAAGACTCCGACCACCAAGACCAGTAAGCAGAAACGCGTCTACCTGTTTCAGGGAATTGTTAGAAATGCATCGTGTGGCTGCGAGATGTACGCACAGGCGGAAAAGCTTTCAGACGGTCAGGAAGTACGCCGTTACATCTGCAAGGGAAGGAAAGCTGGCACCTGTTCAGAAAAATCCATACGTGCCGAGGAGGTAGAAACGCACATAATCGAACTCCTAAAAGAACTGAACTTTAAAGACGTTGAAGCCGTGGAAGCAGAACTCCGAAACATCATCAGGGCAACGGCATCGGAGGTGCAGAAAGGGCGAACGTCTTCGATTGATGTTTCCAAGTCCACAAAGAAACTCAAGTCGCTCGAAGCTATGCTGGAAGACAAGTATGACTGGCATCTGGTGCAGTTCATCAAAAAGGAGAAGGAGGCTCTTGCACTTGCAAAGAAAGCGGAGAACGACCCTGAACTGGTGAAGTATTTCGACCTTGCCGAACTCCGAAGGGTGCTACACGACTTGGCTGCCTCTTTCGAGGAGATGCAAGACCTTGCAGGACGGCAGGAACTTATTCAGCTGCTGTTTAACGAGATTATGGTAGGAAAACCCAGACCAGAACTTCTCACTGAGAACGAGAAGATGATGCATTGGGTCAATACAAGGCAGCAGGACGATTACAGGGACGCGGAGAAGCTGCTTTCGCATTTACGCCGTATGACTCCCGCCTTATTCGAGGAAATTCAAGTATCAGGCGAAGAAGGAGTCAACAAACCAAAGGTCATATTCAAGCCCACGGGTCTTTTCCTCCTCGTTACCGCAGGGGTGAAAAATCCCAAAAAAAAAGCATGAGTCGGCAACTTTGTCGGGCTAGTCTAAAGTCCCTCCCGGCCCACCAGTTTTCTGAAAGAAACCTACGGTTTCCCCCAGTATCCCTTCCCTTAAAAGCGGTACCGCTCCAGCGGAAACTTGTTTTCGCTTCGCGGTTTTTTTATAAGTATGTGACTGCGTATTTCAGAGCAGTACTCGTTTTGAAGGGCAATAAAGATTCTGTTTTTATAATAAAAAATCATCAGCTATAATTCTGTCATGAAAAAGAAGCTTCTTTACTGGATTCCCACAGGTCTGCTCCTCTTTGCCATGGTGGGTTCTGCCGTGCAGTACTTTACGGATATTCCCGGAACATCCGAGGCATTCAATCAGTTGGGGTACCCCGCATACGTGCTCTACTTCAATGGCGCCGCAAAAATATTGGGAGCAATTGCCATTGTCGCACCTGTCTCCAAAGTACTGAAAGAATGGGCCTATGCAGGATATCTCTACATCTTACTGTTGGCTCTGCAAGCGCTCTATGTGAACATGCCTTTGCAACTTGCATCTGTTATGCTTGTGTTCGTAGGGCTCTGGGCACTTTCGTATTGGAGGTACAGAACGGACTATGCCAAGTAGTTCTCATACCGATGCATAAAAGAGTACATTCGTTTTGGTTGCTGCCATGCAGTTATTTGTACTTTCTCCGGGGGCGAATCATCAGTACGCTTCCAAGAATATTGAGCAAGAATGCCGTTCCTGCCATGAGGGGAATGGTGATGTAACCGTACTCAAATATGTATGTTGCACTGCACGAGACACCCGAAAGATCACAAGGCTTGAGAGGGTCATGCTCTGCGGGGTTGAGCATGGCTTTCCATTGTTCGACGTAGTGCTCACCGGACATGGCAATTCCGAGTAAGGAGAGTACAAGAATATAGTAGGGGATAGTGGCGTCTTTTCTCCAGAGAGCCACGGCAATCAAAACAGCTTGCGGATACATGAAAATCCGCTGAATCCAGCAATCTTTACATGGAGCAAACAGAGCTATCTCCGAGAAGTACAAACTGCCGGATGTCGCGACAGCAGCAACTATGATCATAAGAACTGTCGCATGATTTCCCACCCAATCCAACACACGCTTCGTTGCGGATATCTTAGCCAGTGACCCGATGAAACAGAGAATCAGAAATGAAGCAATAATTTGCCCCACTATCGTGAGAATCGCAAGCCCGCTTATGATGTCGTAGGGTTCCATACGGGCATTTTACTCTTACTCCAAGAAGGTTCGCTACTTGTTTTCGTTGAAGGTGGCGTATAGTATGCTCTGCTTTTAGATATTTGAATATGAAAATCGAACCGAACTACAATGCCAAAAGTTCCCATAAATTTCCCGCAGTGAATGCATTTTTTGCGTTCCTTATTCCCGTCGTTCGCTTTGCAACAAATCTTATTATCGTGGTACTTATAGTTGCGCTGCTTATTTTTATGACTACGGAAGTGTACGATGTCTTGCAGACTTCCTTTTTAGATCCAAAGGGCAGAAACTTTTTGCATGATGTGGCGTTCTTTCTTGTTTTTGTAAAAGCATTAAAAATTCTCACTTCCTATTTAGCAAGTTACCGAGTATCTCTTAATTACATTATTGAAATTTCTATTATTGCCCCTGCGATAGAGATTATCTTCGCTCCGGATAAACACTCTCTTCCTTTGGTCATTGTTCTTGCGATCTTCAGTATTACAAATTTGGTTTTCTATATTTTTTGGTCGGATCGCATCATACAATTGGACGACAAGTTTGATGCGCGAAACATAAAGCACCGCGTATGATTCCACAGCAGGGGAATAGAGGAGCATTCTTAGCGTACACACATTGTTTCATCTTTCAGATCTCTTACACATGCCTTGCGGTTGCAACTTATTGAGCTCTCAAAACTGTAGTCTTCACTGGCTCGGACATGACAATCAATTCTATTGCGCAGAGAATTACCGGTGATTATTTAGTAGATTCTATGTTCTTGCATCGTGTGCATAGAAAGTTCACTCGCTCATATCGGTAAGAGGTCTTGTATCTTTGCCCACCTCATACCATGCGCAGAAACTTATTACCAATTCCTGTATTTCCGAATGCAGCCTATCTATGGCATCTTCGTATGGCTCTAGCGTTTCTTCATTCATATAGACCGATCTCTTAATTTCTATTTGCACTCCCGGCGTACGCAGTCTGTTAGCATATGTGCCTAAAATGTATCTGCCTGGGTACGGATCGTTAATAGAGACTTCATATCCCAAATTTCGGAAATACTCTCGGAAGAAAAAAGTGGTTTCTGCGCCGCACGCTGAATATTGTCTGTTGCTTATAGATATATCGCATCTTTCCCTTCCGGGATCTATGTGTGCCGCAGCTCCTACCGATGCGTATGAATGTCCGTCTATTATAAAATCCGCCTCACTCATTGCTGCAATAAATTCCGTATGGAAGGGTTGGTGAAATCTTGCGATCCAATCTTGCATAACTGCTTCTCTCGGATCGATTGCAAACGTATCGAACCCTTCGGCCAACGAAAGCATAATTACCCCCTCTGCTCGTTGGCGGTCTTCGGAATACAGTTCATCCGGTGCCCTGTTTACATCTCCGATAATACGAGAGTACCGAGCTTGTATTATTTGGGGTCCGGACACATTATAGATTCTGTCCGTATAGAGATCCAACTCTCTGTTCAGATGTAAATCGTTATGTGGAATGAGCATACGAATATCCTCCGGTATGTACGTAGAAGCATGTGGAATACTGATGAGAATTCGTTCGATCTTCATGCTTGTCATGCTAACACACTGTGCTAGGGTAAAAAGGCGATTGCAGTTCGCTTGCTCTGAGCAATATATTCGAGTGTATGCACAATACGGAGATACTTACATCGGCGCACGATTTGGTTCGGCATTTTCAATCCATTAATCCCCAAGAAAATCTGTATGTTGGGATAGAGGTGGAAAAATCGGGTATATATCGCCATACATTGGATTGTGTTCAGTATGATGGCGAAGGCGGATACATGGATGTCATGCAAAAACTTGTGGACGAACTTGGTTGGAAGATTGAGAGTCGTAACGAAGACGCCATCTATGAGCTTTCACGAGGTGAGACAAGTATTACGACGGAAGTGGACGGTCGTCCGGAGCTCACGGGATCTCCGCAGAAATCTCTCCATGATTTGGCTCGTGAACTTCGTTTGCATGACAATGAACTGATTGAAATTGGCAACGTGTTCAATATCGCTTGGTTACCTCTCGGGTTACATCCTCTTGCATCCAACGATGACATACGAATGCTGCCTAAACGTCGTTATGAGATTTTTATGGAACATGATAGTTCTGCTTGGATGCATACGTGGTTGAAACGTATGAACGGTATTCATTCCAATTTGAGCTACACGGACGAAGAAAATCTTATAGTAAAAACTCAGACTGCATTCAGAGTACTCCCCATTGTCGCAGCAATGTTTGCCAGCAGCCCGTTTGATTTTGGGAAGCCAAGTGGTTATATAAATACTCGTCGATATCTTACCAAAAAAGATCCTCCTGTTCCCACTGCTCTTCCCTCAACCATACTCGACGAAGACTTCTCACTGATGAAATGGATAGAGCATTATGTAGGTTTGCAGGTGTTGCTTATAAAAGAATCTGACGGAGCAGATATTCGTCCTGAAAATCTCACATTCTCTCAGTGGATATCCGAAGGATACGAAGGCAGATTCCCATCTGTATTTGATTTTGATCAACATGTAAAAACAATCTGGTCTGATCTTCGTTTACGACCTTCTTACATTGAAAATCGAGTCGCAGACAGTAATCCTTACCCTCTTGCAATGTCCCATGCTGCCCTTATGAAAGGCTTGCTGATGTCTTCGCAGAGTTGGAATATGGTTAAGAAAATGACCAAAGGATGGACATATGAAGAAATACTGGATTTGGATATTCGTGCTTCCAAAGAGGGGTTATCTGCGACCATGCGAAACAGACCGTTGTTATCGTATGCGCAAGAATTAATCATAATAGCCAATGAGTCTTTGCATAGTTTTAGCAATACCGATGCATCGGATAACAATGAGAGTATATTTTTGGCTCCATTGAAGGAGCAGATACTCATTAAAGAAAAAAGTCCGTCAGAAGAGTTGCTGGAGTTGTGGGAAGGACCTTGGAATAAAGATGCTCGGCGCATTCTCGAATGGTGTGAGGAGGCACAGGGCTAAAGTCGTCTGGCACTCCTTACTTTGGAGGCTTTTTACGAGGTGCGTGTTTGGTGCCAGAAAGAACAGAGAGTTTCTCCGTGCCTACCATACTCACATGGTTCATACCGGAAAGTATGTGTGCAAAATCCTGTGCTGAAGTCTCTGCTTTTACATAAAAACCATCTCCAAACTGTGCGTGTGTCTGACCATGAAAATGGATACTTGTTCCTATGCCGCACTCCACTGCATCGGTGAGCGTTATAACATCTCTTTCAGTATTTTCTGATCGGCGAAGGAAGAACATATATTTTCTATAGGGTGCTACGCCACTCTCGGGAATCTCAATACGCTCTCTACCAAGAATCTCTTCGAGTGTAAGCCATTTTCCTTCTACTTCGAATAGAACACGCTCGTAGTTTCCTTCAAATCCTTCTGGTCTGCTACGCCACTCACACGCAAACGCTTCTTCATTTCGCACTGTTTTCTGCGGAAGATTTTGAGTGACTAAGTCCAGAACCATTGGAGTGTACTTTGCTTGTTCACGAATGATGAGAAGCCGCATGAGGTGTTCGCGTTCTGCCGCATACTGTTCTCCTTTTTTTCCTTTCGCCAGTTCCGGGTCGTACTCTATAAGCGGATAAGGGATAGTAAGTAGGGTAGCGCCGCCATCTAAGTCCGGCGTTACGTAGTGAAACGTACATCCGCTTGCCTCCGGATGTATTCCCTCCAATGCTTTCATTTCTGTTCGCCAGCCTTTGTTCAAAGGAAGAATGGACGGGTGCACATTGATTACTTTTATTCCATGCTGTTGTAAAATTTCCGGAATACATTCATCCAGAATCAGTTTGAAGTTAGATAAAAAAACCACATCCGGACTTGCTTCCAGTATGCGAGGTAATAAGACTTCTCGGCAATACCTGGCCCGTTCTTGCTCGTTACCTTTGATTGCAGCCGCATCATACGCGGCATGCGTGTACAACATCTGGTCTGTACATGGTCCGGTTGCAAAGAAATCCACAGTATCGGAGCCATCATCATGATGCTGTGGAAATATTTCACCGTATTCCCGTAAGTCTTCCATTCTTTGCAACAGATCAATTATCTGTTCATCTACTTCGTGGAAAGGGCTGATAATTGCGCTAAGTTGCAGAGATTCTGGCATTGCATTGGCATAGTCTACGACCGCACCTGCATTGAACAGTTCACGATCCACTACCATTGCTACTCTTTTGGCGGGTGTTATGACATTGAGCAGTTGGTGTACCTCAGCTCTCAGGCACAGTGCCCACGTAGGAATTCCTGCCATTCCAAATCCTCTTCCTTGTTGCATTTTATTTGGTACGGCATCGTATATGTCTTTCATTGTTTCTCGTGTTCTGTGAAAGAGTTCCAGAAGCGCAGCTCTATTATCCCTATTCACAGACATGGCATCGAAACTCTTTTCGTTTGCCATCATCATGTCACCAAGGAATTGTGCATGGTCGGGCACCATACGAAAATGCATGGCTCCGGAGAATGCAAGTATCAATTGCTCAACGAGTTCTCGAGCAGGATTTGGTATACGTTCCAAGTACGCTTGCCGCTGTTCGCTGTGAAGTATTGCTTCTTGAAGAGAGGACATCAGTTGTACAAAAGTATATAATCATAAATTACTATTAAAATTTGTCAAATACCTCCCGTATATATCATACTTACATGCATGACTGAATCCCCTCCAGATCCCGAAACTGTAGCAGCTCTCATGGAAGGCTGGCTGGGGCCGGATGACGTGCAAGATCCCGCCGTGCGAACAGAGGCTCTGCTGGCTTCGCTTGCGCAGCCCGAAGATCTTGAAGATGTTCGCTTTGTTGCCCCTGTTCAGAGAGATCGCATCATAGATCTCATTATTCAAAAAGCTGAAAAAAGGGGGATACGGCTTCCGGAACAGAAGCTCTAGTTTCGTATTTGTTGCAGTGCGGAAAGTGCCTGTTTATTCTGCGGATCGTAACGTAGTACGGCTTCGAATTGTTCTATTGCTTCATCTTTTCTGTTGCGTTCATAGTACGCTATTCCAAGATTAATTCTCGCAGCTACGAAAGAAGGTTCCAGTGCAACGGCACGCTCGTAGCTTGCCAATGCTTTTCCGGGACTGCCAAGTTTCGCATATGCAACCGCAAGATTAAAGTGGGCTTGCGGGAAGTGTGGCAATACCGCTATGGCATGCTCGTACTGTTCTATGGCTTTTTCTGTTTCACCAATTTTCATGTACAGCGCTCCCAAATTTACAGATACCTCCACATATGTCGGATCTGTCTCCAAAGCGAGTACGTACTCCTGTATTGCCCGAGAGGTATTTCCTTGTTCTGCAAGAAGTATGCCAAGTCCAAAATGAGCGGTTTTACTGTCAGGGTCCAGCGCAAGAGCTTTCTCGTATTCTGCAAGCGCTTCTTGCGTGCGTCCTTGTTTTCGCAAAGCGGCGCCAAGGTTACTCCTTGTGCGGGGATGGTCTCGTATGGCTATGGCTTTTTCGTAGAGATCTATTGCAGTACCCAAATCTTCGTTTCGTCTATGGACGTTTCCAAGGTTGTTGTACGCGACATGTGAGTTGTTGTAATGCTCAAGCACGTTCGTAAACAGTGATTCCGTGGAATTCCAAGTGAGAGATTGCATGTGCGACATCCATGCAAATACAAGAACAATTCCACCCGCTGCCGCAGTCACATATTTCGGCGAAAATTTTACGGCGAGTGTATTTACGACTCCAACCAAGAAAAAAATAATTCCTACGGATCCCGCATAGGCGTATCTGTCCGATGCGAAATAGAAGTCCAAATCTCCCTTTGCAAAATTTATGAATGTCGGAGATATGGTGAGAAGAAAAAAGAAGAAACAGAAGAAAAATTCTCTCGATCTCTTTAAAGAAAAAAGAGCCAGTACCGTTAGTATCAGTACGCTAAGAAACGGAATGAGAAAATCCGGTGATGAGAGAGATATAGTGCCAACGTACGGATACAGTACGGAGAGATGTATGGGTACCAAAAGCTTCTCTATGTAAAAGGCAGTGCTTTTAAAGGCCATGAGCATGGTTTCATAGGGGTGCGATCTCGACAGTACGGATGTTTTTCCTACGATCGCTACGATTCCGAACACAATGCTCAGCGCAAAGTAGGGAATCTTTTCAAGAAGCATCTTTTTTCCAAAGGGTCTGTTCTCCCGGATATCTATGAGCAAAAGAAGTACGGGGAGGGTGGCAACGGTTACTTTTGCCATAAGGGCCAGCGCAAAAGACACAATGCTCAGACGTTTGTATTTGCCTGTCTCTCGGAAACGCACGTATCCGATGAGAGAGAGTAAAAAGAAGAAAGTCGAAAGAACATCCTTTCTCGCACTTGCCCATGCGACTGCTTCCGTATGCAGCGGATGAATGGCAAAGAGCAGTGCGCAAAATACACCTACCCATCTACTGCGAGAAAGCAGGAGTGCAAACCATCCGAACAGAAATGCATTGCTTGTATGGAGAAGAAGATTTGTGAGGTGATACATAACAGGCTTCGTGCCTCCTATGAGGTAATCAATCTGGTACGAGAAGAATGTAAGCGGTATGTACAGCTCAGGGTCGTAGGACGTGAATATTCTTTTTAGAGTGGAGAGATTTATCGCGCGTATTGCCGGATTATCGTAAATAAGAAGACCGTCATCCCACCGCACAAACTCGTGAAAAAGAGACCGGAAGTACACTGTCATTGTCAGGAGCAGAAGCAGTCCCGCAAACGCACCTATCATGCCACGACTTGGCAGTGGAGTGGGTGTATCGTGCAATGGAAAAGGAGAAATATCGTATAAAAATGTATTCAACTACAGAGCAACACCTACGATGCTCTTTAGCAGAACTCCCACAAAATAGGCTATGAAAGCACCGATAGCGCCTACGCTTACTATTTCCAGCGGACCGCGTATGAGACGCTCTCTCGTCACGGCACTTCTGGTAAGACCCAGAATAAACAGAGAGACAAAAGTTGAAACAATCGCGACTCTAAACCGTATGTCAGGATTCACTGTGAAAATATACGGAATAAGTGGAATGGAACCAAACAATACGAAGGAGCAGAAGGTCATTACACCGTGCAACACGGGTCGTGCCAAGCTTTCTTCTGTCATACCATGCTCACTGTGCATCATAAGATCCACCCACAGGTCTTCACTGGATGTAATGGCATCCAATGCTGCGGTAAGCTTTTCTCCTTTCAGACCTTTTTGTGTTAGGTACTCTCGTATTTCTTCTCGTTCCAATTCAGGATCTTCCTGTATTTCTTCCTGTTCTTCTTTTCGCAGTCTTTTGTACTGATCCAATTCGGATTTCAGCGAGAGGTACGCGCCCGTAGCCATAGACGATGCATCTGCAAACAAATTGGCAAGACCAAGAATAATAACCACGTATCGTGGCATACCGGCGCCCACGGTTCCTGCTACCACAGCGAATGTTGTGACGATGCCATCGTTGCCTCCGTAGACGATATCGTGAATAAACGGACCAAGTCTGTGTCCATGTCGCTCACTGTTTTGATGTTCTCGCAGTGCTTTTTGCACATCTCTTTGTTGTTTCATGACGCAACTATAGCAGAGAGAATTCAGCAGTGCACCAAAGCAACGGCACTCCGTATTGTTTCACTTATTGAACAAATTATGTATTCAATCTAGCGATATGCCTGCAATGACTTTCGGGTCAGGAGAAGAATGCCCGCAACGCTGAGCATGAGTACCACCCATATTGCACCTCCTGTTTCGGGCTGATGCATGGGACGCTGAACGTCTCCTGCAAATGCGGGGGGATCGTACGTTTCTATCGGCGGGGTAGGGAGGTCATCGTATGCATATTCGGGCGTTCGAAGCGGTGCGACACTGGAGCCTACTTTGTACGGGTTCTGCGGAATACCACTGGCATTGACAGGGGGAAGATTCTCCTCAGGCTCATCTGCAGGCTCTTGTGTGTTTTGCAGTGTCGTCTGATCCAACTGTAACTGACGCTGAATGGCATCGAGCAGAGACTGTTCCGCCACACTGAAGTTGCTCGCAGTGCCGTTATCCAGAGGGGGTTGTGTGAGGGCATTGGAGTTCTGAGAAGGTATGCCACCTCCTTGGCCGATAGTAATCGTTCCTGTGAGGTTCGGATCCGTCGGTGAGAAATACGTATATGTACCGTCTGCTACATCTTGTGGAATTTTGTAGTTTGCGCTGTCTCCCTGAAACAATGTCGGCGTATTGAGACAATCGCCGTTTCCTGCGCAGAGAGTATCTGAAATGATGTATTGTGGCACTTGTCTTTTGTTTAGCCATGTAATTGTTTCTCCGCGATCAGCTGAAATCTCCAATGGAATAAGGCCTTCCTCAGTTATTTCTATCGTCTTGTTTTCTCCGGCAAGTTGACCGGTAAGGTTCTGAACCCCTTGGTAAAACAATGTCGTTGCTCCCACCACAAGCAGTATTCCAAATACGGCTGCAGGTCTGCGTGACACTGTCATAGTGTGCATTTGCTTCTTCGCAGGTGGCGCTGTTTCCTCTTTTTGAGCGGAGGTGTTCACTGCCCTCACGGAAACGAGCATATCGTCCTCGTCCAGCGTATGCCAATCAGGATGAATATCACTCATGGAGAGACGATGGGTTGTGTATGGCAATAAGTTGACGACGAGATGCGAGCAATGTTCCCATGCCCGCGCAGAGAATAAAGAGCAGTGCGATAGTGGAAGATGTGCCTGTTTCTCCGGGTACGACCTGCTGACCATTCACTTCGGGAATAAGTTCATTTGGCACACCGGGTGCAACGATCACTTGGTTTTCTACCAGCGGTGCGGTGGAACTGCCCGGATTTCCAACCTCCACAGCCACTTCTTGGCTGAAGGCGCTTTCTTCATCCTGTGCATTTGCGGCACGAACGGCAATGTAATAGGTCGTGCCGACAGGAAGTGCTCTCAATATGAGACTGTTGAGCTCTTTATCCACTGTCTTTCGCTGAATGTATCTTCCTGTCGTTGTGCCGTAATAAATATTGTACGCCTTGAGAGAAGATGAATTGAGCTTGTCCCACGCAAGAAGTATGGAACTTCCTTCCGTAGTCGTTCGTACGTTTCGAACTTGGAGCAACGAAAACGGAGTCCTGTCTTCCGGCGCCGGAGGCTTCTCCATCGTCTGGTTATCATCGGTAGTGTCAGTCGGTGGTTGTGAGCCGCTGTCATCCAGCAGGCCGGGAATTTCCGCATTGTTACCGTCGTTGTTTTGATTTTCCACATCGGTGTTCGACTCATTCTGCTGATTTACAGGAGAAGCATTTGGATCTTCTGATTGTGGCTGTGAAGCGGGATCCACACAAATTCCTTCCACGCAGTTAAAAGTCCAACAGTCAGCATCTTCCAAACAGGCGCCGCCGTCCCAGGAGAGTTCCCGCGGCGCATCTTGCGGTGGAGGATTTTGAGCAGGCTGCTCTTTTTCGCCATTTCCAAGCAGGTTTTCGGCAGACGTATTCTGCTGGGGTGGCGGAGGAGGCTCATTGCTATTTTGCTGACCGGGAGACTCTGCAAAAAGCACATGCAGGCCGCCTGGTTCTTCTCCGACGATGTATTCATCGTTGCCATTTTCCTTCGCTGTCACGGCAGAGTGGCCGCCGCGTTGCACATCGTAAAAGCTGATGAATGTTCCGGATTCCGGAGCAATCTTTGCTCTCAGTTGTACTCGGGCAACAGCCAAATAGCCCGCTTGATTTACTCCCTCGGCATCGTTACTTGCTTCTATCATGGCGTATCCGTTTGCGTGGTCGAAATCGGATTCTCCGGGAGTGACCATGGGAAAGTTTGAACTGACTTCAATGCGAATGCCTTCGAAGACATTCGGATCATATGCCAGCCAAGATCGAACGTGATTTATTGTCTGCTTGCTCGGATTTCGTACCGCGACATCGAAGTTTAACACGTCTCCGGCACGCATTGGTGATGTTTTGAGAGTCTGCGGATCTTCCACCTCGAATGCAGGACAGTTATCGCTGCCCAAACTCACAAGTTCTTCTACATCGGGTACCGGTCCCAAAATAGTGTCCCGGTCCTCACTCTGCAGTTCACAATGAGGTCTGAAGTACAACATGGCATCCGGAGTTGCAGCAAGCGCTCCCAGAGGGGCGCTGAGCATACCTGTGAGCATTGCTGCAGATATGCTGCGTGCTACGAGCTGCCTGTGATGGCTGCGATACGAAGACATGAGAAGAAGGAAGGTGTACCTGATTACAGGGAGAGATCTCTGAGGATGCGAATTGCATCGTCTACTGTCAGAAGCCCATCTCCATTGGGATCGGCTTTGAGTTGCTGAGGGGTGGCCACTTGGTACCCTTGGGCAACTTCCAGGATTGCAATTGCATCCCGGACAGTAACCTCTCCGCTGCCATCGATATCGCCTGCAATCTGAGTGCTTCCTGCTTCTATGAGAGAAACAGGCTGCACTTCTCCTGCCGACTGTACCCCCAGTGCGAACGAGCTCACTACGGCGAGAGCGCTGAGCGTGAGCACATGTAAGTTCTGCCTGGAGGCAATGGTGCGGATATGTGTATACATTTCTATGTATTATAGGATATTTTGGCTTTTCTCTCAATGTACCGCATGTTGACTTATCTGTAAAAAGATCTCCTGTATGTACAGTGATTTTTGCGCAATTTGCGGGTACGGTAGAGCCATCTTTTATGTCTCAATTTCATCTTCTCATTGGTCCCAATTCCTTCGAGATATCCCAAGAAAGGCTTCGTTGGAAGCGCGAATTTCAAGAAAAGCATGGCCCGGAGAATCTTTCTGTACTCGACGGTCGGAAAATCACATTCCGTGATCTTATGGATGAAAGCGCGGTTGCCCCTTTTATCGCACAGAAGCGCTTGGTGATAGTGGAAGGAGTACCCAAGGGAAAAAAAGGGGATATTGCCGCATTGCAAGATGCAATACATCCGGATGTATTGGTGCTATTTACATTGGAGACTGAACCGGGACGAAAGGAAAAACTTACAATTATTCAGAAAGAACTCAAAGAAGCTTCTCATGTAAAACAGTTTCCCATGAAAACCAAACATCAACTTTGTGCCTGGATAGACGAGTATCTTGCCAGACAGGGGTCTTCCGTCTCCTCCGAAACGAAAACGGTACTGCTTTCCATGATCGGTGAAGATCAGCAGCTTCTGTATCAGGAAATTGCAAAAATAGCTCTGTATGCATCCGGCAGACAAATACAGCCCGATGACGTACGCAGTATGGTTGCGTGTTCGGCAGAACGTGAAGTGTGGTTGCTTATGGACTTCCTCGGAGACGGTAACGTCGATGAGGCGTTGCGATACATACGTACTTTATTAGACAGAGGTTTCAGTCCTCATGCACTGTGGAGTATGTTCCTTTGGATGGTTTCTCTTCTGGTGCAGGTTGTGGCGTATGTGGAGGCCGGTGAAAAAAATCCCCGGAATATAGCCAAAGATCTGCATACCAATGAAGCGGGCATACGAGCAATTCTCCCTTCGGCAAAAAAAATGAACAGAGATTTTCTCTTACGAATACTGGATATCGCCTTGGATGCGGATCTCGGATTAAAAACAGGTCAGTACAAGGAAACCGGTGAAGAACCCGAAGAGATTCTTGCTCTCATAGACAGGTCAATACTTTCTTTTGCCTAGGCGTTTTCTATTTGATCCAACAGAGCGTCTGCCGCCGATTCATCGTTTATAGAGTACTGCGCTTCTGCAGATTCTCTTTCCGTTCTCTTCTCTCTGCGTTTCAGCTCCGTTTTGCGAATGAGTTCTTCCTGACCTATTTCCTGAATTTGCTTGGAGTACTTTTGGTCTATGGCTGCCAGTTGCTGTCGTTCATTCATAAGTATTCCGTTCAAATTTTCTATTTGGTCCGGAGTCATAATAGGGAGGATGTTAATCCAGTACTGCCGTTCCTCGTCATTCATGCTTTCGGAAGCAATGATAAGTTCTATGAGTTCGGGGAACTTCTGACGAAGGTCGTCGGGAATAACCAAATTTTGCGTTTGACCTTGTCCCTGTGATTGAGCCGGAGGTTCAGCCATGTGTTCAGGGTACGTGGTTTTTCACGAGTGCTCAAGCCAAGCACTCCGCTTACGCCACCTTCAGTATTTCGTACTTCAGCTCTCCGCCCGGCGTTGACACTACGGTAACATCACCCTTTGCTTTGCCGAGAAATGCTTTTCCGATAGGGGACTCGTTACTGATTTTATGGTCAACAGGATCCGCTTCGGTGGAACCGACGATGGTGTACGTTTCGCAATCGTCTTTTCCGCTTTTGCTTTGCACTGTGACGGTGGACCCTATCTCTACCAATTTGCCGGAACGAGCATCTTTCTTATCTGCGATAATTCTGGCATTTTTAATCTTATTTTCCAGCTCAAGAATACGTCCTTCCACGAATGCCTGTTCGTTCTTGGCTTCTTCGTACTCGGAGTTTTCTGAAAGATCGCCGTAGGAAATAGCTTCTTTCAATCTTTGTGCGACCTCTTGTCTGCGAACCTTCTTTAAGTATTCCAGTTCTTCTTTCAGCTTTTTCAAGCCTTCTTTGGTCACAAAAGTTTGATCTTCATCGAATATATTGTCGTCATCGGCCATAAGAAATACGTTGGAAATAAGCCGCGGAATTGTACTGGATGGGTGCACAAACGGCAAGAATCTTATGGGTATTTCCTCGGTTACTGCTGCAGAAGGTCCGGCCAGCGCATTAAGGGCAAATTCTCGACATCTTCCTGGGCAAGAGCTTCAATGATACGTTTGGCCAATTGGACATTTGTAATAAGGGGTATTCCCTGATCCACCGTCATACGGCGAATGTAGTATCCGTCCGTTTGTTCCGTACCTGTTGAGTGCGTGGGGATATTGATTACCAGGTCTATTCTCTTTTTTTCAAGGTACTGGCGAATATTCGGATCTCTCGGCTCCGAAACTTTATGGAGAAGCGCAGATGGTATTCCTCTGGATTCAAGGAACTTATGGGTGCGGTTTGTGGCAAAGAAAGAGAATCCTTGTTCATGCAGAAGCTGAACGGCAGGAAGAAGATCCACTTTGTCTTCCAGTCGCCCCACTGTGAGAAGAATATTCTTTTTCGGAATGGAAAATCCCACTGCAATGAGTGAGTTTAACAGCGCTTGTTCCGCATTGCTTCCGAAGCATGCCACTTCTCCGGTACTTGCCATTTCCACACCCAAGCGGGGGTCCGCACCTTTCAGGCGACTGAAGCTGAACTGCGCTGCTTTTACCGCGACGTGGTCTAAGTCTATGGTCTGGTAGCGCTTCGATGTATCGGCCTTTCCCAGAAGAGCCTGCGTTGCGATGGTAATGAAATTTTCTCCCGTCACCTTACTTGCGAACGGAAAGCTTCTACTTGCTCGCAGGTTACATTCTATTACCTTTAATCTGTTGTGCTTTGCCAGAAGCTGAATGTTGAACGGTCCTGAAATACACAACTCTTCGGCAATCTTCTTCGCAATTTTTTTTACTCTTCTTAACGTGGCAAGTGTGACACGTTGAGGAGGCATAACCATTGTCGCATCACCCGAGTGCACTCCCGCATGTTCTATGTGTTCGGATATCGCGTAAATGAGAAGTTCGCCGTTCTGTGCTACTCCGTCGAATTCAATTTCTTTCGCAGCGACTTCGAATTTGGAGATGACAATCGGGGCTTCTTTGTTTACGAATGCACTGCCCTGAATATATGTATCCAAATCTTCCTGGGAATGCACCACAGCCATGGATGCTCCCGAGAGCACATAGCTTGGTCTTACTATTACCGGGTATCCGACTTCGTTTGCAAAGTTCTCCGCGGACGGAAGTTCGGTAAATTCTTTCCACTCCGGCTGGTCTATGCCGTGCGTATCCAACAGGGAACTGAATTTGTTACGGTCTTCTGCTTTGTCTATATTTTCCGGATCGGTTCCGAATATGTAGATTCCTCTGTCAGCGAGTTTACGCGCAAGTGAATTCGGAATTTGTCCGCCCATGGATACCACGACACCTTTCGGCTCGATGACATCGATAATGTCTCGCACTCGCTCTTCGGTAAGTTCTTCGAAGAAGAGAATGTCACACTCATCGTAATCCGTACTGACTGTTTCGGGGTTACTGTTTATCATCACCACCTCGTACTTCTGTTTCTGTAATTCATGCACGGTCTGCACGCAGCACCAGTCAAATTCCACGGAAGAACCTATGGAGTAAGGGCCGCCGCCAAGTACGATCGCTCTCTCCTGGTGTGCGGGTGTTGCGAAAGAGACATCGGATTCCGTTCCATGGTAGGTGACGTAAAGATAGTTTGTTTTGGCCGGGAATTCTCCCGCGAGAGTATCGATCTGCTTAACGATAGGCACGATGCCCTCGCGAATTCGCGCAGAGCGCACTTCTTCGGCATCCGTACCCGTAAGCCATGCGATGCCCGTATCTGAAAATCCCATTTTCTTCGCCGTTTTCATATCCTCGCCGGATGGAACCTTTTTCCCTTGTCGCATTTTTTTCGCATGCGTCGTGCATGCTTCTATTCTCTTTAAGAACCATTTGTCTATTCCCGTTGCAATGGCGACTTCCTCGGTGCTCCATTCTCCCATGAGCGCATCTGCCAATGCGAAGAGTCGTCGAGGAGTAGGACGCTTTAGTTCGCCCGATACATCTTGTATTTCAAACGGATGAGGCAACAATCCTTCGGCACCTATGTTTAACATGCGAATTGCTTTTTGCAGCGCTTCTTCGAAAGTTCTTCCCAACGCCATTACTTCTCCGACAGATTTCATTTCACTCGTTACCCGCTGAGAAACGAAGCGAAATTTCTGTAAATCCCACCGAGGCATTTTAACGGCAACGTAATCCAGTGAAGGTTCAAAATCCGCACATGTTACCTGTGTGATGGCGTTGGTGAGTTCCGGCAGTGTGTACCCAAGACCAAGCTTTGCTGCAACGAATGCAAGAGGATACCCGGTCGCTTTCGAAGCCAGTGCGGAACTTCTGCTCAGTCGTGCGTTCACTTCTATCACTCTGTACGCGCGAGACCGAGGATCCAGTGCGTACTGAATGTTACATTCTCCCACAATACCAAGATGTCGTATGACTTTCAGAGCAGCCGAACGCAGCATTTGGTAATCTTCGTTATCCAACGTTTGGCTCGGTGCTATGACTATGGACTCACCGGTATGAATACCGAGCGGGTCCACATTTTCCATATTACATACGGTTATACAGTTATCGCATCGGTCACGTACCACCTCGTACTCGATTTCCTTCCATCCTGTGAGGTCTTCCTCCACCAGAATTTGCGGTGATTCCACGAATGCGGTCTGCGCTATTTCTTTTAAGTCTTTCTCGTTCATTGCACGCCCGCTTCCTTTGCCCCCCAGTGCGAAAGCTCCTCTTATAATCACGGGGAATCCGATGTCTTTACCTGCTTGTAACGCTTCTTCCATGGTTTCACATGCGAACGAACGTGGAACGGGAATGTTTATTGTCTGCAGCTCTTTATTAAAGAGGGCGCGGTCTTCCGTTTTCTGAATACTGTCCACGGGTGTTCCAAGGACTGCAATATTGTTTTTTACCAAAATGCCGCTTTGCGAAAGTTTTATGCCGCAGTTGAGCGCAGTCTGTCCTCCGAAGCTCAGTGCAATACAGTCGGGCTTCTCCATTTCTATGATTCTCGTCACAAAATCCGGCACAACGGGGACGAAGTACACGCTGTCTGCCAGATTCCAACTCGTTTGATTCGTCGCAATGTTCGGGTTAATGAGAACAACCCGGTGTCCTTCTTCCTTAAATGCTTTTATCGCCTGGCTTCCCGAGTAGTCAAATTCACCCGCTTCACCTATCTTTAACGCACCGGATCCAAGCAGCAGAATTTTCTGCGGATTTCCGGATTTTAAAAAAACGTCTCTGCCGCCCCGGGAGGGCTCTGCAGAGCCTGCGTGCTGTTTCGTAATCATGTTCCTGCCGAGGGTAGAGTAATACAACCGGTCGCACAAGTTCTTCCCCGACTTCGTTTCCCGTGCCTGTGAGCAAGTCTTGTCAATTGTGGTTTTTGCCTCCGATAGTTAGCCTTACGCTACCCCCTTCTCTTCTTTACATGCGCGCGTCATCCACGTTTTCAATACTTATTGTGCCGCTGGTATTTCTTCCGGCATACGGAGCGTTTGCAAGTGAGGATTTCGATTACCTTATGGGAGATCTGAAAAAATTTCAGAATGAATTGCAGATGCAACAACACAGTTCGGATATCGATTCGGATTCGCATAAAGATTCCTTGAGCGATGAACTGCTTCCCGGAACCGAGAGTGCGGGCGAAGAGAGAACACATCAGCGCACGTTCGATCCGTTTGTCTCGGTGCGCATAGACGGTGTACCCGTAGAGCTGAAAGATGTTCCTTCGGATGCTTGGTTCGCCCCGTATGTGCGAGATGCGGCAGATAAAGGCATCGTATCCGGATACAGGGCTCAAAACGGGCTGCCTCTCGGTTTGTTCGGACCCGCTGACAACGTGACCATAGAGCAGCTTGCAAAAATTTCAGTGGAAGCTTCCGGAAAGAGTCTTGCAACATGTGCTCAAGGCACTCTGCAAAACAAGTCCGCCCTCGGCAGCTGGTCTGAGCAGTACATTCTTTGTGCGGAGCAACTGGGTTGGGCCGTATACAGCGACGGTTCGGTATTGGTGAAAAGGTCTGCTTCTCGTTCTGAGGTGGTAGTTACCGTCCTTCAGGCGTTCGATGTTCTGTTCGGTCGCGCACTGGGAGACGTATTTTCGGATGTCACTAATTCCACGGAATTCAGTGGAGCAATAGAAAGAGCGGCATCCGACAACTTGGTCGCGGGGTATTCCGATACTTCGGGAAATCCGACGGGTGAATTTGGTCCGGCAGATCCCGTAAACAGAGCGGAGATCGCCAAAATAATATCCTTGGCGCTACAGGTATACGCGCAGTAGAAGCTACAGATTATGTCTGTGATGTTGACTCATGTGGTGTTTGTGCACCGTACTGTTCTTATGGACGCCAACGCGTTGCATCATGAGCACTCCGAGAACAATAAGTGTTGCTCCTGCGATTTGGTACAGGTGTATCTCTTCTTTGAGATACAGAGCGGCAAATATGATTCCTCCTGCAATTGCGAGAGTACTGAACATGGAAACTGTGGATACCTTCAGTGTGTCTATTGCTTCGTGATAACTGTAAATTCCTAAAAATTTTGCGATAAATCCATAACAGAGCAGCGCTGTCATAAGTTCGGGAGGCATTGTGCGCAGCTCACTGAGTAACGTATTTTGCATGAAGACGGATACCGATACAAAGAAGGCCGACGCCAAAGATGCTCGCACAAAAATTATCACTTCCGGTGCCACGTCTGTCATATCTCGCTTTACGTATGCTCCTCCGAATGAGTAGGCAACGGCAGAAAGCAGTACGAACGCATCGCCTTTGTTCAGTGCGATAGCCACACTGAATCCTTTCAGAGCCACACAAACTATTCCCAGTACGATGACGCTGAGAGCGAGCATTTGGTACCTGGTAATTTTTTCGTGGAGAATGCATACGGAGAGAATGATGAGAAAAATCATTTCCGCCCTACTGAAGAGTTCCGCATTCACCGCGGTTGTAAGATGTAATCCTTTAAACCATAAGTACGGAGCAATAACCCCGCTCGTAAGACCAATGATGATAAGAAGAGTCAATTTCTTCGCGGGAATGCCCGCAATTTTTCGCAGTACGGGAAAGAGTCCGAAGGACATAATGACAAATAATCCGCCCATCATTTCACTCAGAAAGAGGAGAGAAAGAGGGGAGAATGCTGTTGTGAGCTGTTTTCCGAATACGGGGTACACCGAACCTGCCACTACCATGCATGTAAGGCTGATTCCCCCTACAACTGCAGAATTTGTACGAGAGACATTTCTCTCTACCACCGGAAGTGTCAAAGCCAGTTCTTTCATGTGTTTGTATATATTATACTACAAATAAGCTATTTTGTGAAATCACGGTGGTGCCGCCGACTGGATTTGAACCAGTACGCCCTTAAGCGGGCAGGGGATTTTAAGTCCCCCGTGTCTACCATTCCACCACGGCGGCTTGCTTCACGAGTATATACACAAACGGTAGCCTGAGCACAGCTAGATAGGCAGTGCCTCGAGATTCAGCTTCGGTGTTGCTTTCACGTACTGCTCACCCACATCCAGAGGAGCCCCCGTAATGGGATCTATTTCTTCCGCACTGACAATAAGTCTGCGCAGTGTGGTACCCACGGGTGTGCATGTCATGAGAGTGGCCATCCTTTTACTCACCGGCTGATCCAGCACATTTACATTTGTCGGTTTCACTTCTTCTTTCGAGCGAACGATATAGCGATATTTATCGCCTCCGTAGTACACCCAGTATTCATCGTTCACTTCCAAGTCATTCAGTCTTGCAAAGACTGTTTTGTATTTTCCCGGTGACCATGGGTAGTACGAACTATGTCCTGTTACAAAGAAGTTTCCCGCTTGTCCCGGCCTTGCAGTTCCCGGGTAATGCACGACTCCCATCTGCAGTGCATCTTGAATGTTTCCTTCCAGACCTTCCCAGTCTTCGGCGAGCAATGCTTCGTATGACGGTGTGACCAACGGAATATTCAACCCCAGTTTCGGAATAATAATTCTGTTTTCAGGAGGTCCCACATTCGGCAAAAAACTCAACAAATCCCCGTTTGATGCTCCGGCAGTTGCCAGACTGGGACTACGTAACAGCTTCTCTTTCAGCGTGTTGTCTGTGGTATTGGCAACTGACTGCGAAGATTGAGCACGATCTATGGGGTTGATGTATGAGTGACCTATCTTCCAGAAACTTTCGTAGTTCAGCGTCACAAAAAGAAACACGAACAGTGCGGCAAATGTTCCCCCGAATCGTATGGTATCGAGTACAAACAGACTGAGCCTGCTGTATTGCTTTGTTGTATTGCTACGACGATGAATAATCCATACGGGTTGTGTAAGAAACTTCCACAATTCGGCAGCAGCTTCACGCAGTGTCATGGCAGATGCGGACGCGGTCTTTACACCTTCTTTGTAACTTGAGCGATACTGCTCCACTCCTTCTTGCAGAAAATTTTCTGTGAGTGAAAAAATCTTTGTTCTCGCATCTTGCCAGATACTTTGTGTACTTTCCATGTGCCTCGTCAGTCTGCTATGAGCCGGGGTGACTGTTTCTGTTGTGAGTGAAATTTCATTTTCTTCTTCGATAGTGGTCCACGCGTTCTCTTGCATGATGTGCTCCTCACCCCCCGAATTCGGCGGAAGAATAATATTCCCGTCTTCATCATACGATGCCCGGTGCTGGTGTTGAGGATCGAAAATCATTGTATTATAACAGAACAGATGCTCTTTTGCACAGAAAAAGGACTAGATACTACCAGACAAGACTGGACCTATAAAGAGTATTTATTGTCTTATAGTAGGGCTATTCTCGAATTAATGTATTGCGGATGCTATTCGACCTCCTCCCAAAATTTCCTGCCCTTTGTATAGAACGATGGCTTGGCCGGATGCTATCCCTCTCACAGGAGTTACGAAGGTAAAAATTCCGGTATTTCCACTGTACTTCAACGTCCCCTTCCTTTTGGAACCAAGAGAACTTACTCGAGCCAATAATTCCACTTCTTGGCTTTCTCTAGGGCTCCACGAAATCCAATGAATATTGTCCGCAGTCAGAGATTTCTTCATGTCTTTTCCGTTTTCAGCCACATAGACGGTATTTGTCTGACTGTCTTTTCTGCTCACATGCAGCGGTATGATTAGGCCTCCAATACCGAGCCCTTTTCTCTGACCGATAGTGTAAAAGGGCAAACCCTTGTGTGTTCCGACTTTTTTGTCGTCTTCCGTACGTATATCGCCGGGTTGGATGTCTTGAATATACCTTCGTAAAAACGCATTCGGATCTTTTTCCGGAAAGAAGCAGAGGTCCTGACTCTCTCTGTACTGTGCAGTCATAGGAACGTTGTACTTCTTCGCCATCTCAAAGATCTCTTCTTTTCGCATTCCTCCCAGCGGCAACAGGATGGAAGAGAGTTTCTCCTGTGTGAGTTCGTACAAATAGTAACTCTGATCTTTTTCGGCATCCGCTCCTTCCAGCAGAAGATGCCGCTGCGTGCCATTGGATTCGATTTCCGTGGCTATACGCGCGTAGTGACCGGTTGCGAGCTTCTCGCATCCAAGCTCCTTTGCTTTCTCAAGCAGAGTGCCGAATTTTATGGTTCTGTTACATGCGATACACGGATTCGGTGTTTCTCCTTTCTTATGTGCATCCAAAAAGGGATCCACCACTTTCGTTTTGAATTCTTCTTCCATGTTCAGCACGTAAAAGGGAATTCCCAGTGTGTCGCATACGGACCGGGCTCTCTGAATGTGCTCGACGGAGCAACACTTCGTAGGAATGGCTCTTTGCACCACGGGAGCAAGAGGGTCTGTCCAAAGTTTCATCATTACTCCCACCAATTCGTGCTCTTGCTCGTGCAGCATGTGTGCAAGAACGCTTGAGTCCACACCTCCCGACATTGCAACCAGTATTTTCATCCGTATCATTGTAGTAATGCTACGTGTATTAGGGATAGTATTTCGGTGGTATTTGTATACAATGCTGGTATGACTTGGACAGCTGAGCAGGCTCTGAAGCATTGGCAGAAGAAAGGACTTCTTACAAAAGCGAAGGCTTCCGAACTCGCTGCTTCCCTCAAAGACAGTGATCACGCGGACGAGCATGGCATTCCGCGAGCTGTCGGTATTTTTGCGACTGTGGGAGCGGTATTGGTGGGGTTGGGAATCCTGCTGTTTATCGGCAGTAACTGGGCGGATATGACTCCGTTTCAGCGCATTGCAGTCCTTTTCTTGGGATACGCGGTTGTTGCAGCAGGAGCTTACGTTGCTGAAAATCATACATTCAATCGTACGTCGGAGGCTCTCTGGCTGCTTACAGACATTGTATTCGGAGCAAATATTATGTTGCTGGCTCAGATATTCCATTTCTCTCTGACATACTGGCAAGGTCCGTTTTTGTGGATGCTCGGCACTCTCTCAATGGGATTTGCCAGGCAAGAGAAGGTACACGGTTACCTGGCGGTTCCTCTTGGTATTCTGGCTCTGGGTTGGGTAGGGAGCGGTGGCGGGCGCTTCTTCGGAGGACAAATGGAGTTTCTGGGAGAAAGCGACAATATTCTTCCTCTACTCTCACTCCTCGGTATGGGAATGGTATCCGCTTCTCTGCTCACACGAAGAAATGAAAAATTTGCATTTTTACACGAGGCACTGATGAGTTGGGGAGTATTGCTTGTTACGGTTCCTCTCATCGTCTCCAGTGCTGATTCCTCCATTCCTCAGGAAATGTACAAAATGACTGGTTCGGTGAAACAGTGGATAATCATTGGCTCCTCAGTTGCTCTGACTGTGGGGGCAATATTCCAAGGAGACATGAAGCGCTCCGAACTCCGAGGATACCTGTTGGTATTCTTGGCCCTGTTCGGTGCCTTATTGCTTCAGCGCGACGGACATTCCATGGTCGGAGACATCATGGAAAACAACGCCTTCCTCTACTTCCTCTACGTCTTGGTTCTTTTTGTACTTTCACTGTGGTCTGTATGGATGGGGGTGCTGTGCCAGAATGCTCGACTCTTAAACTACGGTATTGCTGCCGCTGCGATTATTATTACCATTCAGTACTTCTCCTGGTCATTCCTTCTGTTGGACAAATCGTTGGCCTTTATTATCGGAGGTATACTTCTCATAGTCATGACCTTACTTATTGAACGCAAGAGAAAGAAATTGATTTCCACATTCACCGCATCATGAAGCGTTCACTTGCACTAGCCATCGGCATACAGGTGATCATTATGATTGCCGTTCTTGTCCCACCTCTTCTCGTAAAAAATACGGGCACTCGTGTGTATCTGGAAACCAGAAGAGTCGACCCTCGTTCTCTGTTTCGAGGCGACTACGTCATATTGGATTATCCCGTTGGAGATCAGGTTTCCGAAGACTTGAGAGATATGGCACGAGAAAACAACGCTCTGATTTATGTGACAGTTACAACCGACCGTCCCGCTACGTTTGTTTCTGCGGGATTCGAAAAGCCGACATTACAAGAGGGTGAGGCGTGCCTGTCCGCAAGAGGGGAGTGGGGTTCTGTGGTGTTTCCTCAGATCTCTCAGTACTTTGTGCCTGAGGGGGAAGGAAAAGAAATAGAGCAAAACCTCAATTCCATGGTTGCCGAAGTGGCAACGACAACACGTTGCAATGCCGTAACGGTCAGCTTGCAGTCTCTGTAGTGGTCATGTCTTCCTTTTCATGCTTTCATGATTGATAAGCTTCGTTCATTGGCGAGTGAGATAGACAAGCTCAATACGAAGATGAGAGATCCTGACGTTCTCTCCGATCCCAAAGAAATTGCACGTGTGGGGAAGCGAATCTCCGAATTGGAGCCGCTCGTCTCTCTTTTGAAGGAGTATGATGCATGTCTTGCTGCCATAGACTTTGTACAAGAGGCAAAAGGAGACTCCGAAATGGAGGCCTTTGCAGAAGAAGAAGCCGATGCTGCTAAAATTCGAATGTCTGAATTGGAAGAAGAAATGAAATTATTTCTTATTCCCAAAGACCCCGACGATGACAGGTCTGTTATTCTGGAAATACGGGCAGGAACGGGAGGGGAAGAGGCGGCGCTGTTTGCGGGTGAGCTTCTGCGCATGTATTTGCGTTTCGCAGAAGAGCAACACTGGTCTACGGAATTGCTTACCAAAGCAGATGCGGAAGGAGGAGGTATAAAAGAAGCTTCGTGTAAAATAGACGGAGTAGGAGCGTATGGAAACTTAAAGTATGAGTCCGGTGTGCACCGCGTACAGAGAATCCCCGCAACGGAAAGCAAAGGCCGCATTCATACGTCGGCCGCGTCCGTCGCCATTTTGCCGGAGGCCGAAGAGGTGGATATACACATTAAAGAGGAAGACCTTCGTATTGATGTGTTTCGCAGCAGCGGACCGGGAGGTCAGTCTGTTAATACGACAGATTCAGCTGTTCGTATAACGCACATACCCACGGGGCTTGTGGTAAGTTGCCAAGACGAAAAAAGTCAGCTGAAAAATAAAGTGAAAGGAATGGGTATTTTACGATCCCGTCTGTATGCGGCGGAGCAGGAGCGTCTTGCAAAGGAACGTGGAGATATGCGCAGCGGTCAAATAGGAACAGGAGACCGCAGTGAAAAAATACGTACCTACAATTTCCCTCAGGATCGCGTGACAGATCACCGATTGGGCCAGAATTTCAGTAATCTTCCTTCCATTATGGAAGGGGATATTGGCGATATTATCGAACAGCTCAAACGTCATGATCAGGAGATGAAGCTCTCTGCCATTGCAGAGAGTTAGGCAATTTCTCTCTTTCCCGGCTGCGGTTCCGCCGCAATGCTTTTTTCCATGGATGCACCCCTCCCTTCTCCCGTCGCTTGAATATCCGGAAGGAATCGTATGAGAGGCATTGGCAGGAAACTGGAGAGAATTGCTATCCAGAGCACTTTATCCAGATTTGCGTAGTTCGCTGCCAACTCACCCGTTGCTTGGCGGACATCGAATACGGTCACAAGCCACGCTCCGCCGAGATCGCTTACCGCAAGTCCGATATTCATGATACTGGCGAGAAGAGCGAACATAGTGGCTTCCACACCTTTGGGGCATACGCGTGCCACCAAGACCAGCAGAGGTAAGAATGCTATTTCACTCAGCGGTCCCGATATGAAGGTATCTGCCATGGCAAACATTTTTGGACTCATGCCGAGGTACGAATACCATCCGTACACGAGTCCTATGCTGGGCAGCGAAAGCACAACACTGGCAATGATTATCCAAAAAAGCAGTTTTTTAAGCGAAACCGACAGAAGAAACTTTCTGAAAATTACGACACCGACAATGCCCATAGCATGACCTATGAGACTTAAGCGACCGAAGAACTCGGGTGTGAATTGCAGCTCATCTATCATAAAATAGCTCAGGGATCCTCCGCTGCTGGGTGTTGCTCGCCATATAAACAGGAAGATTGCAGACCACATGATTGCGGGATTTATGGCATTTCGAATGCTTTGCCATGTTTCCCGCAGAGAAAATTTCAGTATTTCGCCAGGTCTTTCTGTAATAACCAGAGCGAAGGACGCCGTAAAAAGAGGGAGGATACCCGTGACCATATATACGTTTCTTGCGCCTATCATTTCCACCAGAATTCCAGATGCATAGGCGACCAGAAGTGCTCCCGTCATTATTGCGCCCCTGCAGATGCTCTGCAGTTTCCCTGCTTCCTTTTGATCGCGGCTTCTCTCGGCCACAATTCCGTCCACAATCACGTCTGCCAGAGCAAAACCCATACCGGACACAAACAAAGCGGCAGCAGCACCCTTGAAGCTATGCACGAAGAGCGCGAGCGAGAAGTATCCCGCACTTCCAAGTAATCCAGCCAAAAAGAGGTAGGGTTTTCTGCGGAGTTTAAAGATAGGTTGCCTGTCTGAAAGGAAGCCGTAGATCGGTTTAATGCTCCAGGGGATGATGGAGATGGAACCAAGAAACTGCATTTGCTGAATGCTGAGACTAAGATCCTCTTTGTAAAAGAATGTGGAGGCCACACTGGCAAGCCCTGTGGCACCGGCTATGAAGTAGACGAATGGAATGAGGATATTCGTGGCTTTATCTCGCATGCCGTGATAGTAACCTATTTCTAAAGTAGATATCACTTACAATTTATATATTTGAGATTTACGATCGCAGTTGTTCCATCGTAGTACTACGCTGAGACACCAGTTCATCTGTTCCGATATCCGCACGAAATCGAACAGGTCCTTGAACCTGCTCACAGAGTTGCTGTGCTATTTTTTCTGCTTCGGAAATCGTATCTGCTATGCCTACTATTCCCGCAGTGCGGGAACTGCCAAGAGCCAGAGAGCCGTCGTCGTTTTCCGTGATATCTCCGTAATAAAGACGCGCGTTTTCTCCTATGTGGGGGAATGTAACCGTTTCACCTTTCTGATTTTTATTGTCGGGATACCCTTGCGGAGTGATGTACTTGCACACTGTTGCTTTGTGCTTGAATGTTACGAGATCTTCGGACAATTCTCCGGAAATCATGGCCGTACAGATATCCACAAAGTCCGACTGAAGAATCGGCAAAATATTGAGTGCTTCGGGATCTCCAAAACGAGCATTGTACTCTATGAGTCGCACGCCGTCTCTCACTGCGATAAATCCCCCGTAGAGAATGCCGCGAAAACCTTCTCCGCATTCTTTCTGCAATGCCGCTGCTGTGAGACGGTTTATCTCTTTCGCTCTTGCAATATCGGCGTCGGATAAGAAGGGGAGTGAGTGATTGGCATCGCTGTAGGTTCCCATACCACCGGTATTGGGGCCCGTATCTCCTTCAAACGCTCTCTTATGATCCTGCACCGCAGGCATGTCTGCCACTTGCGTACCGCTCACAAAACTTAACAGGCTGAATTCCACTCCCACCAGCTTTTCTTCTATGACGACTTGTCCGCACTCTTCTATGCACTCCATTGCATATCGTACTCCGTCCTCCACAGACGAGAGATGTTCACCGCTTATCTTCACTCCTTTGCCGCCTTTGAGGGCGTCGTATTTTACGACATATTCACCGCCTAATTCTTGAGCAATATATGTGTTCAGAATTTCGGGTTCAGCCCTATTAAACAAGCGAAACTTCGGTGATGCATATACGCCATTTCTCTCGAGAAGCTCTCGCGTAAACCCTTTGCTTGCCTCGATGCGAGCAAGGGATTTCTTCGGGGCAACCGTCGGGATTCCCATGTTCTCCAGGACATCGGCAAGGCCTGCCCCAATGGGATCGTCCGGACCAATGAAGGCGAATGCCGGCTTCGTTTTTTTTGCGATATCTGCGATGGCATCGAAGTCCATGATATCCATGACGTGCTGCTCATCTGCAATTCTTTTTATACCGGGATTCCCGGAAGGACTTACCGCGATAATGGAAGGTTTATGACTACTGCGAGACAGCGCTTCTGCTATGGCATGGCCACGAGCGCTACTGGTGATGAGAAGAATATTCATAGGAAATCAATGTATCTACACGAGTGCCATCATCTTTCCTCCTTCACCTTCATCTTCCGTAAGGTTGTCATCGAAACCTTTGCGAAGATCATTCCTTCCGCAGCCGAGAGATTTTAGAAGCTGCGGTGTAACTTCAGGTGTCGGATAGTGTTTTGTAAAACAGCCGTCACTGAATTTCTTAATTTTAGGATTTCCTCTTCTCACCGCTGCTCTCACATCCTCTATGGTCGCGTAGAAGAGTCCGTCCGCTCCGATAAATTTTCGTATCTCTTCTATGCTCTGATTTGCGGCAATCAGTTCGCTTGTTGTCGGAAGATCTATTCCGTACGGATCGGGTGAAATAATTGGCGGAGAACCCGAGGCAAAGTACACATTCTTCGCGCCGGCACCTCGTACGATCTCCACAATCTTCTTGCTGGTATTTCCCCGCACTATTGAATCGTCTACCAGAAGCACGTTGTTTCCTTTAAATTCAAGATCTATGGGGTGCAACTTAAACTGCAAACTTCGCTTTCGTAGTCCCTGACCCGGCATAATGAACGTACGACCGATGTACCTGTTTTTCACAAAACCTTCGCGGTAGCGAATCTTCAGTTGGTCTGCCAATCCCGCTGCCATCGGTCGACCGGTATCCGGTACGGGTATCACAGAATCGATTTTTATTCCTGCCTTCTTAATTTGCTTTGCTAAGGATTCTCCCATGCGAACACGAGCCTTGTAGACGCTTACGCCGTCTATGACTGAGTCGGGAGCCGAAAGGTAGACCCATTCAAAGAGGCAGGGTCGCAGACTTCCTTGCCTGCATATGCGGGAATGCAGCTTGTTTTTCCTATCGATGAACACGGCTTCCCCGGGTTGAATATCTCTAATAAATTCGAAATCCAGTGCTTTGAATGCCGCGTTTTCGGATGCGATAATGTACTCCTCTTTCATGCCGTATTTTCTTTTTCCGAGTTGCAGAGGACGTATGCCGTAGGGGTCTCGAAATCCCACGATGCCATGCCCTCCTATGAGAGCAACTACTGAGTACGCACCTGTGCATTGTCTGAATACCGATTTCACCGCTCGGAACACGTGGTCCGGAGTGAGGTGCTTCGGTTTGGTTTTGCGAAGGGCAACTGAGAAGACATTGAGCAGTACTTCCGAATCCGAATTGGTATTGAGATGCATGTACTCCTCTTCGAGCAGTCTCTTACTGAGCATACGAGCATTCGTAAGGTTTCCGTTGTGAGCGAGTGCGATACCGAAAGGTGAATTGACGAAGAACGGCTGTGCTTCAAACTCACTGGCGCATCCCGCAGTGGGATACCGCACATGGCCGATTCCCATGCGACCTTTCAGTCTTCCCAGCGACTTCGTATGAAACACGTCGCGTACCGTTCCGTTTGCTTTTTTAAGATGAAATTGGTTGTCGTAGGTCATAATACCCGCCGCATCTTGTCCGCGATGCTGCAGAAGAATAAGTCCGTCGTAGAGATCTTGGATGACATCCTGATAGCCGGAGACTCCAATAATCCCACACATATCAGCTTCTTGGAGGAGGGAATGTAGCGTAAGGCAAGCTCGCAGACAGTGAATCTAAGAGCCGATCTTTGCAGAAGGGTATTACCACAGAGACATTCTATAGAAGTATTACTGCGGCGCAAGTTTCAGAAGCTGTTTTCTGATTTTTCAGATTCCAATTGTCTCTGTTTTGCACGAACGCAATTTCGAATAAGGCTCGCCACAGTCATGGGACCCACTCCTCCGGGAACCGGAGTAATGGCGGAAGCTTTTTGAGAAACCGAATCAAAATCCACATCGCCCTTCAGGCCGGACTCCGTTTTCGTAATGCCGATATCCACAACCACCGCACCTTCTTTTACCATGTCGGCGGAAATGAGACCGGGCTTGCCAACCGCTACGGCAAGAATATCCGCTTCGCGCGTATGGCGAGCCAGATCTTTCGTATGAATATGGCATGTGGTGACTGTGGCATTACGGTTGAGAAACATGGTACTCAGCGGTTTTCCCACGGTGTTACTGTGGCCCACGACCACCACGTCTTTTCCTTCTATTTCAATATCATAAAATGCAAGCAGCTGCATGACTCCGGAAGGAGTGGCGGGTGGCAGGTGTTCAAATTCTTTCGAGAGGAACATTTTTCCGAGATTGTACGCGCAGAATCCGTCGACGTCTTTCATGGGATTTATCGCCCGAATGACCTGAGGCACATACTGCGAAAGGTGAACCGGCAACGGAAGTTGTACGATGAATCCTGTGACATCCGGGTTCGTATTCAGTTCTTCTATGACAGCGAAGAGATCTTCCAACGTCGTATCGGCAGGAAGATGCCTGTGCTCGTGTCGCATGCCGACAGTATCGCAACTTTTCATTTTCTGTGCGATGTAGCTTGTACTGGCGGGGTCGTCTCCCACTTGCACTACGGTGAGTGACGGATTGAGCGAAGCAACATCTTTTTTAAGAGACTCAAGAAGAGCTTGCGATGCTTTGCGACCGTCGAGGAGAAGGGGAGTCATGGCTTGAGTATAGAGACGCAAAGCAGGCTGTGCTACTCATGAAGATTCGTAATACTCTCTCGTGATATCGGCTCGAAATGTGCATGTACCTGTTGCCAGATGTATTCTGCAACTTCTTCTTTTTCTCCCGATGTATCGACAAACAATGCGGTCGGACTTTCCACTGCCTTGTATCCTTCGTAGATTCTTCTCTGGAACAGCTCTGTTTCAAACTGGTCTTGTACCGCTCTTTTTCGTATGCGTTCCATGCACACATCTGCGGGAGGGAGGGTGATAATGGTGAGATCGGGCTCCGGGAAGGCTTTGTTTACAGCCTTGAGCCACTGAGCGGAAACTCCCGTAGCAGCACCGTAAATGATGGTGGAGAGGGAATAACGGTCACAGATGACCGCTTTTCCGCTTCGCAGAGCGGGTTCTATGACTTCCTGCACATGCTGAGCTCTGTCCGCACAGAAAAGCAGCTGCACCGCTTCTGCAGGTGGCATGCTTTGCGAATGCAACAAAGACCGAATTTCTTTTCCAATAGCCCCTTCTGTAGGTTCCGCTGTGAGAAGCACGTCGTACTTTTCCCGTCGCATTCTCTCGGCAAGAAGCTGCGTATGCTTGGTGGTACCGCTTCCGTCGGGGCCTTCGAGAACAATGAATATACCTTTCATAATTTATAGAGTTCAAATACTACCCGAAATATGCTATAATCACTAGATATTTGAAACCAAATTCATGTTAGGACTTCTAGAAATCATTTGGCTTCTTCCGGGACTTTTTCTTGGTTCATTCCTCCCGTGGTACTTTTTTGAGGAGCCGAAACACATCGTAAAAAATTACATCGCTTATGCTGCGGCATTTTTGGAGATAATTTCGATTCCGTTTCTGCTCAGAACGCTGGTGAGTCCATGGAAGAGTATTACGGACGAATACGAGGTGAAAGGCTTTAACTTCAGCGAACTTGCGCAATCGCTCACCCTCAATGTGACTTCTCGTGTCATCGGATTCCTGTTTCGTAGCATCACGCTTGTCATAGGAATTGCCGCTCAAATTCTTCTGTTTTTGTTTTACCTTGCCTACTTCATAGCGTGGATTTTATACCCCGGCGTCCTTGTGGCGGCGATTGCTTACTTCACAAGCACCTCACTGTAAATGTCAGCAGTTACTTTTGATATTCGGCCGACACGAGCCTACACGGGACTCATACTACACAGAATTTTTGTGAGTCCGCTTTCTCTTGTGTTGTACGCGCTGCTTTTGGGGCCCTTGGTATTGCATGCAATGCTTACCGAAGATTATTCCACGCTCTTTACCATTGCGTCTCTCATCGCATTTGGCGTGCATGCGGAGAGGAAATTCATAGAGAAGAAACTGATGCGTGACGACGAGCCCGTACTTTCGAGGTCTAACCTCGGATGCTACGTGACGTTCGATATTGTCAGACGCATTCACGGAAGAGGACATGTGACTCTTTCAAAACTTCTGGTTGCGGCTGCTTCCACTCCGCGAGGAGAGTTTATTCTCAGGCAGTTGGGAAGAGACAAGAAGCAGTTTCTCACTGCTTGCAAAGGAGGAGTGTCTTCCAAAGATTCCGTGCTCGATTTCATGCAATATGCGGTAGAGTCCGCTACGGAACTGGGAGAAAGGCGCATAGATGCGAATGCGATTCTGTTTTCCTTCTTTAAGAAAGAAGGTGTGTTTCGGACGTTCCTCAATGAATGCGACGTCTCGATTGAAGATGTACGCACCATTTTGAAATGGGAGTCTTTTCACAAAGAGGTGTCGCACAAAGAATGGATACTTCACCCGCACCGATTGGTTCGTGCATTCGGATCTTTCGGAAGATCTTGGGTACAGGGGTATACCAATGATCTGGATCTTATTACCAATAATATCAGCGGACAGGTGGTATGGGACGGTGAGCACCGCGGTGTATTGATTCACGATGAGCAGCTCAAGCTTGCCGTACAGGTGCTTTCCAGAGCGAGTCAGCGTAATATTTTGGCCATAGGAAAAGTGGGCGCAGGTAAGCGTACCATGGTGCAGAACGTCTGCTACATGTTACGCAAACATGAACTGGAAAAAGGGTTGCCGCTTTCTCGGCACCTTGTGCTGAAAACCGAAGAATTGCTTTCGGGTTACAAAGAGCCGGATCAAATATTCCTTAAAGCTTTGAAGAAGGGGGAAGAATCGGGAAAGGTAGTGTTGATCATTGAAAATATTTCCATTCTTCTGCGTGCCGCAGATGCGAATCTTCGCAATGTGCTTACGAAGTTTCTGCAGTCCAAAAATGTCTCCATATTCGGAATTGTTGCCCCGGAAGACTATCACACATACGTGAAGTCCGACCCTGTTTTGGACGGACTCATGGAGAAAATATATTTGGACGACACTTCCGACGACGAAACCATGGCAGTGTTGATGATGGAGTACTTCTCCCTGCATGAGAAGTACAAGGCGTTTGTTACATACCATGCATTTAAGTCTCTGCTGGCCCTTACCAAGCGATTTGTGGGAAAGGGTGCCATGCCGGGAAAGGCGGTGGACATACTGCGAGATGCAATCATCGCGGCGCGAGATGACCACTCCACGTACGTGGAAGATACTCATATGCGGAAAGCCATTTCTCTCAAGGCGCACATGGACATAAGCGAGGTATCGGGAGATGAGCGTCAGCGACTTTTGAATCTGGAAGAAGCCTTGAAATCCAATATCATGGGACAGGAAGAGTCCATTCAGTCTCTGGTGAATACCTTAAAAAGAGCTCGCATGGATATAAATGCCGGCAAGAGGCCGCTCGGTACGTTCCTGTTCCTCGGTCCTACCGGTGTGGGAAAAACTCACACTGCTAAAACGTTGGCGAAAGAGTATTTCGGGTCCACCGACGCACTCATTCGTGTGGACATGAACGAGTATAGCAACGAGGACTCCGTATTCGGAATAATTGGAGATCCGAATCCGACGAAGGCATCCGAAGGATTTTTGACCAAACAAGTCCAAGACAAACCGTTCTCTCTTATTCTTCTGGACGAAATTGAAAAAGCTCACAAGAAGGTTCTCAACCTCTTCCTGCAGATTTTGGACGAAGGAAAACTGACTGACAGTCGCGGCATCACCACGGATTTCCGCAACACCATCATTATTGCCACGTCCAACGCCGGAGCGTTGTTCATTCGTGACTTCATTAAAAAGAATGAAAACAAGAGCAAGGAGGAATTTAAAGAAGCGCTGATAGATACCATCCTACAATCGCAAATATTCTCTCCCGAGTTTGTGAACCGCTTCGATGAAATTATTTTGTACTATCCGCTCTCCATAAAAAATGCCATTAAGGTCGCATTGGTTATGCTTGAAGACATCGTACGTGAAATAGCGGATAAGAAAGGCTACATAGTGCAGGTGGAAGAAGATGTGGTGATTGAAATAGTAAAAGAAGGGTATTCGGTCGAGTTCGGTGCTCGCGAAATGCGTCGCGTGATTCTGGATATGATAGAAAACTTTCTGGCGGACTACCTTCTGCGCAACGACGTAAAGCGCGGTGATACCATTTTTATATCCCGAAAAGACATACTGAAGGACGAAAAATCGGAGTAGAAATTACTGAGCGACTGCGCTCAGCATTTCCTGAACATTCAGCGTGTAGGCAACGGTATCTTTTTCTCTGTACTGCCATAATACTTTCCCGTCCCGATACAGTGTGTAGCTGCGACGAAGCAGATCTCCCACACAGGGTGGCAGTGTTTTCTTCCCCTCTTCGTCGCTCAGTTTTCCTATGAGTCCGCGCATTTGAAAACTGCCGAAGTCGGACGCAAATTCCACGTTTGATTTCGCCCACTTCGAGTACCGTACCCATTCGTTGATGGCAAAAGGTTGGTCTGAGCAGACGATGATAATTCTTCCCACCCCGGCATCTCGAAGCTCCGTGATGACGGAAAGAATTCCCGGAACGCATTGCTCGGTGCATGTTCCGCTGAACGCCGCGGGAATGGTGACGATAAGAGACGTTCCTTCCAGTGACTCTATGTCGATGGGCTCATTGTTGGAGGCTGCGTAGACTGTTGTCATACGAAAGGAAGAAATTATTCGACATCTATGCATCCGCATCCGCATTCATTGCTGAACGCTTTGGAGGAGTCTGCGCAGGAAAATCGGACCGTTGCACATGTTTCCGGATTGTCAGATACGTAGTGTACGCCTTCGTCTCCTTCGAGCGGACAGGCCTGAGCTCTGTCTGCGGAGGTGAAAGGAAGATCTCCCAAAAGATTCACATCGGATTCACTGTGGGCTTGCACACCGTACTCAGACACTGTAAAGAGGGAGTCTTTGATTCGAAGAATTCGTTCCACATTCTTGCCGTAAAAGTAACTGCCTGCTTTCAGGTAATCCTGTTGGTTGTAGTGACTGATTGTGCCCTTCAGAGTGAATCCTTGTTCCAGGCTGATACCGAATACGTACGCACCTTGGAAGACAGGCATGCCCCAAGAACTGCCCGGAGCACCCTGCTTCTGTTCTGCTGTCAGTTTGTGCACTTCCACGGGGAAGGCCAGAAGGTTTCTTTCTTTATCAAACAGGAGTGCCTTATGGTTATGCAGCAGCGGACTGTCTGTTCCGCGGTCTCCGATACCGAATGTGTGAAGCTGCTTGGGATCCGAAGGGTCTGTGACATCGAACAGTGCTATTTTCATTCCCTGATACCATGCAAATTCTCCCTCCTTTGCTTCCTGCGCATCTTTGCCGAAGCCGAGAATGTGTGTTTCGTCGTACGGGTGAAGGTAGTCGCTGTATCCGGGAATTTTCAGTTTTCCGAGAATGGTCGGGTTCGCGGGATTTGAGAGATCCAACACGAAGAACGGATCGACCTTCTTAAATGTTACCAGGTAAGCGCGGTTCCCGATGAACCGTGCCGAATAGATTGTTTCTCCCGGCGCGATATCTTCTATTTTGCCCACATCTTCCAAATTCATATTCAGGACGTACACATTATTCTTTGATGGATTGCTCTGGTCCCACGACTGTCCCGTGGTTGTTGCTATGCGGAAGTTTCCGTCGTACTCGTCCATGGAGAATTGGTTCAGTACCCGACCGGGAACAGTTCCGTGTGCTTTCATTTCTATGCCGTTATCCGTAAAGGCAAAGCGATAGATACTTGTTTCTTCCGTGCTGGTTCCAACGGGACCTCTCCAGTGGTAGAGCCATTGATTGGCTGCAACGTAGAGGTTGGAAGTGGATGCGTAAATATTTTCGGCGCTGCCGAGCACCACTTCTCTCTTCACTTCTTTATCGGCACTGTCTGTCGGGATAGTGGCGACAATAAGGTACTGAGGATTTTGCACATGAGGGAGAATAATGATGTCTCCGCATCTGCTCACAGCATGAGTGGAGCCGCCGAGTGCGGAGTCGCTGAATGATGGCAGCAGATCTCCTTCCAGCGGAACGGGAATGGGGTTGGGCACACGCCAGCGCACTCCTTCGTTCATCACAAGGTAGATTCGAGATCCGATTTTTCTTGTGGAAACGGTGTTACCGTCGAATGAAAGCGTTCGCAGAGAAACGGGGTTGGACCTGTCTGCAATATCGTAGATACGAACTTCGGTTTGCTGTCCGCCGTAAAATGCGGGCGCCATGATTCCGACTGCCATTTTGTTTGCGGCCGGATGCGTGGTTTTGTAAGAATTCCACGACGTTCCGAGCACAATGAGCTTGTCTCCGTCTATGTAGAGATCGTTCGGATTGAATTCGGAATCCTGCAGATCGATAGTGCTTACCACTTCCATGGAATTGGCGGGGTCCGTTCGTACGATACGCACTTTTCCGTTCAAGACGGCATAGATGTACGACCCGTCTGTTTTTACGATGTCGGACTCATCCACTCCTTCCACTTGCACGTTGGTTTCGGAGTAATCCATTTGAGATGCTCCCGCTTGCGGTGCCATGGAGGGAAGGGATTTCATTTGTGCCATTGGCATGGCAATGGCATCTTCCATTATTCCGTAGTTGCCGTAGAAACCTCTGTTGGACTCTTCCGTAAACGCTTTGATGTCCGCACAGGAAGAAGCGCGTTGCGGAGTATCCGATGCCATGTTCACCATGACCTCCGGGTACTTTACGTTTAAGTACCCCTTGCTCGGCTGATCTGTTTTGTCTTCGGTGAGTCTCCACATCATTTCTGCCATTTCTCCTCTGTTAATGGTTTGTTCCAGCTTTTCCACCGAGAGAGGAATGGCATTGGAGTTTTCCAATGCTCGTACGAACGGCTCGTACCAGTCGGGTGAGTTTTGTTCCACATCCTGTTCGTAGGCGAGCGAGAGAATTTTCGATGCCTCGGCAAACGAAATGGATTTCTCCGGCTTAAAGAACCCGTTCGGGTATCCGTCTATGATTCCCTCCTTTTTTGCGGTGCATACGTAGCCAGCAAACCATTCGTCGGTTACATCCGGGAAACAGCGTGAACCTTCGCTCACTTTCCCTCTGCTCTCCATGACTATTTTCAGAAACTCCGCCCTGTTTATATGTGCGGTCGGCTTGAACGTACCGTCGTCGTATCCTTCTATTACACCCTTGTCCTTCAGAGCCTGTATGGCTGTGGAGTACGGGGTAATACCCTGGCGAACATCGCCGAATGCTTCGGCCGAAAGCGGACTGAATACGGTGGCGGTAAGTGAGAGAATACAGAGCGTCGCAGCGTGCTTTATTATCTTCATGTAAAGGTGTTTGAAAAAGTAACCGAGGCAGTCTAGCAGAACACCGAAGACCAAGGATGAACATGCAGGCCCAATTTATTCTTTTCCTCTGCTACTGGCGGAGAAACATGAACAAAAAATGTGATCAATACACGGGAATCACATGGTGCAATATGATGACAATGCACAGGATTGCAGTTACGAGCCATCTGGAATGCAGGCATTTCTTCTGCCATGAATGAGGCAGAACATGTTGAATTGTCAGGAGATTGGCAATAAAAAAAGCGACTGCCAGTATGACGGGAGTAATGTAAATACCTTTGGATGAGTAGCACCAGATGCACGCATTTTTCCATACGTAGTACGTAAGAAGTGTGAATTGCACAACGCTGTAGGCAAGGAGCGACACGCCGAGAGCTATCCACACGGGGTCCGCTTTCTTCCGCACGGTCTGAATTACCAGTAAGAAGAGACTGAGAAGCAGGAGTGTGGGAATCACATATTGGTAGAACACGCTAATTTTTGTGGAGAATGCATTGGGAGTACCCAGTCCGTGGTCGCGAATCCAAAAGTCGTTCCACGCATCCGATAGTCGTGGCATTTCCCAGTCTCTCCAGTAGGGTTGTTCTTTGCGGGCTTGCGACCCCTTAAATAATTCCAGGAAATATGCCGTTTTGTCTTTCTCTTTTATTTCTTGTCCTCCCTGCATTCTGTCCTCATAAAATTGTCCGTTATGGGGGAAGTAGGTTCCCTGTGTAAGGAAGTATCTCCAGTGGTAATACGGGAAAGCGAGTGCCACTCCCACCACACTGATGAAAAGGGCATTGCGTACCGTGCGCAATGCCTCCGGAGATCTGCGCAGTATCTGCGAGAATCCGAAGGCACAAGCAACGATGACGGGAAGAGAAGCTATGAGGAGCCCGTTGAATTTAGTCATGAGACCGGCGAAGATCGTAAGAGCCAGCAGCGCCATTCGCACCTGTGTTTTCCTGTGACTTGCAGCCGGGTCCTTTTTCCCGAAGAGCATGATGGACAAATGCAGTGCAAAACACGTACACATGAAAATAATCATGTCTAAGTTTACGGATCTTGAGAGGAACACCATCATGGGTATGCTCATTCCTCCGTACAGGAAAACAAGTCCGATGGGTTTTTGCAAAAGCCCGAGATACTTTACCGTTTGTCGTATGCAGAAAAATGCAATGAAGGATGTGAGAAGTGAGACGATTTTTGCGCTGAGCAGGAGCCCGAATCCGCTGTTGAGAAACGGTTCGGAAAGCAGGAATCCGAGCGGAGGGTGATAGCTGTAGAACATCTGGAACACTTCGCGATTTAGTATGTTTGAAACAGTGAAAAGATTCGCAGCAAGCACGTCCATGTGGTACCCCCAGTCCCATCCTTCATTGATGCGCATGTGCACGAAGAACGACCAGAGCCGAGCGAGAATAAACGTACAGAGAAGCAGCAGTTCGCTTCGCCGGGAATCTGAAAAGAGAGAACGTTTGGATTGTATGACCAGCAACAGCAGTATGAATGCGATAAGCAAGTACGGACGCAGCAGAGAATCTGCCATGGAGGGGCGCACCCGTACCAAGGTCGCTCCGTTCTCATTTTCCACTTCCATCTTCAGAGTATTTGTTCCGGTTTTAAGATACGCAGAGAGATCTATGGTGTCCCCGTACGGGAAGGGGCACAACGGAATATTGTCACTTTGCACCTCTATGGCATTCACCCATAACTTTACCAGACAGTCATCTATGGAGAAGTAGTATCGAGTGAAATGAACTCTGCGGAGATCCCATGTAGTTTCGACCGTGTACGTTTGCTCTTCGGGTGCGGTGGTATCGTACAGGTTGAGCGGCGGGGGAGTAATGTAGGTTTGTTCGCCTTCGTATGCGTACGAGAACATGCCTTGCTTTGGCAGGAAGCTTCGGAGCGGAAGGTACACAGCGAATAGCAATGTGGCAGCCAGTACTGCGACGGTGCAGATTACGGTGACACTGCGCCGTTTTTTGAATGTGGTTTCCAAAGTTCCGACTGTCTTTTTTATGGCTCTTCGCAGCGATCTGTATTCCATGGAATACCACAAAAGACTCACGATTCCCGCCAGCGCCAAAACAATTCCCAGAGGATCAAACATCCACGGCATCAGGTTTACCCCCACGCCTCCGCTTCTGTTTCGCATGTAGTACTGTACGGTATTGACGCCCGGAAGCAGGTGGTCGCTGAGATCTATCACCGTACCCCACGGCCAGTTGCAGATGGGATACCGTACGTTCAGAACGGGAACATCGTTGATGATAATGGAGTCCAGGCAGTCATCCACTTCTATGTAATATTTGGAAGGGCGCAGCGCATGAATCTGCATAACAGATTCAACGAAGTAGGGACCGGTCGGTGCTACGGGTATATGCAGAGGGTGCGTAAACGATTCGGATTGATTGCGAAGAATGAAATGATTTTCAACGAATACGGGCCTGGAATAGGCATACAGGTACGTAAGTCCTACGAGGACGAAACAGAAGACGAGTGTTCTGTGTAAAAAAGGCGCCCACTTTTTTGGGTTCTGCATGCGCAAAGAATGCAATTCTTCGCTTTAAAACGCAAATGATGAGTGTTGCGCTATTCTGCGTAATTGTGGGCGGAGGTATGAAAATTTCTGTTTTGCTTTTCTCAGAAAGAAAAAGTACAGGATTATTGACACTTCACGCCAAGGGATTACCATGTCGTACTTTCTGCATGTATGTTATGAAAACCACCATAGCAGCCATCGTTTTTCTTCTCCTTACTCTGCCTGCCATCGCAAGTGCGGATGACCGGAACAGCACACATCCCTACGACGAACCAGAAAGAACAGTTCGCGGTTTGACACACAGAAACAACAAGCGCAGTTGGGGATACGCTGAAATTCAACGATTGTACGCAAGCAGATACCGAACCACGACGCACATGTTGCATCCGTACTACAGAAGTCAGCCGTACGAGCGTTACGGCCGCATACCGGAGAGTCAATTTACATATTCGTACGATCGCTTTGCGAAAGAAGTGATACGTCCTGATCGCGTCTATTAATTTGCATGTCTATGGATATGGCCAGACTCGGCGAGGTGTTCGACCTTCCGAGTGACGGTACCATATTTCAAGAAGTGTTAGAGAGATCAGTCGAAGAGATTTGCGTGACCATAGATGCAGAGTGCCGAGCTGTTTCCGTGGAATTGCATGATACGTTGATTTTGTACTCCGACATGTTGTACGACCAATACGGAGAAAACTATTTGTGCTGGCAACAAGAGCAGCAGGTGCAGTATCGCGATGCCATTCATGCTCTCTTGGAGCAGGAGGAGTCCTTTGCTGCGCAAGCGGGAGATGTTGCCGGTAATTTGTCTCAGATAGAGCAAGAGCATAATCCTCTCATTCGTGAATGGACACGTTGGTGCATAAAGAAGCGCAATGAATTTGAAGCGCTGCGCAAATTTTCCACGCTGAGTCGTACGATGAGGTTTGGCATAGATGAATATGAAAAGAACGTGGACACAGATACAAAGATGCAGACACTGTTTGCTGTGGCGGCAGATCACTTCGAGGGGCTGCATGTTCCGGAAGATGTACTGCACACACAAATGCAAAAAAGATGTGTGAATATGGCGAATCAGCTTTCCAATAAGCACAGTGCGCTTATGGGTACTTCTCGGAGTATTGCAAAATCCCTGCGCAGATCCTTTGATTTCTTCTACCCGAAGATGCCGGAGCGCTATAAGCCGTAGATCAGTAGGAAGCCGATATATTGACAAATAAACACAAATATTATATAAATAACCTCCTATGTATCTATCTCTCATACGAGGCAGGGCCATACATTCCGGCATTTTGTGCCTTTCGCTGCTCCTGTGCGCATTCTTGCCCGTTTCTTTGGCTCACGCAGAGGGGAGTTGGAGAAGGTACGACGACCCGAATTCGGGTCTGTCTGTACGATATCCTGCCTACTGGGGGCGAGATACGACAACCAACCCCGCAGACCCCGAACTCGTTATGACATTCGCCGCTCCCATAACGAACGGCTTCATTATGAATTACCAGCCTGCGACGGTGGAAATGCGCGTGGTGCGCTCTCTTGCTTCCGCCACCACAGATATTCACGCTCTGGCAGACGGTTTTCAGCAGTACTACGTAGACAGGCCGCACATCTTCCGCGCATTTACAAGGACTGACCTGGAAGTGCAGCAGCGTCCCGCGGCTCGGTTCTCCTACACCATGCTCGGAGACGACGGAACCATGTACGTGACCGAGACATGGCAGGCATTCGGAGATACCGCAGTGAATTTGCGACTCAGTACGTACCAACTCTTTGGCGACAGGCAGCAGCACTACGAGTCCTTGTATACCGACATGCTGGAATCGCTCTACAGAAAAGGGGAGGGGAGTCTGACTGCCACAGACAATATGTTTCCTCTCGGTCGCATGTCGGAATTTGCCGACCCGCGCAGCAGAAGCAACATTCCAAGCAACGATTTTACGAACACCTACCGCACCGCCGGAGGATTGCAGATTCTTTTTCCGCAAGACCGGAAGGCGCAGCCGATATACGACAATTACATTTCTTCCTCCGTGTATGTTGCGGGAACAAAAAAGAACGCTCTGCACTTTACGGTTACCATTACGGATCTGTATCAGGCGTTCATTGCGCAGGCAAGTGACTTCGCCGTGCGAAAGAGGCTGACGGAACAACCCGACAGTTTTTGGTTGAGTACCGTACGCGACGCGATAGTAGCGCGGTACGCCGAAACCGTACCTGACTTCACACTGCTCTCATCCAGAGACATTACCGTGGACGGCAATCCCGCCGTTGAGCTGGAATACAGAGGCAAAACGGGAGCAGGGGAGTTGGTGACACGCAGAGAAGTACTGACTGTACATCGCAGAGTGCTTTACTCCTTTGTGTACGAAACGGGAACAACGGAAACGAGAACATTCGAGAAGATGGTGGATGCGGTACGATTGCCGTAGCACCGTACTCAGTTGTGATGAGTTCTCATGGCCATATGTCGCTGAAAAACAGAATATTGCAAAAACATCATTATGTTCTTTGCTTATAAAGAGATATGATCTTAGAATTCTGCCATGAGCGACAAAGAACCTGCATATAAAACATTTGCCCCCACAGAAAAGGAGCTTTACGAAGAGTTTGTCGATAAGAACACAGCAGAGACGCTGGAGAATTTGGATGCCATGCGACCTGCACTGAAAATGTATCCGCAAGGATACCATCTCGTACGAGATGCCCTGTACGAAATGCCATACGTCGGAGAGGGTGGAACGGCACCGAAATCCAATGAAAAGTTTGATGCGTTCTATGCGAGAAGGATAGCTGACATTCTGTATTCATTTGCCCTCAGAATAAGAGCGGTAGGGTTTGAAGACGACTCACCCGAGATACTCAGCATGCAAAATGTGGATCTCAGCGCTGCACACGACGTATCGCCCGAGGCACCTCCCGAACCGGACAATGAGGCCATACGTGAAAGTTTTATGGATAACAGCGGCATTACGGACACGGACATAGCTGCACATGGTGACCGTGCGGACCAACGAGCAATAGACGAACAACATGCGCAGTCCCGACACACGGACAGAGAAATTGCTTCTCAGGAAGCGGAGGAAGTGGCAGCTATTGTTAAAGAGCTTGGAGGGAAGATACGTATCGGCAATATTTTTGGCGATGATGACGTGGAAGTGGAAGGCACGGGCGGAAGTGGGAGCGTACAGTTGGGTATGCTGTATTCCAGCGGCTCCAGCCTTGGGGGAGATATGTGCGCACGTAATTGTGTACGACTTTTTTTCAACGCCGTGCTTCACGGTTCTAAAAAGAGATTCGGACTGGCTAAGCGTTTGCAGATACTCACACAATACGGAGAGATAACGCAGGCAGAAATAGATCTGCTCGTCGAAAAAATACAAGAGCAGGTTACTGCATTGTAGCATTCGGTACGGAGAGATATTCGACTGAAAACCTCCCGACTTTTTTGCAAAGTTTTCGAAGAAGGATATGTTATTTCTCCGGTCTTTTTTCATTACACCCCCAACAATAAGGAAAAGGAGGTGAACGCTATGAAGACACTCGTCGTGGCTTCTGTTGTCATTCGGCAGGCGTCGTATTCCACTTCATCCGGCGAACCGATGGACTGGGAGGCGGTGCTTGCACCGCTGTTTCTTTACCTGGTGTTTCTGTCTTGCACGTACGGCTTGTACGACATGTGGAGGACTGCAATTGCCAATCGGGCATGTAATCCCACAGCCATTGTGTTGCTGACTCTCTCGACTGCGACATATGCGGTTACGATAGTCGGCGGAGCATCTGCGCTTCTGACCGGCAAACTGTATTGACCGGCTTTTCGGTCGCGGGAACCCGCGACCGACCACCACCTATTTCTGTCGGAGATGGGTGGTTTGGTAAATGTATGGGACGCTGTATGATTGCCGCATGCAAAGAATTATCTCTCAATTGGACAAACTCTTCTCGTTCTTCGTTTTTCTCGTCATCGTCATGTTGGCGTTGTATATGGCTCTCCGTATAGGAGTGGGAGCGGAGTACATGTTTAGCGGAGTTCTTTCGGGTGAACTGCTGGATCACGACGTGTTGGATATATTCAGCAGAAGAGCGCTGCATTCCATCGCCGAGATGATTATTCTTATAAAGGCGTACCGCATACTGGTGTCGTACCTGAAGACTCACCATGTAAGCGTGGAGTACATCGTGGAGATTTCCATTATTGCTCCGGCCATAGAGCTGTTGTTTGCAGCGGAGTATTACGACTCTGTTTCCAAAGTCGTACTGGCTGTGTTTGGTTTGTGTAATCTGTTTCTGTACTTATATTTCTTCGGCGCTGATCACGATGAAGAGTTGCATAATGTGATGGGCAAGCACCGCACTAAGTAATGAATTGAGGGCACTTATTGAATTTGCATCTCACGTACTATGACGATTTTTTGCAATGTGTAACATACCGTAACGCCGTCTCTTCCCTTGTGCCTGAGAGTCGGATTTTTTTGTTTTTGCAAAAAAATAGAGTTGTTCAAAATATGAACAGAACAACTTTCATCCACAACCGGCTGTGTACGTTTGCTGAGTGCCTGATGTAGAACACAGACATTCGATTCCATTTCATCATTTTTCATTATGCCACCACCCACACATTCCCTTGTAGAAGCAGTAGCGAAGAATGCCGTGCAGCAGGAAATACAGCGAAGAGCAGCATCTGCGGATCTTGAATTTCTTCCCAAATTCTCCACAGTGGGAGAAGTGCTGGAGTTTGCAAAGAAGCAGGGAGTAACCATGCTCGACCTTACATTTACCGACGTTCCGGGAACACTGCAGCATACGTCGTGCCCTGTGCGACTGTTTAACGAAGACAGCGTGGAAGAAGGATTCGGGTTCGACGGATCATCCATTCGAGGGTTTCAGGAAATTCAGGAGTCGGACATGCTCCTCATGCCCGATATCACCACTGCGTATTTGGATACCTTTTCGGCGGAGCCAACCATTTCGGTGTTGTGTGACGTGAAAGACCCCATAAAGGGAGACATCTACGCTTCCAGCCCGAGAACAGTTGCGTTGCGTGCCGTGGAATACCTGAAGTCCACGGGTATTGCAGATACGGTTTGCATGGGTCCCGAGCTTGAATTCTTTATTTTCGACCACGTGGAATACAGCCAGAGTCCCGGTGCCGGTTCGTATGCCGTGGATTCCGTGGAGGCAATTTGGAATACGGGCATGCGCGAAGACGGGGGAAATAAAGGATATAAAATTCGTCATAAAGAAGGGTATTTCCCCGGACCTCCCATGGACCGGCACCAAGATGTGCGTACCGCCATGGTTCGTGAGTTGGAACGTGCGAGAATAGAAATAGAAAGTTTCCATCATGAAGTCGCCACCGCGGGACAAGCGGAAATCGATATGAAATTCGATGACCTGCTCTCCATGGCGGATAAAGTGATGCGATACAAGTATATCGTGCGTAACGTGGCGGCACGGTATGGCAAAACAGCGACATTCATGCCAAAGCCAATTCATAACGACAACGGAAGCGGTATGCATGTGCACCAGAGCTTGTGGTTGAACGGGGAAACGCTGTTTGCGGGAGACGAATACGCAGGCTTAAGTGACACTGCGTTGCACTACATCGGAGGAATTTTAAAACATGCCAACGCGCTTACGGCTTTTACAAATCCCACCACCAACAGTTACCGACGTCTCGTACCGGGATTCGAAGCACCTGTGAACTTCATCTACTCCGCACGCAACAGATCTGCCGCCATTCGTATTCCCATGTATTCACAGTCTCCAAAGTCCAAACGGGTGGAAATTCGTTTTCCGGACCCCACAGCAAACCCCTACCTTTCGTTCTCGGCAATGCTGCTTGCGGGGTTGGACGGAATCCGTAATAAAACAGACCCGGGAGAAGCAACGGATAAAAACCTCTACTCGCTCTCGGATGCCGAGCTCGAAAAAATACCTCACGCGCCGACATCCTTGGAAAATGCGTTGCAGGCTTTGGAGCAAGACCACGGGTTCCTTACGGACACAGGAGTGTTTGAAGAAGGGTTCATATCGTCGTACATCGCATTCAAGCGCTCCGAAATTGCCGAAGGCTATACTTTTCCCACGCCGTGGGAGTTCTACAGATACTTCGACGTGTAGTCGTATTTTTCTTTTCTTCTTCCTTTCATCTCTATGGATATCTCCGAACTTGCGTACTCGCTGGACACCGTGTGGGTTCTGCTGGCTGCGTTTCTTGTCTTCTTTATGCAAGCGGGATTCGCGTTGGTGGAAGCGGGTTTCACGCAGTCTAAAAATGCGGTGAATATCCTTATGAAGAACTTCGCGGACTTCACCATAGCCAGTCTGGTGTTCTTTTGCATGGGGTACGGCATTATGTTCGGTGCGGGCAACGGATTTATGGGCAAAGAATATTTCTTCCTGCATGGGCTTCAAAACGATGCCATTCCCGGTCTTGCATTCTTCTTGTTTCAAACGGTGTTTGCGGGAACCACTGCAACCATCGTTTCGGGTGCCATGGCGGAACGCACGAAGTTCGGCAGTTATCTTCTGGCATCTGCGATAATGACCGCGCTTATTTACCCCATCGTCGGGCACTGGACATGGGGCGGAGGATGGTTAAGTGACCTCGGGTTCATAGATTTCGCAGGCTCGGGAGTGGTGCATACCGTCGGAGGAGTAGCGGGATTGGCAGGTGCTATGTTGCTCGGGCCTCGTAAAGGTGCGTTTAACCCCGATTCCCACGTGCATAAAGGTCACAATGTCACCTTCGCGGGACTCGGTGTCTTTATTCTGTGGCTTGGCTGGTTCGGGTTTAACCCCGGCTCACAGGTGGCTGCCTCGGGTATGGAGAACGCCAATGCCATAGCACTCATAGCTGTAAATACGAATCTCGCCGCAGCCGCCGGCTCGCTTTTGGGCATGCTGCTTTCGTGGATGAAACTCGGGAAACCAAACATAGGTATGACCCTAAACGGAGCACTGGCTGGCTTGGTTGCCATTACGGCGGGCTGTGCGTCTGTAACTCCTTTGGCTGCCATAGCTATAGGGGCAATAGGCTCGGTGGCTATGTACGCAGGGGTTACGCTTCTGTGGAAACTGCGCATAGATGATCCCGTCGGTGCGGTCTCCGTACACGGCGTTGCGGGAATATGGGGAGTGCTTGCGGTGGGACTCTTTGACCCTTCCGCAGATTTTGTGGTCCAGGCCACGGGAATCGTTTCCATTGTGGTATGGACAGCTCTTACATCCGTTGTGCTCTTCGGAGTCCTGAAAGCAACGGTCGGTTTGCGTGTTTCGGGCAGTGTGGAAGATGAAGGACTCGATACCCACGAGCATGGTGTGGTGGCGTATGCGTGAGAAAGAAAAGAGTGGAGTGGTGGACATACCGAAAATTGAACCACTAAAAACCCCCAACTTTCGTCAGGGGTTTTTTAATGCCGTACAAGAGGGGATTACATCATCCCTCCCATCCCTCCCATGGCAGCAGCTGCGGCAGCAGCTTCTGCAGGGTCGGGATCTTTTGGAATTTCGCAGATGGCGGCCTCCAACGTGAGGAACATGGAAGCGACGGAAGCGGCGTTCTGCAATGCGGAACGTGTGACTTTCTTCGGATCTATGACCATGGCTTTTACGAGGTCTTCGTACTTGCCCGTAAGAGCGTTGTAGCCTTCGTTGCCTTTCATCTGTCGTACTTTCTCCACCACCACTTCTCCCGCGACACCGGAGTTTGCGGCGATGTTGTAAAGGGGAGCGACGAGTGCTTCTTTTATTATTTCCACTCCCACTTGCTCGTCTTCGTTTGTGAGTTTCAGCTTATCCAGAGCACCGAGAGTACGAATGTAGGCAGTGCCTCCTCCGGGAAGAATTCCTTCCTCGGCGGCTGCGCGAGTGGCGGAGAGGGCGTCTTCCACACGGTGCTGACGCTCTTTCTGCTCCACTTCGGTCGCAGCTCCCACGCGGATGAGTGCAACTCCTCCCGTGAGTTTGGCAAGACGTTCCGCAAGCTTCTCTTTATCAAAGTCTGAGTTGGAACTCTCTATGGCAGCTTTAATCTGATTGATTCGTGCCTCTATATCTTTTTTCTTACCGGCACCTCCCACGATGGTCGTGGCATCTTTCGTGGAGATAACTTTGGTAGCGTGACCGAGGTCCTCTACCGATGTGTTTTCCAGCTTGAGTCCGACTTCTTCGGAAATCACACGTCCGCCCGTAAGTGCTGCGATATCTCGCAAAATCTCCTTACGACGGTCACCGAAAGCAGGGGCTTTTACCGCCAGTGCGGTGAATGTGCCGCGGAGCTTGTTTACCACCAAAGTGGCAAGAGCTTCTCCTTCTATGCTTTCTGCGATAATAACGATTTCTTTCTTTCCCTTCTGAGCCAAGCCTTCGAGCAGCGGAAGGATTTCCTGAATGGAGTTGATTTTGGAGTCCGTAATAAGAATGGATGCGTTGTTAAACACCGCTTCCATACGGGACGTATCTGTCACGAAGTACGGAGAAATGTATCCGTTATCAAACTGCATTCCTTCCACGTACTCTTTCTCCAGACCCATGGTCTGGCCCGACTCCACGGTAACGACTCCGTCCTTCCCTGCTTCGTCTATGACTGCCGCAATTATTTCACCGATCTCCGTATCCTGAGCGGAAATAGTGGCAACCGCTTTGTATTCCTCTTTGGATGAAATATCTTTCTTCATGTTCTCCAGTTCGGCAACCACGGTTTCCACCGCTTTGTCTATGCCGCGCTTAATGGAGATGGCGTTGCTTCCGCTGGAAAGGTGTTTAAGTCCCGCTTGCATAATGGCGTGAGCCAGAACGGTTGCGGTAGTTGTACCGTCTCCCGCCGCATCGTTTGTTTTGGTGGCAGCTTCTTTCACGAGTTGCGCACCCATGTTTTCAAACTTGTCTTCCAGTTCTATTTCTCTGGCAACGGACACACCGTCTTTGGTAACGGTCGGTGCGCCGTACGATTTTTCTATAAGGACGTTGCGACCCTTGGGGCCCATGGTTGCTCGTACCGCTTGTGCGAGCTTGGTTACTCCCACGAGCACTCTGTCGCGGGCATCGGATCCGAAAAGTAGTTGTTTGGCCATAGTGGAAAATGGGAAAAGTAGGTATCGAAATAAAACTAGGCGACTTTGCCCAGTACGGAATCTAAGCGAAGAATCTTCACTTCGACGTCTTTGCCATTTTTGGCTTTCAGTTTTACGTCGTCACCGGCGTATTTGCCAAACAGCACTTTGTCGCCGATTTTCAAGAATTCCTGAGGGTTCGGAACATCGCCGATTCCACCGGAACCGAGTGCGATGACTATTCCTTCGGAAGGCTTTTCTCCGTTGGCGGTATCCGGAATGACAATACCGGAGGCGGTCACTTGCTCTTTCTCCATGGGGACAACAACGACGCGGTCTCCAAGGGGATCTATGCTCACTGCGAGTTTTGGAATGTCTGCCATAACGTAGAGAGAAGAAAAGGTATAAAACTGCACCGTAGTGCTGTTAGCAGTCTCAATAATAGAGTGCTAAGCACTCGGAAGTATAGAGTGCCAATGTTGCACGTCAAGAAATTTGTGGGTCAGTATTTTTCTGTTCGGTATCCTCGCTTGATACATTCATATGTTCCTTCGTATACTACTGCATGATCTTCCCCTCTAGTTTTATGAAAAAAGGTACCTTGCGTTCTTTTTCCCTCGGATCTTTTGTGTGCGGACTTACCATAGGAGTAGTTGGTACGGCAGTCGGAGCAACGAGAATGGGTTCTTCGGTATTCCCGGATGTTCCCGCAGGCTCGTACTACGACGAGGCGATAGGGGAGATGTACGGACTCGGAGTCATCACGGGATTTCAAGACGGAAAATTCAAACCGGATGACAATCTTTCGCGCGGGCAAGCGGCAGTGATGATGAAAAGGCTTCGTGATGAAATTATGGGTATAGAACCCACGACGTCGGAATCCGATCGTTCCGGTTCCAGCAGTAGCAGAAGTTCACGATCTTCTTCTTCGCAGGCGGCGAGCAGTTCCAGTAGCAACAGTCCTCCTCCGGTGACGGTGAATGAATTCGGAAAACTGCGTTTTATAACCAACGCATACAAGCAAGAAGAAGATGACGGTTCTACCAACGTGACAGTTATTCGTACGGGAGGGGACAAGGGTATGATAACCGTTGATTATAAAATTATTGCCGGCACGGCGAAGCCGGACGAAGATTACGAGGCACAGGAAGGAACATTGATATTTCAGGACGGAGAGACCAGTAAGTCATTCGATGTAAAAATACTCAATGACACCGATAACGAAGGTGATGAAGAGTTCACCATGGAAATAGATACTCCGACTGGTGGTGCGGAAATAATCGATCCGAAAGTTGCCACATTTACCATCGAAGATGACGAGGGAGCGGGATCTTCCGATGCCACAAGTTCAACCAACAGTCCGGAAGAAGGTACGTTCCGCTACAGTGCGACGGAATACGCAGTCAGTGAGGTCGCGGGCAGCATCACTATTCGTGTGGAACGCATAGGAGGTGCGAAAGGTGCGGTAACTGTGGACTATTCCATGACAGACGGTACGGCTAAGAGTGGTTCTGACTACACAAAAACAAGCGGCACTCTTAGCTTTGGTGACAGTGAGACGGTGAAGTCATTTTCCGTAGCGGTTTCAGACAACGCACAAATAGGAGGTGCGAAGACCGTGAACCTTGCCCTTGGCAACCCTACGGGAGGTTCTGTGTTAGATACCGAACGAAAAGTGTCGCTTCTTCGCATCGCAGATGACGAGGTTGCGACATTCGGTTCGGGAAGCATTCGCTTTACCGACAACGAATACGAAGTAGTGGAATCCGAAGGTTCAGTTGTAATTCTTGTAACCAGACAGGGTGGCTCCAAGGGTGTTGCTACGGTGCAATATAAAACATCCAATGGTACCGCTCATGAATCCACCGATTACAAGGAGGCCGAAGGCGTCCTTCGATTCGAAGATGGAGAAACAACAAAATCCTTTACTGTGGAGATTATAAAAGACGCCGCTTCGGATGTGGGTGAAACTGTGAATTTGAACTTAAGCAACGTTACAGGTGCGGGGATATCGTCTCCGTCATTCGCCACTCTTTGGATTTACTAGCACTGTGTACCTCAGCGGTTGGCAGGCAGTGTCTGCCAACCGCTGTTTGTTACGACTCTTTGTCGTATTGCTCTAGACTGTGTTTGTGACTTCTGCGTATCTTCCGACACGGAAACAGGCACTTACTTGCGTTGCGCTGCTCGGAGCGTTGCTACTCCTTGTGTATGGCAGTGCACTGTCGTACCCGTTCGTTGCGTGGGATGACGGACTCCTCATCACCGAGAACGCCACCGCACACGGACTGTCATTTACGAATATCCGTAATGCGTTTACCACGTACGATCCTGAACTGTACATTCCGCTCACGCTGCTGACGTATCAGGTCGATTACGCAATTGCCGGTTTACATCCTTTTACTTACCACCTCGGGAATCTGGTACTGCACCTGCTCAATGTATCGCTGGTGTGCTGGTTCGTGTTTCTCCTCACTGGCCGCAGGTGGATAGCAGGTGTAACGGCGCTATTGTTTGCTGTTCACCCTCTCCATACGGAAGCTGTGGTGTGGGCGAGCGCCCGCAAAGACGTGTTAAGCACTTTCTTCTTTCTCGCAACGCTCGTTACGTATCTTCTCTTCAGAAGATCCGATGTGCGCACGTGGTACAGGCGCAGCATTGTCCTGTTTCTTTTGGCACTTCTTTCCAAAGTCATTGCCATTACCGCTCCCGTGGTCTTGCTGCTGCTCGACTGGCGAGAAGGCAGAAAAATAGATGCTGCAAACATACGAGAGAAGGCGCCGTACTTTCTGCTCTCCTTTGTATTCGGGCTCATTGCCATCGGCGGTAAGACGGGAAGCGACTCGTTGTTCCTGGAAAAAATTCTCATCGGCTCCAAGGCCGTTACGTTGTACCTTTCCAAGTTACTACTGCCCGTGCATCTTTCCGTTCTGTATCCGTACACGGCGCCCGTGTCGTTTGCGAATCCGGATTTGCTCTCGGCCTTCGCGTTGGTGCTTGTGCTTACGGCACTGGCATGGTGGAGCAAATGTAAGACAAGAGAAATTCTGTTCGGGTGGTTCTTTTTTCTGTTCACAGTACTTCCGACATTCAGTAACTTCGCAAAAGGTGAAGACGTACTCAAAGATATTTACATCGGATCAGACCGGTATGCGTACATTCCGAGTATCGGAATTCTTTTCTTGTTTGCGTTGCTTTTTTCACGCTTGATAGACAAGAAGTCGCAGCTTTTTCAGGGAGCGTTGGCACTGCTGTTTGTCTTCTTTGCGTTTCTTGCGCAGAAGCAGGCGCAAACATGGAGCAGTACCGAAGCACTGTTTTCCAACGTGCTCACGCACTATCCGAATTCTCATCTCGCGCACAATAACTTGGGCACGTTACTCTTTAGAAACGGTGAGTACGATGGGGCTTTTGCTCAGTATGAGCAATCGTTGGCAATTCGCCCAAACGGAGAAGCATACTACAATCTCGCTCAGTATTACGATACCAAAGGTCAGACAATCAAAGCGATGGAAGCGTATCGCAGTGCTCTTGAGCATCGCCCCAAAGACACGAGTGCATTGGTGAATCTTGGCGTGTTGCAGATGCGATCGGGGCAATTGGAAGATGCGGTCTTAAACTTTTTAAAGGCTACGGAAACAGATCCGTTTTCATCCGTTGCATTTTACAACCTTGCTACCGCATACGAACTGACAGATAACCCTGAAGAAGCACGAAAAGCGTACGAGAAAGTGTTGGAAATAGACCCGGAAGATACGGAGGTTTCAGAGAGGTTGCTCGCGTTGTAAAAAATTTATAAAAGCTCTTGTAGAAGGCAAAAATATGAGTATATTTGGTCGCTATGTCGACTCTTGAGAAGCGCGCATCGGACCTTGCAGATGCAATAGAAACTTTGACAACCGGTCAGGAGGATCCTCGTGAGAATTTTGGATTATCTATGGATCTGGATGCTCTGCGACAGATAGCAGCAGGGAATGATTCATTTGTAGATGCTTCGGGTTTTGTGCATGAAGCCGAGAAACGAGTCGGTCAGGTTCATGCAAGGCAGACACTGGAAGCAGCGGGTCTTTCGTATGCTGCAGAACTTCCCACTCGGTATGAAGTACGAAATATTCTGCGTACCAATGCGGGAATATCGGATGAAAGTCCCATAGAGGTGGCGGTACCGGGTGATCTGCAAGCTGCAAATGAGATGCGAGAATTACGGACTATGCTTCGTGAGATGCAGCAGGCTTAGGTGCGAAAATATTTCTTTGCAGGACGCATCTGCCAGTAGTTGTAAGCTGTCGAGAAGCGGTACGTTCGTCATGCTTTGCTTCAGCAGAATGGGCAGTTCGGTACAACCGAGTATCACGGCTTCCGCCCCCGCTTCTGCGAGACTCTCCACTTCTTTTTGCAACGTAGTACGTTCTTGTTCTCCCGCTTTGCCCGCAATTACAGAGAGTATGCAGCGTACTACCTCTTCCTGCCCCGCGGTATTCGGTATGCAAACCGAGATGCCATTTTGTTCCAACGGCTCTTTGTAGAGATTCGTATTCATCGTGGTTTTGGAACCAAGAAGTCCTATGCGAGAAATTCCATTTGCCTTCCCCTCGGAAACCACGGCATCTACCATGGAAAGAAACGGAATGGAGACCGAAGATATACAGCACTCAGAGAGAATGTGCATGGTATTGCACGTCATCACCAGAAAGTCAGCTCCCGCTTGTTCCAGCCTGCGTGATTCTTCTGCGAGCATTTGCCCCGCGCGCACTTCACTCTCTCTGTTTTCTATAAGATCCGGAGCAGGGAGACTGCTGAGAACTATGCGTGGAAATTCATCATTCTTGCGAACGCCGTACGTTTCCGTGCAGTTGCGTACCACTAGGTCGAGGAATCGAACACTCGCCTGAGGGCCCATACCGCCGATGACACCGAGAGTTTTCATATACATAGAAATACAAAAAAAGAGGCTTCCCCCGGTCGGGGCAGCCGGCGTATTACAGATATGCGCTTAGCTCCTCCTGTCGGGGGTTTGAGTTCTTACCCAGTAATGATACGCGCACAGATTCATTGCTTCCACAGTGTACTTCATTGGTAGAAATTGTCAATGTATGGCTTTGCAAAGCCAAGTAGTAATAGCTGCACAGAATGTACAAATCTCCCGCTGGACGTTTGTTGAATTCGTTACGCTCGGGTTCGTCTTACTGCGCTAAGATCCGTTCGCTTTAAGATAAACGTCTCGTCTTCTCCTTGGCAGATATGGACATTCCGGATAGGTGTTTGTTGCTATTTATTCTGGAGCCGAGGGGTTTTCTGGTTATTACGGAATAATGTTTTTAATTAACTAAAACTTTTAAAAAGAATTCTCGGATTTCACTAGGAAAAATTTTTATTACGCTGGCAACAATTATTCCAGCTAAGGTTGCTATGATCCCAGCAACCTTCAACATAGTATTTCTCCTTTCGATTCGATCTTTTAAGACGTGTTCTCCATCTTTTCGTTCGGGTTGATTAGTTCCTTGTTCGGAAATGTACTCTCTAAGTTTTCTTATAGAGAGCCTTCGTATCCTTTGAGCTTCAGAATCAGTCATGTGTAAATTAGAAACTTGTATGTGGTACATCTATTGTAAACCTAACTCCACTCACCTTTAATCAGTTTCTCCTTCTTTTCTCGTGTCCAACCTTTGATCTGGATTTCGCGTTTGCGGGCAGCTGATTTTGTTTCAAGCGGATCGGAAATATACACAAAATGTGACAAACCTTGATCAAGCCCAAATTTTGCACCTTTGCCTCGCCTGTGATCAAGCAGCCGTTGCTCAGGATTTTGAGTAATTCCAGTATAGTACCTGCCAGTGCGAGCCAGTGCAATGTAGACATACCACATAGCCTTAGGCTAACTAGCTCCATCTCAAAAAGATTAGCTACAAAAGGGAATTATAAATTGCCACTTGAGGTTATGGTCTTCTGTTTGAGTTTTTCCAAGTTCTTCTCTTATAGAGAACGTCTTCTGGGCTCTTCGACTGCGCTGCTTCTCAGCTCCGCTCAGAGTCATTCGCCACGTCGAAGAGGTGGCCCGAGTCCGCCGAGGCGGACGAGGACCATGAGCGAGGCGCCGAAGGCGCCGAGTCGAATGGTGCCCAGGAGAAGACTTGGATTCGTCTCGTCGCTTCGCTCCTCGCTCACCACAGGCTTCTCGTCTTCTCCATTCGCAGACAAAAAATTCTGGAATCTTGTTTGATGCTATTAGATTCTGGTGCCCAGGAGAAGACTCGAACTTCCACAGGATTACTCCTACACGCACCTGAAGCGTGCGCGTCTACCAATTCCGCCACCTGGGCACATCGCATATTGACAACAAGGACCAAACACCTCCGTGGAGTGTGCCCGAAGAGTATACGCACACCGCTATTCTGTGCAATCATAGAGTCATGCAGTTTCGAAGCAGATACTCACGTACACAGGTGAGCACATGGAGCATAAGTGCTTTGCTTGTTTTCTCCGTACTCTGGCGTGGTGGCAAAAGTCTGGAATCCACCTGGGTTGCCCTTGGCGTCGCATCGCTGCTCACGTTGCTGTGGCACCAGTCACGACAGTCTCAGAAATCTGAAGACACGCTTCCCGTTGCGTTATGGGGGGCTTTCGTACTGCTCATCGTCTGGACGGCAGTCAGCTACCTTCTGTCCGTCTCGCAAAACTACGGACTGGATGAAGTCTTAAGAACAGGTGCCATGGGCTTACTGTTCTTTTGGGTGGTGCGGTTCAGTACGCCGAAAGACAAGTGCACGGACAGTCCCTTTGTATGGCACATGATACGAGTCATTGGTTCGGTGACACTGCTTGCCTGCGGCATAGGGTTGCTTGTGTATGTGTTTCAGCCCGTGGACAGATTTGTAGGTACGTTCTTCGATCACCGTTTTCATACGGACTACTGGCCCAATGCGTGGGCGGACTTCTTGCTGCTTGCGTGGCCCGTTGTGTACTACTGGTCGTTCCGCACGTGGTCTTTCCGCACACTCAATACCATTACGGTCGTGGAGGTTCTGTGCAGAAGCATAGCGGTCGGTATTGTCATAGGATGTTTGGCTCTCAGTTATTCCAGAGGAGGAATGCTCACCTTCGGAGGGCAGCTATTTCTATGGTTTGCTCTGTATTACTTAAGCGCCCGCGAAGAGTTTCCCCGAAAGAAAGTCGCAAGTCTCGTCGTGCTGATTGCCGTGGTGGCGACCTCCGTTTTTTTCGGAGCGAACGTCCTGCGAAAAGATGTCTACGACGTGCAATCTGTCACTGAGAAAGTCACGCTTACATCTTCCGAGGGTGCGTCTTCCGTTACGGAGCGTGTACAGTTCTGGACACAGGCATCTCAGCTTGCAGCGCAAAAGCCCCTGTTTGGCTGGGGGCCATACAGTTTCCGCTTCATGCAGCCACGCATGCAAACGAGCGTACTTGCCACGTCGGATCACCCGCACAATATCGTGCTGAAGTATGCGGCCGAAAGGGGAGTGCCCGCGGCACTGCTACTTCTTTTCATCATAGGGTTTGTTCTGCTGCGTGCCATTCGCCAAGAAGTCGCGGGAGAACGCACATGTGCGGAGCATTCTTCTCTCGGTGTGGTGCTCATTGTTTCTCTCAGCGGACTGTTCGTGCATAGCCTTTTGGATTACAATATGCAGTTTGTGGGAATAGCCGTGCTCTTTTGGTTGCTGCTTGGATTTTTGGCAGCCCGCACTTTTCACAACTCCCGCAGCTGCACACCAATCGTTTCCAAACTTATGGAGTACCTGTTGGTTTTTCTGCTGCTCATTTCTGCGGTATTGGAAGGAGGGTATTTGATCATTTCTTCTCTCGGTCGTCATGCGGAAGAACGAGGCGACACGCAGAAAGCGTTGCAGTGGTACGAAAAAGCCAAAGGAGAATGGTTCAGCCGAGATCTCCATTTGAGTCGTGCGGGATTGTATACGGAGCAGGGTAATACGGAGAAAGCACGTGAAGCCCTGAAAGACTACTTCCTGCAAAATACGGAAGATGCACGCGGCTGGAAGCGCCTTGGCGACATAGAGGCAGCAGAGAAAAAATACGATGAAGCGTTGCAGGCATACGACACCGCATACTCACTCGGTCGCTTTAACGACATCAGCATTCTGGAAGGCATTGTGAATGTCTATCTCCTCTCAGACCGGTACGATGCCCTGAAAGAAAAGCGGCAGGAATACGAAACGCTTCTGCAGCACTTTGGAAACGCCATTGTGCTTAACACACATTTCATTGCTCTCTCGCCGAACGTGGAGTCGTTCATCGCTCTTTCCGAACGGTTTGCAAAGCTCTACCCTGATGAAGCTCCTCTCTACATAGTCCTTGCCGCAAAAGCGGACCATAATTCACAACTGGAAAGAGAGCGTATAGCGGCACGACCTCCGGGATTCCTGTGGTAACTCAGGCGGTACGACGCTTCTCGTCTCCACTCCCGTCTTCTTCATCGCGTTCCAGTTGAAATAATTCTTTCGCACTTTTTCGTATCTCTCTCTCAGCTTCAGCTATTTCAATGGGCGTCATACCGTAGATTCCTGCCTGCTCATGCAGTGCCCGCAGTTGTGCTTCCACCATTTCTTGTATGGAAAGAACGGGAGGGGAAAGCTTCGCTTCCAATGCGGCATTCAACTCTTCATCGTCCGCCAGTTCTCCTGTCAGTTGTTTTTCCCGTACCTCTTCTTCCAGCTCCATTGCCCATTCCCTTGCCTGGTCCAGAGTTATTTGTCCTTGTATGGCTTCTATGGTCAGGTTGAATTCTGCAGCTTCTATTTCTCCCACTTTCCACATGGCAGTGGCAAGACGGGTGGCAGTTTCAGCCATATCGCCATGTAATTCCATAGCCTCTTGGTCTGCCCGTGCATCTACGACGGGGTCGCCAAATTCTCTCATAAAGCTCAGCATTTCAGCCCTATCCGTAAACGATAGTTCATTCTCCTGTGGCCGCTCTCTAAAATCATCATCAAGGTGTGCCATATTGGTCGCAAATCCTACTTATAAGTGCCAAATTAGTCAATGCGGATCCTGCAGATAAGCAGGTTTATTTTCCGGAAAGCATTGGGTACAATGCGCACTATGAAACGTACGATACTTCTGTTTTCGGCTCTTCTCCTTGTGTCTGCTTGTGTAAAGGAACCTTCTGATACAGTGGGAACCAACACCGAAGAATGGACGGAGAAAGTGGAAGTTGCCATGCCAACCGGAGGAGACATAATAGACGATGCTCACGGTAAAGAGGTGTGGTTCGCCATTGGTCCTATGTCCGGTGTCGGCGACACTCCGGCAAACGGTGTGGCACAAGCTCACTACTTTGAAGACGGAAGCTACCTCCAGAATTTGAAAGTAAATATTAACCTAAGCGAAGACGGGTATTTTTACGAAGGATGGGTGGTGAGCGAAGACGGAAAAGATTGGATAAGTCTCGGGCACTTACAGGCACATTTCGGTGACGCACGACATGGAGTGCAGTTCCGCGGACAGCAGGACTTACGAAAGCATTTATACGTACGCGTTACACAGGAAGCGGATGACGGAGATCCTTCTCCCGGCGAAGTGGTTGCGGAGGGTCGGCTGAAGGTGACTCCTCGGTAGCATCTGCCACAGTTTCGCGGTATTTCGCACGATGCTCGCTACTGAGATCTTCTATGCGAACGCGCGGGAGGAGTATTTCCAATGTCGTTTCTTGTTTCCCCAGAGAATTTATTCGGGTTGTTTCCGCATACATCCAAAAATTGGTACCGTCTGTGCAGGGAAACACTTTGTATCGCGTCGTATTCTCATTGTGCGGCGGTGTTTCAACCGGTGTCATGGGAGAGTGAGTGAAAATAAAATACAAAAAAGACCCTTCGTAGATGAAGGGGCGCAAGAAGTAAAAAATTCAGTGTTGTAATAAAGGTGCGCCCCTTAGCGGCAACACCAGGATGAAAGAGGAGAGCTGAAGAGGATGTAAGCACCGTTCACAACGCAAAGATACTCCTCATTTTTTCCCGAGTCCAGATACTCAAATTTTCTCAGTCCTCAGGTGGTGCGATTGCACGGGAGAGGCGTTGGTTCACTCACTGTTTCCTACGGTACGCATGAGCGGGCTTGCGATGTCTCATTTATCCTTCGTCCTCTTAGCCGAGGGCCGGAAGGGTCATCACCATGCTCAGAGTGAACGCGGTGATGAGTACGGCGTGCATAAGCACGATGTTAAATGAAACGCGGTGTGTGAATTGTTTCACGTATACCATAATACTGGTTGTCGGAGAGGGGAGCAGTTTACGGGTAGGAAATGTATTGTCCAGTGTTAGTTGGGTAAATTATGTGATCAAACATTCACAGGAGAGAAAACACTGTTTGTTGTCTACTATTAGCCAAAAAATGCCCCTTAAAAGTGAAGAAAAGCACACGGTCAATCTTGTATAAAAAATGTATACAAAAAAGTGAGAAATATGGGTAATTATCGTATGTAATTGGCTACCGAAAGCGCAAAAGTCCGAATTTAAACGGAGGTCGGCACTCCGGAGGATTTACGCTGCACAGTGCACCAATGGTTCACTGCTTGCAGGCAAGATTTCAAACTGGCGTACGTGGCATCGGTGTCGTACCCGTATCCGTCCAATGCGTCTGCCCCTATGCGCATGCGTGCGAACCCCCACACGGTCGCATCTCTGCCCGGAGCACCTTCGCTGTCGGAAGCTTTCGCCGCCTCGTCTTCGTGCGTCACCGCACGCTCCACCCATTCTTCCACATCCACGGAGACGCCGTATTCGGCTTCCAGAATGCGACTGAGGCCCGCTACGAATGCAGATGTCGGACCGTCACCTTTCCCCTCAAGTACGAATGTATCGTCTCCCACTGTCATGGGTACGGTCACATGGACGATTTTTCGAGCTTTCTGTTTTGGTGCCCCCTTTTCTGTCGGTTTTTCATACCGGATTTCCACTTCGTCGAAGTCTTCTATACGCAAATGCAGAGGATCTCCGTTCCTCTTTGCTTCCCATGCGGTGGCATGGAGCAGCGAGTCCGTTACTCTTCCGCCGAGAAGTACCGCCATTTGGTAGGCATCTGCATTCGCATGTTCGAGCTGCGCATCCGACAGAGATACTCCTTGTGCTTCCAAAATTGCTTTGAGACCTTTGCGACCCGACTGGTCGCTGTAGACAAACGGCGTATCTATATCCACACCGATACGCTTGGGATCGTACGATGCGAACATGAACGGATTTTTCAGTATGCCGTCTTGGTGCATTCCTGCCGCTGTTTTATGACTGAATTGCCCATGACCAGGCATATACGGAGAACGGGGGATGCGCAGTGCCAAAGATCCCAGACCCGAAAGGTCATCTAATTTCGTTAGACCCTCGTCCGTCAGGCCTTCCATGCGGGCATGATCTTCGTACCGTGCCATTCCGTCTATGTGCGTATTGAGAATATACGTGGAGAGAGGCATGTTTCCGCTGCGCTCTCCTTCGCCGTTTATTGTGCCCTCCACCACGTTCATCAGCTTCCGTTTGGCCGCAAGAAGAGCTGTGGCAACGGCTATGCCGCGATCGTTGTGCAGGTGAACGCTCCAGTCGACCTTGTCGCTTCCGGGCGTTCCTTCCTGCAGCTCCTGCAGCAGATCCAAATATGCTTCGGGATCGTTCACGTGCCCGACGGTATCGGGTACGGAAATAATCGTCGCACCTTCTTCTATTAACGCCGCGCAGAGATCCAGCAGATACCCTATGTCTGCTCTCGTGGAATCTTCCAAATAGACCAGGAGGTCGTGTATGTCTTGCGACTTCGCGTGCCGAACGGACTCACGGAATACTTCCAGCATTCGAGATCTCTTTCCTTCTATCTGCTGGCCGGCCACCGAGCCGAATTTATCCATCTGAAAGTCGCTTACTGAGGTGAGGAGGGCTATGCCTCTTCTCGCCGCAGGTTGTACGGTTTGCGCCACCAAATCTATTTCGGATTTCTTTGCTCTGGAAAATCCCAGTACGGAGGTCTGCGCTCGTTCTCTGTGATCTTGCGCTATGGCGCCGACAATGAGTCGGGACCTCGGGCCCGCTATGGGAATGCCCGCTTCCACAAAATGCATTCCAAAATCACTGGCCGCCAGAGCGTACTCGCGAAATTGATCTATTTGGTCATCTGGCTGAAAGCTCATGCCGGGTCGAATAACCTGGTTGCCGTCGCGGAGTGTCGTATCGAGTAGCTTCATGGGAAAAAGAAAGTACAAACAAAAAACCGAGCGCTGCGGGCTCGGGGTGAAGTGCTTTTATTCTTGTATCAGCTACCTCCTCACGCCGAGCGCGGGAATAATAATGGAGCTGATAATGGTGCTGCGAAGTCGCATTTCCATACAGACTTTACTCTCAGGCTGAATGTTGTCAATCACTGTCGGATTCCGCTTTACTCTTTGCATAGAAGGTGACAATAACATCTTCCATTTCCGTTGACTCCAGCTGTACGCCCAAATGCACGTGAGTGTTGCTCTGCAGAAGTTCTCTCACATTACGTTCCACATTCTCTATCGCTTCGGGAGTGAAGTCCGCACGAAAGGCATCATAGGAATATATTTCATCAAACTTTTCCTCCCAGCCGTCCTCGTCCTTTTCTTCTCCCAGCGTCACGTTTTTAGGCTTCGGATTTCCCTTGGAGTAAAGCAGAGCTTTAAACCTTCGCAACGGATCTGCCGTAAATTTATAGACATTGATTTTCCACGGATCGGATTTGTTCGTTTGCAAATACAGACGCAGCAGCCCCTCCTGCTCTATGAGTTGTTCCAGGTCTTCCCAAACCTGATGTGCTCTCTCGATGCAAGACGACATTTCCACTTCTCTATAGTCATACAGCATTCTCGTTGTTGCACTGTAGTTAAATCGTGAATCTTTAAACACGGAGAGGGGCCGTATGCTGCCTTGGGTGGAAGGAAGTACGTACACATGTTCCGGAAGGGGAGTGCGCACATGTTGTAAAAATGCCAGGCCGTCTCTCGGGTAGCACGAAAGGTTATCTTCTATTTCATCCACAATACCCGGAATGGAACGCCCCTCACCAACGGGTTCTTCCGTAAGCCGGACAGGTTTTTCAATCGCGGTGTAAAACTTTCTGCTGTAGGCGTGTGCATTAGCCATGATCGTTAAAAGTTTCGGATCCCGTTGTGATGCATAGGCACACACAGTTTCAGGTTGTATGCCGTGAAAGTTCAGCGCTTCACGCAATGCATCTTTTCCGGAATCGGGATTATTCAGTGCGTCATGAAATCTACTCATGACACTGTGCTCCAAAAATCCGATACTCTCGGGAGTAAGCTCCAGCAGGTTTTCATCGTGGCGTTTTTTTTCTGACTTCTGTCCTTCTTTTCTACCCGGATCATGTTGTTCGCTATCCATCAACTACTACAGTAGTACCGTTACTATATTTGTCAAAGAATAGCTCACAACCAACTTTCCTTCTACACTCCGTCTATGAAGTCATACCGATATTACGATATTGTCATGTCTGCGTTCGTTGCCACATTACTTGTGAGCAACATTACTTCTTCTGCGAAAATTGCTGATTTCGGCATATCTTTTCTGTCGTTGCCGCTTGTTTTCGATGCAGGAACGCTCCTTTTTCCTCTCAGTTATATATTCGGTGACATTCTTACCGAGGTCTACGGGTATGCCAAAGCACGACGCGTAATCTGGACAGGATTTGCTTGTGCGGCACTGATGAGTGTGTATGTGTATCTGGTGGGAAAAATGCCCGGGGAATCGCAGTGGATGCAGTACGCCGGTGACGATGCGTTCGCGGCAATTCTGGGCGGAGTCGGCTCAGGTGGGATTATTTTTGCCAGCTTGGCGGCATATTGTTGCGGGGAGTTCAGTAACTCATTCGTGCTCGCGAAAATGAAAGTTGCCATGAGCGGTCGCAGACTCTGGATGCGAACCATCGGTTCCACACTGGTGGGGCAGGCTCTGGATACGGCCGTATTTGTGCTCATTGCTTCCGCCTTCGGGGTGTTTCCTTGGGCCATCGCTCTGAGTCTCATTGTGGCAAACTTTATTTTCAAAGTTGGCATAGAAATACTGTGCACTCCGTTGACGTACTCCGTTGTCCGTTTCCTCAAAGCGGCGGAAAAAGAAGACTTCTTCGATACGAAGACGGATTTCAATCCTTTTCACCTGGGCGGCGGGGAGGTATACGACACATAAAATCTGCGGACGTACACTCGTATCACTGCGACGAAATGTGAACTTTGGTATACTGCACATATGCCTGATTCGAAACGTTGCCAAAGTTGTGGCATGCCTGTCGGAGCAGGATTTTTCGGTTCGGAAACAGACGGATCTCAAAACAGCGATTACTGCATTTTCTGCTACGAAAACGGTGACTTTACGGATGAAGATCTCTCGGCGGATGCCATGGTGGAAATTTCCGTCATTCACATGATGAGTGAGCTTGGAAAGTCCGAACGAGAAGCACGGAGCCTTGCTGAGTCTGTTATTCCGCAACTCAAACGCTGGAGAAGCTAGTCCTTTCTATTCTGTTTCAAGAAGGTATAGTTTGTGCGTCTTTCCCCCTTCTTATGACCACAAGCGTTCTCAGTCTCAATTACGCATCCATCGTCTTTTGTGCCGTGGCAAGTATGGTCATTGGCAGCATTTGGTACTCACCTGTGTTGTTTGGCAATGCGTGGATACGTATGAACGGTCTTACCGGCATGTCGAAACAAGACATGATGAAAGACGCACGCAAGGCATATGCAGTATCTCTGGCGTCCGCGCTAGTACTTGCGTATGTACTTTCCGTTTTTGCGAATCTCCTTGGCATCACAACCGTCGATGAGGGCATAGAAATGGGTGTGTGGTTGTGGGCGGGGCTTACGGCATCCACCATGGCAACGAACTACGCATACACGAAACGGCCGGTTGCATTGCTCTGCATAGATGCCGGATATTGGGGTGCCGTGGTGCTTACGATGGCCGGAATCCTTGCAGTGTGGCGTTAGGGCATTACTTCCGATGTATGACTTATCAGTGCCAAAACAGCAGCGAGCTTCACGAAGCTCAATCCGCTCTTTCTGCCATGGAAGTACGTATGAAATTTCTCTGAGAGCGCACAAGACCCCACAGCGAAGATGTAGGCAATCCATACGATGGTAAGAGGGGAGTACTTCGCCTTGAATACTCTCCAGGGGAAATACGGGTTTTGATAGCCAAAGTACAGATTGGCAAGAATAAATACGGCCGCACATCCGGTAAGAATCCATCCGAAATCAGAAAGCGGAGGCCCTCGTTTTCTTTGGTGCCACAGAAACGAAAACAGTCCGAACAGAAACACCGGAATGGTCGCATGTACCAGGATCTCGGGAACAAGTTTCAAAAGAGTGCTCTTGTGTCTCGCATCGTTCTTCCATACGTCATACCAAGTGTCGTACATGAGTGACGTTGTAATTTCATTCTTTCCCGCAAAATTTATGGTGGGTATCGTAATGAACTCCAGAATAATTTTTAATTTGTGCTTGTCCCGTTCCATCTTCGCTGCTGCAAAATTTTTCGGTGTCAGCCATTCCATTGGGCTTGGAATCCAATCTCCCGTTTGTTTGTAGTACCGTACGTAGTAGTACGGCATTGCAGATACGCCTGCCATAGCACAGATGAGCAGTGCGGTGGCTATTTGCTTCGCTGCCACTTCTTTTTTCCACCGAACAAGAATCACAATGAACGGAAAGCTGCAAAAGAGCAGACCTGTAAACTTTGTCATGAGTCCGATGAATAGCGTTCCGATCAACAATGCACATACGAAGAGCGTGTACGTATTTCGCAGTGAGAAATCATCCTGATTCCAAAACAGATCTATGCTCAAATACAATGCCAACATTCCCAAAAAAAATACTTGTGAGTCGTATGTGCTGGCCATCGATAAATTCAATAGAATGGGCAGCAGCGCGATGGTGTACAGGAACGTGATACCCACGGGCGTGTAGAGTACGTCTATTTGTTTCAACAGTGCTCTGAGAAGAAAAAATGCTCCGAGCATACTGCAAAAAGAAATAATTTGAGTAGCTATGACATCTGAAAATCCGGTACTTTCCGCCACTGTTTTTACGAGCATGAAAGAACCGGGAGGATGGTAACTGGTAAGGGAATATTTGAGGTCAGGCAATATTCCCGTTTTCCGGTACTTGGCCATTGTCTTTATGAACGAAGACGAATCTTCTCCGTATATTTTTCCGAGTCGCACATAAAAGAGCACGCACTTCATCAGTAACACTGAAATCAGAAGCGATAATTCTGCCTGGCGAATATTGTGCAAACGACCGGAAGTCATGACGTATGTTGTATGTGTTTGTATGCGAAATAATCATACTATTGTAGCATTGAAGGCATTTTTCCTCAATCCGTATTCTCGGTTTTGCGTGTCGCAATCACATTCGCATAGGAATGACCACATTCACCTAAAAATGCGGGAATATCTGTAATTGTACACAGAGATCCCGAAGGAGATATTCGATTCAGTACGTAGCTACATTGTAGGAGGAGCTCGCACAACTTATTCGCACTCGACCCCGACGCTTTGAGCGCTTCTGGAAAAATTTCGATACATATCCATTTCGGAGGAGCGGTTTTGAGCAAATCGGATGCCCCCAGAAGCACTGCCATTTCACTGCCTTCGGTGTCTATTTTCATTGCATCCACTCGTTGTATTCCTCTTTCTCGGCAAAACACATCGACGGATGTCATATGCACTTCGATTGGCTTCTCACTGTGGGGCCTAGGCGTAAGACCGCTATCTGCCCTGCTGCGTGCGTTCGGGTAAAAAAGTGCGGTTGTTTTGCTGGCGCCCAACGCAACGTGAACAGCTTCGCAATTTTCTTTGTTTCGCAGCTGATGTTTCAGTATGCCAAAGCACCACGGATCCGGTTCAAAGCTGTATAGCGTTCCGTTCATTCCGATGAGAGAAGAAAAAATTCGACTGTAGTATCCGCTATGCGCTCCGATATCGAGTACTGTCATGCCCTTTTCCATATTGTGTGTAAAAAATCGATACTCCGGCTTTTCAAGCAGTTGTTTTCCGATGGCATAGAGCTTTGCGTACCCGTTTTGAACAAAGCGCAGGTCGCGCAGAGGTGCACTGAGTGCGATGCGTACCACCATATGTCCGATGAAATACACTGCTTGTTTCATAACGCCTCAAGCAGAAGTGTGCGCATGCTCAGAAGATATAAATTCATCAGTTGAATGCCTCCTTTCCAACGAGAAATGTTAGTGGTTCCGTACTGCCTTGCTTTGTAGTGAATCGGTACCTCTTTTATGGTACTTCTGTGCATGGCGGCAGTGAAGAGAAGTGCAAAGTCTCCGTAGGGGTCCGCATCGAACACTTTCGGAAACTTCTTTCTGGATGTTTCATAATCTTTTTTATAAAAAACCTTCGTCCCGCATAGCGTATCTGTAATGGGATAGTGAAGAAGCGGACGCCATAAAAATGCAAACATTGCATTCGCGAAATAATTGCAGAATCGCATTGCGCCTTTCTCCATGGGGTGTACGAGTCTGGATCCGTAGGTAAAAGCTGCCGTTTTGTTTTGAAACGGCGTGTAAAAATCCCGGAGAGATTCCGGCGGGACTGTGATGTCTGCATCCAGTATCATAATGATTTCCCCCGATGCTAACGCAATTCCTTTCCACACCGCATCTGCTTTGCCGTGTCCGTCTTGCTGCAGCAGTACGGTTGCAGGCCACTTTTCAGAATAGGCAGATGCGCATCGTTGTATTTCCTTCCACGTGTTATCCGAAGAATTGCCTTCTATGAAAATAAGTTCTTGCTCGGGGGATAAAGAAGGCATTCTGCGAAAAATATCTTCTATATGCCCTCCCTCATTTCGTGCGGGAATAATGATGCTTACGGAAGGCTTATTTCGTATCATGCCCAAAAGTTACCATGGTTTTACAAATACATTCCAGAAAAGGTTATGCAGGAATCGTGTGATTGAGAATGATCATTGCTGTTACCAGTGAAATTGCCGCAGAGCTTGAAAGAGCAGGAAATCTCTTCACGTTAAATTTTTTGAAAGATGCGGTTATTCCAAGTGAACAAAGATACGTAATCCATATGACGGCGAATGGCACATATTTTGCCTTGAACGGTTTCCATACGAAGTACGGATAACTGTATCCGAAATACAGAAGGCTCAAGAGAAATATTGCCGCACATGCCGTAAGAATCCAGCCGAAGTCTGAAGTTTCATTTCCCCGTCTGCGATATCGCACTGCGAATATCGTCATTCCGATGAGGAAGAGCGGAATAAATGCGTACAAGTAAATATCGGGCATATATCTGGCAGATCCGCTGTAAAATGGTCTTCGCGGTTTCCATATTTCATACCAGACTTCCTGCGGAAGGGAATCACCTATGGTAGACATATCCGAAATGTGTGTCAGCGGTACGCGCATCATGTGCATGGTGAATGCAATTTTATGCGTATTGCGATTTTTTCGTATTTTTGAAATTGCTCCGGGAATTCTGAGATCCATTCCCATGGGCATCCAATCTCCTGTTTGGACGTAGTAGTGTTGGTAATAAAAAGGTGCGACAACGCCGACAGCGAGTATGCACACAAGCGATGTCGCCACAGCATTCTTTATTATTTGCTGCTTGTTACATCGAATCAACAGTACAAAAAACGGAACACTGAAATACAGAATGCAGCTGTATTTCGTAAAGAGTCCTACTGTCAGAATCATAAACAGAAGGAGCATATTCTTTCTGGATTCGTTGTTTTTCAAAGAGAAAAATTCAGGATGCCAAAACATTTTTATACTCAAATCCAGAGTTGCCACCCCCAGTAACAGCACGAGTGTATCGTACGTACTGTCTGTTGCCAGTTGAACAAACAGCGGAACCGATGCAGTCAAATAGAGAAATACGATTCCATGTACGGTATGAAGCATGTGTATTTTTTTTAAAATACTTCGCAGCAGAAGAAATGAGCCGAGCAGACAGAAATACGAAAGTATTTGACTTGCAAGAATCTCGTCAACTCCCATGAGCAATTCTGTCATTTTTATGATCAAAAAAGACATCGGCGGATGATAACTTGTGAGAAAGGTATCCAGCGCCGGGAGTGGTCCCGTGATGGTATATGTTCTGACTGTCTGGATAAATGAAAATGAGTCATCTCCGCGTAAGGTGCCCATTCGCTTATAAAATAACGAAAACTTCAGTATAACAGTTATGGCAAGAAGCACATACTCGGTATAAACGAGCTGTATGATTGTGAGAGGTGAATGAAATTTGTTTCTTTGAGTGTTCACGATTTGTGTGTAATCGCATTATTATACCACACTATCTATATTTGAGCAACTTTGCCAATTTCTACATCAATGCCGTGCTTATCTCTCTTTTTCTTTTCGTGGAGTCCTGGAGACGGTACCAGTCGTAACATTTCCGCAGACCCTCCTCCAGTGAGTACGCGTGCTGCCACCCCAAGTCATGGATTTTTTGCACATCGAGCAGTCTCCTCTTCACACCTTGCAGTTTATCGGCATCGAATCGCAATTCCCCTTGGTATCCGACGATATCGCATATGGTTTCTGCGAGACTGCGAATACCCACTTCTTCTCCCGTTGCCACATTGATGATATCTGCGCTGTCGTACTTGTTCATGAGATGTAAAAATGCAGACGCGCAATCTTCGACGTACAGAAAGTCTCTGGTGGCATTCCCGTTACCCCAAATATCCACAAACGAAGATTTCGCTTCTTTCGCTTCGTGAATTTTACGTATTAAAGCGGGAATGACATGAGAAGTTTGCAGATCAAAGTTATCGTTTGGACCGTACATGTTTGTGGGCATGGCGCAGATAAAGTTACATCCGTACTGTGCCCTCATGGATTGGCAGAGCGTAATGCCCGAAATTTTGGCGAGAGCATACGCTTTGTTAGAAGATTCCAGCTCTCCGGAGAGGAGCGAATATTCTGTGATAGGCTGCTTCGCATTTTTTGGGTAAATGCACGCACTTCCGTGAAAGAGAAGCTTTTTCACTCCTGTTTCCTTTGCCGCAAAAAGCACATTATTTTGAATGGCGATATTTTCGGTAAAGAATTCTGTGGGTTGCAGTACATTTGCCAAAATTCCTCCTACTTTTCCGGCGACAAGGAACACGTACTGTGGCTTTGACTCCCGGAAGAATGCAAGGGTAGCTTGCGCATCTGTCAAATCCAGTTCTTTGTGTGTTTTTGTGAGAAGAGTTGAGTATCCCTCCTTCTGCAGAAGCGTCATGAGTGCAGTACCCAGCAAGCCGGTATGTCCTGCGACAAAAATGCGCGCATTCTTCTGCATACCTCCAGTATGCCTGAGGAGAGAGGGGAGACCAATGCACTATGGATTGTTATGCAATTTCACCTATACTGTGGGTAGTATGTTTCATTCTTTCAGATCCAGAAAAGGCATTGGCATCATAGCTGCAGTCCTCGTGCTTGCTTGGATGGCACTCACGTATAACAACTTGATCGTGCAGCGCACAGTTGTGGATACCGCTTGGGCAGGTGTGGAAACACAGTATCAGAGGCGACTGGATCTCGTTCCGAACTTGGTTGCGACCGTAGAGGGAGCTGCGAATTTCGAAAAAAGTACGTTTACGGATGTAACGGAAGCTCGGAACAAGGCGACGAGTGCACAAACGCAAAACGAGCGCATAGAGGCGTACGGATCTTTCGATTCCGCACTGTCCCGACTTCTTGTGACGGTAGAGGCGTACCCTCAACTCAAAGCCACGCAGAGTTTCCAAGATCTCATGGCGCAGCTGGAAGGTACCGAAAACAGAGTTGCTGTTGCTCGCAAGGACTATAACGAAGCTGTTCGCAGTTACACAGTCACAGTAAGCAGGTTCCCTACGGTCTTGCTGGCCCGACTCTTCGGATTCGGTCCGAAAGAATTCTTCACTTCATCGGACGACGCTGCCAACGCTCCTGTCGTAGATTTTTCTTCGTAGTCTCATGTTCATTCGCATTCTGTCAACTCTGGCCGTTCTTTTTACCATTGCTTTCACCGGCAATGCATATGCATTTGCAGTGCCGCCAAACGATGGTTTCGTGACAGATACGGTTGGCATTTTATCGCAGTCCGAGCAGGAGAATTTGGAGTCTTTGCTTTCTCAGTATCGCAGTGAAACATCCACTGAAATAGCAGTCGTTATTCTTCCGAGTTTGCAGGGGGAACCTCTTATGGAATCTGCCGTACAAATTGGACGAGAGTGGGGAGTGGGAGGAAAAGAGAATGACAACGGCATTGTGTTTCTTATCGCATACGAAGACAGAGAGCTTTTTCTTGCGGTCGGCTACGGTCTGGAAGGTGCGGTACCGGATATCGTTGCGAAGGGAATAATAGACGCGGAAATAACGCCATTCTTTAAAGATGGCAAATATGCCGATGGCATAGAGGAGGGCATAATGGCTTTGCAAAAACATATCGGCGGAGAGTACACAGCACAGCGTTATGCAGGGGAGTCTGACGGCATGCCTACTTTCTTACTTGTTGTGTTCGGGATGTTTCTTCTCATTATCTTTTCCGTTATTTCAGAAGGTATATTGCTTGAGCTTGCACCGACACGTACATGGTTGATGGGCGGAGTGATGGGTTTCTTTTTCGGATTATTCTTCGTGGATCTTACGGGTTCTTGGCTTTCTATTCCCTTTTTTGTCGCGTACGGTTTGGCGTTTGATTTTGTCGTTTCGTACTTATATAGAGTAGATGAGCGATTTGCGAGATGGGTACGCAGAAGAAAAAAACGTCGTCGATCGTCTTCCGGCGGAAGATTTTCTTCGGGCGGGGGTTTTGGAGGCGGAAGTTCCGGCGGCGGTTTTGGCGGTGGATCTTTCGGAGGAGGCGGCGCACGCGGCCGCTGGTAACATTATGTGGTTTTACCGATTCCTCGAAACGGATTTTTCTGAAAAAGAATTGCTTCTATGCCTCGTTTATAAAGAAAGATTCCGATACCGATTCCAAATACAACCATGCCAAGACCGGATTTAACGATGCTCGACTCCACACTGCTCACGGCACTTTCTGCCATCTGTGCAACGGAAGGTCCCGTGCTTGCAGCTTCTATTCCGGGCGGTATTGAACTTGGTACATTCGGAGTTGCCACAATAATATTATAACATAATTTAGTAATTATAACTACCCTACGTACCTCAGTCGACTGCGCTAGAATACCGGTATGATCGAATCGATTCTGATTGCATATTTCTTGCAGCAATTCATACCGAAATCCGCACCTGTAGATTTAGAAAGTACTGCAGTGCGCGGTTCTCAGTTGATTGTGGAAGTGCAGCAATCTTCCATTCATACCATCGCACAGGGGACACAACGTGTCCCTGTTCTAACTCTGCAGCTGTCTGCGTCTTGCGATGCTCCGGTTACGGTGGATTCACTCGTTGTGTACAGAAGAGGACTGGGAGAAAGCACTGACATCGATGCGGTGTATGCCATGAGCGATGGTCAGAGATTGCAACGGGCAGTGCAACCCTCTCGCATGGGAGTGACGCATTTGCGTCTTCGTAATTTTACGATTGAGCCTTGCGGAAAGAGGACGATACAAATTCTGGCAGATTTTTCTCCGAATGCGTCCGTTGCGGGAGAGCACTGGTTTACGATTGAATCTGCCACAGATGTCGTTGCAAACAACACAAATGTTGTTCTTCATTCCTCTCGCCAACCTTCCAAGAAGTTCACCGGTGCAGGACCGACAGTGGGAACAATTTCCGTTGAATATCCGCGTCTTTTACAGACACTTCGTTACGGTGAGAACAGGACTGTAGCGCGTCTGCGACTCTCGGCGGACGGCACAAGCGATCACCTTATTCATTTTATTACACTGACAAATGAAGGATCTGCAAGAGATACTGACCTCCAAAATATTTACCTTCGTGCCGGTCGTAGCCGGACAGTGAGCGCAGTACTCGATTCCTTAAGCGGCGATACCGCTCGTTTGGAATTGCAGCCTCCACTTATTCTTGAACAAAATCAGTCTCGCATCTTGGAAGTACGGGCGGATATTCGTGCCAGCAGAAGTCGCACTCTTCGATTTCTCGTAGAGCAACCGAGTGACATTCAATCCGAGGTGATTCGCAGGAAGTCAGTGGGAAAGTGATGTACTGGCAAGTACCTGGCGGAAGTGGCACACTGTACGCAGCCTCTTCCTCACTTTTGCAATGAAACGTTCTGTTGTTTTTGCCTCATGTCTTTCCGTAGTTATTTCTGCGTGTTCTCAAGTATCGGATGTTCAAATTCTGTCACCTGAGGAAGTACTGAAAAACGCGGCACAGGTCAGTATGGATCTTGAAACGGTTCGGTACGATCTTTCCGGAGATGTGCATATTGTCGATGCGAATGATGTTCCGACAAATGGCACAATGACGATGAAAGGATTAATCAGAGATTCCGGAGAGCAATTGCAATTCAGTGTGGATTTCAGTGCCACAACCAAATACCCCGAAGGAGACTCGTCACTTTCTGCAACTGTCGATGTGATAATTGCCGGTTCAGAGGATTTGTTCGTGCGCTTAGAGCGCTACGATTTGGACGGTACGAATCCATTCTTTAATCCTGAGCTTTTGGATAAATTTACAGGTACGTGGTGGAAAGTTCCTTCTCGTGACAATCAAGTTTCTTCGGTTTCACTCACGCCGAACCCTCGTATTTTACATGCGCAATCTCAAGTTATTTCCGTACTGAAGGACAAAGGACTTGCGACTCTTCAAGGAAGAAAAATGTATCACTACGATGTCCGGTTGGATCAGGACAAAATGGTGACGTACTTACAACAGCTGGCAGGTGAGGCACAGGGTGAGTTTGACGAAGCGGCAGTCAGAGCATCGCTTGCCGATCTTGAGGCTAAGGGTGAAATTTGGATAGATGCCGAAACATTCGCTGTGCAAAAATTGCACTGGGATATACGGCAGAAGCTCACGAATACCAATCAGCAGATTCAAACGTCTTTCACGGTAAACTTTTCGGATCACAACAACGCCCCTGCCATCGTACCTCCGACAGATGCGAAAGATTTTTCGCCATTGATGTTCTTCGGAGTTACGGATATTCCCGAGACGCAATCGTCACCTCTGACACCGGAAATGCAAGATGACATCATCCGTCAGCTTCTTGAAGAAGGTGCGGACAATCCTTACACCACCCGTTAACAGATATGACACCTCCAGCGTCCGTAGACGGCATTACATCGGAATCTGAGCCACCGGCACAGGGAGCGTCGAGCAATATGAAACTTGTCATAATTCTTATCATACTC